>Ga0209755_10000815_pt1 | contig 53854 bp, 43 predicted proteins | sample TergutCo191P1_FD_187301 | JGI IMG/M metagenome (GOLD analysis project Ga0209755, IMG submission 187301) | Cornitermes sp. P1 segment gut microbial communities from Petit-Saut dam, French Guiana - Co191P1 (SPAdes) (version 2) | ecosystem: Host-associated > Arthropoda: Insects > Digestive system...
CTTTGTTGGCATCCGAGTCAAGCAGCACATGGGCTTCTTCCAACAGAATAACATTACGAAGTCCACCTTCACCAACATAGTTGCTGTTGACATATGCCAGAATTGACAGGAGCAGCAGTGAAATTATAAGTGCCTTTTGGTCGCTGTTCTCTATAGCCGCAAGTTCTATTACAGTCGGCTTTGTCAGTAAATCCTCAATCGGAATAGAATGGTAGTTGTCAAACAGATTTACGAGACTTTGCAGACGCACAAGCCCTGCTCGCCCGATGTTCTTGGCATCACCCGTGTACCCGATTTCTTCAAAGGTCTCCTCGAAGCACTTTATGAAATCGGCAATATTGAATATACGCCCTTTGTCGTCACTTGTATAGGTGTCAAGCCAGCGAAAATCGGAGTAGCAGTTGTTCACCGTTTCTTCGAAAATTTTATCCAGAGGTGAAGACATGGACACCGCTGCTGCAAAAGCTGTTTTAAGCGTCGACTTGTAGGTTTCAAGTTTGACATTTTTCGGCGGCACAAATGGATTGAACACAAAGGGGGAAATGAAATTCTTGCCCGGCGTAAACACCTGTAAATCCGGGATGCTCTGCACTAATGCCCGATATTCATTTTTCGCAGGTTCAATCACCAAAAACGGAATTCCATGGTCTTTCCAAAGACGGTCAAGCAGACTGACTGAAAAGGTTGTTTTACCGGAGCCGGGTGTCCCGACAACCAGCATATGCTTTGCAAGGTCTTTCAGTGCAATCCCGACTGTATCTCCTTGAGACGATGATTTAAGCATTCCAATCTCAATATCACCGCCACCGACAATATTATCTGCATAAGTCCGGCTCACCTTGCCGGATTCATTTACTTGAAGCCCTGCAAACACAGTATCACTGCCTACGGGAAGCCTGAAAAACTCGGATGCCTCCTCTGCTGTTATAACATATGGCAGGTTGTAAAATGCAGTTAGGTTCTGCCCAACATTCCAGACAGACGGATTCCTATCAGTGCCGAGAATCAGTTCATGCACAGCCCACGGGAGCGGATAAAAATTACTATCTTTTTGCACATCGCCGGGAGCAAGTGAGATTATACGAAGCTCACTGCTGTTGTTTAGCTGTGCGAGTAGCCTTGTAGCAATGGCATTTGCTGCGCTTTCATCTCCATAGACAAGCATATTAAACGCAAATATGGCTGTGTTTTTATTGCGGGAGTAATATTTATATGTTTCAGCGTGCTTTTCTGCCAATGCAAAACTTATATTCCCAACGCCTTGCTCCATAACACCCTTTGCTAGAGTGTCCAGAGCTTGCGCATTAGAATCAACCACTGCGGCTTCTTCATATGAGTATGTAATTGGTATAAGTTGAAACGACACTGCCGTATTTGGATGGTCTATAAGCGCACTGACAACTCGGCTCATATCGTTTTCTGTAATGGGTAGCTTGTCAAAGGCAAAACAAAACGGCACCATGCTATTTTGTAAGTTTTCAAGACTTTCACTCTTAACAACAGCTTTGACTGATTGGTTGTTAATTCCACTGACCCGAGAAGTCAACTCGCTAATATCCGCTTCTCGGTAATCATATTTCCCAAAATCAAGAGTTGCTTTACAAATCTGCATAAGTGCAGCAATCGTACTCTCTAAATCTGTGTCCCTTCTACCTATTGCTCGGATGATGATATGCAAAGTTATAGAGGCTTTGTATGGCTGGTTTGTCACAGCCTGAGTTGACCACAGTATCTCCAAGGATATGTCTTCACAGTTGTTGGATGTGTTTTTATAGTTTTGGAACACCTCCGAGAGTAGCCGCGCCATATCCTGCTTATACTCGGTGTCGATGTTAGCCATCTCGGAGAAGCGTTTTTGAAGGATTGACAAATGTGGCACGGCTGTAATTTCAACCGCGCCTAAGCCTATCCGCTCACCACTTGCGAGAGCGGTCACATCAATGCTGCCTCTCTTTAACACTATCGTATACCGCCTCTATAAAACTCCCATAAGCACCAGCTTACAGACTCTTCGATGATTCTGCCCTCGCCAAAGAATCTGTGGCTGACATGGTATATTTTCATTAATCTTTTTTGAACACCAGCATATTTAGGTCATAGTTGTCGTCGCTCAAACCAACAACTAGCTTACTAAGTAATCCAGCTTTCTTGGTCACTTGGATTGGATATATGCCATCGAGCACCCAACCTCCAACGGTCTCTTTCGTTATAATCTCTCCGTATGAACCAATTGCATCTTGGAGCTGATCAATCTTTTTGATACCTAGAACTCCTGGTCCAGCTACACATTTGTATTGTGCCATGTTAACCTCCAAATAAATATATTTTCTTATATCAAAGAAACGCCGGCAGAGAGCGTAACTCATTTAGCTCAGTCACAAATACTTGTATTAAGCTTGATTTAATTGCCATAGAAGCATACAGTGCTTATGAACTCGCATCATTTTCAAAGCGCGCATTCAGCTTTCTGACCATTTTATCCAATATGCTTCGCACAAAAATGTTAGTTCTATTAGCGTTTTTTAGAAACTTAGCCAAAGGCGGGCTTACGTAATAATATGAGTCAATGAACAAACGCCCAAACAGGAACGTTGAAAGCACTTCATCCCTATATCGTCTTAGTGTCAGAACCTCGGATGCGTCATAAGACCCATAAACAGCCGTCGCTATATAACAAAATCCTTTTTTGGGAGCAACTGTCGTTTCAATCTTGTTTCTGACATTGTTTAATCCAGATTCATATTCAGATTTTTTATCTGCCGGAGCATAGTCAACCGCCCATTTCCCTCTTTGCTCGATAGCTTCCCTGAGGTCAGATTTATACTTATTTACGCTGGATTCGCTAACTCCATCCTTGTTCAAGTAATACTCCGCTACGGCTACATCGCAATTAAACAAGCCCCACCATGCTTCATGGTTTTCGGGGTCTGTATCCAACAATGCTCTAAACGTTTTTATAGCACCATCATAGTCATTGTTTTGCAACATTTGAGTAGCACGAGTTAACTTGCTTTTATTCGTAGCAATACCTTCAACCACACCTTTAAATTTCTGTATCGCATCAGCGACTAGTATTTCGCATTTGCAAAATGGACATATCCCTCTTTCATTTGACGGGTCAAGTTCCAAATTCCCTCCGCAGTTTGGGCAAGTAGCAGATTTTAATTCCATTCTGTTATTCTCCTGTTTTTTTTTATTCGCAACCTCTCTCGGCATGTACATTTTGCATAACGTTTTTTGTAAATTGATAAATTAGCAAAATGGATTAATGATGCATTACTTTTTCTTTTCTCTAATCTTCGCTTTCATGCCTTGTATTGCTGCTATGTTTTCCGGTTTCATGACACAGACAAACTCATCACCCGGCACAAAATGCAGCACCTTCTTGTTGCTTACTCCCACAACTTATACAAAACATTTTTTCTCACCTCATACTAAAAACTGACGCAATTTAACAATCGTAATATTTACGATATCCAAGCGTTTGCTAATGCAAATGAACCAATAGTGCCAGATTGCCATCCACCAAGTGCTCTATATGAACGAACCTCAATACGCAAAAGATGCACATCCGTAACATCTACCGATATTTGCCTCGGAAGATCAGTTGCTCTAATAATAAAGTAAGTAATGCGTTCACCATCTCCGTGGAATGTTATTATTGCATCAGACATTGCAGAGCCATCAATGCGCCCAATAATGCCACTTAAATTCTCAAAATTACCATTTAAGTTTTGTAAGCTAAAAGAATAAGATCTGCCGTTTGATAAAATTGAATATCGCATAGAATTTAAATATGTATTTCCCGCCATAACTATGCTGCCTCCTACAAATGCACCTGTTCCTGCCCAGGCTTGACTTGCAGCAGCTTCATGCGGCGGTACAGCTTCGACGAACACAACGGGAGTTCGCTGCCACTGGGCATATAGTGTAATGTTTGTGTTTATTACCGTGTCTAACGATACTACATTATGTCCGGTGGCATCCGATGTCCAGTGGATAAAGTCAAAGCCTGAACGGTTCGGCACGTAGACCTGTGAAACAGTTGATCCGTCGGTGAGATTCTGTGGTAAAACAGTTGCTGCTCCGGCGTAATTACGATTTATCGAGACTGTACGAAGCGGTATCCATTGGGCATAGATAATTACATCGTTGGTGACAGGTATGGAAAAATCAAATATTATATTTCCTGCATTATCAGCAGTCCAATTAGTAAATGCATAACCCTGCCTTAAGGGTATGGGCGGCTGCCTTATCGTTTCACCATCTTTAACAACAGATTCGTCGTACATAGAACCTGTGCCATCATTGAGCATAAGTGTAACTCGCCGCTCAGCAATCCATTGTGCATATAAACTCAAAGGACTTGTCACCGATGCAGTAAATGCAAAAGGCTGATTTCCCGCCTGGTCTGTTGTCCACCGCACAAAGGCATGACCATATTTCTCCGGCTCAGTCGGCATGTCGATTGTATACCCATCGTGTGTTATGAACTCACTGAGTATTTCGTCTGTACCATCGTTGAGGCGAATAGTCACCGAATGTTCAGCAATCCATCGGGCGTATAGTGTTATGCTTTCATCAAATGAAGTGGGTAAATCTACTCGGCGACCTGCAGTTGGATTTGTTGCCCAGAAGAGAAAAGCATAACCTTCGCGTGATGGGTCATCAAGTCGATTGACCGCTCCCTCGCCTCTGAAAGTTATATTACTGGTGTGCCTGTCATTTGTTCCGTCGTTTAATAAGAACTCCACTGTATGGCGAGGTGGACCAATGAGAGCTAGAGCATATGCAGCAATAAGAGCAACTCCGATAACAACGGCTACTACTAATGAAACTATCACTGTCCGTTTGATGATTTTTTTGCTCTTTTCAGTTTTAAGCGCATCTGCTCCTTTTTTCGCTACCCTTTTTGATGTACCTGCCACTTTCTTTGATACATCAGCTACGTTTTTTGTTACCTCTTTTGATGCGTCTAACGCCTTATTTAATTCTTCCTTTGCTATATTTTTTATTTGTTCACTGACTTCCGGTGATTGCTCCAACTCTATCGATTGTTCTGCTGGTATTCCGGAAGCTATTGTTGCAGAATCTTCGATAGCAGACGCATCCGCATGTGCTCCGCAGGCTTTGCAATATGCGTCCACTTCGCTAACTTTTAGAATATCTCCTCCACAATTACACTTCATATCTATCCCCTCCAGCTATAAGCACAAGTAGTTATTTATCGCATATTTTATATATTTTTTTGCAGAAAATAAGTTCATAATTTAGTTAATCATCTGCATATTACCACAAATAATGCTACCATGCAATATTTATTTGCTAAAACACTGCATAATATGCCGCATTGCTTACATCAGCTATATTTTATAATGGAATGGAACAGGTTTTATAGATGCCTTAATTTGAAAGTGAGGTGGGCGGTGAGCTGGGAAATAAATTATACCTCTATGGGTGAGCGGATACGTCGCGCCAGAGAAGCATTAAATTTAACACAAGAGCAACTTGCGGATATGTGTATACTTTCATCTGCACACATGGGACATATAGAAAGAGGAACACGCTTCCCCTCGTTAGAGGCTGTGTTCCGAATATCAAAAGCATTAAATGTTAATCTGGACTATCTTTTGGCTGACTCATTCACTCCTGACGATATTTTGCTAAGTAATATTAATTCCCTGCTAAGAAATTGCGATAAACTCAAACCAAAAACGCTGGTCTCTACTATTCGAGCGATTGCAGATAAAATAGATGAGAGTTGAGTGAAGTTACTCTCATCCCCTGGTATATATTATCTGACATATATAAAGATATCTGTGCTTTTAGCAACTCCTTTAAATCCCTCATCCCGCGAGGGATTTTATGAATATGAATTGTCTTTTCCGACTCATCAACATGTGATGGCATGTATTCAAGTTCATATGTCATGCCTAGCCTCTCTTTGGCAATTCAATTTTTCTAGTATGCCACTGGCTTAACCCACTAGAAATATCAAGGCTACAAACTGTCAACGGCTGGTAGTGCACCGAGGGCGCAAGGGGTGGCGACAGGCTGCATATAGCGGACAGCATAAACAACGCCATCCGCATAATGCTCCAGCGGGCCTCTAAAAACACAGGTTGGTTGCACTCCACTTAGGTAGCTGATACCGGGCTGTTTGCTGTGTTTTTTTCGCGTAAGTAGGGCGACAAGACCCGTACTAGCGAAAAAAACACAGTAAATTGACCGGTAGCAGCGGATGGTTTGCAGAGGTGTTACTAGTAGCCTGCAATAAGGCTTGCACATAATGCCACACACGATACATCCTGCGAATTTTCTTGCAAATTTTGCTAAAAGAATGTAGAATGGAATGGGTTTGCCGTGCGGTTGCGATGGCATCACCCTCAACGCAGGAAGACGCTAGGCAACGTGCCGGGCCACGGAGGATGCTCTATTATGAAACTCACCAATTCTGCTCAAATGCGGGAAATGGACAGTTATGTTATCGAAGATTTGAATGTCCCCGGTGTGTACTTAATGGGAAATGCGGCGGAACATATCGCCACTGCTGCGCTGGAGCGGTTGGGACCGAACGGCAACGTAGCTGTGTTCTGCGGCGTTGGGAACAACGGCGGTGACGGCGTCGGTGCTGCAGCATACCTTGTTAGCAAAGGCGTGCACGTACGCGTTTTTGTTATTGGCGATGTTGAAAAATTCTCTCACGACTCCAGGGAAATGTGCCGTAGGCTTGATTTTGCCGAAGGCGCGCTTGAGGCCTTTTCGCAAGCTCAGGACTACGATTTGGAGGAATATGTACATTCTTGCGGCATCATAATAGATGCGCTTTTTGGCATCGGCCTTAATTCGGAGCTATACGGCGACGCACTAAGCGCCGTCCGGCTTATAAATTCTACGCAAGCCTTTGTGATTTCTGCCGACATCGCAAGCGGAGTGTGCGCCGACACCGGGGCGATTATGGGAGATGCAGTTCGAGCCGATACCACTATCACATTTTCGCTCGCAAAACCGGGCCACTTCATTGAACCCGGATGTACGCATTGCGGCGAACTTCGAGTGTGCGATATTGGCATACCGCAGGACATTGTCGATGGGGCAATATCTCCGGTTTTTGCCGTGACGGCAGAGCAAGTAAGCCTACCCCGCAGGAGGGCTGACGCACATAAGGGCAACCATGGCCGCTGCCTTATTGCTTCGGGCAGCGTCGGCTACACAGGCGCCCCTGCTTTGGCGGCAAGGGCTGCTTCGAAAATGGGGGCAGGGCTTGTATATCTGGGCGTACCTGAACCAATATACGATATCATGGCTGTAAAGCTTGACGAGGAAATGCCTTTCCCGCTCCCTGCCAGCGGTGACGGCCGCTTTGCAGCAAATGCCGCCGGTGAGCTTGTCAGGCGCGCAAATGAGTGCGACGTCTTGCTCCTGGGCCCCGGCCTAGGCCGTTCCCCGGAGATTACTGAGCTGGTTATTTCGGTTATCAGACTTGCAAAAACGCCCATTGTCCTTGACGCTGATGGGATTAATGCGATAGCAGGCAACCCTGATATTTTGCAGCAATCTGCCGGACCGCTGATTTTGACTCCGCACCCCGGCGAGTACCTAAGGCTGGGCGGCGACCTCACTTCCGGCGACAGACTTTATTCCGCTCGCGAGTTTGCGCATAGGCATGGCTGCGTTTTGGTTTTGAAGGGACATAGGACTATTACAGCGCTTCCAGACGGCACCGCTTACATCAACACCACTGGCGGCCCTGCATTGGCAAAGGGCGGCTCTGGCGACGTGCTTGCGGGCATGATTGCCGCACTTATTGGCCAGAGCCTCCCCTTGAAGGAAGCCGTCACCGCTGCTGTGTACTTGCACGGGCTTGCCGGTGATATGTGCGCTGAGAAGCTCGGCGAATATTCCGTCACTGCCGGGGACGTCATCTCGATGCTCCCCAGAGCCGTCCTCTCGCACTTGACATATGGCGCATAATGGATTAAGCTGATTATCAGCAGTTATTCGAAAATGGAGGTTTTTGTGTTTTGAAAAGTAAATTTGCTGTTGGCCTGCTCGTTTTGGCGGCTGTAGTCCTGGTGTCTGGGGCTAGTTTCTTGGCTTTTGCTTCGCCCGGGTCGCAGGACGACCCATTTATTACGCTTAGTTACCTGACCAACATATTCAGGCCGCAGGTTTTAAACGATGCGAGGGCCACCGAGCAGGAGATGATCCAGCGCTTTGAGACTCGTATTGCCGAGCTTGAGGCGCAGATTCGAGCCGCAGCCCCCGGCCAGGGCGCCTCAGGCACGGCTGATAGGTTCCATTTGGTGACGCTCAACAATGGCCAAGTTCTGTCTGCCTCAGTCGGGACCGAGATAATGCTGAGGATACAGACGGCGACTGCGTCAGGCGCTTCGGAGCCGGCATTGGTCAATTATACAAGCGGAAGCACTCTGTCGTCCGGCTCGGCGCTGACACCAAACCACATGTACCTCGTGACAATCGAGGGCAATGGGGTAAGGGCGACGGGGGACACCGTGAGGCTGCTTGTCAGGGGCAGCTACACCATCAGCTGAGGATGAATCTGCATTCACTCACAGAATAACGCCCCTGGAAAAGCACCCCCCGGGAAGGAGGGTGCTTTTTTGCTGGTTTTTTGTCCCTGGCTTGCTCCGGCCGTTAGAACCAGAAGCTCAAGCGCCGGCCTTCCGGAATATACATTCCGTCGCCTTCCACTATGCCAAACACCTCGTAAAACTCATTTAGCTGCGCAAGAATGAAGTTTGCCCTAAGTTTCATAGGCAGATGCGGCGAATTGAATATCATGAACGTCGCGACCTCCGGCGACATACGGGCCGCCCATATCCTTGCCCACGACTCCATGACCAACGACAGGTCTGCTCCGGGAATGCCTGCCGCCACAGCAAGCACGGCTTCCATAGCTCCTAGGTCAGCTATCGTCTCTCCGGCGCTAAAAGCACCGTTTAGGTTGACGCCGCCAAACGATATTGCGTCAAGTATCTCTGCCACGTTGTCGGTCAATTCGTTAAATGCCGCAAAATCCTCATCAGCCCACCAGTTTGTAAGCGTACCGTCCTTATCGAATTGCGAACCCATTGGGTCAAAGGCATGCGTAAACTCATGTGCGATGATAGCGCCAATCCCGCCCAGGTTGCGCTCTCTTGGCGCATCGGGGCTAAAGACCGGGTATTGCAGGATTCCTGCCGGAATTATTATTGCATTGTCCATGCCGGAATAAAACGCATTGACTGTCGAGGTTGGTATGCTTGTCCAAATATCGACATTCGCAGGCCCTCTGAGCATCTCTATCGACAGCTCCTGATTCAGTGACGCAAGGTCAATCGTCAGTTCGATTAGGCAGCCCCCCTCGGCCTGCGCACGTATTTGAAACGCTATTTCCTCTACCGGCGTGTCGGGGAACGCCACAAAAGCCCTGACGGCATCCAGCTTTTCAACGGCTGTCGCCTGCGTTTCCGGACTCATCCATGTCAGCGTGCCAATCATCCCTCTCATCATCGCCCTAATGTCTTCAATCATTTCGGTGACATCCCGCTTTATCTCTTCCGAACTGAACCGCTGGTAATACATGCGCGAAAATGTGCGCCACATCATCGAAGTCACAAATTGCTGTGAGCGCTCCTCAAGGCTGAGCCTATCTCCCCCAACTTCGCCAAACATTGCAGCATGCAGAGTCTCACCCAGTGCCGAAACCTCATCGCCCAAAACATGCATAAATGTCGAGAGGACTCGTATCAGAGCCACGTCTCTGAGTGCTTGGAGATTTTCTTCGACATAGAGGCTCTCGATAAACCTGATGTAGTCCATTGCGGGGCTGTATACGTTCATCCCCAGCGCAAGCTCGAATAGCTCTTCTTGGAACGACAAGCTCTGTGTCACGCTTGTGGCTTCTTTCACCTCTTCCCAAGTCGTCTCTACAAATATCGCCTGCGGGTCTACCATCGCCTCGCTTGGGGGGATCAGTGCGGCACGGCTTTGCTCAATCGCAAAAATCGCAGCCGCCCTCTCCTCCAGGTTTTCCGTCTCGCCAATATAGCTCAGAAGCGCAGCCAGAAAGCCTTTGTATGCGGCATGGATTCCGGCAAGGGATTCGTCGTCCACATAAAACTCCCTCGCACCCAAATCAAGCGACCCGGGGACTATTATCGCAGCCCACTGCGTGGCATCCACCCTCGCATCGCGGACAAAGCTGAGAGCATAGAAGGGCTGCAACGCAAATAAATCCGAGTATCTTCTCGCCACCTCCAGCAGTTCATCTATCGACTCGGCAGCCCTGACCGTGTCAAAAAACGGCTCAAGCTTGCTTATCGACGCTGTTCTTGTCTCATTGTCGAGAAACATGTTGTATAGTTCGCGAATCCTCCATTCATCGGAACCACGAGCATGGTTTGGGTTTTCCAAAATTTCCTGGAGTATCACCTGCTGCTGCTGCCTAACCAAAAGGCCTATATCGCTCAGCGGCGATGCAATCATATCGCCCGGGTTGAATGTTCCAGTTGCGAGAAATTGCCTGTTGATGTATGAGAAGAAATTATCTCGCAATTCCGCTTGCACCAGTGCATACGGCGTGCCCTGCGGAATCATAAGCGCAACTGCAGCTGCGCCTAAAACCTGCGCCGCATCCGCCATCGTGAGCTGCGGCAACTCAATCAGCGCCGCACTCAGCATAGTCAGGTCCAGAAGCACCGATGCTGACGCAACTGCCCAGTCGGGGATGGCCAGATCTTGCACAGGCGTTACCCTTGAGCCGTCAAATCCAATCATGTTGTTCAGGAGCACAGCCGCCTCAGCCCCTGATATCACTGAATCAGGAAAAAAGTACCCCATACTGTTTCCAACCATGTAGCCATGCGCTCTGGCGCTGAGTATCCCTGAGGCGTACGGGTGATCGTCCGGTACATCAAAAAAGTTTTCCGTGCCTGGCGCTGCTTCAAGCATGAATGCCTCGCTAAGCATCATTGCGAACCGTCCCCTTGTAACCAGCGAGTCCAGCTGTGCAATTTGCTCCGCGCCAACGGCGCTTTCGTCCGTTGCAACCGCAAACACAGTGGTAAGCGGCGTCACCAAAAGGACGACTGCCAATAGTATTGCGCCTAAATTCCTTCGTATTTTTAGTTTCATATGACCCTCCCAAGATTTTAGATTCTACCGATTATATCATAATTTAATTTTTGCGTATAGTAAAAAGTTTTATTTTTGAACACTGTGTTTTCGGAGGTGGTAACAATTCAGTGCCAGCCAAGAAAACCTAGGAGCAGGCTGTGCGCTCATCGTAGAGAGGGAATTCCGGCTACTGCTACGGAACTGACCGAGCGTAGAGGAGTGTGCAGGCTTCTCAATGCCGGACTGATAGCAGGCACTTAATAGCAACCGGAAGTGCCCTTGCTTTAGTCCCACCTATCAATTTCGACCTTAACAACTTCACCTGTTCTCATGCTTACATAGACTTCATGGACAAACCCATCATAAAACACTTCGACGCTCCAAACCCTTTGGAATCTCTCAAAATCCCTGCTGGCAGGGTTTGCACGGCTATTGCTTCCTCCTACGTACGCAGCGGCTATTTCTTGAGCTTCTTGGCGTGATACATTTGCAGGCCACAGCATGAATGTTGCCACAGCTGCCAATATCAGCACAAACGGTATGATTATTAGTTTCTTTTTGCTTTTCTTACCTGTAGGCACCTTGGCAATCTCATTGTTTGGATTGCGTTGTGGGTCAATATTTGTGGACATATTTCATACTCCTTTTTTGTAACGCAGCTGCAATGCAGACCTTTAAATCATCCCACCCAAACTTAACGATGTTGCTGTTGTCTTCATTATGAAATTGCCGCACTTTCACGGAAAAGATAGGGCACCTCAATTGAGCCTATCTGCATTTATCTCGAAAACCCTTGTTATCTGCTCCAGCAGCTTCCTATTTTCCGGCGATGCTAGCTTTGGGTCGTTGCGCAAGTTTTCGTCCGCCGCATTTTGAGCTTTGATCAGGATTTCCATATCCGAGGTCAGGTTTGCGATTTTCATCTCGGGCAGTCCGTGCTGGCGCGAGCCGAAAAAATCGCCCGGCCCCCTGGTCTTTAAATCCTCCTCGGCAATTTTAAACCCGTCGCTCGTAGCGCGCATTGCCTCAAGCCGCTCGCGCGAGTTTTCGCCCCCCCCTCCCCGGTACAGTATGCAAAACGAATCGTGCTCCCCCCTGCCGACCCTCCCGCGCAGCTGATGCAGCTGTGACAAGCCGAACCTGTCAGCATTTTCGATGATTATCATAGCGGCATTTGGCACGTCCACTCCAACCTCGACGACCGTGGTCGCAACCAGAATATCCGCCTCCCCCGCCGCAAACGCGCCCATTGCGGCATCCTTTTTTTTAGGAGGCATTTTCCCATGCACCAGCTCAATGCGCAAATCGGGAAATACCTCCTCCTTTAGCTTCTTGTAACAATCTACTGCGGAGGTCAAGTTTGCACCACCCATGCCAAAGGAGTTCTCCATTTCTTGCGCTTGGCCGTCGCTTTCTTCCACCATTGGGCATATGATGTAAACCTGCCGACCCTCGCCCACCAGCTTTTTGATAAACCCATTCACGCGCTCCCTATGCCGCTCTCCCACCACATATGTCTCTATCTCGCGCCGCCCCGGCGGCATTTCGTCTATGATGGACACATCAAGGTCACCGTAGATTATCAGAGCCAAGGTGCGCGGTATCGGGGTTGCGGACATGACTAGCACATGGGGGCTGTCCCCCTTTTCGGTTAGCATAGAGCGCTGATTGACCCCGAACCTATGCTGCTCGTCCGTAATCACCAATGCAAGTTCCTTAAAGCAGACCCCCTCCGAGAGCAGTGCGTGGGTGCCGATTACTAGGTCGGTCTCTCCCAGGCTCAGCTTGCCATATGCCTCGCGCTTTTGCTTTGCCGTCATGCTCCCGGTCAAAAGCCCTACCCTCATGCCCAACGGCTCGAGCAGCTTGCTCAGCGAGCCATGATGCTGCTTTGCCAGTATTTCGGTCGGCGCCATAAACGCCGACTGACAGCCTGCGCTCCACACCATATAGCAGCAGGCCGCCGCAACAAGCGTCTTCCCGGAGCCAACATCGCCTTGGACAAGCCTGTTCATTGCCCAAACGCTGCCCATGTCTCGCGCAGCTTCGCCAATCGCTTTGAGCTGCGCACTTGTGGGCTTAAATGACAGCGCATCGTAAAAGCCGTTCCAATCCGGCTCTTTTATGCTTCTTCCCGTCTTCTCCCCACGCCCTAAGCGCAGCAGCTTCATCGCTGTGCTTAGCACAAAAAACTCTTCAAAAATGAGCCTCTTCCGCGCAAGCTCAAGAGCCTTTTTATCCTCCGGAAAATGGATATTCTCATAAGCGTACCTCGCCCTGCACAGTTCATACCTTCTAATCAGTTCTTCTGGCAAAATGTCCGGCAGGCCGTCTCCGCATTTATCCAGCCCGCTCCTAATCGCACCAAACATCATCTTTTGCGAGATCCCCGCAGTGAGCGCATAGATGGGCATAATCCTGCCTGTGAGCGAACTGGCAGTAGGGCGGCTTTCATGGCTTGAATATTGCTCTGCCTCCCGCTCAAAGAGCGGGTTGGTCATTGCAGGCTTCGTCAGCGTACCTTCGACTTTTCCATAAAAGACGTAGGTCTCACCGGGCTTTATCGCATCTTTGACGAAGCTCTGGTTAAAAAAAGTCAAGTCCAGCGTGCCGACTTCGTCAACTGCGCGCAGCTTCACGATGTCCAGGCCTTTTCGGACATGCGAAAGCTGCGGGGCCGCCGCTGCCATCGCCCGCACGCACACCGCTTCGCCGATTGCCAAGCCATTTGTCTGCTTAAATTGCGTCCTGTCTTCATAAGCGCGCGGGAAGTGCCCGACTAGGTCGCAAAGCGATTGAATCCCCAGCTTTGCCATCAGCTTCTCGCGGGACTCCCCCACCCCTTTGAGGAACCGCACGCTTATATCCAATGAATCATCACTCATAATTTTATACTGACATCACCCGAACTCAACGTTGCCTCTTCGCCGTTCTCGTAGCGGACTACCAGCCCGCAATCGTTGTCAATCTCCAATACCTCTGCCGGGGTTATTGCACCAAACGAATGCACGTTGACATTTTTCCCGAGGACAATCGAGCGCGCCCTATATTCATCCAGAAACTCGCGTTTTCCTAAATTTTGGTAGTATCCCCAAAAATTATCCAATATTTCAGCTATCAGGCGGCAACGCTCGCCGTCCTTGCCTGTGCTCCTGTCTGTCAGCGCTGTGGCCACGTCGGCAAGCTCCTCAGGAAACCCATCGTCCGGCCTTGTCAAATTTATCCCAATGCCCAAAACAGCACTTTCTACCACGCCGCTCTCCATGCCAAAAACTGCTTCAGTCAGTATGCCACAGACCTTCATGTCGCTCATAAAGAGGTCATTTACCCATTTGATCCCGACACGGACGGCCATGACAGACTCTATCGCCTCCGCCGCAGCCACTGCCGCCGCAGATGTGATGAGTGGTGCTTCGCTTGTTTTCGAGCCGGGCCGCAGGAGCAAGCTAAAATATACGCCGTGCCCCATAGGCGAATGAAAGGCCTTCCCCTGCCTCCCCTTTCCGGCTGTCTGCTCTTCTGCGGCAAGCACTAGCCCTTCGGGCGCACCTTGGGCCGCCATCTCGCGCACTAGCATGTTTGTAGATGTGACGGACTTGCGGACTTCGACCTCGAATACGCCCTGGGTCTTTACATGCGCCGCAATTCCGGCGGTTGAGAGTATGTCGCCATCCCTTTCAAGCCGGTAGCCTTTGTTCGTGACTGCTGTTATGTCATAGCCTTGCGCACGTAGGGCTTCTACCGCTTTCCATATGGCATTTCGGCTGATTGAGAGTTTTTTTGCAATCGCCCCGCCTGAGACAACAGCTCCCCCGCTTCTTTCCAGTATTCTCAGTAATTCAGATTTTGTGCTCAACGGCTCACCCACCCCTTCGCTGACGTTTTGCTATATGCGTAATATATTACAAAGCTGTTGTACTGTCAATCTTTGGATGATTTCACGATAAATTTTCCTTTTCATTTTCGGCAAAATATATTATACTAGCATGAGGCTTTGGCCACAATTTTTTGGGGGGTGCGAAATATTTCCGTTCTAAAACCAGTATTTAAACGTGTATTGCTCAAGGTGAGCGGCGAGGCGCTTGCCGGCGAGAAAAAATCCGGGCTTGATTTTAACGTAATCAGGAGTGTTTGCGAAGCCATAGTTACCTGCGTGGAGCTTGGCGTCCAGATTGGCGTTGTCGTAGGCGGCGGCAATTTCTGGCGAGGGGTAAAGGATGGCGAGGGCAAAATCGAGCGCACCCGCTCAGACCACATGGGAATGATGGCGACCGTTATGAACTGCTTGGCGCTTGCCGATATGCTTGAGCAGCTGGGCGTTCAAGTCCGGGTTCAGACTGCGATGCAAATCTCTGCAGTCGCCGAACCGTACATCAGGCTTAGAGCCGACAGGCACCTGACCTTGGGGCGTGTCGTAATTTTTGGAATGGGAACAGGCCACCCATACTTTTCCACAGACACTGCGGCCGTGCTAAGAGCCGCCGAGATAGACGCCAACGTAATACTCTTGGCCAAGAACATAGATGGCGTATACACAGCTGACCCCAAGCTTGACCCATCTGCCCGAAAGCTTGAGACAATAACGTATCAGGAGGTGCTTGAGCAGCGCTTGGCGGTCATGGATCCCACGGCAACGTCGCTTTCTATGGAAAACGAAATCCCCATCTTACTGTTCGCACTTGAAGATCCATATAATATCGTGAGGGCTGTGACCGGGGAAAAAATCGGCTCGCGCGTGGGTTAATTAGAATTGGAGGGATAGTTATGTACGAAGAATATGAAGGCAAAATGAAAAAGACCATAGAAGTATTGCAAAACCAGTATTCAGCCATTCGGGCCGGCCGGGCGAACCCTTCTGTGCTTGACCAGATAAAAGTCGAATATTACGGAACGCCAACTCCCCTGAGCCAGATAGCGACAGTCTCAAACCCTGACCCAAGGACGCTGATGATCCAGCCGTGGGACGCTGCGAGCCTTGCGCCGATTGAAAAGTCTCTGGTGGCCTCCGACTTAGGCATAAATCCGGCAAACGACGGCCGCGTCCTCCGCCTTGTTTTCCCGCAGCCCACAGAAGAGCGCCGCAGGGAGCTTCTCAAGCAGGTAAGCAAGCATGCCGAGGACTCAAAGGTCGCCATCCGCAATATCCGTCGCGATGCCGTTGACAAGTCCAAGGCCCAGAAGAAAAAAGGCGAACTCACCGAGGACGATCTCGCCGATACAGAAAAGGACTTGCAGAAACTGACGGACACCTATATCAAGGAAGTCGAAAAGGTCGCCCAGAAGAAGGAAACGGAGATTAAAGAAATCTAAGGATTTTGTATTTGATGTTTAGTCTTTTTAGGAAGCGGAAACAACAGGCGTGGGAGCCGGATAGGCTCCCGCGGCATATAGCGATAATTATGGACGGCAATGGGCGTTGGGCGGCAAGGCGCGCATTGCCGCGAACTGCGGGCCACGCCGCCGGAGCCGAGACGTTCCGCCGTGTTGCCACGTATTGCAAAGATATAGGGATCGAATACCTCACGGTCTATGCCTTTTCCACCGAAAATTGGAATCGTCCGGATGATGAAATCGGAGCCATTATGCAGCTTTTGGAGAAGTACTTGCATGAAGCCCTGGGCAAAATGGAGCGAGACAAGGTCAAGATGAAATTTTTTGGCGATGTGACTATCCTCACCCCCGAGCTCCGCAAGCTTATATCCGACACCGAAGAGCTCTCAAAGAAATTTGAGGGGGTTCAGGTGAATATTTGCCTCAACTATGGAGGCCGCGACGAGCTGGTGCGGGCTGCTGAGAATTACGCAAAGGATTTCGCAGCTGGGGTCGCTCCGCAAGAAAAGCTGACCGAGCGGGCTTTTTCCAGGTATATGTATTCGGCGGATATACCGGATCCGGACTTTATTATAAGGCCGAGCGGCGAAATGAGGCTGTCGAATTTCCTTTTGTGGCAGTCGGCGTATTCCGAGCTGTATTTCACCGATGTGCTATGGCCGGATTTCAACGAACGCGAGCTTGACCGCGCTATTATTGCGTTTCAGGAGCGAGACAGGCGTTATGGAGGGCTTAAGACTTGAAAACACGAATAATTGCCGCAGTAATTTTTGTTCCACTGATTTTTATTGTGCTAGTCTTCCTGCCTGCGTATGTCCTGACAGGCGTGGTTGCGATAATCTGTGCGGTTTCTGCTTATGAGCTTCTGCACGCAATAGGCGGCAAACTAAACGACAGGGTGCGGATATATGCGGTGCTTTCGTCCATCATCATCCCCATCGGGGCGTACTTTGAGATGGTTGGCATGGTTTTCCCCGCAGTGCTCCTTGTTTTGATGAGCCTTACGTTTGTTGAGGCTATAGTCGGTTTTCAGACTGTCCGCAGAGTAACTTTTGCGCAAGTTATGACGGCGATTTTTGCGGGTGCGCTCATACCGCTTATGTTGTCCAGCCTAATTAGCCTCAAACTCATGCCCAATGGCCATTTGCTGGTGCTCCTTCCGATTATCTCTGCCTTTATCACCGATGCAGGGGGGTACTTTACCGGCATGTTCATCGGCAAGAAAAATGCGTTCCCGCTCGTCAGCCCAAAAAAGACTGTCGAGGGGTGCGTTGGCGGCTTGGCTGCCGGGACGTTTTCCATAATTGTCTTCGGGGTCGTCGTTCTTTTCACCACCATGAATATCGTAGTGTTCTGGGCGCTGCTGTTGTACGGCATTTTGGGTTCTGTGCTATCCCAGCTGGGCGATTTGGCTTTTTCGGTTATAAAGCGCGAGTTCGACATCAAGGATTACGGGCGTCTAATCCCAGGGCATGGGGGCATGCTCGATAGGTTTGACAGCATGATTTTCGCAGCCCCGGCAATGTATTTGCTGGTCCTGCTCATCCCGGCCATCATTGTTAGGTAATTGTAACTGCTCAGCACCTTCGTCATTCTGCGGCTACGCACTTAAATGACGCGAGGGCACTGAACAACAGTTACAGGTAATTAAAATATGACGAATCCCACTGGAGAAAACTCAATATCGCTTCTCGGCTCAACCGGGTCGGTTGGGCGGCAGACGTTAGACGTAGCGGAGCATTTGGGGCTGCGCATCCGTGCCTTGAGCGCAGGCAAGAGCGTCAAGCTTCTGGAGGAGCAGGCTCGCAGGTTCAAGCCTGAGGTCGTCGCCGTTTATGATGAAAATGCGGCAAGGGACCTTGAGGCGCGGGTGCGCGACTTAAATGTCCGAGTAGCTTCGGGTATTGACGGTCTGATTGAGGCGGCTTGTGTAGACGGCGCAGAGGTCGTCGTCACAGCTTCCGTGGGCACGATAGGGCTGCTGCCTACGCTCTCGGCTATCAGGCTCGGCCGCCGGATTGCGCTTGCAAATAAGGAAACTCTTGTATGTGCGGGCGAGCTCGTGATGAAAAGCGCAAGGGAGCATGGCTGCGAAATAATTCCGGTCGATTCCGAGCATTCAGCCCTGTACCAGTGCCTATGCGGCGAAGATTCCGAAAGCGTCAAAAAGCTGATACTCACAGCATCGGGCGGCCCTTTCCGAGGGATGCGGCGTGCGGCGCTTATGAATGCGACTCCCGAAATGGCGCTGAAGCACCCAAATTGGAATATGGGCAGGAAGATAACAATAGACTCGGCTACGCTGATGAACAAGGGGCTTGAGGTAATGGAGGCAACCGCTTTGTTTGGGATTTCGGCGGAGAGAGTAGACGTCGTCATCCACCCTGAGAGCGTAGTTCATTCCATGGTCGAATACGCCGACAGTTCCGTCATCGCACAGCTATCCGAGCCTGATATGAGGTTGCCGATTCAATATGCCATCACGTATCCGCAAAGGGTGCCTTCGCCGACAAAAGCCCTTGATTTCTCGAAGCTCTCCAGGTTGAGCTTTGAGAAACCGGATTACGACGCATTCCCCTGCCTCGAGCTTGCGTTGCGCACCGCCGGGGTGAGCGGTACGGCGCGCGCAGTGCTAAACGGTGCAAACGAGGCCGCTGTGGGGCGCTTTCTAAATGGTGAGCTTGGCTTTTATGGAATATATGATTCAGTGCTGGCGGCGCTGGAGAAGATTGGCAATATAGAAAGCCCGTCGCTCGATGATATTATCGAAGCTGGGGAATCCGCTAAGGAGTTTGTTGAAAAGTATAGATTGTAGCAGCAACATCCAAAAACCAGAGTACACTCGGAGAGGAGTATGAACTGACAATGTTTATAATACTAGCAATTCTCGCATTTGGCCTGTTGATAGCCATACATGAGCTTGGCCACTTTTTTTCAGCTAAGCTTTTGGGCGTCAGGGTCATTGAATTTGCCATCGGAATGGGCCCCAAACTCATTGGATTTCAGGGCAAAGAGACTCTGTATACTTTGCGGCTGCTGCCCCTTGGCGGTTTTTGCACCATGGACGGACAAGACGAATCTATGGAGGATCCCAGGGCTTTCACTTCGCAGAGGCGCTGGCGCCGCATCGTCATTTTGCTTGCGGGCAGTGCCGCAAATATCATAGCTGCATTTATCATAATAGCTATTTTGACAGCGGGTTCGGCAGGCTTCATAGGCACCACTTTGACTGGCATAGCAGACGGCTTTCCAAACGAGGGGGAGGACGGCCTTATGGTCGGCGACACAATCGTGTCCATAAACGGCGAGCGGCTTTTCTACGCTCAGGATTTTAGCACGTTTATGCAGTTTGCGGGAGGTCGCGAAGTCAATCTTGTAATACTCAGGGATGGCGAAAGGCTCACGTTAAATAACTTCCCCCTCGAGCGCCGCGAGTTCGTAATTGACGGGGAGGTCGAATACAGATTCGGGCTTACTTTTAACTTCATCGAAGCGACGGCAGGGCAGCAATTGAGGCATTCGGTTTATACTACCTTTAATTTTGCGCGCCTTATCCGTGTCACTCTCGCACAGCTTTTCGCAGGAGAGGTGGGTCTGCCGGATATTGCCGGGCCGGTCGGCATCGTGGACGCAATGAGCGGCATTGCACAGGAGTCGCCTACTATGGGCGCAGCCATCGGGAATATAGCTTTTTTCACAGCTTTTATCGGGGTGAACCTTGCCGTCATGAACCTTCTGCCAATCCCTGCCCTGGATGGGGGCAGGATTTTGTTCATCATCATCTCGTGGCTGATTGAGAAAGTCATTAGAAGGCAACTCGACCCGAAATATGAAGGCTATATACACAGCGGAGCAATGGTCCTGCTGTTCGGCCTCATGATTTTGGTGCTGGTCAATGACGTGGTGCGGCTCATTGGGCGCTAGTGGGGGAAGTCTGCCGATGAAGCGAGAGCTTATGAAAAAGCAGGCAAAGGCGCTGGTAAGGGAGCCGTCCCGCCAGAAGGCTTTGCGTAAGCAGATTGTCGTAGGCGGCATCAAGGTCGGCGGTGGAGCCCCTGTCACAGTGCAGTCTATGACTAATACAAAGACCAGCGATGTTGGCGCTACCGTTGCGCAGATTAACAGGCTTGCGGAGCTTGGCTGTGACATTGTACGCACCGCTGTCCCCGATATGGCTTCGGCCGATGCCATAGGTGAGATAAAAAAACACATCGGCATCCCGCTTGTCGCCGACGTCCACTTTGATTACAGGCTTGCTATCCGCTCTGCTGAGGCGGGTGCAGACAAGATACGGATAAACCCCGGAAATATTGGCGGGGCTGAGAATGCAAAGGCGGTCGCCGATATTTGCAGGAGGAAAAACATTCCGATCAGAATCGGCGTTAATGGCGGGAGCATAGCTAAAAATATCCTCCAGCGGCATGGCGGGGTCACTCCGGAGGCGATGTTTGACAGCGTTATGGGGCATGTCGAGCTGCTAAACAGGTTAGATTTTGACGACATCTGCATCTCGGCAAAAGCCTCGTCTGTCCCGCTGACCGTTGCGTCGTACAAACTGATTTTTGACAGCACGGACTACCCCCTGCACATTGGCGTAACTGAGGCTGGGACTGAATATGCCGGTATCGTCAAGTCGTCGATTGGCATCGGAGCGCTGCTCTTAGAGGGGATCGGCGATACTATCCGGGTCTCGCTGACCGCACCGCCGGAGCGTGAAGTCAAAGCCGCCAACGAGCTTCTAAAGTCGCTGGGGCTGCGCGACGGGTACGAGCTAATCTCGTGCCCGACCTGCGGCAGGTGCGGCATTGACCTCATCCCGATTGCACAGGAGGTCGAGAGCAGGCTCGAACGAGCCAATCTACACATTTCCGTCGCAGTCATGGGCTGTGCGGTGAACGGGCCTGGAGAGGCTGCCGGAGCCGACTATGGGATTGCCGGCGGACTTGGCGAGGGAGTTTTGTTCAAGAAGGGCAATGTGGTAAAAAAGGTCGCCATGGGCAGGCTGGTGGATGAATTGTTTATGGTTATCGAAAGTGAGGAAGAATAGGCTTGAGCGCTCAAGAAAACGTCCTTTTGTATGAAATGTTCCCCTTTTGCAGGGGCAACGCCAGGCTTGCGTCCGACTACAGCGGCGCGCGGGTCCTCTCTGCGGCGATAGATAAGTCTAGGACATCAATGAATTTGAGGGTTTCGCTCATAGAGCCTGCTCCCCCTCTTGAAATAACAGTGCTTGAAGAGCTGATCGCTCAGGAGTTCGGCCTTACTGCTGTGTCAGTGACGGTAGTGTACGCCCGCTCTTCGGCCGAGAGCCGCATTCCTCGCACCGGAGCTTCTGGAAAAGCCGTTTCCGGCTCAAATCCGGGCGTTGTTATAATGGGCAGACGCATCGGCGATTCCGCAAATTTTACGCCGATTGGCGAGCTTGCGCTTGAGATGGGCAAGGCCGCAGTAAAGGGCGAAGTCTGCGATGTATCAGAAAAATATATTGAAAAACGCAAAGCGTGGATCCTTAGCTTCGACTTGACAGATTATACGGGCACTATACATGTTTCAAAATTCATGGTTGACGAAAATGCCGCACAAATTGTCAAAAAAGTCAAAAAGGGCATGTGGCTCGCTGTATCAGGCAATTTGAGCATAAGCAGGTACGATGCCGACCTTACACTCGAGCCACAAGGCATCACGGCAGTTTCTCACAAGCCCAGGATGGACATTGCGGAGGAAAAGCGCGTCGAGCTTCATCTGCACACAAAAATGTCTGCCTTGGATGCGCTCTCCGACACAGCCGAGGTCTTAGCGCGGGCCGCCGAATGGGGGCACAGAGCCGTAGCTATAACGGACCATGGCGTAGTCCAGTCTTTCCCTGATGCGTTTAATGCCTCTGGGGGCGCAGGCGGCAAGGTGAAGGTCATATATGGCATCGAGGCTTACTTCCTAAATGATGCTGACGGAGGAGACGCAGAAAAAGAAGAAGAGGCAAAGCCGCAGCGCAAGGGGAAAAAGAAGCGCCGCACAAATATCCTGCATATAGTCCTGCTGGTAAAAAATAAAGCCGGCATGGCAAACTTGTACAAGCTGGTTACAAAAAGCCATCTTGAGGATTTTATGAGCAAAAGGCCGGTCATCAAAAAATCCTTGCTGGATGCGCACAGGGAGGGTCTGATAGTCGGCTCAGCCTGCGAAGCCGGGGAGTTTTTTGACGCCGTGTCCGAACGCAAAGACGACCAAGAGCTCAGGCGGCTCGCTGAGTATTATGATTATCTGGAAATCATGCCGATTTGCAACAATATGTTCATGCTGGGAGACGGCAGGGAGCGCGCAAATACGCAAGACGAGCTTCGCGATTTTAATCGTAAAGTCGTCGAGATTGGCAGGTCGCTCAACAAGCCGGTCGTGGCGACGGGCGATGTGCACTTCCTCGACCCCGAGCACGAGATTTTCCGCCATATCATCCTCTCATCCAAGGGCATGGGCGACACAAATAAAGACTTGCCGCTGTATTTCAAGACAACGGACGAGATGCTTGAGGAGTTTGGCTATCTCGGCGAGGACATCGCTTATGAGGTCGTCGTGCGCAATACCAATTTGATAGCGGACATGTGCGAAGAGGTTAACCCCCTCCCAGAACGCAAAAGGCTCTTCCCACCCAAGCTGGAGAGAAGCGCAGAGGATTTGAAAGATTTGGTATATGGCAAGCTAAAGGAGCTATATGGGGACAACCCGCCCAAGGTTATAACGGAACGCATCGAGACGGAGCTGGGCGATATCCTCGACCGGGGGTACGATGTTATTTACATGTCGGCCCAAAAGTTGGTGGGCGCTTCGATTAAGGAGGGCTACTTAGTCGGCTCGCGCGGCAGCGTCGGCTCGTCGATTGTCGCTTTCCTTGCCGGTATAACGGAGGTCAATTCACTGCCTGCGCATTATAGGTGCCCTAAGTGCCAAAGGACGGACTTTGAGTCAGGCGAGGGCTATGGATGTGGGGCGGACATGCCTGATATGAACTGTACCGACTGCGGCGCAACATACACCAAGGATGGGTTCAACATACCATTTGAAACGTTCCTTGGATTCGATGGCGATAAGGTTCCCGATATCGACCTGAATTTCTCAGGGGAATATCAAGCCCAAGCACATAAGCATACTATGGACCTCTTCGGTGCGGGTAATGTTTATAGGGCGGGAACGATTGGCACGATAAAGGAGCGGACTGCCTATGGTTATGTCAAAAAGTACCTCGAATCCCTTGGCAAAAGTGTCACAAAAGCAGAGGAAAACAGGCTGTCGCGAGGGTGCGCAGGAGTAAAAAGGACGACGGGCCAGCACCCCGGCGGCCTCATCGTAATACCCCAGGGCATGGAGGTAACAGATTTCTGCCCGGCACAGCACCCCTCTGACGATAAGGAAAAAGGCGTCGTCACGCTCCATTATGACTACCATTGCTTGGAAGATAATCTTATTAAGCTCGACGAACTGGGGCATGACGACCCGACGATGATAAAGATGCTGGAGGATATGACGGGAGTGAATGCCGTGGCAATCCCCCTTGACGACCCTGAGACCATGTCTATTTTTACTTCGCCAGCGGTTCTTGGGATTCCCTGCGACGACGATATTATAGGTGCAACCGGTTCAATAGGCATTCCGGAGTTCGGCACCGATTTCACAAGGCAGATGCTGTGCGACACAAAGCCGCAAAACTTCGATACGCTTGTGCGCTTGTCCGGATTTGCGCACGGCGAGGGCGTCTGGCAGGGCAATGCCAAAGACCTCATCCAATCGGGCACGGCGACGGTCGGCGAGACTATCGGCTGCCGCGATGATATTATGCTCTTCCTCATTTCAAAGGGCATCGACGATAGGTATTCCTTCAAGATTTCGGAGAGCATTCGAAAAGGCTATGGCCTACCCGACGGCGCTGAGGAGGTTATGGTGGAGCACCGCGTGCCAGCTTGGTATATAGAGTCTTGCAAGAGGATGACGTACCTTTTTCCCAAGGCGCACGCCGTTGCTTATGTCATAATGGCTTTTCGCATTGCGTGGTTCAAGGTTCACAGGCCCCTTGAGTTTTATAGTGCATATTTCTACCGCAGAAGCCAAAAAGACAGCTTTGATGCGGAGTTTATGATTAAGGGCATCGACGTCGTCCGCAGGAAGATTAGGGAGATTAGGGGCAATCCCGAGGCAAAGAGCAAGGAAGAGGATTTGCTGACGACCCTTGAGGCTTGCTATGAGTTTTATTTGCGCGGTTACGATTTTACCGGGATAGACATCTACGATTCCGACCCCGTTAGGTTTTTGCTGGTTGGCGAAGATAAGTTGCGCCCGCCATTCGTAGCGATTGGCGGACTGGGCGAGACTGCGGCTTTCGACCTTGCGGGTTCAAGGTCTGACAGGGAGTTTATTTCGGTGGACGACATATCGGCGGCATGCTCAAAGGTGCAAAGGACGCACCTAGACCAGCTCAAGACGCTCGGTGCGCTGCGAAACCTGCCTGAGTCCAGTCAGATGTCTTTGTTTTCCACATAATTTCCCGAGCTGCGCCCTTGCTATTGGAACAAAGTGTTGTAATTGCGTTTGGGCTTGTTTGCCCCCACTCGTTGTGGTAGACTTTGCCTGAGAGGCATACCGCTTTAGCGGCAGGGACGCTTGCCGGGCAAGATTGAAGGAGTGATTATTATAATGGCAGATAAGTATTTTGGAAAAAGCATAGGCAAATTGGGCTACGGCAACATGCGCCTGCCCAAGGTGGATGGCAACATCGATTTTGCGACGATTGACAAAATGATAGACAAGTTCATGATGAGCGGCTTTTCGTATTTTGACACCGCCTACGTCTACGAAAGTTCAGAAGAAGTGCTGAACAAGTCGCTTGTGTCTCGCTACCCCCGCGACAGCTTCCAGATAACAACAAAGCTTGCGATGATGGTAGCAAATGATGCGCAGGACATGCAGAAGCAAATTGACACATCGCTTGCGCGGCTCGGAGTGGATTTTGTGGACATCTACCTCCTGCACGGGCTAAAGACCGACTTCATCAAGGCCGCCGATAAGTTCGGCGCATGGGATTTCATGCGCAACTTGAAGGAGAAGGGAATTGTGAAGCATATCGGCTTTTCGTTCCACGGCACGCCGGAGGAGCTTGACGAGCTTTTGCATAAGCATCCATATGTCGAAATCGTGCAGCTCCAGCTGAATTATCTTGACTGGGACAGCTCCGATGTGCAGGCGCGCAGGCTTTACGAAATTGCAAGGAGCCACGGCACGCCGATTTCAGTCATGGAGCCAAACAAGGGCGGCTGGCTCGCAGGCGAGACGTCCGAGGCGGGAAAGCTCTTAAAATCCGCTAACCCGAATGTGTCCGCCGCTTCGTGGGCTTTCCGTTACCTGCTGGAGCTTGAGGGGATAGCAACTATCCTAACAGGCATGGGCACCCTTGAGGAACTTGAGGACAACATCAATACGTTTACGAACTTCAAGCCGCTGTCCGCTGATGAGCGCAAGTTGATTGACAAGGCTATAGAAATCATAAATGCCACGCCTTCCATCCCCTGCACATCTTGCAATTACTGCATACCGCATTGCCCGGAGAAGATTGCGATTCCTGCCTATTTGAGGATCTACAGCAATTACCTCATATACAAGAACCTAGACACGCTAAAGCACATCGACTTCATGCTTGGAAGCCAGGGCGGCCAGGCAAAGCAATGCATAAGCTGCGGAAAATGCGAAAAGGTCTGCCCGCAGAACCTGGGCATCGCAGACGTAATGGCAAAAGCGGCGGAGCTTATAGCGGGGTAGCCATTACTGCTTAGTGCTTGCAAAACATCAACTGAATCTCAACAAAAAAGACTGATTTGTTGAGGTTCAGTTGAAGTTTGTCTGATATGCTTGCAACGGCATTTAATTATGTGGAAGAAGAAAGGAAAGAAACAATGTTAGGAAAATTTAGCGTACGCAAGCCCCTTACCGTATTAGTTGGAGTAATCTTGGTGATAGTCTTGGGCGTCGTGTCTTTAATGGGCACGTCCACCGATCTCCTGCCTGCGATGGATTTGCCATTCACGGCAGTATTCACCACTTACATAGGCGCCACGCCCGAACAAGTTGAAAGCGACATTTCCATCCCCCTGGAGGCCCGCATGAGCACCCTTAGCGGGATTGACACGGTGCAGTCTATTTCCAGCGAGCACGTATCAATATTGATTTTGCAATTTACGGAAGCGACCAATATGGACTCCGCATCACTGGAAATTAGGGAGGCCTTGGATATGATGACCCTGCCCGACGGCGCATCCAGGCCTATGACCATCAGGATGAACCCGGAAATGCTGCCCATACTTACGGCTAATGTGCATAAAGATGGCGCAACCATCGACGAGCTTTCGGAATTCGTCAGGGATGTGGTATCCCCAGCCCTAGAGGGCGTGCCCGGCGTCGCTGTGGTCAGCCTTTCGGGTTTGGTTCAAAACCAGATGCACGTCGTCATCGAAAGCGAGCGCATAGAGGCCGTCAACCAAGCGTTAGCTCAAGCGGTCGAAGAACTCATGGAAGCTGCAATCGCCGCCGCAATGGCGGAGATGGAGCAATATGCGGAGGCTATAATAACCGCTCAAGTGGAGGAGTTTTCCGAAACCCGCATGGCAGAGCTTGTGGGCGAGGGACTTTCCATGGCCGCCGCAGGCATGCAATTGCAGGCTGAGCTTCCTACCATAATAGAAACCATCTCTCAAGAAGTGATACAGGCAATGATGGCGGAGCACATGGGCGAGGCTCCCGATGATCCCGCCGGAGAGACCCCGCCCATAGGCATTCCAGCTGAAATGCTCACCGTTGAGACTGTTACAGGCATGCTCACCGCACAAAACTTCGCCATGCCCGCAGGCATGACGACTGAAGATAATGTTGAGTACATGGTGCGCGTTGGAGACAGGTTTGAGAGCTTGGACGAGATTCGGGATATGCTCATTTTTGACCCCGCACAGATGGGCATGGTGGGCGTCGACCCAATACGCCTGTCTGATGTTGCGGATATTTTCCTTACCGACGATAGCCACCTCACATTCACCAGAGTAAATGGGAATCCGGGCGTCATGCTGAGCATACAGAGGCAGAGCGAGTTTACCACTGCAGATATTTCAGCCGCAATCCGCGACCGCATGGATTCGCTGATGGCTGAGTACCCCGACTTGGGCTTTGCCGTTTTGATGGATCAAGGCGAAATGATAGGCATGATTATCAGCTCAGTGACTAACAACCTGCTAATCGGCGGGGTGCTTGCCATTGTTGTTTTGCTGCTGTTCCTCAGGGATATCCGGCCCACATTGATTGTCGCTGTAGCTATCCCCGTTAGCTTGATGCTTGCTGTCACTCTTATGTACTTCACGGGGGTGACCCTCAATATGATTTCCATGGGTGCGCTGGCCCTTGCTGTGGGCATGCTTGTGGATAACTCGATTGTTGTTATAGAAAATATATACCGCATGAGAAGCAGCACCGACCGCAGCGTCGCCCGCGCTGCCGTGTCCGGTGCAAAGCAGGTCTCCGGCGCTATCGTCGCCGCTACGCTCACGACGGTCGCCCTGTTTGTGCCCATCATCTTCACGGAGGGCATGACCCGGCAGATTTTTATGGATTTTGGCCTTACCATCGCCTATGCGCTCGTGGCAAGCCTCATCATCGCCCTCACCGTCGTCCCTGCTGCGTCCAGCGTTATGCTTAAAAATGTCAAAAAAGACCAAGAGGGCAAGCTATTTACCCGATTTGTAAACGGTTACGAGACCCTCCTGCGCGGAGCACTGCGCTTTAAGTGGGCTGTGCTATTGTTTGCAGTGGTTGCTTTTGGTTTGAGCTTTTGGGGCATCAGCCGGAGGGGTGCGGAAATGTTCCCTCCTATGGATATGCCGCAAATCATGGTGACGGCAGAAATGCCCGAAGGTTCAACCTTTGAGGATACCACCGTGGCTGCAGAGGAATTATCGGCCCGGGTTCTCGCTATACCCGACGTGGAAACCGTTGGGGTTAGCATTGGCGGCGGGATGATGGATGCCTTTGCCGCAGGCTTGGGCTTTGGAGGTATGGGCGGCATGGGCGGCCAAGGCACCACCATAAGCATGTATGTAATCCTGCATGAGGATAGGAGCATCACACTCGATGAGCTAAATGCGCAGATGAGGGATGTCACCGAAGACCTTGGCCTTGAAGCGGATATTGGCGGCGCTGACGGCGGAATGGCTATGATGATGGGCGACCCCATCTCCCTTCGCGTCGAAGGCATGGAGCTAGACGATATAAGGGATACGGCAATAGCCCTTGCTGCGCTTGTCAACTCGGTAGAAGGCACAACGAATGTAACCGATATGTATGAAGATGCAGCTCCCGAGCTGCGCATAAGGGTTGACAAAGATGTCGCAATGGCACAGGGCCTGACCGTAGCACAGGTTTTCATGGCGGCGAATAGCGCTATAACGGCGCCTGAGAGGTCACTCCACATGACATTGTCAGGCCGGAGCTACGAGATAATAATATCAGACGGTGACTTTGTTGCGCCGGGCAGGTACGGAATAGAAAACCTGCAAATTGCCACCACGGCAGGGGGGTACGTAACGCTCTCAGATATCGCCGAGGTGTTTGAGGACACAGGCTTTACCTCCATCAATCGTATAAACCGCAACCGTTTCCTCACCATCAGCGGGCAAATCGAAGATGGGTTTAACGTAGGCTTGGTTAATGATGAGATAGCGCTGCTGCTTGCGGACTTCACGCCTATCGGCGACACCCAAGTTTTTGTCGGCGGCGAGGCCGAGGCCATAGCCGATGCCTTCGGCGACTTGTTTCTGATGCTGGTGCTGGGCTTGCTATTCACCTACTTAATCATGGTGGCTCAATTCCAGTCCCTGCTGTCACCCTTCATCGTTATGTTCACGGTGCCCCTTGCGTTCACCGGCGGCTTTGTGGCGCTGATGATTGGTAGGATGCCCTTGTCCATAGTCGCTATAATCGGCCTCATTCTGCTGTCTGGCGTGGCCGTTAACAACGGCATAGTGCTGATAAGCCGGGTCAATCAGATGCGCTGGGAGGGCATGCCTAAGCTTGATGCCATAGTAGATGCGGGGCGCAAGCGCATCAGGCCCATTCTGATGACGGCGATTTCAACAATTTTCGCCATGAGTGTGCTGGCAATCGGCATTGGCGAAGGCACTGAAATGATGCAGCCAATGGCAATAGCCACTATAGGCGGCCTAATATACGCCACTGCAATGACGCTCTTCGTAGTGCCCATCCTATACGACATGTTCCATAGAAACAAGGACGTGACGAAGGAAGACCTTGACGCCCCTGATGTGGCATAATTCCTACACTGTAATTAGCTGCCCCACCCCGGATTCCGGGGTGGGGCAGCTTGATTAATTCAAAACTCACAGCTTTTTCCAGTCAAAGATATCCCTGTTCTTCACGTAATACTCAACCCCTGAAGCCACTGTTGTCATCGTTATTGCGGCGATACATGCGTGAACCATCCATGGCTGGAGTTCTAGGAACATGACTGTCAGGCAGAACATTGTCACGACAGTCTTCACTTTGCCCGAAGCCGCAGCTGCAATCACCCTCCCATTATCAACCGCTATGAGCCTGAGCGCTGTCACTAGGAACTCACGTACTACCACTATTAGAACTGCCCATGCCGGCATTATCCCTTGCTCAAGAAACCACAGCATTGCGGAGAGCACCAAAATTTTGTCCGCCAGCGGATCCATGAGCTTGCCAAAATCCGTTACCTGATTGCGCTGCCTTGCGATATAGCCATCTGCTATATCTGTCAGTCCAGCGGCAATGAAAATCCCCATTGCGACGTAGCTGCTGCCAAAAAAACCAATGTACAACACAGCCAGGAACGCCGGTATCAGCAACACCCTAATCATTGTGAGTTTATTTGCTGTGTTCATAATACTACTTCTCCTATAGGCTCGCCATCTGCAACTCCCGTAATGCGAACTTCAAAAAATTCGTTGGGCATTACCCCATCGCCAAAAACCGTGATATACCCATCCACATCCGGCGACTCGGCAAAGCTCCTTCCATAATAGCGGCCATCTTCGCAGCCCTCTACAAGAACAGTTTCAATGTTGCCTATGCGGCTTTCGTTAAATTCGTCGATAATGCGCATCTGAATATCCGCCAGCATCTCAGCTCGCTCCACTGCGACATCGGGCCCGGGCCGCTGCATTTGCGCTGCCGCCGTACCCTCCTCCGGCGAGTATGGAAAGATGCCGGCGCGCTCTATTTTTAATGATGTAAGGAATTCGCAGAGTTCCTTGAATTCCTTTTCGCTTTCCCCAGGCAATCCCGCAATGACGCTCGTCCTTATTACCACTCCCGGAATCCTATCCCTAATGCGGCTGATTAGCGTACGCACTTCCTTTCCGGTGCCTCGGCGGTTCATCTTCTTTAAAACACTATCGCTTATATGCTGAATCGGGATATCAATATACTTGAGAACCTTGTCGTTTTGGGCTATTGCTTCAATAATCTCATCATTTGTTTCGTCCGGGTAAAGGTAGTGCAGGCGTATCCATCTTAGCGGCTCTATTTTGCATAATTCCGTCAATAATTCCGGCAGTCGCTGTTTTCCATATAAGTCTAGCCCGTATCTTGTCGAGTCTTGAGCAACTAGTATCAATTCCTTTGCACCGCGCCCAGCCAGCTCTTGCGCCTCTTCCAAAATGTTTTCCATGGGGCGGCTCCGGAACTTCCCCCTTATAGCCGGAATTATGCAAAACGAACAGTGGTTGTCGCAGCCCTCCGCAATTTTGATGTATGCCCAAGATTTGGACGTCGTTATGACCCTCTTGGCTTCGCTGATTGGTGAGTCAATGTCTCCAAACCTCGAATGCTTTTCTTCGCTGTTCAAAACTGCGCCGATTGCGTCAACTATCTCATCAAAGCTGCCGACGCCTACCACGCCATCAATTTCAGGCAACTCCGCCATGATTTCGCCTTTGTATCTTTCAGCGAGGCAGCCGGTTACAACGAGTTTCCCAATCTGCCCGTTGTCGCGCGCGCGGCCCAGCTCTAAAATCGCCTCGATCGCCTCCATCTTTGCGCTTTCAATAAAGCCGCAGGTGTTGATGATGACAGCATCTGCCCCGATTGTCTCCCCAGTTACTTCATAACCTGCTTCCTTTAGCAAATACATCATTTGCTCAGTGTTCACAAGGTTTTTTGCACACCCCAGCGATATGATCCCGATTGTCGCGGTTTTGTCTCCATGTTTCACGGTCAGCGCTCCCTGTTTTACAATCATTAGTCCATCATGTCAAATTCTTCTGTATTTTCAAGCTTCTCTAGGTACCTCGCTACTGCCAGCCGAGCATTTTCGTAGCCAAATCCCCTTCTGCACAATGCGTCAGCCGCTCGTCGAATGTCGTCTTTATCTGTGCTGCCCCTGAGCTTCTTGTTCAAATATTGCACTGCTGCACCATCCATCGCTGTATCTTTGATTGCAGCAAGCGCATCGTCTCGGAGCTCCCGAGGTATGCCCCGTTTATAAAGCTCATCCTTGATGCGGGAGGGCCCATATCCTTTTGCGGAGTAATGGCGGCAAATCGCTCCGGCAAACTCGGTATCGTTCACTGCGCCTATCTTCTCGAGCCACCTGACCGCCTCTCCTGCGTTTTCCTCAGGCTCACCTTTCTGAATAAGGCGCTTTTCCATCTCCTTTGCCGACATTTGGCGGTTTCCCAAGATCTTAAGTGCCCTCTGCTTTGTCGATTCCAGCGTCTTTCCGCCGTTTGATTCAAGCATTTCGACTACTAACCCTCAAAGTCTTCGGCATCTATATCCACTGCTCGCCCTGCGGCTTTTGCCGCGGCTTTTTCCTGTGGGGACATCAGCTTTTGCGAATCGCGGCGGATGTTCTCTTCCAGCTCGTCTGCAACCTCGGGATTTTCCCTTAAGTATTCTTTGACATTGTCGCGCCCTTGAAACCGCATTTCCCCTACTGTGTACCAGGCGCCGCCTTTTTCGATTAGACCAAGCCTAACACCAAGGTCAATCAGTTCCCCATACTTTGAGATTCCCTCTCCAAACATGATGTCAAATTCTGCCTCACGAAATGGCGGAGCTACTTTGTTCTTTACTATTTTGGCCCTTGTGCGGTTTCCCACATGCTCCGAACCCACTTTTATATATTCAGAACGCCTAACATCAATTCGGACGCTGGCAAAATACTTTAGCGCCCGCCCGCCCGGGGTCGTTTCTGGATTGCCATAAGAAACGCCAATTTTCTCGCGCAGTTGGTTAATGAAGATAACTACGCAGTTAGTTTTTGAAATCGATCCGGCAAGCTTGCGCAGAGCCTGTGACATTAGCCTAGCCACAACTCCCACGCTTGCGTCGCCGATTTCACCTTCGACTTCCGAGCGCGGCACCAGCGCTGCGACAGAGTCCACGACCACAACATCAACTGCACCGGAGCGCACAAGAAGCTCCGTAATGGCAAGGGCGTCATCACCCATGTCCGGCTGCGATATCAGCAGGTTTTCTATGTCCACGCCCAAAGCTCGCGCATAGGCAGGCTCCAGCGCATGTTCAGCATCAATGAATGCCGCCTCTCCGCCTGCTTTCTGGGCCTGAGCGATTATATGCAAGGCAAGCGTGGTTTTACCCGAGGATTCCGGGCCGAAAATTTCAATTATCCTGCCCTTAGGCACACCACCGATGCCCAAGGCGAAGTCAAGCGAAATGGAGCCCGTAGATACAGCATCAACATTCACTGCCTGCCTATCCCCCAGGCGCATGATTGACCCCTTTCCGTGATTTTTTTCGATTTGCGAGAGCGCAGTTTCCAGCGCCTTTTTCTTGTCATCCGCCGGCACCGCAGGAACATATTTCTTCTTCTCAGCCATGGTGAGGCCCTCCCTATTCTGAATTAAATGTGAAATCGCTAACAAATTCCCTAAGCCCCGCTAGCGACTGAACACCGCCCTAACCCTTAATCCTTGATTACTTGAGCGTTCCGACCACTACTCTTTCTATACCGCCTGTGTCAGTGTGAATCTTTATATCCTTATATCCGCTATCACTCATAATTTCACCAACGGTACCTGCTTGTCCAATGCCGCACTCCACTGCCAGATTGCCCTCAGGCTTGAGAAGCACCGACCAGTTCGAAGCTATGGCGCGGATGAAATACAGCCCATCCGGGCCCCCATCGAGTGCGCTGTGAGGCTCGAAATCCCGAACCGAGGGGTCTAGCCCCCGAATATCGTGCGTCGGTATATATGGCGGGTTGCTTACCACTACGTCAAACCTGCCAAGCAGCGCAGGGGGCGGCTCTAGCACATCAAGCTCTATCGCGGTCGTCTGACGGCTTAATCCGCTCTTTAGCATATTTTGTCTGCAAACTGCCAATGCCTGCTCCGAAAAATCCGCAAGAACTATCCGGCAATTAGGCACATTCGCTGCTATTGCAAGCCCTACACAACCACATCCCGAACAAAGATCAAGCAAGCGCACCTGCCACCCTCGTTTCTTCATTAACTGTATCGAAACCTCTGCAAGCAACTCTGTGTCAGTTCGGGGAATCAGTACAGATTGGTTGACCGCCATAGGCAGTCCATAGAACTCCCACTCTCCCACTATGTATGCAACCGGCTCCCCGCCCAGCCTCCGCTCGACCATCTCTGTGACGGAGCGCTCGATAGTGGGGTCACTGACATAGAGCCTGCTTGACGATAGGTACTCCTCCCTAGTCTTGCCCGACGCATGTCCAACAATCAGCCTAGCCTCCAGATCATGGGCTGAAATACCCGCAGCGCGCAGCTGACGCCTCGCATTTAAAAAGATATCGTTATATGTTTTCATAAAATACTACCATGCCGCTTCTTCTGCATCTTCGGGAATTACCAGATTCATTGCTTCGATCGCTACTTCGGCCATCCCTTCGTCCGGCTCGCGCGTCGTCAGCCTTTGCAGTGCCTTCCCAGGCGCGGATATTATTCTTGTAAAAATATTATCATATCGCCCGGCCAATTTAATAATTTCATAGCTTATCGATACAACGATTGGCAATAAAAGCAGACGGAAGGCCATACGTAACCAGAGATTGTCCCATGTTGTAAAAGAGAATACCAGTATACTTACAATCATCACTATAAACATAAAGCTCGTCCCGCAGCGGGGGTGCCGACTAGACTCCTTCATGACATTCTCGACCGTGAGGGGCAGCCCCTTCTCGTAGCATGCAATAGCCTTGTGTTCAGCTCCATGGTAGGCCCAAACCCGCTCTATGTGGCTGATGCGCGAGGTAAGCCCTATATATGAGACGAATATCACAATCCGCAAAGCCCCTTCTGCAAGGTTCCTCAAAATCCTATTGTCGATGGCGCCCGTCAAAAATCCCGCCAAAAATGTCGGCAGCAGGATGAATAGCCCTATGGATAATGCGATGCCCAGCACTACCGAAAACGTAATCAACGCTTTTTCTGCTTTTTCGCTGCCAAATTTCCGCTCAACCCACGCCTCGAACCGGGAGGGTTCTTCCTGCTCCTCCTCAGGCATCTGGTCGGCAGAAAACATTAGCGCCCGCACCCCAATGGACATAGAGTTTGCAAAATTGACAACCCCTCTAATGAAATACCAGCCAACAGCCGGATATTTGTCCTTGAGCAGTTTTAGTTCCTCCACCTTCGTAACGAGCCCATCCTCGGTCCTTACAACGATGGCTTGCTTTTTTGGCCCGCGCATCATGATACCCTCAATCAATGCTTGGCCGCCAATCGAGGTGCGAATTTCCTTGTTTTCCTTACTTTTTTGTTTCTCGTCCATGCAGTATAACTTACCTTTCAATCGTCCCCTAATCCTTCGGGCTGCTACAAGCCCCCCATCAATACAGCTCCGAAGCAACCGCCTCATTGCTGATAGGGAGCAGAATAGTAACTTGGAAGCCACCATCGTGCACATTTGCCAACTCCATGCTTCCGCCGTGGTACTTTATGATTTCTTCGCAGACCGCAAGCCCGATTCCGCTGCCCCTGTCTTTGGAATTGCTGCCCTTGTAGAATTTCATCCTGATATTATCAAGCTCGTCTTCCAGCGCGCCGGGACCGTAATCGCGGATGATTATGCAAACATGGTCTCCGACCTGGACTATTGAAACATCAATCCTCTTGCCTTCGCGCCCATACTTGGCGGCATTGTCAAACAGGTTTAGGAACACTTGCTTGAGCCTGTTCGGGTCGCCGGGGATAAGGGTGGACTCGTCAATCTCGGCATCATATATAAACTCAAGCTCGTCTTGGTGCAGCAGCTCCCTGAAAGTGAATATTGCGTCCTCAAGCTCCGCCGCTATATCTATCTGCTCAATGTTGAGCGTAAACCGCCCATCCTCCATTCGCGTAAACTCAAGCAGCTCCTCAACCATTTTTGTAAGGCGCCGAGCCTCCTTGAGCATTATGGCTATGCCGCGCTTAGACTCCTCGTCAAGATTCTCATTGTAGACAAGCGTTTCGCCCCACCCGGTTATCGCTGTCAAGGGCGTCCGCAGCTCGTGCGATACAGAGGAGATAAACTCTGTCTGAATCTTCTCTGTCTGTGCGATTTTAAACGACATCTCATTGATTGAGTTGACCATCTCCCCAATCTCGTCCCGGTAGCTATTGTTCATTTGCACACCATAGCTGCCTTCGGCAATCCGTTTCGACACTTTAGTGATTTCGCTCACCGGCGTTATAACCGAGCGGATAAAAACTATGTTTACAAAAAAGACCATCAGCAGCAAAAAGAAGCCGATTCCAATCGCAGCCAGCACATTCAGCAGCACTTGCCTGTCCACAAGCCTGAGGCTTGTAACATATCTCATCACACCGATTACTTCCCCATCAACGAATATCATCGGTGCGGAAGCCGCCATTATGCGCTCTCCGGTCGCAGAGGGCCTACCCACCCAAGTGGATATCTGCCGAGTTTCGATTGCCGTTGATATGTCGGGGGTGTTTGGCGAGGTGCCCGACGCTATCGTCAGTGTGGATATTAGTATGCTTCCCTCCGTATCAAGGAACTGAAGCTCAATTCTGTCCGCTTCTCTAAATGTCTCCGTGTACCTGTAAGCGGCATTATAAAATTCGGTGTACGACCTCGCAACATAGTTTGCAAAAAAGTCCGTCGCCGTTCTGGCCTTCGCCTCGAGCCCCGTCCTCACGGTGGCGTGATAGTAGTTATGTATGATTGCGGAGAATAGAGCAACTGCCACGATTACTACCACCAATGCAATGAGCATCGTGCCTCTGAGCCAACGCTGCTTCAGCCCTGTCAATAAACTTGATAAAACGCTTGTCAAGTTCTCCACACCTCATCATCTGTTCATATGCCTCAAACAAGGGTTCTCCGCACACCACTTGCTGCCGCAAGGCTTTCAATCTCTTAGTCAAAGCGCTCCAGTCAAACTCCCCATTTGTACCCATAACCCCACACGGTCGTTATGTAGGTTGGATTAGTCGGGTCGTCCTCAATTTTAATGCGCAGCCGCCTTATATTGACATCCGCTATTTTCAGCTCCCCGAAATAGTCGCGCCCCCATACGGTGTTTAGTATGTCCTCGCGCGAAAGCGCTTTGCCGGGGTTATCCATAAACATTTTCATAATTGAATATTCAACCTGAGTGAGCTTTATACGCACAGCATCTTTCTCGAGCGTCCTGTTTCTTGTATTAAGCCTGAACGGACCTTGGATAATTTCCCCTGTCTCTGCAACTCCGGCGGCGCCCGTCCTCCTGAAGAGCGCATCAATGCGGGCTGTCAGCTCTGCCGGAGAAAAAGGCTTTGTGACATAATCGTCAGCGCCTGTCATGAGCCCGGTGACTTTATCCATTTCCTGCGTCCTTGCTGTCAGCATGATTATTCCTATATGCGGGTCTGCTGCCCTGATTTTTCGGCAAACTTCAAACCCATCTGTATCGGGCAGCATTATGTCCAATATCGCCACTTTTATATCAGGGTGAATCCGCAACTGCTCAAAAGCCTCAGCACCCGTTCCGGCTTCTATGACCTCATAGCCCGCACGGTTGAGGTTTATCACCACAAAACTGCGGATGCTGGTCTCGTCTTCGAGTACAAGAATCTTCTTCATATCCAAAATTAATCCTTTCGTATTGGTTCAAAATGTACCGGCGAGCCAGTCGGAGAAGATAAGCCTGAAGTTTTCGATTACGACCGCTTCGTTGAGTGTCAGCCCAAAATTGTCAGGCGGCACGAGCAGCTCAAATGCATATACAGAAGTCCCTTCTGAAAGCAGCCTCACCCTGCCGGGCAGTCTCGAGCGCTCTTCCCTAGCCTCACCTGTAAGCCTATAGACATTCAGGAAGTCTTCAAATGGGCCATATTCTCCTGCAATGTAAGAGAATACAACTGTCCTCTCGCCGGTGACGATATCCTCCCTGCGAACAGAAACCCTGCCTCGCCAGTCGAGAGGGAGGATAAGGAACCACTCGTCAGTAGGGTTGTGGAAGGTCGTGAGCGCAAGGCGACTGTCCCCGCGGCTATTGAAGGAGTACCAATCCATCGCATAATACGCTGTTTCCGTTTGTGCCCTAAGCCGCCTTGGAACCGGCACCTTGATAGTTCCGTCTCCGCCTATATCCGAGCTGAGTATGCGCCGCTGTCTGACTGTCGCGTCACTGACCCCAGTTGACTCGCTAAGGGAAATGTTCGTAACGACCCCATTTTGCATTGCAATTATATCCGTCACAAAAGCGCCTTCGTCAAACCTGCCTTCGCTTTCAATGAAAATGGCAGGGCTGCCATCGAGCAACGTCCCCCGCATCACTCGCAATATCGACTCGATGCCGATTGAGAGCCGGACTACAGAGGTTATAACTTCCATATAAGGCGTGAGTGTGAAGACCTTAGCTGCGGCACTGCTTTCAAATGTGGGAAGCCTGACCGCAATTATGTCGTCGTTTGAGTCCCCGTTTATGTCAAATACCGTGATTCCTTCATATTCGGCGCTTTGAAGCAGCACAGGATAGAAATCAACAATCGCATATATCTCCATATGCTTGAGCGCATCTCCCAACTGCCACCCGACGATAACCTCCATAACCCCATCGCCGTCCATATCCACATACCTGATGCTCTCTATAGCCGTCCCAGCGCCTTCAATCACCATAGCAACTGAATAGTCGCCGTCCACCATCTCAAAAAAATAGATTTTAAGGGTGCTCTCGCCCGGAATCCTAAAAAATGCGATAACCTCATTAATGCCATCCCCATTGACGTCCTTGAGCTGGACAGACTGCCTGTTCGGGCCGCTCGTGGGCGGAGCGAATTCCGCCCCGGCATTCAAAACCGCATTGATGTGCCCCTGCAACCTCAGGTAGTCTTCTGAAACTTGAGGCAGTCTATATAGGTCGTCCGCCGATATGCGCAGCATACAGCCGGAAAGAAAGACGGATGCTGTGGCTGCAAGCAGAATCATTACAACTTTTGCTTTATTTCCCCTCAAAACTTAACTCCTCATTCAAAAAGCACAAGCGTTTGCTTGCTCTGCAATTTCGACAATATAATACCATAAATACAAGTACCCTGCTAGTATAATCTTTACATTTCGGTTATAATATTATCAAATTGTTATTTTTCTGATGAAGGCGGCAATAATATGTTGATTTTCTCTACACGCCTTGGAAGCAGGGGTGGCTCTGAAGCTGTCTATGACCTGCTAAAATACGCATATTGGCAAAGATATGCCGGAGAATTTCCTGAAATAAAAAAAACGCCTAATGGCAAGCCATACTTCCCGGATAGGCCGGACATACATTTTTCGCTAAGCCACACAATGTCGCACGTTATGTGCGCCATATCTGACAGGCTGGTGGGCTGCGACATAGAGGCAGCGGATCGGGAGGTCAGCAATCGTGCGCTGAGGTTTTTCGCCTCTTCCGAAGAACAGGAAATGTTTGACCCGCTCGATCTCTGGCTTTTAAAGGAGAGCTACATCAAGCTCATCGGCGGCACGCTCGCAACAATCAAGCAACAGCGGTTTCAAAAAGAATCGGGAAGGATAATCCCCCCCGACGCTTCTGTTTCCGCAAAGCTATATAGCATAGATGGCTGCCGCGCAGCGGTTTGCGGAATTGGCGCTATTTCGGCTTCTATCGAGCTTATTTAACGCTCTTATGACTTTATTTTGCGTTCTTTTGAAAACTCTTGCACTGCAAGCTTTTTGGCATAACAGCTCTTCTCTATCTGCTGTTTATTTTCATGCGATCCCCTTGCGCGCTTTTACTTAGCTTCCGGCAACAGTCCCATATATTTTAGCACCCGGGCTTCAGTCAGTCTGCCTGCAGCTTTGTAGTTCCGTGCGATTATGGCCTGCTCGTAGCAGATAACGCCATCGCTGTACAGGTGCGAAATCAGCGAGTGCGAAATGCCTCTAAGGGAGCCGTGCAAACTATAAATTGCCGCAAGCGCAGCCTCTATGGAACTTTGCGACGCAAGAGCCGAACTGACCTTTAATCCGTATTTTTCCCGCAAGACCGTTTGTGCATTATGGGGACTGCTATCGCAAAAAGCGAAGACAAATCCTTGCTCTGTCTTCATCAGCGGCACAGCAAGAAGCCTGTGCAGCAACGCTTTGTCAAAGTAAGGGGCAAACTGCCGGATGTCGTATTCCCCGATGCACACCTCCTCCACATATTGGACATGCTTGACATGCGACAATGCGCTTAGCAGCTGCCCCTCAGTTATTATCCCCGCATCAAGAAAATAGCTGCCCAGTGTCTGCTTTTTTAAGCCCTGTTCAAATATTTCATCAAGCTGACTGTGGAGCACGCCGCCCTGCTTCTTACAGATGGCGCCTATTTGCCTCAGCGCATATTCATAAACTGACTGCGGCGTATCCGGCATATTCCGCAAAGCCTCCTGCAGCTGCCAGGCTGAAATATACCCCTTGGCTATCAGGGCATCCCCCAGCTTGCGGTGAAAGCGCCAAAGTACCTCTTTGCCCAGGAATGCGTGGTCTGTCTTGTCCCACGCGAACTTTTTGGCCTTTGGCGAGGTGTGCGCCGCTTTGGGCGGAGCCTTTTTTTGCCCCGCCTGCTGCCCAAATATTTTTTGCTTGTACGCCTTTATAGTGGCCACCATATTGATGATATTGCCCCAGACAACGCGCATAGGGATGACCGGCGGGAAAAGGCAGGCAAAAAACACGCTGCGCGCGCCATACACCTTGTACATGGCGACACCCCGAAAAATTTGCCTCTCAATCATCATCACGGTGACAATCAAGCTCAACCACCACGAAAGCGTGAAAAGCGGGTAAATCGGCGTAAGTTCCAGGAGCAGCGACGCAAAAAAATAGACAAGAACCGGGTAGCCGACGAATACGACCATGTTCCCAACCTTGGCTTTTAAGTCCTTGTAGAGAGAGTATCGCCCGATAAAGCTCAGCCCGCTTGCCTTGAAGATATCCCTAATCTTAAACGACTGCATAGTTATGCCCAAAATCCATCTTGTCTTTTGCTTGACTGCGGTTTTGAAGGTATTTGGGAATATTGAGCGCGTCGCAATAAATTCCCAAACAAACTTCCCATTCCCCATTATGCGGGGCACCCGCTCGAGGACATAGTACATTTTGATGCCTTTTTCAAAAAGGGTAAGGGAAAGTCGGTAATCCTCAGTAAGGCTGTCCCTTGGCAGCACATCCCCATCCCCGAAAGCGTCCAGCGCCTCTCGCGAGAGGGCGAATCCCGTCCCTGCCGAAGGCACAAACGCCCCGGCATTGCGCCGGTTTACCATTGTGGTAAAATGATTTTCCGCAAATTCGTCGGCATACGAGCATGTCGTTATGTTTGCAAAAAAGTTTCGGAACCTCGGCATTTGTATTAGCGGGAAAACCGGAAACTGCATGGCCGAATTGGTGTCTAGGAGGTAGTTTGTTACCTTCAGCTCGTATGGATGCACGACATCCTCAGAGTCATGGATAGTGAGCGAGGCAAACCTCCAGTCGCGCTGTTGCTCAAAAAGCCTGATTTGAGTGATGACGTAATTGAGGTTCTGCGCTTTTGATGTGGGGCCCGGCAGGCAATTTATAATCACGTGCACATTTTGATGCCTGGTAGAAAGCTCCAACGCCACCGCAGCCGTGGCTTCGTCGTTTGGGTAGACGCCAAGGAAAATATGGTACATAGACTTTGGATAGTGCGTTGACTGTACTATATTGCCAATCACGTCGCCTAGCACGTTGTCCTCGCGCCACGCAGCAATCGCCATCGCTAAAAGCTTCGGCGGGATGCTGTCCAACTTATGAAGCTCCAGATGCTGGTTATGGCGCTGTGTGCGCCTAGCTAGGGTGAGGATGTCCCAAATGAAATCATCGACCCCCATCAGCAAATATAGTGCGACTAAAATTAAGCCTACTGTATAAAGCGTATCGGCAGAGAGTAGTTCCACTAGTTTTCCTCGGAGATAGGGTAGGCGCTGCAATACTCGTGCCTAGCGCAGACGCGGCGTATTTTCGGACGCCCCGGGCGGTGAGCACCCGGCGGTCGTCGCATAGCTGGTCGAGGCAGAAAAATCATCGGGCACGCCCTTGACCAACTTTAATTAGACTTTTTTACTCCACTTTTATTTTATTATACATTAGGAAATCAACTTTGTCAATCCGCAACGGACACAACAGCTATGGGGGTTTACTACAGGTTTCCTCCGGGTGGCAGCAATCTCCTGTGGCCTTCGTCTTTCAGCTTGAAACGTGCGGTTAAATTCCCGAGAGTGTCAGACTGGCCGCTCATCTCCTGCGATGCTGCGGCGGACTGCTCTGCTGTTGCGCTGTTTTGCTGGACGACATGCGCAACTTGGTCAATACCGGAATTCAGCTGGTCTATCGCCCCTGCCTGATGTTCAGATGATTGTGCAATAGTGGCGATTATCTCCGCACTTTTGTTTATGCCGCTAACAATTTCCTTGAGGGATGCCGAGGTGTCGCCTGCTATGTTCATGCCCAAATTTGCTTTTGATACCGAGCTTTCGATAAGCCCTCCAGTATTTTTTGCGGCCTCTGCGCTCTTAGCGGCTAGGTTCCGCACTTCCTCCGCAACGACTGCAAACCCTTTGCCGTGCTGCCCGGCCCTTGCCGCTTCAACTGCGGCATTGAGTGCCAGAATGTTTGTTTGAAAAGCAATATCGTCTATGGTTTTGATTACTTTTTCAATTTCAACGCTTGCATCATTTATCTCCTTAACTGCGGCCATCATCTGCTCCATCTGAACTGAGCCTTTTTCTGCGTTTTGTTTGATGTCTTCCGAGAGCCCGGCCGCCTCTTTTGAAATATTTGCGTTTTCCTTTGTCATTGCTAAAATTCCGCTTGCAGACGAGCTGAGCTGCTGCACTGTTGCGGCTTGTTCCGTGCTGCCTTGCGCTAAGGCTTGGGCGCCGTCCGAAAGTTGCCTCGAGCCTGTTTGCACCTGTGTGGCAGAGTTTTTGATTTCTGAAAACATTTGATTGAGGTCGCTTACCATCTCCTTTAGGGTATGCCCAAGAAGGTCGTGATCGCCGCGCACCTTAACGTCAAAGGCAAGGTCTCCATCGGCAATCATTTTTAAGTCATCGCAGACTTCAATCATACAATCGACAATATCCACAAGAGACCTAAAAAGCGCTCCGATTTCGTCACGGCGGACTTTGTATTTGTCAATAAGCACAATCTCTTCCGGCTTATATACGATATCGCCGGTTTTTCCTGTAAGGTACATAAACTCGTTCAGCACACCGAAGGGTTCTTTGGTGGCTCTCACAGCCGCGAAGGTAACAGCCAGGCAAGCCAGCGCGCCTGCTATGCTCACGCCAACAACCAAGCCAGCGTCCGCTCCGACTAGGTAAAAAATAACCACAATAGCCAAAACTAACACAGACACCAAGGAAATTGCCGAAAACCGCATAGTCATACTGATGTTTTTCATTTCAAACAAACCTACCAATCTCATACTCGCAGGCACCGAAAAACCATCCGATGCCAACTCCCAATCCTGTCAAAAAAAACTGCCGCACATCAGAAACCATCAGGTAGCGCACAAGAGCCCTATAGACTGCTTTCTGATATCTTCGCAGCTCCCGAGCATTCTATCCCAGAGATACACTAAAGTCAAGCAATTTCCTAGGTAAATCCGCATTATTTTATTTTTTTATCAAATTTGTCAAATTACGCCCCCAACTTACATAGAAGCGCCAATCGCATCCGAAATCGTCTTCACATAAATCAGCTCCAATCCCTTTGGCGGCTGGAGCTTGCCCTTTGCGGCATTGGGCAAGACGCAGGCGGCAAACCCCATGCGCCCTATCTCGGAAAGCCTTGGGTTAACCTGCGACACCTGGCGAAGCTCCCCTGTCAGCCCAACCTCGCCAAAAACCGCCACATCCCCTCGAACCGGCCTATCCCTGAAAGCAGACGCCAGCGACAAAACCGTGGCAAGATCGGCACCCGGATCGTCTATGTTCAGGCCGCCGATAACATTAATATAGGCGTCACACCCGCCAATCCTGAGCCCCCCGCGCTGCTGCAGCACCGCAATGAGCATCATCGCCCGATTATACTCCACGCCATTTGCATTCCTCCGAGGCAAATTCGCACTGCTGGGCGTCACCAGCGCCTGCACCTCGGCCAGAATCGGCCGCGTCCCTTCAATCACGCAAGTAACACAAGTACCCGGTGTCGACTCCGGCCTCCCCGAAAGGAGCAGCTCAGAAGGGTTCGCCACCTCACAAAGGCCGGTGTCGAGCATCTCAAACACCCCAATCTCATTTGTCGATCCATAACGATTCTTAGCCGCACGCAAAATCCTGTAGTTAAGCGACCTCTCCCCCTCGAAATAAAGCACGCAATCCACCATATGCTCAAGCACCTTAGGCCCGGCTATCGCTCCCTCTTTATTCACATGCCCTACTAAAAACACCGTCAATCCGGAGCTCTTTGACAACCTCAGAAGGGACATCGTGCAATCTTTCACCTGCCCCACGCTGCCTGGCGACGACGATTGTTCGGGATTATATAGCGTCTGAATCGAATCAATGATTAGCAAATCAGGCTTTAGCTCCTCAGCCGCAGAAAGAATTTCTGAAATCTCCGTCTCAGCCAGCACAAAAACACCGCCGCTTTTAACGCCCAGCCGCTCCGCGCGCATCTTGAGCTGCCGCTCGGACTCCTCGCCGGACACGTAAAGCACCTTCATCGAGCCCCCCATCAGCCCGCAAATCTGGAGCAGCAAAGTGGACTTGCCAATACCCGGCGAGCCGCCCACCAAAACAAGGGAACCCATCACAGCCCCTCCGCCCAGAACTCTGTCAAGCTCCTTAAAGCCGGTGCCAAACCGCATTTCGCTTGCTATATCAAGCCTGCTCAGCTCCTGGGGGCCGCTTTTTCCCAAGCGCGGGCTGCTTCGCACGGCGCCCGCCTTAGGTTTTGCATACGAAGGCTCCTCAGCTATCGTATTCCAACTGCCGCAGGCAGCGCACTGCCCCGCCCACTTTGGCGTCTCATTCCCGCAGTGCGTGCAAAAGAAAACCGTCTTTGCTCTCATGCCCTAACCTTTCTAAAAGCAGCGAGGGCGAACACCTGTGCTTTGTGTCGCCCACGCCTCAATTTTAGTCTGCCGAACCTCAAAAGCCGCCTTCCGAACCTTATCCAAAGTCCTCTGCTTTCAGCTCAAACATGAAGTCCTCTGCTATCTTTGCATAGGTCTTGTCGCCCATCTGCGCCGTCTTTGCCTTAAACAGCAGTTGCTTTAAATTCCTATCTACGCCTGCGCGATGCTGCATACCTGCGATGGACAAGCATGTTATTTGCTCTTGGACAGGGGTAAGGTGGCTCTGCGTATATACTTCCTCATATGCCTCTGCCGCCATATTCGCCGCATACTTTTCCATCTCTTTGTCTCCAACATCCTCGTAAAGCCAGCTGAGATTGCCCCAGAGCTTGGCCTTTATCTGCCTGCCGGCAGACAGATAGCCGTCAGAGCATAAGATTGCGAGATAATGGACCATGAAAACGAAATCGATATCGCGCTCTCTGCTAAAGTCCAAGTGCATCAACGACCTTACCGTGGCCAGGTTATTTTCAAATTTCACCTTCTGAACCGGCTTAGGCTCGGTGAAATAGTTGTGGAACGTGCTGAAAAGGCAGTGATGGCATGATAAAACATCATACCATTCCGTTTGAAAATCTGTAAAATACTTGCGCAGGTCAAACCTCATAGGCATAGACTCGTATAGCTTTGAGCGGAACACCCGGTAATCGCTAAACGTTTTCTTGCACAATGGGCAGACATATTCCTTGGGAAACACCAAACGCTGGAATTCAGGCTTTGTAACATCAACATAGCTCATATGCCCTTCGGGATATAGCCCCCCTCCACTCGGTAGCGCTATCTGCGGAAGCGGCTGGGTCTGGATGGCGTTCTCCCCTGCTTCATCCCCTTGCTTGGCCTCGGGCTTTGGCGCTGCTGCTGCCACCTTGGGCGCTGGCGCATCGGGCTTTGGAGCCTCTGTCGCCTTGGGTGCGGGTGGTGGTGCTTCAGCAGCTTTAGGAGCAGGTGCAGCAGCCTCCGCATTGGCAGCCTCCTGCGCAGCTCTGCTAATTTCCGCTTTTTGCGAAGCGGTCATTTTTCTAAGCGGCAGATAGGCTGCTTTAATTACCTCAAACAAAATATCCGGCTTCGACCAAGAAAGGTCGCTGAACGAAGTCTCTGTTAAAGCATAGACAATAGTATCGACACCTGCGGTATATGTGCTCCCTGTGGCATCGGTAAAAAACTCATGGCCCCCAAAAACATCACCCGGAATCAATGAGGCCACGTTTTGCGTCCCACCTGCGGCACTCGCCCTAAAGACATCCACCCTGCCTGCAATCAGTACATACATCGCCCTGTCAGATGGCCCGGGACCTCCGGGACAGGGGATGCGCTCCCCTGTCGCAAACTTTTTGCATGGCCCTTCCGAAGCCAGCCAGCTTAAATCAATCACACACTTTATCCTCCTAAAGAATTACGTTTCACCGCCGATAATTTATCTTCTAACTACTACCACATGCTCCGCAATTGCATAAGGCTCCGAAATATTTATGAGCTGCTCATCGCCCTCACCTGGAAGCCACCCGAGCGCCAAGTCGGCCCTGCCATACCTTACAGCCCTGACGAGCTCCCATGCGTCGTATTCGATTATCATAAGCTCAACGCCTAGGAGATCGCAAACCGCACGAGCCACATCAATGTCCAAACCAGAAAAATACCCATGCTCATTCCTGAACGAAAAAGGCGGAGAGTATGCCGAAACTGCGAGCGACAAATAACCCGGCCGCCGGATCACGTCTTCCGGAGGGACATATGTAAACCTCCTGCCGGAAAAATACATATCGCTAAGACCTCGGAGGGTGCCATTTGCCCTCAAAGTTGCAAGCGCCTCATTGACGGCCCTAAGAAGCTCCCTATTCTCTATGGCGACTGCGAAACGCAAATCATAGACCAACAACGGCTCGCCCAAGAGCCTGACCCTAGAATGCGCAGAGACCAGCTCAGCAGCCACCGAAGACTCCACAATCACGCAATCAATCGTGCCGGCGAGCAGATGATATATCAGTTCATCACCCGACGCAAACGACTGAGCGATGCCAAACTCATTCGCCAGCCGTTCGGAGGGCGTCCCGGCGATTGCGCCAATAACCCTACCGTTTAAATCGTCTAACGTGTGTACAAGATTCGGCGGCGGAGAAGGCCCGCACCCCGCAATCAGCGCAACGGCAAGCACAACAAACATCGTTACTACAAGCTTCCTAATCATTTTGCGCTTTATTTCTCATCATCCTTGCTGCTGCCAAAATCGTTTAAATCCGGCACATCGGGGAAGTCGCTTGTAAAATCACTCGGGAAATCGCTCGTAAAGTCATCTGGAATATCCTTTAGAGGGTCTGCTGGGAAATCGTCACTGCCAAACATGCTCGGCTTTTTTGGCTTGTCTTTAGGGTTGGGCAGCTTTCCCCCATTTTCGCAAAAATAGTTGAAATCCGGCCCATCCATAGTCTCATGCTCCAGAAGGTAATCCGCAGCGCCTATGACGAGGTTTCGGTTCTCGCTGAGCAACCTTTCGCATTTTTCGCTGGCCTCATCAAAAATCCTTCTGACCTCTTCGTCGATTAGAGCCGCCGTTTTTTCCGAATAACTCTTCGTCTGCGAGAAGTCGCGCCCTATAAAGACCGAGCGGCTGCTCTCGTCGAACGAAATAGGCCCTATTTTATCGCTCATGCCGTATTTTGTGACCATAGAACGCGCTATCGCAGTTGCATTTTGAATGTCGTTCGATGCCCCGGTCGAAATATCGTCAAGGAATAATTTCTCTGCTATACGTCCACCCAGCATAGAGATAATGCGCTCGAACATTTCACTCTTTGAAGTATAGTCCTTATCCTCTTGCGGGCGGAAAACAGTCATGCCGCCTGCCATGCCACGCGGGATTATCGTGACAAAGTGCACGGGATCCACATGCTTGAGGAAAAATGCGACCACGGCGTGCCCGGCTTCGTGGTAAGCCGTAATCTTCCTGCTCTTTGGCGTGACGACCCGGCTTTTCTTTTCAGGGCCGGCAATAACTTTGAGCGTAGCGTTTTCTATGTCCTCCATGGTAATCAGCTGCTTGTTCACTCTAGCCGCAAGAAGCGCCGCTTCATTGAGCAGGTTTTCAAGATCTGCCCCAGTAAATCCGATAGTGCCCTTGGCGATGCTGGCAAGATCAACATCCTCACCAAGGATTTTGCCGCGGGCATGAACCCTGAGTATCTCCTCGCGCCCTCTGACGTCAGGCAAACCTACATAAACCTGGCGGTCAAACCTCCCGGGGCGCAGCAAAGCATTGTCCAGTATGTCTGACCTATTTGTGGCAGCGATGATAATCACGCCATCGTTTGGGTTAAATCCGTCCATTTCAACGAGAAGCTGGTTGAGCGTCTGCTCGCGCTCGTCATGGCCGCCGCCAAGGCCTGCCCCGCGCTGGCGCCCTACCGCATCAATCTCGTCTATGAAGATAATCGCAGGCGCAAGCTTTTTCGCTTGGTCAAACAAGTCTCGCACGCGCGACGCTCCGACACCGACATAAAGCTCCACAAAGTCCGAGCCTGATATCGACAGGAACTGCACCCCTGCCTCACCAGCAACGGCCTTTGCTATGAGCGTCTTACCGGTACCAGGCGGACCTACGAGCAATACGCCTTTGGGTATGCGCGCACCGATTGTAATATACTTCTGAGGGCCCTTCAAGAAGTCCACAATCTCGCGGAGCTCCTCTTTTTCCTCTTCCGCCCCGGCAACATCAGCAAATGTCACCTTTTTGGTGTCCTCTGTGGCAAGCCGCGTCCTTGCTTTGCCGAATCTCATTGCGCCCTTATCTCCGCCAACTCCCGAACGATTCACCATAGCGTTCCAAATGAAGAAAAAGGCAGCTATGAGGATAATGTACGGCAAAAGCGACACCCACCACGGTATTCTCATGCCGGGGTCAAAGTTATACCTAAAATTCGTGTCCCGACGCATGCTCTCGTAAATAAACGGATCCATGTCCCTATGGAAAATGCTCACATCAAGAAGCTCGTGCCTGACGTGTGGGCTACCTGTATCCCTAAAGTTAGTCTTGAGTTCCATCGTGACTCTGTTTGTGCTGCTAATGTCAAACGACAGAACCTCCCCCTCCATAAACAATCGGCGCATTTCAGAATAATCAATGGGGGTCGAAAGCGTCTCGCCTGTGCTCGTAACTAAGTAGATGGCTGAAATAAGTATTATCAATAGTAGGAAATAAAATCCTATTTCACGCGGGCTTCTGTTTCTCGGTTTCAACGACCTATCACTTCCTATATAATAATTTCACGATTCTATTTTAAGAATAGACCTCTTGCTTTAACTCTGCCACAAATGGCAAATTGCGGTAACGCTCGGCATAATCCAGCCCATACCCGACCACAAATGCGTCCGGGCACTCAAAGCCCACATAGTCGGCGCTCAGCTGCACCTTACGCCTCGCAGGCTTATCGAGCAACGTGCATATCTTCAGCGTGGCTGGCTTGCGCTCCGAAATAAAAGCCCTCAGAGCCGTGAGCGTCACCCCGCTGTCGAGTATGTCTTCGATGAGGATTACGTCCCTGCCTGCTATGTCAAAGTCGAAATCCACTCCGATTTTGACATCCCCCGAAGTCATAGTGGCCATGCCATAGGACGAGGCGGTTACAAATCTGATTTCGCACCCGAGCTCGATGCTTCGGGCCAAATCGGCAAGGAAAACATAGCAGCCCTTGAGCACTCCTATAATCAGTGGGTTCTTCCCAAAATAATCAGACGTAATCTGTACACCGAGTTCCTTGACGCGCCGCCTGATTTCATCTTCCGAAAAAAGGATTTCTTTAATGTCTTCCCTCATGCCTAAAGCCTTTCAGCAAATTATATTTCTTCAAAGCTGATTTCCAGAGCCGTATCCCCTTGCTCCGGCGCTGCCCTATCAGACCTCCCGATGCCATAAACGGCCAAAACGCCCTTGCTGTCCGCTATAATGGGTATGAACGATCTTTTGCGGGCGGGAATGCGTCGCTCGATAAAGAGTTTTTTTAGCGTTTTCGAGCCGTCTTGACCTACCAGTTTTATCTTATCCCCTTCACGGCGCGGCCTGACGGTTATTTTACCATATATGTCAAGACTTTTGAATAGAAAAGAAGTGAACGTTTTATTAACCTTGGAGATTTTATCACTGCATGCGACTGATTTGCAAGACATTTTTAGTCCGGCGCCTAAAATAATCACACTATCCCCATCTGAGGGGAAAAGCTGCGCAAATCCATCTTCTTCGGCTTGCTGCTTAGGGTCAAAAACAATTAGGTCATAATCCCTGTATACCGTCATTCCCGGCAGCGAAAGCCTTGCCGAAGGATTTGTGTTGCCGCACAATTCCAGAACCGCCTTGACATGCTTAAACGAAAGAGCCCCGCCGTAGAGCTTTCTGATAACGCGGCTTGATACGGCAAATGGCAAGTTTAGCAAATCGACAACATTTGCGGTGATTCCAACGCAAAGGTCGCTTATGAACAAGTCCGCAAGGTCGGAAAGCATGTCCTCGTCGGCGCGCATGAGCTCGGCCGCAGCCCCTGCCGCCTCGTTTAGCCTGGGGTTGATTTCCTTTAGAATTGGGATTACCGAATGTCTAATCTTGTTTCGCATGTATATGTCTATGCTATTTGTCGAATCTTCGACAAAGGGGATTTCCCGCTCGCCCAAAAAGAGGATAACCTCGTCCCTAGAGATGCCAAGCATAGGCCGAACCACTTTTCCCCTCACCGGCGGAATCCCTGAAAGCCCATTGGCCCCTGCGCCGCGGGTGAAGTTTATGAGCATGGTTTCTGTGTTGTCGTCCGAAGTGTGGGCCGTCGCAATTCTCTCTGCACCCAATGTTTCTGCCATATCATAGAAAAATTCGTAACGCAAATCCCGCGCTGCAGCTTCAACGCTCTGGCCACTCTGCTTTGCGTGGCGCTGCACGTCGCCATCTCCCGAATAAAACTGCACACCGCAGTCCATGCAATAGTCTTGCACAAACCCCTCGTCACGGTCGGACTCTTCCCCTCTAAGTCCGTGGTTGAAGTGCAGTACCGCCACTGAAAATCCGCGCTCATACGAAATATGCAGCAAAGCCTCAAGGAGGCACATAGAATCCGCCCCACCTGAAACACAGACAAGAACCATTCCCCCTCCGGGCAACATATCATATTCATCAGCGAATTTCAAGATTTTCTCTAACAAAGCGTCAAATACCTTTCTTTTGGAATCCTAACCTCATTCCTCATGATGCCTTTCCAGCGACGAGAAATTCGTATACTCAGGCAGCCATTGCAGCTCAATCATCCCTGTCTCGCCGCGGCGGTTTTTAAGGATTATGCACTCTGCGACATTATGAGCCTCCGACTCTTTATTATAATAGTCATCCCTATACAGCGCAAGCACTATATCTGCGTCCTGCTCAATCGCTCCAGACTCCCTCAGGTCGGACAGCAGAGGGCGCTTATTCTGCCTCGATTCATTCGCCCTTGACAGCTGCGACAGGCATATGAGCGGCACGTTGAGCTCCTTGGCCATAATCTTCATCATCCGACTGATTTCCGAAACGACCTGCACCCTGTTGTCTCCTTGGCTGCCCCGCATTCCGGAAGCGGACTGCATGAGCTGGAGGTAGTCGACAACCACAAGCCCCAGATTGGCCACCCTCCGGCATTGGGCGTTCATATCTGCAACAGTGAGTGACGCATCGTCATTGATGAGCAAATCGGCCTGGCTTATCGAAGCGGCCGCGCTTGCAAGCTTGCGCCATTCATCCGGCTTTATCCGCCCTGTTTGGAGCTTCTTGCTATCTATGAAGCTTTCTGAAGCCAAGAGTCGCATCGCCAATTGCTCTGACGACATTTCCAGCGAGAACACTGCGACAGTTTTTCCGGAGGCTTTTGCGGCATGAAGCGCAATATTCAACGCTATGCTCGTTTTGCCCATGCCCGGACGCGATGCGATTAGGATTAAGTCGCCCTTGTTTAACCCCATAATCGACCTGTCAAGGTCATGCAGCCCTGTAGTGAGCCCTGGGATGCCGGCTCCGCTTTTGGATGCTTTTGAAATTTCTTCATATACCTCCACCAGCACCTTCGAAACAGGCTCAAGCCCCTCCCTGCTCCTGCCCTGCCGCAGGCCATATATGCGCTTTTCCGCAGCCTCCAGTATAGCCGTGGCCCCGCCTTCCCCCGAAACCGCCATCTCGCTTATATCGCCCCCCGCATCTGCAATGGAGCGCAGGAGAGCTTTGTCCTTGACTATCGCTGAATACTCCATCACATTCGACGCTGTCGGCGTTATAAGCATGAGGTCGCGAATGTAGCCGGGGGAATCATCGTTGTGCACACCGTCCTCTTTCATCTTATCCAGGACGGTCACGGGGTCTATCGCCATCGAAAAATTAAACATTGAGAATATCGTCTCGAATATCTCTTTGTTATTTGTAGAATAGAAATCCTCCGCCCGCAGCACCCCTATTACATCGGAAACACAGCGCGCATCAATCAGCATAGCCCCCAAAACAGCCTGCTCGGCTTCAGTGCTATGCGGTATTTGCCTATGCAGCAAATCATCCATATATTTTATGCCTCAATGACAAGAACGTTTATTACTCCGCTAATTTCGAAACCAAGCTTGCACCTGATCTCATAATGGCCAAAAGCTTTGATAGGCTCGTCTTGCACAATTTTGTTTTTCTCAACAACGATGTCATGTTGCTCCGCAAGCGCCTCGGCGATTTCCTTTGAAGTGACAGCTCCAAATAACTTGCCGCCATCTCCCCCGGCGCGAGCCGTCACCCTGACCTGAACACCCTCAAGCTTGGACGCCAAATCCTTCGCCGCCGCCTTGTCCTCCTCCAGCTTCTTTGCCTTCGCTTTGTCTTGCCGCTTCATAATAGCAAGATTTTCCGGAGTCGCCACCACTGCCAATTTCCTCGGCAAAAGGAAGTTGCGGGCATAACCGTCCGAAACCTCTTTGAGCTCACCTTTTTTTCCATGCCCCTTTACGTCCTCTTGCAAGATAACTTTCATTTTTGTTACCATCCCTTTCCTATCAGTAAATTACTCTCTGTCCAGATATTCGTCGATAGCCCTCTTTAAATCACCGACCACTTTGTCCACGGTCGCATTTCGCACTTGAAGGCCTGCCGTCGACTGGCTCCCCCCGCCCCCCAGCTTCTCTAAAATCAATTGCACGTTCACCCGCCCGATGCTGCGTCCCGAGACATAGACCACATCTCCGTCCAGCCCTGCAACAAAAGAGGTGTGCACCCCCCTGACATTTAAAAGCTCGTCCGATGCCTGCGCAATGCTAATCCTGTTTTGAACCTCATCGCACGAGGCGATTGCAATCCCCTCTTTGTAAATCGCTGCCCCGCAAATAAGCGCATACCGCCCCGTCGCAGTCTCGATATCGGATTGCAGAAGCCTCTTCACCGCCGCCGCATCTGCGCCTGACCTCTGCAAAAATGCCGCAGCGTCAAATGTGCCGCTGGCTGTGTTTATCGCAAATCCTTTCGTGTCCAGCACAATCCCTGCGAGGAGGGCTTCGGCTTCGGCAGGTAGTATGTCATCCTTGTTCACGAGATACTGAATCATCTCTGTCACCAGCTCGGATGTGGACGATGCGTGCGGCTCATGAAAGTTCAGCACTGCGTTTTCTATATAGGTTGCGGCTCGGCGGTGGTGGTCTACTACGGCAATGCGCGTGGAGGACAGGAGCAGCGGCTCGGATTCCACTTTATCCGGCCTGCTGGTGTCAACGACGACAATCAGGCTTTTGCTGTCAACT
>Ga0209755_10000816_pt1 | contig 53808 bp, 51 predicted proteins | sample TergutCo191P1_FD_187301 | JGI IMG/M metagenome (GOLD analysis project Ga0209755, IMG submission 187301) | Cornitermes sp. P1 segment gut microbial communities from Petit-Saut dam, French Guiana - Co191P1 (SPAdes) (version 2) | ecosystem: Host-associated > Arthropoda: Insects > Digestive system...
ACGGTTCTAACCTAGCCCGCAACATAATAATCGGCACACTTTCAGTAGCAGGCGTAGGCGCAGCCGGCACAGCAGGCTATATAGCACAAAGCAAAATTAGAGCGCGCAGAAATAGCGAAGCAAACGAGTGGGGAATGGACTAAAGTCAAATTCAGAATTATGAATTCAGAATTATGAATTATTTCACCCGCTACCGCGGGAAAGATTTACGTGAGTACTTATGTAATTGTCACCCTGAACGTAGTGAAGGGTCTAGCGAAGCGAAAACACGGCTACGCCTAGATTCTTCGCTTCGCTCAGAATGACACTTAAAACAAATCGCTAACTGTTCAAACGTAAAGCATTTAATGGGTTGCAACCATTATTCATTATTCAATATTCATTATTCATTCAACTAAAAAAAGTAGTACGGGTTTCCGTACTACTTTTTTAGTTGAGAGATGCTCTGGTTAGTTCTATTAGTCTGCCGTTTTGTTTTGCTGTTTTGACGACTTCGTCGTTTATTATTGTGCCTTTGGTTATTACTAGGCGGCCGCCTGTGTTGTAGATATCTTTATTGACTTGGCGGCGAAGTAAGAATTTAAACTCGCCTAGAATGCGTGGTTGTTGTATTGTTGTGCGTGGGGATAGGTTTGCGTCGAATATGATTGCGTTTGTGCGAATGTTGCGCTCTGGTACGGATATTCTTGTTGTTGGGCTTTTTGTTATGCTTGATAGGTGTTGTGGGTAAGACGATGGGGTTAGTGCGGGGCGCGGGGCGGGCATAGGTATAAATACTGGAAGTGGTTGCTGAGTTTCAGTTTGTTCTGTGAAAGGTTGCTCTATCGGCTGTGGTTGATGTATAATGTTTGGGGTAGGTTGTGGTTGTATAAAAGTAGGTTCAGGGATATGCTGTGGTGTTGGGTGAATAGGTTGTGGTTGTATAAAAGTAGGCTCTGGGGTAGGCTCGATTTCTTTGTGTATAATAATAGGTTGTGGTTGTGGGGTAGGTACAGGTGTAGGTATAGGTTCGGTAGGAACGATAGGCGGGGTAGGTATAATAGGCTCAGTAGGTATAACGGGCGCAACAACAGCGATAGGTTTTGGTGGGGCTTTGGGTTTCTTTTTTTGCGGTGCGGCTTCTCTTAGAATAACGGCATCGGTTGCGCCTATTATGCGCTCTTTGCTGTAGTTTGTGCGCTTGCGCTCTAGCGTTACTTCTATGCGCTCTGTTAGTCTGTTTTCTAAATCTATATCTGAGATAGCCCCTAGATATTTGCCAAGCGAGTTAAACACGCTTAGGTTGTAAGGCGACACTAAGTTTTCTGGCACGGGCTTTAGTGGGCGCAAGGTTTTTATAACAACCGCGTCTGTGCCTATGTTGTGTATGCTGGACATACGAAGTAGGGCGTATCCACTTTTTAGTTGCTTGCAAGCCTCGAACATCTCGCCCAAAAGGTTTTTTAAGTTAGAGAGATATTCTTCTTTAATTTCGATAAGCATACTGCTTGTTCGCCTTAGTTTTTTGTCAAATAAAAAATCTGCCACTACGCCAATAGTGCCACTAACATTAAGTGCGATTACGGGTTTGTTAATGTAATCTTTTAGTTTGATTTTTTCCATAATTTTTTTCTCAATGCAGAATATTTTAAGGAAGTTAGTTTTTAAGCGCTTCCTTTAATTTCGGCAATACTTTTTCCATAATATGCTATGTACTATTGTATGTGTGACAAAATTTTTATAGCACAGATAATTTTGTCGCATATTGAAGTATAAGTTTTTAAGTTTTTTTCACTTAGAATGCTTTTATTAGTTGAAAAAAAATGTGTGTTGTGTTACAATAGAGATATGGGAAAAGTTATAAAAGAATTTGTTAAGTTTGAGACGCACCTACACACCAAAGAAACTTTTGCGTGTGCTAAGGTGGCGGCGGAAGAAATTCCGCAAATTTACAAAAAACTTGGGTTTGACGGCATTGTTGTTACAAACCATTTTATGCAAAAAGTTTTAGACCAATACGAAGTGTGTTGCGCCGAGCCGAGCCTTAAACTACATACTGCGTATGAGGGGCGCGAGATTAGCCTTAACACAAACGAATGCTGTTGGCATAAAAAAGTAGACGGCTATTTGCAAGGCTTTAAAAATATGCAAAAGGCGGGCAAGAAGGCAGGCGTTAAGATTTTTTTCGGGCTAGAACTTGGGCTTTTAGAGTACGACAAACTAGATGGTAAAGACCCAGCGATAGAACTTTTAGTATACGGCGTGGAAGCGAAAGATTTATACGACACAGTAAATTTTCACGCGCTGAGCCACGCGAGGCTTTTTGAGATTGCAAACCAAAAGGGTTGGCTTATTTATCAAGCCCACCCAGCAAGAAAAGTTTCTAAGTATGCAGACCCAAAACTTTTGCACGGGGCAGAAGTTTGGAATGCAAACCCGCGCCACTATAACTTTAACGACGAGGCGCTTGGTTGGGTGAGTAACCTAAACTTAAAAGAGGGGTTTAATTTAAAAAAGTTATCGGGTTCTGATTTTCATAGAGAGTGTACGGCGGGCAGGGCTGGCATTATGGTTCCGAAAGGCTTAAAGAATATACAGCAACTAGTAGAGTTTTTACGCCACAACGACCCGGGGCTTATAATGGGCGATTTACATAGGATTTATTAGTGTTAAATTTTAAATGTTGAATGTTGGGTGTTCAATTTTAAATTTTAAATGTTGAATGTTAAATGTCTAAACTCATTAAATGCAAATACGTTTGAACAGTCAGCGATAGCAATAGTTTAGAATTTGCAAATGTTAGTCCGCGCGTAAGCGCGTATAAACATTTAACATTTAAAATTTAGCATTTAACATTCGGGGAATTATGGAAAATTATTATAAATTAGAGATGCATTTGCATACGGCGGGGGCGTCTAATTGTGGGCGCGTTGCGGCGTCGATTATTCCTAAACTATATAAAGATGTTGGCTTTGGGGGCATTGTTGTGACCAACCATTTTTCTAAGCATCATCTAAAATTTATTGGTGCAAAAAGTTGGGAAGACGGCGTAAACAGATACGTAAAAGGTTACGAGGCGGCGAAAAGGGCGGGCGAGAGTATTGGGCTTCGGGTTTTTTTTGGTTTAGAATTACACTTAAAAGAGTATTTGCCGCACGGCGCAGTTACAGACCTTTTGGTGTATGGCATTACAAAGCAAGATTTGCTAGAGCATAGATTTATATTTAATTATACGCACAAACAACTTTTCGAGTTGGCAGAAAAAAAGGGGTGGCTGATTTATCAAGCCCACCCAGCGCGCGCTATGGATATTTTTTCTAATAGTTTTGCACCGCCACACCTTATACACGGGGTAGAAGTTTATAATGCTTCTGGCTTTTGGTATGAGTCTGATGCTAACAATAATCACAAAGCATTAGAGTTTGCTAACAAGCATAAACTAAAGCAAATTGCAGGCTCTGATTTTCACAACGTTGGTTGTGAGGGGAGCGCGGGTATTTACGTGCCAAACAGCGTAGATAGCATAGAGAGTTTGGTTGCGTATTTAAAAGCCGAGCAGCCTAGGCTTATCACGAATGTAAAAGATTAAGTAGGCGCTAGCCCAAAACTATAAAGGAATTCAAAAGTATTGTTAGATGCTAAAATAAGGAGAATAAACAGTATGGAAAAAATTACAAAAACAACAACAATTCAAGAAGTAATTGAGATGGGGGATAAGGCAGTAGAAGTATTGCTATCTTTTGGCAGAAGATGTGTGGGTTGCCCAAAAGCCAGAACAGAAACAGTAGAATTGGTTTCTCAAAAATACGGCATAGAGTTAGAAGAGTTTTTAGCAAAACTAAACGAAGCCGTGTCTTAAGGCGGGTGTTGGGTATTGCTAAATAATTTAGGTTATTACTAAAATCGCTACAAATACTACGCCCATTAATCGTTATATTAGTGTAGGGGTTTTAAGTGCGGTTTAGTGCTGATAAATTCCTACAAACTAAATTCACAAAAAATAAGGAGAGAAGTATTTTGATTAAAATGCAAAATGTGTCTAAGCGGTTTGGCGATAAACTTGTTTTAGACGATGTTAACTTAGAAGTTCCTGTTGGTCGAATATTTGGTCTGTTAGGACCATCAGGCTCTGGAAAAACAACAATCATAAATATTTTAGCAAAGCAAATTCCGGCTTGTGTAGGGACTTCTAGCGTAGAGGCTAAGCCATTTGAAGTTGGTTTGATGCTAGATGATGATGGGTTGTATGAGAGAATTTCTGTAAAGCACAACCTAGAGTTGTTTGCACGAATTTATGGTTTAGACAAAACGGCGGCGGAACAGACCCTTAGGGGTGTTGGTCTTTTTGAAGAAAGAGACAAGCCGGTGTTAAAATTATCTAGGGGAATGAAACAGCGTTTGGCGCTGTCGCGTGCAATTGTGCATAAGCCAAAGGTTCTGTTTTTAGACGAGCCAACAGCAAACCTAGACCCTAACACAGCGCGCGGTATACACGGGCTTATACTTGGGCTTAGAGAGCGCGGCACAACAGTTTTTTTAACAACTCACAATATGCAAGAGGCGGTAAACCTTTGCGATGAGATTGCGCTTTTATACAAGGGCAAAATAATAGAAAGCGGCACTCCAGAGGGCGTTTGTCAAAAATATAACTCTTATAAAACTATACCAGACTTAGAAAGCGTTTTTATCAGGCTAACCGAGCAAGCGGCGGGAGGTGCAGTATGAGAATAGTTTCAGCATTATTTTTAAACAACTTTCGCGACTTGCTTAAAACACCTACGCTTTTAATAAGTTTACTTATGTTTCCGGCAATAGCAGTTATAATGGCAATGTTCTTGCCTGTGCCTGAATATGGCGAAGAAAACTATTTAGAAGGGCTTACTGCCGGGCTTTTAGCGGCGAGTATGTTTGCGCCGATGTTTGTTGCTATGGGACCAATCAACACAGCCTCTAATAGCATAGCGGAAGATATAGAAAAGAAGCGCTTACGCTTTTTGATTATGGCAGGGGTAAATGCCGGGCATTATTTGGCGGCTATAATACTTTTTGTTATGGCAACATCTATACCGCCGATTATTGTTTTTGGGCTTATTGCACAGTTAAGTGTGTTTGGCTTTTCGGTGTTTTTTGGGGTTATGTTGGTGTCTACGCTTGCGGCTACTGTTTTGGGTGCTATGGTTGGTATACTGTCTAAGAGTTTGCAACAAGCGGGGTCTATTAGCATAATGGCTATGATGTTTTTTGGTTTTATACCGATGTTTGTACCAATGATGGATATAGATGCGCTGAGCAACATAGCACAGTTTTTGTTTACGTATCAACTAAGGGAAGTTATGTTTTACGAATTAGTAGATGATGTAAATTTACTAAGGGCTATCGGAATAATTTTAGCAAATTTTGCTGTGTTTATAGCATTGTTTGCATATGTATATAGAAAGAGAGGCTTAAAGGGCAAACTGAGTGAAGAGTAAACAATTTTAAATTTTAAATTTTTAATGTTAAATGTTTTCACCGCTAGCGCGGGCAAGATTACGTTTTGCAAATTGCGAGAATGTGTAACTTGTGGCTGTTAAAAAGTTTTGTCTATTACGAGTTTAATAATTTAACATTTAAAATTTAAAATTTAACATTAAAATAATATGTTACATAAATCTATTACAACCCTTGTGGGAAATACACCGCTTATAGAACTTGTTAATTATAACAAGGCTAATGGTTTGGGCTGTAAAATTATCGGTAAGTTAGAGAGTTTTAACCCAGCGGGCAGCGTTAAGGATAGAATTGCCCTTAATATGATTTTGGAAGCAGAGCGCGCGGGCTTGTTAAAGGCAGATAGTACTATTGTAGAGCCAACAAGTGGCAACACGGGGATTGGGCTTGCTAGTATTGCAGCGTCGCGGGGCTATAAAGTTATACTTACAATGCCCTCAAGTATGAGCAAAGAGAGGGTGCAATTGTTTAAAGCATACGGCGCGGAAGTTGTTTTAACCGAGGGCGCTTTGGGTATGAAGGGCGCAATTGCTAAGGCAGAGCAAATTGCTGCCGAAACCAAAAATTCTTTTATGCCAAAACAGTTTGATAATGCGGCTAACCCTGCCGTTCATTTCGCAACTACAGGTCCAGAGATTTGGAAAGACACGGGTGGTGCTATAGATATTTTTGTAAGTGGCGTTGGCACGGGCGGAACAATTACGGGGGCGGGCAGTTTTTTAAAGTCTAAAAACCCTAGTCTTAAAATTGTTGCGGTAGAGCCTTTCGACAGCCCGGTTTTGTCTAAAGGCGTTGCTGCGCCACACAAAATACAAGGCATAGGGGCGGGATTTGTTCCAAGTATATTAAACACAGAAATCTACGACGATATTATAACAGTTACAACAGAAAACGCAACACTCACTTCACGCGCCCTTGCAAAACTAGAGGGCTTACTTATGGGGATATCCTCAGGCGCTGCGCTTTTTGCAGCAACCCAGTTAGCAAAAAAACAAGAGAACAAAAACAAAACCATAGTAGTAATACTGCCCGACACGGGCGAGCGATATTTATCGACAGAGTTGTTTTGCGAAGCAAAACAATGATAAATGTTAAATTTTAAATGTTAAATGTTTTCACCGCTATCGCGTACAAAATCTATTTGCAAATTGCTTGCAAGCAAAAATTGCGACTGTTCAAAAGTTGTGGATTTTATGAATTCAGACATTTAACATTTAAAATTTACAATTTAACATTACCAAAAGGAGATTTTATGGAAAATTTTTTAGAAAGACGTCAAGGTGTAGAAGACTTGCTTAGTTGTTTATTACGAGAGCCGTTCAGCGAGACTGAAGCAAAAGTTTTGCTAAAGTTTGGTATTGCAAAAAATATAGACAACAGCAAGTTAGAAGAATTTCTAAGTGCGCTAGGCGAGACAAAACAAAGCATAAAAAAAGACCAGCAGTTTTTGTATGATAACGACCCGTCCGTTACGGGCGTAGACCAAATTGCAAGTTTTACAAGTTTTTTTGCAGTAGCCGCTTACAGAATAGCGCACATTTTTCCGTGCGAAAAAATTGCAAGGCAAATCTCTGAGTTTGCAAAATCTCTTACGGGGGTAGATATTCACCCAAAAGCAAAAATAGGCGTACCCTTTGCGGTAGACCACGGCGTAGGCACAGTTATAGGTGAGACTGCCGTTATAGGCGATAGTTCTATGCTATACCACGGCGTAACCCTAGGCGCAAAGCATCTAAAAGAGCGCGAGCAAGTAGGGGAAGACCGCCACCCAAAACTAGGCAACAAAGTAATAGTATACTCTAACACAACAATACTAGGCAACATAAACGTACCCGACGGGCTAATCATAGGCGCAAACAAATTCATAAAAAGCCAACAAGAAATAGATGAACTACAATCTAAATTCGGAAGCAGGTAGGTGTGCAAGCCACCACTTAAATGCTAATCGCGTACCACTTAAAATGTTAAGTGGCACGCTTGCATTCTGCTTTCACATTTTTTTAACTAACATTTTTACCTAAGCGAAAAATATTCGGAAAGTTTTTTTAAAAGATGTGTTCAAACGCTTGCGTTTTTTTTGGGTTTGTTATATAATAATAAGACTGTTTGTACAGTCTTATTTGTTCAAGTTGCGCGACACACACGGGCGAGTGTAAGTTCGCTTGATACGAAAAAATTTCTTGCGCGCGTTTTGTTCCAAAACGCTAATGCCGAAATTTTTTGTATCTGCGCTCACACGCTTCAAATACCTTAAATCTGTAAGGGTGAGTTTTGGGGCTTTGTGGCTTTTGGTAGTTTGGCGCTTGCGTTTGCGCTTGGTAGGATTTCGTATAGGCAATATTAAAAATTAAAGTAATTCACATTTAGATATATAGTAAACAGGAGTATTTAGAATGGCACAAATTATGCGTGTAAAATTAAGGGCTTACGACCACAGCGTTTTAGACTTGGCTGCTAAAAGGTTAGTTGATACTGCTAAAAGGGCAGGCGCTAAGGTTACTGGTCCTATTCCTATCCCAACGGACGTAGAGAAAATTACTATTATAAGGGCGACTCATAAGTATAAAGATAGCAGAGAGCAGTTTGAAAAGCGTACGCACAAAAGGCTTGTAGATATCTTTAACCCGTCGCCAAAAATAGTAGACAGTCTGACAAAACTAGACTTGCCAGCGGGTGTAGATGTTAATATAAAGTTGCGCTCTATGAAGTAGATTGTTTAAAGCCCATATACGCGTGCATTTAAACTGCTACGTGTCTAGGCTTCAAAACAACTTTGGTAATAATAAAGTAAATATAAAAAAATGCAAATCGCATTAGAAAAAATAAAATCTAGGTAACCTATGGTTTAGTCTATGTTACCAATTGCGAGGAGGGAATGCAAGGCTTGTTGTTTGTAAAGTTTTGCGATGTGTGTTTGGGCTTTTATATTATAAAGGTCGGGACACTAAAAAAGATATGAAAACGTTTAAGACTTTTAAAAAGAAGCCTGCAAAGGCGGGCAAAATTACTAAGGCTATACTTGGTAAAAAAATTGGAATGACACAAGTTTTCTCGGACACGGGTTTAAGAATTCCGGTAACAGTTGTGTTGGCTACGCCAAACGTGGTTGTACAAAAAAAGACAATAGAAAAGGACGGGTATAACAGCGTAGCATTCGGCTTTGGCGAGATAAGAGACAAGTTAGTTAACAGACCAAAAATGGGGCTGTTTAAAAAGGCGGGCGTTAAGCCTGTTAGGCATTTAAGAGAGTTTAGGTTTGTAGACATACAGCCTTACGAAGTTGGCGCGCAAGTAAAAGTAGATGTGTTTAATGTGGGCGACACGATAGATGTGCAAGGCATAACTAGGGGTAGGGGTTTCACGGGCAGAATTGCAAGGTGGAATATGAGCCGCGGACCAGAGACGCACGGCTCTAAGCACCACAGACAAATGGGTTCTACGGGCGCTTGTTCTACACCATCTCGCGTATTTAAAGGCAAAAAGATGCCGGGTCACTACGGGGTAGAGAGAGTGACAATACAAAACCTAGAGATAGTAAAAGTAGATTTAGACAGAAACGTATTACTTATAAAGGGCGGAATACCGGGACCAAAGGGAAGTTTAGTTATAGTTAAAAATGCTGTAAAGGGGCAGAAGAGACCTAAGCAAATTCAACAAAAAAAGAAATAGTAATTTGGTAATTTAAGCCCTATGTGCTACGCAATACGGCGTCAAACATCAAATTTGTTCGGATTGCGTACATCAAGTACGCGCACCTCACAAATTTTCGTTTTTCTTGTCTTGCTTGCACCTAGAACTTAAATTTCTTGTGACAAACTTCTGACTTTCAGAAAAATACGCGAGTTGTGTCTACAGCAATAGAGAACAAAATATTAAAAGTGAAACAATTCATAATTCTGAATTCTGAATTCAGAATTACCAAAAGAGGATATTATGCCAAAGGTAAAAGTATATAATCAAAAAGGTGCGGCGGCTGGTGAGTTGCAGTTGAAAAAAGAAGTGTTTGGGGCAGAGTACAAGCCTGCGCTTATTCATCAAGTAGTGGTTGCACAACAAAATAATTTAAGGCAAGGCACAAAGTCTACACTAACAAGGGCGCAAGTAAGGGGCGGTGGGCGCAAGCCTTGGAGACAAAAGGGTACTGGTAACGCAAGACACGGAAGTATCAGAAACCCGCAATGGAAAGGTGGTGGGGTTGTATTTGCCCCAAAGCCTAGAGATTTCTCTCAAAAGGTTAACAAAAAGGCTAAGCGCGTTGCTATAAAGTCGGCGCTATCAAGAAAAGTAGAATTAGGCAACTTTATAGTGTTAGACGAGATTAAACTTAAAGAAGCAAAAACAAAGCAGATGGTTAAGGTGTTAGAGAACTTGAAGTTAGCAAAATCTGTTTTGATAGTAACAGATGTTAACGATGCAAGTGTTGTAAGGGCAACTTCAAACATACCAAAGACTAATACAATAACGGCAGAGTTAATAAACGTTTTAGACTTAGTAAAGTTTACACACCTTGTAATTACAAAAGCGGCGGTTGCAAAACTAGAAGAGATGTTTACAGACCAGCCAGTAGAAAAGGTGGCAACAAAAGTTGCAAAATAACAAAGGCAACAACAATTGTAAATAAAATTTTCAAATAGGATATAAAATTATGAATGCATACGATATTATCTTAAAACCTGTTTTAACAGAAAAGAGTTACGATGGGGTTGCAATTAAGCGATATACATTTATTGTACACCCAGATGCTAACAAAACACAAGTTAAGCAGGCAGTAGAAGAAATATTTAAAGTACAAGTTGAAAAAGTAAATATACTAAACCAACTTGGCAAAATTAAAAGACAAGGCAGAACAAAGGGCAGGCGCGCTTCTTACAAAAAGGCATACGTTCAACTAAAGCCAAAGTCTAAATCGATAGAGTTTTTCGACAGTTTATCGTAAAAGCGCAAATATATATTTTAACAAATATATATTTGCGAATGAATAATTAATAATTAATAGTGAATAATGGTTTCACCTGCTTCGCAGAAAAGATTGCTATTTGCAAAATATACGCAATTTGTAATCGTAGGCTGTTCAAAAGTTGTATCAATTATGAGTTCAGCAATTATTCATTATTCAATATTCATTATTCATTAAAAAAAGAAGTGAGGATATATATATGGGAATTAGAAGGTTTAAACCAAGAACACCGGGAACGCGTTTTAAAAGCGTATTAACCTACGAAGAGTTACAAGGAAGTACCGAGCCGGAAAGAAGTTTACTTACATCTAAAAAGAAAAACGCGGGTCGTAACTTTCAGGGTAAGATTACAATAAGGCACAGGGGCGGTGGTAATCGTCAAAAATATAGAATTATAGATTTTAAAAGAGACAAAGATAACATACCAGCAAAAGTAAACTGTATTCAGTACGACCCTAATCGCTCGGCAAACATAGCGCTATTGTTTTATGCAGACGGCGAAAAGAGATATATACTAGCGCCGCTTGGGCTTAACGTTGGTGACATAGTTGTGTCGGGTCCGACTTCAGACATAAAGGTTGGAAACGCGCTACCGCTAAATGCTATACCTGTAGGTACTGTTGTTCATAACATAGAGATGCAACCGGGTAGGGGCGGACAGATTGCTAAGTCTGCTGGAACATCGGCTCAGTTAATGGCAAAAGAAGGTAAGCACGCAACGCTTAGGCTACCTTCAGGTGAGATGCGCTACATTCCGATAAATTGTAAAGCAACAATCGGACAAGTGGGCAACATACATCACGAAAACGTATCTTTAGGTAAGGCGGGCAGAAAGCGCCACTTAGGTATTCGCCCAACAGTACGTGGTTCTGCTATGAACCCAGTAGACCACCCGCACGGTGGAGGGGAAGGTAAATCTCCAATCGGTAGACCGGGTCCGGTAACGCCGTGGGGTAAGCCAACACTAGGATACAAAACAAGAAAGAAAAAGAAAAACAGCGACAGATTTATTATAAAAAGAATTAACTAACTAACTAGAAATTACAAATTACAAATTACAAATTACAAATGTTATACTCAGAATATGCAAAACGTTTTGTCAGTTATAATTGCACTTGTGCGCATAGTTCATATGAATTTTGCCCGCGCTAAGCGGTGAAACATTTGTACACTGTACATTGTACATTGTAATTTACGAGGATATTATGGGTAGGTCATTAAAGAAAGGACCTTTCGTCTGCGAGAGGTTATTAAAAAGAGTAGAAGATATGAACGCAAAAGGCGAGAAAAAGCCAGTTAGAACTTGGTCGCGCTCGTCTACTATCTTCCCAGAGTTTGTAGGGCATACGATTGCTGTACACAACGGAAAAAAGCATATACCAGTATATTGCACGGAAGATATGGTAGGGCATAAACTTGGCGAATTTTCTCCAACAAGAACTTACTATGGGCATATAGTGGATAAGAAGAAGAAGGGTTCGGGCAAGAAGAAATAATGTTAAATGCTAAATGCTAAATGTTAAATTGTTATACCGCTAGCGCGGGCAAGTTTCACCTTGCAAACTATCAAAAGGCAGAAATTGCAAACTGTTCAAATGCAGATGCTGTTAATGTGTTTAACCATTTAACATTAAAAATTTAACATTAAAAATTATAACTTAAATTACAAAACTTAAACCGAATATTTTAAGTTTTAAGGGATAACAAAATGGCAACAAGAAGTAAAGAAAAAGCAGCAAAAAGAAAAGAAAATAAAGACAAGCGCCCGCGCGCTCACGCGAGATATATAAGAATATCTCCAAGCAAGGTGCGTATTGTTATAGATTTAATTAGGGGCAAAGAGTATTACGAGGCTTTGGCTATTTTAGAAAATACTCCAAAGGCGGCGTCTCCTATTGTAAAAAAGGTTTTAAATTCGGCGGCAGCAAATGCTGAGAATAACCTTAACCTTTCTAAAGATGGTTTGTTTGTTGCAGAAATTTTTGCAGACAGCGGACCAACATACAAAAGGTTCAGACCACGCGCAAGGGGCAGAGCGCACAGAATATTAAAGCGCACTTGTCATATAACGGTAATACTAGAAAGCGCGATATAATAAATGTTAAATGCTAAATTTTAAATGTTTAATTGTTACACCGCTTAGCGCGGGGCAAAATCAATTTGCAAATTTTATACAAATCAAAGTGCTAACTGTTCAAAATTAAAGTATTTAAAGGGTTTAAACATTTAACATTCAACATTTAAAATTAAACATTATATAGAGGAAAATAATGGGACAAAAAGTTAATCCGATAGGCCTTAGAGTAGGCATAATAAAAGATTGGGAATCTAAGTGGTTTGCAGACAAAAAAGACTTTGCAAATTTTTTGCACGAAGACCATAAAATCAGAAACCACATATTTAACAAGTATGGTAACCATAGTTCTAGTAACTATTGCGGTATTTCGCAAGTTATAATAGAGCGCGCGGCTACAAGGCTTACTGTGTCTATTCACACTTTTAAGCCGGGGCTTTTAATTGGTAAGGGCGGTGCTGGTATAGAGGCACTAAAGCGCGAGCTTAAAAGAATAGTTAAAACAAACAAGCAAATTTTTATAAATGTTATAGAAGTTAAGCGCCCAGACTTAGATGCAAAACTTCTAGCAGAGAGAGTTGCCCTGCAACTAGAAAAGCGTGGCTCGTTTAGGCGCGCTATGCGTTCTGCAATTCAGAGCGCTATGAGAGCGGGTGCTAAGGGTGTTAAGACTATGGTAAGCGGGCGACTAGACGGGGCAGAAATTGCAAGGTCAGAGCATTACCTAGAAGGTTCTATTCCGCTTCACACACTAAGGGCAGATATAGATTATGCTATTGCAGAGGCAAGAACAGCCTTTGGTCAGGTTGGTGTAAAAGTTTGGATATATAAAGGCGACATTATCGGTAACGAGACTAGCAAAGAAAAGCAGAAAATAACGTTGTAGAAAAATAGCCAATTAACAATTGGGGCTAACAATTCAAGTTTAAAATACTTGTTAACTGTTACTTGTTAGTTGTTACTTGGGTGGAGATAAATATTATGTTAATGCCAAGAAGGGTAAAAAGAAGAAAACAACATAGAGGTAGAATGAAGGGTATTGCCACAAGGGGTAATGTTATTGCCAATGGAGAATTTGGTATAATGGCACTAGAACCTTCGTGGATGACAAGCAGACAAATAGAAGCCGCACGTCGTGCTATGACAAGGTCTATTAGGCGTGGTGGTAAAGTATGGATAAACGTATTCCCTCATAAGCCAATTACTAAAAAGCCGGCTGAGACGCGAATGGGTAAAGGTAAGGGTAGCCCGGAGTATTGGGTTGCTGTTGTTAAGCCTAATCGTATTTTATTTGAAATGAGCGGGGTATCGGAAGAAGCGGCAAGAGAGGCTATGCGCCTTGCAATTAACAAACTGCCTATGAAGGCTAAGTTTGTTACGCGCAAAGAGTTAGAGGCAAGTGGCGTTATATCTCAAAAAATATTAAACAATAAAATAAGGGCAGAAAAAGAAACTGCTAAAAAGGCTACAGAAGTGGCAGAAGCAACACAAGCAACTGACAAAGTGGAGGGCAAATAATGAAAGCAAAAGAATGGAACAAGTTAACGGACGACGAGTTGATGTCTAAACTTAAAGATTTAAAAAATGAGTTATTTAACCTGCGCTTTGCCCACGCGACAAGACAATTGTCTAACCCTTTGTCGCTTCGCACTACAAAAAAGGATATAGCAAGAATAAAAACAATTCTGCACGAGAGAGAACTTAAAACGGGTATAAAGCCTACGCAAGTTAAGGCACTAGAAACTAAGGCTGTTAAAAAGCCGGTGGAAACTAAAAAAGTTGAAGCAAAAAAAGTTGAAGCAAAAAAATCGGCTGAAGTAAAAAAGCCTACTGAGACTAAGGCGACAAGTGTTAAAAAAGTGGCAGAGGCTAAACAGACTGGCGCTATAGAAAAAAAGGCAGGAGGAGATAAATAATGAGTGAAAAAAATATCCCTGCCACCAAGGCAGAAAAGTTAAAACAAACTATAGCAGACAACAAAGAAAAGGTTAAAGAAGCAAAGGTTGCACTATCTACTCTTCAAAAAGATGAAAAGGCAGCGTCTGCTTTAGTACTTAAATACGAAAAAAGTCTAGATACTTCTAACAAGTCTTTACAAAAGGCTGTTGGGCTTAAAGAGAGTTTAGCTTTAGCGGTAGAAAAAGCAAATGCTGGCAAGGCTGATGCGGCTGCAAACCTAAAGCAAAAGCAAGCAGATGCTAAGGCTAAAAAGGGTGACGGCAAAGCGGCGGAAGCAGTAGCAAAAGCGGAAGAGAGGCTTCAAAAAGCGAACACGTCCCTAGAGGCTGCTAAAATTAAAAACTCAGCAAACGAAATTATCATAAAAGAAAAGACTAAAGAAGTAGCGGGCATACAAAAAGATATAGAAAAAACGCAAAAAAGCGTTGCGGGTATAACTTCTAAACTACCTACGGCGCAAAAAAAGATAGACGACCTAGAAGCAAAACTTACAAAAGCACTAGCAGACTTAGAAGCAGAAAAGGCTAAGGGCGCAGAGACTAAAGGCAAGGTTGCACCAGCGCCAAAGGCTACAGAGGCTAAGGCGGCTGCACCAAAAAAAGTTGCGGACAAGCCGGCGGCTAAGGCAGGGGCGAAAGCTGAAAAGCCGAAAGCTAGTCCAAGGGCAACTGAAAAGGTTGCGACTAAGGTCAGTGAAAAAACAGCACCAAAGGCTACTACGGCAGAACCTGCAAAGGCTGTAAAGGCTACTACGCCAGCACCAACACCAATAATTACTAAAAAGGCGGTAACTGTTAAGGAAGTAGATGGCGCAATTGTTGCTACTAAAAAAGTGGTAACAGTTAAGCAAGCGGGTGATAGCATAGCGGTTGTAACATCTAAGCAGGCAGTAACAGTAAAGCAAGCAGACGGAACATCAGTTACGCACAAGCCAAAAATTGTAGGCGAGTCTGATGTATCTGTATCAGAGTTTACAAGACCAGAAAAAAGGCAACAACTACAAACTGCTAAAAAGCAAAAACCACGTAAGGCGGTTGCATACTCTAGACCAGTTAAAACAATTAAAGAGGTTAAGCGCCAAAGAGAAGATGCGGCTAAAAAATCTGCAGAACTACTAGTAGAGCGTGCAGAGCGCAGACCACTTAGAAAAACAAGAACAGGAATTGTCGTATCTAACAAAATGGACAAAACAATTGTTGTTGCTGTTGTGTCTAAAGTTAAGCACCCAATCTACAAAAAAACAGTTAACCAAACAAAGAGATATAAAGCGCACGACGAAAACAACACAGCGGGCATAGGCGACACAGTATTAATTGCAGAGACTAGAAAACTTTCTAAAAACAAGTATTTTAGACTAGTAGATATTGTTGCACGCGCCAAATAATGTTAAATTGTAAATGTTAAATGTTTAATTGTTTCACTCGCTAACGCTACAATATTTTTTGCACATTATACGTAATACAAAATTTAGACTGTTAAAAAGCAAAAGCCTTAAAAGCGTGCAAACACTTTACACTTTACATTCTACATTTTACACTATAAAAAAGAGTTGTGATTTGTAAAACAAGTTATAAATAGACAAGGAGACCAAACAAAATGGTACAAATGCAAACGAGGCTAGTAGTTGCAGATAACTCTGGTGCAAAAGAGATTATGTGCATTAGGGTACTAGGCGGCTCATTTAGAAAAAGCGGTAATATTGGCGATATAATTGTAGCAAGTGTTAAGTCGGCAAACCCGGGCGGAAACGTTAAAAAGGGTGATGTTGTAAAGGCACTTATTGTTAGAACGCACAAGGGCATAACGCGCCCAGATGGCTCTACAATTAAATTCGATGATAATGCGGCAGTAATAATAGATAATAACAAGCAACCACGCGGAAGCCGTGTTTTCGGACCAGTTGCAAGAGAAATAAGAGATAAAGATGCGGCTTTTGCAAAAATAGCATCTTTAGCACCAGAAGTTTTATAAATGTTAAATTGTAAATGTTAAATGTTTAATGGTTTCACCGCTAGCGCGGGCAATATTATATTTGCAAATTGTATTAATTATGAAAATGCAGGCTGTTAAAAAGTTTGGTATATAATGAGTTCAGCCATTTAACATTTAAAATTAAACATTTAACATTTACAATTTAACATTAAAATAAGCATTTAACATTAAAAATTTAACATTAATATAAGGGTGAATATGAATACTTTACACGTAAAAAAAGGTGATACGGTTTTGGTACTTGCTGGAAAAGACAAAGGTAAAAAAGGCAAGGTGTCTGCTACGTTCCCTAAAAAAAATAGAGTAGTAGTTGATGGAGTTAACACAATTACTAAGCACAAAAAAGCAAGAGACCCTAAAGATAAGTCGGGCAGAATAAAGTTAGATGCGCCAATTAATGCATCTAATGTTATGGTAATTTGCTCTAAGTGCAACAAAGCAACGCGTATTGCAAAAGTAAAGGCAGAAAACGGCAAAATGGTAAGGGCTTGCAAAAAGTGTAATGCATTACTTGGTAACACTAGCATTGCTAAAAAGCGTACGGCTAAGTCTGACAAGGCTGATAAGGCGGTAGACAAGGCAGACAAAAAGGTTGCTAAAAAAGAGAAAGAGCCAAAAGTTGCAGACGAGAAAGAAACCAAAAAGAAAAAAGATAAAATATTAGTGTAATACTATTACACTAGCGGTGAAACCATTAAACATTTTACATTAAAAATTTAACATTAATATAAGGGTTAATAAAATGAGTAAGGAAAAAAATCAGGTTGCTAAAGCAACTGCAACCGATAAAACGAAAAAGCCAGCAGACAAAAAAGTTGTGGCTAAAAAAGAAACTGCTGCTAAAAAGCCAGCGGTAAAAAAAGAAGCGAAGCCAGCAGTTAAAAAAGAAACTGCTGTTAAGAAGCCTGCTAGTGCGGGTGCTTTAGATATTTCTAAGCAAAAAGCGGCGGCGTACAAAGTGTACGAGGCTAGCATTAAAACAATCGCTGGTATAGAAAAAGATTTAGGGGCTTCTCACCTACAGCAAGCAAAAGCACTAGAGGCTGTAAGCAAACTTAACAAGTCGGCGGAAGCGCTTGTGACTAAGCAAGGCTCACTTCAAAAGCAATCTGATGATGCTAAGAAAAAACTTGAGGTGGCAAACAAAGAAGTTACAACTGCTAAGGCAGAAGTTACAAAAGTAAAGGCTACGGCAACAAAAGCAAAGGCAGATGCATCTAAGGCAGAAGCAGATTTTAAAAAGGCGCAAACAAAAGTTGCACCTATTAAAGATGCGGTTGCAAAACTAGATAAAGAGTTAAAGGGCGCAAACGAAGCAACGCAAAAGGTTAAAAAAGCGGTTGTAGATACGTCCAGTGCGCTTAACACAACGGCTAAAGATGTAGAGGCTACATCTAAGGCTGTGCAAGATACATCTAAAACATTGCAAGACAGCACTAAGGCTTTAGGGGTTGCTGCTAAAGAAACTATTAAGGCACTAGAGAAGTTAAACAAAGTAAAAGCGGGTGACGACAAAGCAAAAAAAGCGGCAGAAGCCGAGCATAAAAAAGCGGTTAGCGCAGAAGAAAAGGCTAAGGCTTCTAACGAGAAGGCTAAGGTTGCAAGCGAAAAAGCAAAAGCGGCAAGCGAAAAGGCTAAGGCTGTAAACGAAAAAGCAAAGGCGGATAATGCTAAGGCTAAGACTGAGTCTAAAAAGTCTGATGAAAAACTAGCAAATGCGCAAAAAGACCAAAAGGCAAAGCAAGCAGACTTAACAAAGGCAGAGGCAGATGTTGCTAAGTTGTCTAAAGCGGTTGAGAGTGCAAAAACGGCGCAAAAATCGGCAGAGACAAAAGCGACGGCGCACGAGCAAAAAGTTAAGACGCTTGAGACAAAACTTAAAGCAGAAAAAGATAAAGAAACAAAAATTTCGGCAGATATAAATAAAACAAAAGCAGAACTAGATAAAACAAAAAAGCAACTAGTTGTAGAGACTAAAAAAGAAAAAGACATAACAACTAAAGTATCTAAACTAGAAAAAGATGTAGACAAAGCGGCAAAAGAAAAAGAGAAGGCTTTTAACGCTTTAGTTAAGGTTATAACAACAGACATCAATCAAACAGAAGCGCAAAAAATTGCGGTAGACAAAGAGTTAACAAACGCTAAAGGGCAAGTTAGCACATTGGCTAAAGAAAACACGGCTTTAAGCGCGCAAGTTAAAAAGTTAGAATCAGATGTTGCAAAAGCAACGCAAGGCTCTAACAAGTCGGCAGAAAAGGCAAAGCAGACAGCAGAGCGTGTTAAAAAGGCGTCGTTAGATGTTAAAGAAGCAAACAAAAAAGTACAAGAGAGTTTAAACGACCTTGTAAAAATAGATAAAGACACTAAAAAAGAAAGAGACGATTTTGCTAAAGCAGTAGAAAAGGCGGGCGCGCAAGATAAGGCGGCTAGTGATAAGTTAAACGCTAATTTTGCTAAAGCAAAAGCAGATATAGATAAGGCTAATGCAAACAAAACAGCGCTAGAAGATGCTAGAAAAAAGGCTACAGAGCAACTAGCGCAAGCGCACCAAAAGTATAAAGATGCAGATGCGAAAGTTAAACTAGCGGGCAAAGAAAAGGTTTCGGGAGAGCTTCTAGATAAAATTAACAAAACGTTTGCGGGCGCGGCGGAAAGGCTAGAAAAGGCAAAGGCAACAGAAAAGACTGCTAAAGACAAAATTGTGGCAAACGACAAACTAGTTAAAGACAAAGAAAAAGAGTTAGCAAAACACAAAGCAGACCTAGACAAACTTAACAAAAAAATACAAGCAGACAAAACTAAGAGTGCGGACGCTAAAAAGAAACTAGATGAAAAAATAAAGGGGCTGATAGAAAAAACTAATGCTAAGCGCGAGGCGGCAAGTAGTGCTAAAGCAAAAGCAGACGAGGCTTTCAAGCAAGCAGAAGCACAAAATGCTCAGATTGTAGATGAAAAGAAAAAGGCAGATGATGTTACAAAAACGTTGTCAGCGCAAAAGCAAGATGTAGATAAGAAGTTCCCTGTTGTTGCTAAACAACTAAAAGATGTTGAAGCGACTATTGCAAAAAATGAGCCTGTATCTAAAGCGCTAGGGGTAGAGATTGCAAGTAAGCGTGCAGAACTAGAGGCACTAATTGGCAAAACTAAAATGCCGGCGGTTAAAAAGCCAGCGGAAGTTAAAGTTGTTGCTAAGCCAAAACCACCAGCAGTTATTGCTAAGCCTGAGACTAAGGTGGCAGACAAAGCACAACCTAAGGTGGCAGATAAGGCAGAGCCGGTTAAGCCAGTTGCCCAGCCAATTGTAAGGGACAGAACTGCTGCTAAAGCGGATGCGGCGGCTCAGCGCGAGCAGCAACGTGCAGACCAAGTGGCTGCTAAACTGCAAAGCCAAAAGCAAGCGGCAGAGGCAGAAGCGGCAAGGCGCGCGACTGCTAAAGTTGAGGGTGATACTAGGCGTGCGGCAGAGCAAGCGGCAGCGGCTGCAGAGCAAGCGGAAGCAAGGCGTGCAGAAGCACTAGCAAGGCGCGAAGCAGAAGCACAAGAGGCGGCGACTAGCGCAGAAGCGGCAGAGCGCGAAAAACTAGCGACTCAAAAAGCAGAAGAAAAGGCAGCGGCAGAAAAAGCGACAAGGGAAGCAGAGGCAAAAGAAAGAGCAGAGCGCGAAGCGGCAGAAGCAAAAGCAAGGGCAGAGCGCGAGGCACTAGAGCGCGCTAAAAGAGAGGCTCAAGCACGCGAAAAAGCGGCAGAAGCGGTTGCAAAACTTAAGCGCCCAGCAACGCCAAGACACCGCCTAAAACAGCACTACATCAACAACGTTATGCCGGCTTTAATGAAAGAGTACGCATACAAAAATGTAATGCAAGTTCCTAAAATAGATAAAATCGTACTTAATATGGGGCTAGGCGATGTTAAAGACGACAGCAAAAAACTTCAGCAAGCGGTTAAAGAGTTAGAGCTTATCGCGGGTCAGCGCCCTGTTATCACTAAGGCTAAAAAATCTATAGCAACATACAGACTACGTCAGGGTATGAGCATAGGTTGTAAGGTAACACTTAGAGGCGAGCGTATGTACGAGTTTTTAGATAGATTTATCTCAATAGCACTACCAAGAAAGCGCGACTTTAGGGGTATCCCATCAAAGTCTTTCGATGGTAGGGGTAACTACGCAATGGGTATAAAAGAACAACTTATTTTCCCAGAAATCTCGTACGATACTGTAGACAAAATAAGGGGCTTCGACATTGCAATTGTTACAACAGCCTACACAGATAAAGAAGCACTATCTCTACTTAAATCACTAGGCTTACCATTTACGACAAACTAAGGGCGAGATGTTGTGGAAAGGCTTCTCAAAGTAAATTAATTTTAAGGGTAAAACAATTCAGAATTCATAATTCAGAATTCGTAATTAAAAAGATTATGGCAAGAGCAGGTATAAAACAAAGACACAAAAAACAGCAGAAATTTGCTGTTAGAGAATACACAAGGTGCAACATTTGTGGGCGCCCTAAGTCTGTATTCAAAAAATATGGTATTTGCCGTATATGCTTTAGAAACCTAGCGTATAAGGGGCAGATTCCGGGGGTTAAAAAGTCCTCCTGGTAGTATCAAGCACTATAAACGGCGCAATACTTCGTTAAGGTTTACGGTTTTCTTGTTTGCGTACGCCAAGTACGCGGCACGGCGAAAATCCGCACCTTTCCGACCGAGCCGTAAACCGTAAGGTTTTAGCCTTTTGCGTAGCAAAAGCGTCAAAAGGCGAGGTGTCTTGCTTGTTTCTAGCACTTGATACGACATTCTACTCAATTTGGTTAGTTTAGAAATATTGAATTGTAGAGACATATTCACAAACCAAAATCTAGGGGGTAAGTAGGTTTTAAGCCTATACTGCTTCCAAGGAGGTATAAATAAAATGACAGATCCTATAGCAGATATGTTAACAAGAATTAGGAATGGGCTGATGGCAAAGCACGACACGGTTGAGATTCCTACAAGCAAAATTAAAAGAGCAATAGCAGATATATTGCTAAGTGAGGGCTTTATAAACAAGGTAGAATACTTCGATGAAAAGCCTCAAGGCAGTATACGCATAACACTAAAGTACGGCAAGGGTGGCGAAAAGGTTATAAGGGGCATTAAAAGAATATCCAAGCCGGGTCTTAGAATTTACTCGGGCTATAAAGATATTCCGCGTATTTTAGGTGGTATGGGTGTTGTAATACTTTCTACTCCGCACGGCGTGTTGTCAGACAAAGAAGCAAGGCAACATAAGGTGGGGGGCGAAGTATTGGCTTATGTATGGTAAAAGTTCTATGTACTTCGTTATGCTTCGTTGAGATTTTTACCAGCAATAATAAAGAATACCCATTAAGTCAACTTAGTGGGGAACGCCCGCCTAGTCGCATTTGCGATATATAGGTTGCACCTTTGGTTTATGCCGTTGGTTTGCACTATAAGCAATGCGTTATAAGTTTATAGGCGGAAGGAGATAAATATTATGTCAAGAGTTGGAAGAAGCCCGATAGTTATTCCGGCGGGGGTAGAGGTTGATATCAGCGGTACAACCATTACAATCAAGGGAAAGTTGGGCGAACTTAAAAGAGAAATAAACCCAAGCATCAAGGTGGCTGTTGAGGGTGGCGAAATTATTTTAACAAGGTCGTCTGATGTTAAACAGCATAAGTCGCTTCACGGACTATACAGAGCGCTTATTGCAAATATGGTTAAAGGTGTTAGCGAGGGTTGGGAAAAGACGCTTATACTAAATGGTGTTGGTTACAGAGCGGCAATTGCGGGTAACAAAATAACGCTAAACATAGGCTATTCACACCCAATAGAAGTAACAGCGCCAGACAACTTAAAGGTAGAACTTATCTCTAACACAGAGATTAAAGTAAGCGGTATATCTAACGAAGAAGTAGGGCAGTTTGCAGCAAACGTAAGGGCATTCAGAAAGCCAGAGCCATATCACGCGTACGGAATCAGATATAAAGACGAAGTTATTATACGTAAGGAAGGCAAAACCTCAGGCAAGAAATAATTAAAATCCGTATATACTTCGCAATACGGCGTCAAGGCTTACGGTTTGCGCGGTTACGTACCGAGTGGTACGCGCCCTTGCAAATCCGCGCCTTTTCGACCGAGCCGTAAACCGTAAGGTTTTAGCCTTTTGCGGTAGCAAAAGCGTCAAAAGGCGAGGTGTCTTGCTTGTATCTACGAATTTTAATTCCTTTGAAAGTTAGGCAAGCGAATAAAGAATATTATTTTGCGGGTGGGGTGAATTGTAACCCCTGCCCAAATGCAACAAAGACACAATTTAAAATTTAACATTTAAAATTTAACATTGACGTGTGTCTATAAATAAGGAGAAAGAATGATTACTAAAAGAGATAGCAATAAAGAGAGAAAAAAGCGTCATAAAAGAGTAAGGGCTAAAGTAAACGGAACGACAGAGAGACCAAGGCTTAATGTTTACAGAAGCACGGCTCACATTTATGCACAAGTAATAGACGATGTTAAAGGACACACACTAGCAAGTAGTTCTACACTAGACAAAAAGTTAAAGGCAAAACTTAAGGGCAAAACAAAAAAAGAACAAGCAAAAATAGTAGGGCTAGATGTTGCTCAAAAGGCAATGGCTAAAAAAGTAACCACAGTAGTATTTGATAGAGGCGGGTATTTGTACACGGGTCGAGTAAAAGATTTAGCAGACGGGGCTAGAGAGGGTGGTCTAATATTCTAACAGACAAAACTGAAGCAATTTCTACGATAATTTTTAGAATAAAAAATAGAGGATATAAAAATGTCAGAAGTTAAAGATAAAACAAAAAAGGAAGCAAAGCCAAAGGCAGAACCTAAAGCAAAGGCTGAAAAAGCGCCAGCAAAGGCTAAAGCTGAACCTAAGGCTACTACTGCAAAGGCAGAGCCAAAAGCAAAAGCAGAAAAAGTACCTGCTAAGTCTACTGCTACTAAAGTAGAAAAGCCAAAGGCAGAGCCTAAGGCTAAGGCTGAACCTAAGGCTAAGGCTGAGAAAGCGCCGGCTAAAGCTACTACTGCTAAAGCAGAGAAGCCAAAGGCTGAGCCTAAGGCTAAGGCGGAGCCAAAAGCAAAAGCTGAAAAAGCACCTGCTAAAGCAAAGGCAGAACCTAAGGCAAAAGCAGAACCAAAAGCAAAAGCTGAAAAAGCACCTGCTAAGTCTACTGCTACTAAAGCAGAGAAGCCAAAAGCAGAGCCTAAGGCAAAAGCAGAAAAAGCACCTACTAAAGTGGAAAAGCCAAAGGCTGAGACTAAGCCAAAGGCAGAGCCAAAGAAAGCAGAGCCTAAGGCAGAAAAAGTGGTTGCTGAAAAGGCGGTGGCTAAGGCTACTGCTAAGCCTGCTGAAAAGGCAGTCGTTGCTGAAAAGCCAACTGATAAGCCAGTTAGGGCAGACAAGGCTACTGCTACTGGGGCAGACAAGGCGGCGGCAAGAACTGGTGGTGCAGATAGAACAAGACAAACGGATAGACCAGCGGGCAGAGATGGTGAGGCTCAATCTAGCGAAAGAGGTCAGCGCGAACGTGGCGACAGACGCCCACCAAGAGAGCAAGACGATACAAAGCGTAAACTTATTGCTGTTAGGCGCGTTACTAAAGTTGTTAAGGGCGGACGCAATATGCGATTTAGTGCTTTAGTAGTTGTAGGGGATGGCGCTGGTATGATAGGCATAGGCTCGGGGCGCGCTAACGAAGTTCCGTCTGCTATTGAAAAGGCGGTGCAAGAAGCAAAGCGCAAAATGCAAAAGGTTTCACTTTTCGATACAACTATACCGCACAATGTAATCGGCAAGTTTGGCACTTCTCGCGTTATAATGTTACCAGCATCTAGGGGTACTGGTGTTATAGCGGGTGGTCCGGTTCGTGCTGTTATGGAAGCGGTAGGAATTAAAGATATCAGAACAAAGTGCCACGGCACGAATAACCCTATAAATGTTACAAGGGCTGTTATAGATGGGCTTATGCAACTAAGAACCAAAGAAGAAGTAGCGGCGCTTAGGGGCAAAACAGTAGCAGAATTAATGGGACAAAAAGAGACTGGGGAGGTGAAGTAATATGTCTAAAGAGAAAGAAAAAGTAAAGACTACTACCGCCTCAAAGCCAAAGGCAGAGCCTAAAGCAAAGGTAGAAAAGCCAAAGACTGCGGACAAGCCAAAAGTAGAAAAGGCAAAGGCAGAAAAAACTTCGCCATCTAAAATGGAAAAGCCGGCTACAAAAACCAAAGAAGTTGCTACAAAAACAGAAAAAGCAAAGGCAGAAGTTACTAAGGCTACAAAGACTACGGAAAAGACTGCACCAAAAACTACAACTGAAAAGGCAGAAAAAACAGCAAGTGCTAAGCAGTCTGTGCCACAAGTTAAGGCTTCTAAAGCGGCTAGTAAAACTACAAAGTCTAACAGACAAGTTCATATAACTAAAAAAGCAAAAAAGAAGCCAGACTTTAAAGGCTCTGTAAAAATAGTGCTTGTAAAGTCTACAATTGGGGCTTTACAAAGGCACATAGATACTATTACGTCTTTGGGCTTAAAGCGCATAAGAGACGAAGTTATACAACCTTTTAACGCGGCAACGGCGGGCAAAATTCACCACATCAAGCACTTAGTAAAAGTAGAATATATGCCTACAACTAATGCCCCAAAAAAGCCAAAGCACGTAAGCAAGTATAAAGCAAGCAAGTTAGAAGCAGCAAAAAAAGCAAAGTAGTCAATGTTAAATGTTTAATTTTAAATGTTAAATGGTTAAACTCATTATTGCAAATAGTTTCAAACAGCCTGCATTTAATCTTTTATTATAATTTGCAAAATGAGATTTTGCCCGCGCTAAGCGGTGAAACCATTAAACATTAAAAATTTAACATTAAAAATTTAACCAATAGAGGTAATATATGTTTTTACACGAATTAGCGCCAGCAGATGGTGCAAAAAAAAGAAGGAAGCGCTTAGGTCGCGGTGTTGGAAGTGGAAAGGGCAAAACCAGCGGAAAGGGTCATAAAGGTCAAAATGCACGCTCTGGCGGTGGTGTTAGACCGGGCTTTGAGGGTGGACAAACTCGCCTTGCTATGCGCCTACCAAAGCGTGGCTTTAAAAACAGAAACAAAAAGATTTACACAATAGTAAACCTAGACGACTTAGAAAAGCGTTTTAAAGCAGGCACAGTTATAGATGCTGCCTTCCTATTAAAAGAGGGTGCTATTTCTAAAATAGAAGAGTACGGGCTTAAAATTTTAGGGGACGGCAACTTAACAAAGGCTTTTACTATAAAGGCTAAAAAATTTACAAAGCAAGCAGAAGAAAAAATCACAAAGGCTGGCGGTAAATTTGAAGTTGTATAAAGATAAGTTTAAAACGATGTTTTGTACTATAAAAATTATCGCGAAGCGGGTGTAGCATCCGTTAACAAATCATATCATACAAGAATTTCCTTGTGTAGCGTAGCGGAATAGAAATTCGTTATGATATGACTTTGTTTGGGCGATACTTAAAGAGAGAATACTAAAGCAGGCGGGCTTCGATAAAAGGAGTAAAATGTTCAGTACATTAGTAAGAGGGTTTGCAGACCCATCAATTAGAAAAAAGTTAATCGTAACACTTTTGCTGGTTGTAGTATATAGAATAGGTTGTATTGTTCCGGTTCCCGGAATTGATGCACAAATTTTTAACGACGAAGTTGCGAACAACGAGTTTTTAGGAATATTAAGCGCGATAACAGGTGGAGCGTTAGCCAACGGGGCTTTCTTTGCTATGGGTATAGCGCCGTATATTAACGCTAGTATAATAATGCAACTTTTAACTATTGCCTTGCCACGACTTCAAGCATTATCTAAGCAAGGCACAGATGGGCGTAAAAAAATAGCACGATATACAAGATACCTAACACTTGTTCTAGCAATTATACAAGCGGTTGGCTTAGTTGTTGCGTGGGGCGATGCTTCAATTTCAACAACTCTACTAGAGCCTATTTTCGGAACGAACGATGCGGCTAATAGGTGGGTAACAACCATTATGGTTATATTGTTCTTTACGGCGGGTACTGCATTTACTGTTTGGATAGGAGAGCGCATAACAGACCTAGGCATAGGTAATGGTATATCACTACTAATTTTTGTAGGAATAATAGCAACGGCGGGTAACGCATTAAGAGACAACATACTAGCAATTTCTATGGATAACTTGTACCCAGTTTGGGGACTCTTAGGCTTTGTCGGCTTGTTAATACTGATATTTGCGCTAATTATATATGTAGATATGGCACAGCGGAAAATCCCCGTACAGTACGCAAAACAAGTTAAGGGCAGAAAAATGTATGGCGGACAAAGCACTTTCATACCAATGAAAATAAACGCGAGCGGTGTTTTACCTATTATATTTGCTTCCAGTTTGGTTGCATTCCCAAGCCTTATACTAATGGTTTTCAATATAACTGATGGGTGGTTTGCAGACTTTTGGAACAGATTTATGTTAATGGGTCGCCCGCTATATACAGTTGTAACTGGTTTGTTGATATTAGGTTTTGCGTTTTTCTATGCGCAGGCTAATTTCGACCCAATAGATGTATCTAGAAACATTCAGCAAAACGGGGGCTTCATACCGGGAATCAGACCGGGCAGACCAACGGCAGAATATCTAAAGCGGGTTCACACGCGCATAACACTTTTTGGTGCGCTATTCTTAGCGGCAGTTGCAATAATACCGGCATTTATATTTGGCTTTGTTGTTCCGGGTAACCAAACGCTTATTAATGCGTTTACAGCAACCGGTATGCTAATTGTTGTATCCGTAGCGCTAGAGTTAGACAGACAAATACAAGCACAATTAATGATGAAGCAATACAAAGGCTTTTTAGATTGATAAAATGTTAAGTGTTAAATTTTTAATGTTAAATGGTTTCACCGCTTAGCGCGGGCAAAATGATTTTGCAAAATGGGTAAAATTTTCTAGCATACACTTAAACAGTTTTGTGGTTTAACAATTTAAAATTTAACATTCAACATTTAGCATTAAAACTTATGAACATAATTATACTTGGTGCGCAGGGGTCTGGAAAAGGCACTCAGTGCGAAAAATTGAAACAGCATTATAACATACCGCACATAGCAACGGGTGATATACTAAGGTATAATATAAAAATGCAAACGGAATTAGGCAAAAAGGTAGAGCCGATTGTTAAAAGTGGCGCACTTGTTCCGGACGACATACTAATAGAGTTAATGGGCGGCAGAATAAAAGAGGCGGATGCAGAAAAGGGCTTTTTACTAGATGGCTTTCCGCGTACTTTGGCGCAAGCGGTAGGGCTAGAAAACATTAAGGCTATAGATGTTTGCGTATATATAGAAGTAGACCAGCAAGCATTAATACAAAGGCTTTCTAATAGGCGAATGTGTGATACGTGCGGTAACATTGTAAGTGTGCTAACACACACGGGTGATGTTTGCGGTAAGGCTAGCCAAACTACTAGCGAGGGCGAGAGCAAAGGCAAGGTTAAGGGCGAAGCAAGCCAATGCAAAGGCAAATTATTTCAGCGAGACGACGACAAGCCAGAAGCAATAAAAACAAGGCTAGATGCTTTCTACACACAAACTTTTCCGCTTATAGACTATTACAAAAATCAGAACAAACTTGCTCGCGTAGATGGCAACCAAAGTGTAGAGCAAGTGTTTACAGACATCAAAGAAGCGCTACTAAAAGCAGGTTTTTAATTAAGTGTAGCAGGTTTTTAATAAAGTTTTAAGACCCGCCAAAACTTACTAATACCAAATTATAAAAGGCTAGTTTATGAGAATTATTCCAAAAAGTGCAGACGAAATAAAAAAAATTAAAGCCAGTAGTGCCATCGTAAAAAGCGTGTTAGACCACCTAGAAGAATACCTTTGCGTTGGCATATCAAGTTTAGACCTAGACAAAATCGCGCACGACTACATTGTTAAGCGCGGTGCAAAGCCTGCATTTTTAGGCTATGGTGGTTTTCCTGCAAGCCTATGCGTATCCATAAACGACGAAGTTGTACACGGGCTTCCAAAGGAAGGCAAGGTTGTAAGGTGTGGCGATGTTGTGGCTTTAGATGTTGGCGTATACTACAACGGATATAATTCGGACGCGGGCAGAACTTACATTGTCGGGCGCGGGAATGAGCATAAACAAAAACTTGTAGACACCACAAAAAATTCACTTTACGTTGGGCTTAAAAATATAAAAGCGGGCAGTCGTGTTGGAGATATATCTAAGGCTATACAAAAAACTGTCGAGGCGGGCGGATACTCTGTTGTGCGCGACTTAACCGGACACGGCATAGGAAAAAAACTTCACGAAGAGCCAAGCATACCAAATTTCTTTCACCCACGCTACAATCAAATTTTACCGGCGGGCGCAACAATTTGTGTAGAGCCAATGGTAAATGCCGGCAAGTACCACGTGGTGCTAGACATAGATGGCTTCACATACAAAAGCAAAGACGGAAGCCTATCAGCCTTTTACGAGCATTGTATAGTTATATTATCAGATGGCATAGAAATACTAACAAGTTAGATGATACTAATTTGCAAATTAGTATCAGAATTCAGAATTTTAGGATTTAGGATTCCGAATTGTTTCACCGCTAGCATTAGTTTTTTTGCAAGGGGTACATTAAATGAATAAAACAGCAAAGTCAGCAAAAAAGAAAAAAGGCAAAATAGAACATAGCAAAGTTTTACTAGGGGCGCAGATGCCAGAATCTAACCCAAAGCCTGTCTACATTGCAAAAGTAGGTAGTGTGGTGAAATCACTCGCGGGCAGAGACAAGGGCAGTTTGTATATAATATACAGTATTATAGATGCGAATTTTGTCTACTTAGTAGATGGGCGTGGCAAAAAAATTACAACTCCTAAAAAGAAAAAACTAAAGCACATAAAACTAACGGGAGATGAGTTAGCAAACATAGCCTTAAAAATTAAAGAAAGCAAAGTTATACACGATGCGGAAATCTCAAGCGCATTAAGAAAGTTATCACAAGTTTAAGGGTGTTTGTAGCAAAGTTTAAGGTTGCTTGTGATAAGGTTAGTGGTTGCAATAATGTTTAAAGCATTTGTAAAAACAAAAAAACAAGAGGTGGGTTTATGGCAAAAAGTGATATGATAGAAGCAGAAGGTATTGTACTAGAGACATTAAGAGACGCAAGGTTTAAAGTGCAACTAACTAATGGCCATATTATCACGGCGGTAATAAGTGGTAGGCTAAGGCAAAACTGGATAAAAATATTAGAGGGCGACAAAGTAAAAGTTGAGATGTCACCCTATGATTTAACAAAAGGGCGCATAACGTGGCGTGACAAAAAATAATATTTGAAGTGCTATATACGGCGTTATACTTCGGCGAGTGTTGCGGTTTTCTGCGGTTGCGTACAAGTAGTACGCGCCCTTCGCAAAGCCGCAGACTTCCATGCCTAACTCGCATCTAGTCTCAAATATCTAGTGTTAGCCTGTGTTTGAGTATTTTTAAGTAGTTTTCGCTTGTAATCAGATTTCGATTTACTAACGCAAAAAGTCAGTTTTAAAAGGAGTATATAAAAATGAAAGTAAGAGCAGGGGTAAAACCAATCTGCGATAAGTGCAGAATAATAAGGCGCAAGGGTAGGGTAATGGTTATTTGTGCTAAATATCCGCGTCACAAGCAAAAGCAAGGCTAGTTAGTTATAGCGTTTGCAAAAAACTTTTTTTGTAAAGTTTTGTCAAATGCTTTCAAAATTAATTAATTTATGGTATAATTGATAAGTTAAGGGTTTTCAAATAAACTTGTCAAATATTTTTTAAAACAAAAATATTGTAATTAATATAATTACACATTAACACGGAGGAGTTATGGCTCGTATAGCAGGTGTAGATTTACCAAGAGAAAAAAGGGTTCTTATAGGGCTTACTTATATATATGGAATCGGAAGGCATACTTCAGAGCGCATACTTAATGCGGTAGGTATTCCTTTAGACGCGCGCATTAAAAACTTAACAGAGTCAGATGTTGGTGCATTAAGAAACTATATAGATACTAATATTAAGGTAGAGGGAGACGCAAGGCGCGAGGTTCAACTTAATATTAAAAGATTAATGGATATAGGCTCTTACAGAGGCATACGCCACAGAAAAGGTTTGCCAGTAAGGGGGCAGTCAACAAAGCAAAACGCAAGAACTAGGAAGGGACCGAAGAAGACTGTGTCTAAGGGCAAAAAGAAAAAATAGGTTTTTAATGGTTATAAACTTCGCAATACTTCGTCAAACTTCGAATTTGCTCAGTTTGCGTACGCCAAGTACGCGGCACTTCGCAAATTCTCGTTTTCCTTGTCTTGCTCGCTTCTAACCATTAAAAATACGCAGCATATCTCAGAACTTCAAACGGGCTTGCGAGATGCTCGCTTCTAACCATTAAAAATGCGCAAAACGGGCTTGCGTGCGTAACCATTAAAAATATTCCCGCGATAGCGGGTGAAGCCATTTAACATTTAGCATTTAAAATTTAACATTAAGTATACGAGAAAAGTAATTTTTTCGGAGGGTTTTGTGGTAGGCTTGTTAAAAGTCGGTCACTTGAAAGAAATATGTCTAAACAGAAAAGGGGGCAGTCATCTGCCAGAAGAAAAAAGTCAACCAAAAATATTGATAGGGGCAAGGTATTTATATCTAGTTCTTTTAACAATACAATTATCACAATAACAGATATGGGCGGGAACGCTATCGCTTGGGGTAGTGGCGGTTCTGTGGGCTTTAAGGGTTCTAGAAAGTCTACTGCTTATGCGGCACAAGTTGCGGCAGAAAAAGCAGCAAGGGCGGCTAAAGAACACGGCTTTCGCTCTGCAGAAGTTTACGTTAAAGGACCGGGCGCTGGTCGCGAGTCTGCTATAAGGGCGCTTCAATCTGCACAGATTCAAGTTACACTTATAAAAGATGTATCCCCAATCCCACACAATGGTTGCAGACCACCAAAAAAGAGAAGAATTTAAAAAAGGCGGCTTTGCCGCTTCCCTCGCTTGAGGCTCGGCTTTTTTGGCGAGGCAGTTGTACTAGGTTCTCAAAAACGATATTTCCTAGTGCATAAAAAAAACCACACGTTTTACGTTGTGTCTTAGAATTAGTAGTCTACGTGTAAGTGTGCGATTAATCAGACTATACTAATCAGACTATACATTTTTACGATGTGTTAGAAGTTGCCTTTAATCAGCAACATTGTACTTAAAAACAAACAAAAAACATAGAGGTCAAAATATGGCAAGGTATACAGGTCCGGTTTGCAGACTTTGCAGACGTGAAGGAACAAAATTATTTTTAAAGGGCGACAGATGTATGGGTCCTAAATGTGCTATTGTTAAGCGCCCATTTATACCGGGTGTACACGCACACGGCAGAAAAAAGTTTTCTGAATACGGAATTCAGTTAAGAGAAAAGCAAAAGGTTAAGCGCGCTTATGGCTTGTTAGAAAAGCAGTTTAAGGGCTATTATTTCAGAGCCATCAAAGTTAAGGGTAAAACTGGCGAGGCGCTTTTACAGTTTTTAGAGCGTCGTTTAGATAACGTTGTTTACAGAATGGGCATTGGGGCTTCTCGCCCGCAAGCAAGGCAGTTTGTAAACCACGGACACATCACAGTTAACGGAAAAACTGTAGACATACCATCTTACTTAGTAAAGGCGGGAGACATTATATCCATTAAAGAAAGCAAGCAGTCTATGCAAATGTATAAAGACTTACGCGGCGCAAAGGTAACAATGCCAAAGTGGTTGCAGTTCGACTTTAATAAACTTAGTGGCTCTGTGCTTCAACTGCCAGAGCGCGATGATATAGATTTAAACATTAACGAGCAGTTAATCGTAGAATTATACAGCCGTTAATTTTTAAAGCACTATGCGCTAGTATTCAATGAACATTGAACACTTAACATTGAATAATTTTTTTGTCTTAGCGGACGGCAAAGTTCGTACAACCAAAAAACACTAACAATTAAAAAGGCTTCGAAGAAGCCATAAAGCAATTGTTCAGTGTTCAATGTTCAGTGTTAATTGTAATTTGTAATTTAAATTAATCGGAGAAAAATAAATTATGATGCAAGTAGAAACGCCAAAAATCAGACTGGAAAAAGAAAGTGCAGATTTGTCTTTTGCTAGATTTGTGGTAGACCCACTAGAGCGCGGTTACGGAACTACTTTAGGAAATTCGCTTAGGCGAATGCTTTTGTCTCAGTTGCCGGGTGCGGCGGCGGTTGGTGTTACTATAGATGGGGTTGCACACGAGTTTTCAACAATTAAGGGTGTTAAAGAAGATGTTGTAGACATCATACTAAACCTTAAAGGCTTAGCGGTTAAAATTTTAGATGAAGATATCACAAGCAAAAAAACTCTAAGGCTTATAGCAAACAAGGCAGGCATACTAACAGCGAAAGATTTTGAAACTAACCCAGAAGTAGAAATTCTAAACCCAGAACACTATATCTGCACGCTAGACAAAGGCGGTAAGATAGATATGCACGTTGTTGTGGGTAGGGGGCGCGGATATGTGTCTGCAGAGCGCAATAAAGACCCTCGCCAACCAATTGGTTACATACCAATGGATAGCACTTTTACACCTGTTATAAAAGCAAACTATTTTGTAGAAAACACGCGTGTTGGACAAAATATAGACTACGACAAACTAACGCTAGAAGTTACAACAAACGCAACAGTATCAGCAAAAGAAGTAGTAGCACTATCTGCAAAAATTGTAGAAGAGCATACTCAACTGTTCGTAACGCTAGTAGAAGATATAGCCAGAACAACAATACTAACTCAGCCGCAAGAAGACAAAGAGAAAGAAATTTTAGAAATGTCTATAGAAGACTTAGAGCTTTCTGTTAGAAGTTCTAACTGCTTAAAGCGCGCAAACATTCACACAGTACAAGATTTAATAAACAAAACAGAAGATGAAATGCTAAGGGTTAAAAACCTAGGCAAAAAGTCTTTAGACGAAATTGTAAACAAGTTAGCGAATATGGGGTTGGGATTCCGCACGGAAGAAGACTAAATTTGAAGTCGTATATACTGCGCAATACTTCGTCGAGCGTTACGGTTTTCTGCGGTCACGTACATTTAGTACGCTCCCTTGAAAATCCGCCGCTCTTCGACCGAGCCGTAAACCGTAAGGTTTTAGCCTTTTGCGTAGCGAAAGCGTCAAAAGGCGAGGTGTCTTGCTTGTATCTACAACTTCAAATCATAAAGGAAACTAATTATCTACAACTTCAAATCATTAGGGGAACTATTTTTCAAGTTTTAAACGCTTGACACTTTGGAGATAAAATAATGGGAGCAAATAATCAAAGAAAATTAGGTAGAGACTCAGCACACAGAAAAGCGCTTTTAAGAAATCAAGCGTCGTTTTTACTGTGGTATGGCAGAATAGAAACTACTTTGCATAAGGCAAAAGAAGTTAGGTCTTACGCCGAGAAAATAATTACTCTGGCAGTAAATTCTTACACCGATGTAACTAAGGTTAAAAAGCAAAAGGTAAACGTTAAGGGCAACAAGGTAACAGTAGATGTTGTTAACGACGGACCAAAGCGTTTAAACGCAAGGCGTCTTATAATGTCTAAAGTGTACGACTTGCAAGAGTTACAACACCCAAAAGAAAAAAAGGCAGCATTCAAAGCAAGAACGCGCTCTATAAACCACCCACTAGTAGAGAAAATCTTTAACGAATACGCACCACGCTACGCAAAGCGCAAAGAAGAAACAGGACAAGGCGGCGGCTACACTCGCATAATCAAACTAGGCAGGCGCCAAGGCGACAACGCAGAAATCGCAATCCTAGAACTAGTGTAACACTATTTTTATTGTATGGAACCAAAACCTTTAAATGTGCTTTGCTATTTAAAGGTTTTTTGCTATACCGCAACTTTTTTCACAGAACCTAAAAATTGTTATATCTAGTAAGAGAATTTTTTGCTTGAAATGCTTGCTTTATTTTGCGGAATTTGGTATAATATGGGGGTTGGATTTGTTGTGTGATTTTTTTGAAATATGATTAACAAAGGTTTTTGTAGATGAAGCGTAGTAAATTCCAAAATAAAATAGTAATGCATATTGATAGTAAGAGAGTTGCTTGCGTGTTTTATATTTTTATCAGTTGTTATAATTAATACCGCTACTTTTGTAGTGGTATTTTTTTTGTGAGTTGCGTAAGTTTTGGATAGGTGACACACGCTTAACTGTTGGTTTTGCAAAAGGTTGAATAAGGTAGAAAGGTGGCAAGGCAGAAAGTGCGGTAGAAAAACTTATAGTCAGAAAAAATATTTTTATATATAAATACCGGTTTTAAAAACTGGGCAAAAAAGGAGACACATCAAAATGAATGACAACACGGACAACAAAGAAGTGGAAAGCACAGAAGTGCAAACCACTAACGAACAGGTGCCTGCTGTGGCGGGCGGACAGGCTGGCTTTTCTGTTAAAAGAAAAATCAGTTTATCTACAGAATACGAGGCTGGTCATATACCAGACAACAAGCGCAAAGGCTTTTTAGTTATGTTTGTGCTTATGGTTACCTTCACGCTTTTTTCGGCTAGTATGTGGGCTGGAAACACGCTTGGTGGTGGACTTCAACTTTCTGATTTTATTTGGGCTATTGTAATTGGTGGTCTTATTTTAATGACCTACACATCTTTACTTGCATACATAGGTAGCAAGACGGGTTTTAGTATGGACCTTTTAGCAAGGCGCTCTTTCGGTAAATTCGGCTCTTTCTTGCCATCTGTAATGATAGGCTTTACGCAAATCGGCTGGGTTGGTGTAGGTATTGGTATGTTAGCGATTCCGGTTGCTAATTACTTAGATATTAACCACTGGTGGTTGATTATTGGTGGTGGTGCGCTTATGACTGCTACTGCGTTTTTTGGCATTAGAGGACTACAAGTTTTAAGCTTTATATCTATGCCATTAATTGTTATACTTGGTAGTATTTCTATGGGTATGGCGCTTAATGATTTTGACGGACCATTCCGCAACATTTTTGGTGGTGGCGAACAAATTACAGTTATGGCTGGTATCGGAATTGTTATTGGTACGTTTATAAGTGGTGGTACGGCTACGCCAAACTTTGCACGATTTGCAAAAAGCGCTAGAATTGCTGTAATATGTACTGCGGCGGCTTTCTTTTTAGGAAACACGCTTATGTTTATGTTTGGTGCTGTGGGTGGCGGTGTTATGGGTCCGGATTACAACGACATATTTAATGTTATGATAGCGCAAAACTTAGCACTTGTAGCAATAGTTGTTTTAGGTTTAAACATTTGGACAACGAACGACAGCGGGTTATACTCGGCGTCTTTAGGTATGCACAATATTGCAAACACAACAAAGGACGAACTTTATGAGAGCGGCGCTATAAAGCAAACGCAGGTTGTAAAGCAAAACGTAAAACCACAAGAGACAGAAGAGAAAGGCTTTACATTACTTAGCAAAAGAAATATGGTATTAGTGGGCGGTATTATCGCAACACTTGCGGCATACTGGCTTTACTGGAATTTTGTTACGTGGCTTGGTTTTTTAAGTGCTACGCTTCCGCCGATTGGTATAATACTAATACTAGACTATTTTATTAGAAAAAGAAACTACGCAAAAGACACTAACCCTACAAGAACAATAAATCATTTTGCGATAGCGGGTGTTGTTGTTGCGGCTTTAATTGCAAATATACCAACCATTTTCGAAGTAGAGCCATTTGGTATTGCGCCAGTTAATGCGATGGTAGTTGCTGCATTGTTCTATTTTATTGGCTTGTTTGTAAACTTTAGAGTAAACAATTTAAAGGCTGATGGGCAAGCGGCAGAGATAGGCAGAACAATTGTTGCAAGTGTTATGCTTTTAGCGGGTGCTATTTTTGTGGCGGCTTTCTTAGTGGGCTTTGTGATTATCCACGGGTTTACATCTAACATAACGCTTGTTGTTACGCATATTGCTTTAATAATAGGTGCTATATTTATTTGCGCGGCTGGTACGCTTTTCCAAGGTAAAGAAAAAGACCCGCTTGCACAGCAAGAGGTGCTTGATAAATAAAATTTTTGTCTGAGTGCCTCCGCAGTTTTCAGGTAGCGTTTGGCTTAAGGCTTGCGGGCGTAGTCACAAGGTCAAAAATTTTATATATCTGCGCTGACATCTCACCACAACCTAGAACTATAATAGGGCTAAGGAACTTGCGAGATAAGGCGTGCTATTTCACCTTTAATAATATGTAGGGGTGGTTACGGAAGTTAAGGGGGCGGTGGAATGTTAACCGCCCTTTTGATTTAAGTAGAATTTTCAGTTCTGCATTCTCTGATGGGGATAATTATGCTTATAAAAAATGTATTTTTAGAAAACGCTAAAGAAGCGGTTGATGTTAGGGTAAAAGATGGCAAGTTTGAGACTATTGCCAAAAACATTACAAAAAAGGCGGGCGAGAATGTGTTAGACTTAGGTGGTAAGTTGATGCTTCCGCCATTTATAGACTCTCATATGCATCTAGATTCTGTGCTGACGGCGGGCGAGCCGGTTTGGAATTTAAGTGGTACGCTGTTTGAAGGGATAGAGATATGGTCTAAAAGGAAGCAAACGCTTACGGCAGATGATGTGAAGTCGCGCGTGAATAGGGCGGTTAGAATGCAAGCGGCGCACGGCATTCAGCATATTCGCACGCACGTAGATGTGACGGACGAAAAACTTACGGCGCTAAAAGCGATTGTAGAGTTAAGGGAAGAGTTGAAAAATTTTGTAAACATACAAATTGTTGCCTTTCCGCAAGAGGGGATAATGTCTTACAAAAATGGGCGCGCGCTAATGGAGAGAGCAATTGCAGAGGGGGCAGATGTTGTTGGGGCTATTCCGCATTTTGAGTATACGAGAGAGTATGGGGTCGAGTCTGTAAATTTTGCGATAGAACTAGCCCTAAAGCACAACAAACTTGTGGATATTCATTGCGATGAGATAGATGACGATGCTTCGCGCTTTTTAGAGACTGTTGCGACTCGCGCGTACGAGAGCGGTTTAAAAAGCAAGGTTACGGCTTCTCACACAACGGCTATGGGTTCTTACAATAATGCTTACGCTTACAAGTTGTTCAGGATTTTGGGCAAGAGTGATATCAACTTTGTATCCAACCCGCACATAAACACTCACATTCAAGGTAGGACTGATACCTACCCAAAAAGGCGCGGGCTAACGCGAGTGAAAGAACTTTTGGCAAACGGCAATAATGTGTCGTTTGGCTACGACTGCATACAAGACCCGTGGTACCCACTAGGCACGGGCAATATGCTAGACCCGGTTCATATGGGGCTGCACGTGTGCCAGATGATGGGCTATGAAGAAATTCTAAACTCTTACAAACTAGTAACCACAAACGCAGCAAAAACCCTAAGCCTAAAAAACTACGGCATAAAAAAGGGCAACCCCGCAAGCTTTATAATACTAGATGCGACCAACTTCCACGAAGCCCTAAGCACGCGCGCACCAGTTCTATACTCTTATAAAAACGGAAACCTACTAGCCTCAACACAACCCGCAAAAACCCAAATAACATTCTAGATGTATATCTCGCCGGGTACTATAAAAGATTGACTTGTGATTTTGAATGTGGTAAAATAAATGCACGAAGCACAGGGTGATTTATAAGTTGTACGTGCATTCGCAAAACCCTGTTGGCAAAGCGAATATAAGGAGAGTTAGAGCATTTTAAAATTTTTAGGAGTGAAAGATTATGGTTGTTATTGATGTGAGTGGGGTTGTGTTGGAGACTGAGCGGCTTGTTTTGCGGGCTTTTAGGTTAGACGATTTGGACGATTTTTATGAGTATGCGAGTGTGGCTGGTGTTGGTGAGATGGCGGGTTGGAGTTATCATAAAAGTAAGACCGAGAGCCTAGAGATTTTAAATATGTTTATAAGTGGTAAGAAAGAGTTTGCTATTGTAGACAAGGCGACTGTTAGTGCTGTTCACCCGCGCGGTAAACTTATAGGCAGTTTGGGTATTAATGAGAGTGTTAGAACCCAAGCGGACAACAAAATTTATGCAGGGCTTATTATGAGAGAGTTAGGGTTTGTTTTGTCTAAGGCTTATTGGGGGCGCGGGCTTATACCCGAGGCTTGTCGCGCTGTGATTGAGTGGCTGTTTAGTGAGACTAACTTAGATGCCATTACGATTAGCCACTTTATAGAAAATGCACAAAGCAAGCGCGTAATAGCCCGGCACTCGAAGTATAAAATTTTGTCGGTTGTTTGCCTACGGCAAGCCAAAGGTCAAAATTTTATACATTCTCGTGCCAACGAACAACACAACCTAGAACAATATACTCATTTATGAACTTACGTGCTGAAAGTAAGGAGGTAAGTGGGGGAGTTGCTGAAAAAATTCTAGAAAAAGTTTTACAAAAATGATTGCATTATTTTTGTAAAAGTGTTATAATATTATTGTATAGGGAGTTAAGCCCTTTAAATATATAGCGCTTTTGTTAGTGGCTGGCTATAAGTTTTTTTTCTAACGTTTGTCTTTTAAGTTAGGTTTAAATCGTTTGCTACATATCTTGTGTAGCAAGGCTGGTGACTAGCGCGGTGCGTATTTTACACTATTTTGTTTAATGCAAATTAGTCCACCATATGTTTTGGGGGTAAGCGGAATGATTGCTATCGCTTGTGACCACGCTGGATTTAAACTTAAAAACCAGATTATTAAACATTTTAGCGGCAAGGTTCTACCTTGTAGCTTTAGTGGTGAAAGCCAAAAACTAGAGTTTAAAGACTTAGGAGCCGACTCTGAGCAGTCTGTTGATTATCCCGATTTTGCAAAATTAGTGGCATTTTCTGTTGCCGCGGGGGAGAGCAAGGTCGGTTTTTTAATTTGCGGCAGCGGGATAGGAATGAGCATAGCGGCAAACAAAGTTGGTGGCATAAGGGCAGCACTTGTAGAAGACGCCGAGCGCGCAAAACTTACAAGGCAACATAACGACGCAAATGTTTTAGTGTTGGGCGCAAGATTTTTAGAAAACGAAGCAGAAGTATATAGTATTATAGAAAACTTTTTAACCACAAAGTTTGAGGGCGGTAGGCACAAGGCTCGGGTGGATAAAATAGAGAAATAAGAAATTTATAGAATAAATTAAATTACAAATTACAATTTACAAATTACAAATGCGAAACTCATAAAACGCAAAGCGTTAGAGCAGTTACACAACTAGTGCGCACAATTTGAACTTGCAATATTCTCGCGAAGCGAGTTAAATCATTTGTACATTGTACATTGTACACTACTGTAATTTGGAGAAGTTATGCAAAACAAGTTAATTAAAGAGATTTTAGCGGCAGAGGCAGAGGCAGACATTATTGTTAAAGATGCAAGAGAGAAGTCTGCACAAATTGTTACTAGCGCAAAAAGGCAAGCAGAGACCATTATTGAAGAGTTAGCAAAAAAGGCTAACATTGAGACTGCTCAGATATTGTCTAGCATAGAAACAGATGAGAGAGTTATAAAAAAGTACGAGGCAGAGTTTAGCGAAAAGGCAAAAAACTTAAAGGCGGAAGCAACAAAAAAGTATGCTAAAGTTGCTGATTTTATAGTTGGCGCTGTAGTGCAAAAATATTCGGGCGTGGAAGAGACTGCGGCTAAAAAAGCACCGGCTAAGGCTTCGGCTTCTAAGGCTACTGCTAAGGCTGCGCCAAAGACTACTGCTTCTAAAACTACGGCTAAAAAGCCAGCAAAAAAATAGAGCAGAATGCAAAGATAGAGCAGAATGCAATTTAACATTTACAATTAAAAATTTAACATTCAACATAGAAAGGTGAGCAAATATGTCTATCATCAAAATGAAAAAAATGACAGCCGTTGGGTTGCTGTCTGATAGAGATGTAATACTTAACGAGATTGAAAGGCTGCAATGCATTGATATATCTAACCTAGATGGCGTAGAGCGAACAAAGTTTGACGCTGATAGTGGTTTTGTGTATCAGACTAAACTTGAAAGGGTTACGCAGGCTATTAAATTTGCTAACGAGTATTATAGCATCTTAAAAAAGAAAAAGCAAAATACATATGGGGCGGAAGCGGTAATAGAGGGTGGCAGTTTAGACATCTCGCACGATAAGTTTTTGTCTTTTTACGAAAACGAGCAAATATTTGTAGAGGCAGAAAAACTTTTAGAAATTGCGGGCAAAACTACGCTTGCTAAAAGAGAGTACGACTCACTTTTAAACAAGCGTAATGACGCTAGGTTTTTTAATAATTTCTCTAACAAGTTTTCTGAAATGAGACTAAGCGCGGCTACTGTAAAGTTTTTAGGAACAGTAAAGACCAAAGCGGTAGACAGCATTATAAAAGAGATTGGCGAGAGCGAAGAGTATTCTAGCCTTGGCATTTTATTCGAAGTTGTGGGCGGCGCTAAAAAAACAAGTGGTGTTTTGGCGGTTGCGGCGGTTGAGCATAAAGAGAAGTTAGAGGCTTTATTACACACTTACGATTTTAAGCCAACAATGCTTAAAGACGACAAAACGGGCGTAGAGCTTTTAAACTATATAGACACAAAGGTTGCGGCTTTAGAAAAAGAAATTTTTGATGGTCAAACGCAGGTTATGCAAATTTACGCAAAAAGTGGCACAGACTTTAAAATTGCTCACGATAGTTTGCTTTCAGCGCTAGCAAGGTTAGATGCAACACAAAGCAGTTTAAAAACAAGAACGGCGTTTGCGTTTACGGCGTGGGTGCCAGAGACTCATCAAGATGATGTTAAAACTGCGCTTGAGAAAGCCTGCACTAGAATAGAAGTTGGTTTTGATGAGGCAAGCGAAGAAGAAACCCCACCTACATATTTAAAAAACCCTAAGTTAGTAAAGCCATTTGAGAGCGTTGCTAATATGTATAGCCCGCCAAGCCACAAGCAAACTAACCCAACGCTTTTTGTTGGTGTGTGGTTTTGGATATTGTTTGGCGCGATGTTGGGCGACTTGGGCTATGGGCTTATCTTATTTGTGGGTCTTGGTCCTTACCTTTTAATTAAAAAGCCACAAGGTGGTTTTGCGGCAGTACTAAGAGTTTTAGCAATGTGCGGACTTGCGGCAATATTCTGGGGATTAGCCTTTGGCTCTTTCTTTGGAGTTCCACCACAGTATTTGGGCGGTTTTGGTGACTTTTTAACAACAGTATCATTTATAGACCCACTATCCGATGCAGTAGATATGATGATGCTTTGTATAATAATAGCGTGCTTACACCTTGGCACATCTAACATATTTGGTTTGGCAGAAAGGGCAAGGGAAGGCAACTTACTAGAGGGCATAATTAAAAACGGAAGTTGGATGCTAATATTGTTTGGGCTTTTCTTTGTACTGATTGGTCAAGAAGAGTTTATGGGCGCTGAGTTATTTATGACGGGCATAGCGGCGCTAACTACACTAGGCTTGGTGTTTATTGTGGGCGGAACAGTATTACTTTTAGCAAATGGATATCAGAGTAGGTCTATATTCGGAAAAGTGTTTGGCGGGCTTGGCGGGCTTTATGGTTATGTTAATCATTTATCAGATGTACTATCATATCTACGTGTATTAGGTTTGGCACTTTCTACGGGCGTATTCGGGCTTGTATTCTTTAGTTTGGCGCAGATGTTTGCAGATGCGGGCGGGGCTGCTATAATAGGAAGCGTGCTAGTTTTAATTGTGGGGCATACATTCTCACTTGCGCTTGCACTTTTAAGCACGTATATCCAAACACTTAGATTACAGTTTGTAGAATCGTTCCCGCGTTTTTACGAGGGTGGCGGTAGACTGTTTGTTCCATTCGGCGGACAACATAAATATGTAAAAGTAAATTAATTCAATGTTAAATTTTAAATGTTTAATGTTTAATGGTTTCACCTGCTTCGCGGGCAAGTTTCATTTTGCAAATTTAAAGCAAATGAAAACTGCGACGCTCAAATGTACGGCATATAATGAGTTTAACCATTTAACATTTAAAATTAAACATTTAACATTTTAAATAAATAAATAAAATTCATAAAGTTGGTTTTGTGTAACCAACAAGGAGAAAAAAAATGATACTTACTATGGGTATAGCGTGGGGCTTCTTAGGAGCCGCTATAGCAGTAGCGGGTGCTGGTATCGGTTCTAGTATTGGTGCTGGTAGAATAGGTGCATTCTCAACGGGCGTTGTTGCAGAAAGACCAGAACTTTTTGCAAGGGCATTAATTATTCAATTATTCCCGTCTACACAAATTATTTACGGACTTTTAATATCTTTCTTAATACTTTTAGATATCGGAGTTATCGGTGGAAGCGACGATATTTACATCTCTACAGAGCAAGGTATTGCTTATGCCTTTGCTGCACTTCCGGTTGGTATATTAGGTTTTGCGTCTGCGGCGGCGCAGGGTGGTGCTGGTCAGGGCGCTGTTGCTATGATAGCGAAAAACCCGGCGTTTATGGGTCGTGCGTTTATTAAGGTTGCACTAATCGAGACGTTCGCGATTTTCGGCTTACTTATAAGTTTCTTACTTGTTAACGCGGTTTCGGGTTCTGAGCCATACATTCCATACGTACCAACATTGCCAATATATCCAACGCCGTAAAAATGCTTAGTGAATGAGTATTGCTTAGTGTAAAAAACAAATATTTTTGGTGTTAGTGCAAAAAATAAATATTTTGGTGTTAGTGCAAAAATAGGTATTTTTGGTAGACTAAGTTTTAAGGGCTAGGGGCAGTTTAACGGTAACACTTAAATTATAGAGAGCAAAAAGTTAATGCAAATTTTTAGAGTTTGCACGAGAGTAACAAAATGGGTAAAAAAGAAATTATTTCTAAAATTTTAGAAACTGCTAAGGCAGAAGCAGACCTTCTTTTGTCGGAGGCACAAGCAGAAGCAGAAGCGCTTATAGGTTCGGCTCAAGCTATGGCAGACAGAAGTTATAAAGATGCTTTGCAACAAGCCGAGGCAGAAGTTAGGGCAATTAAAGAAAGGCAAGAGGCATCTAGCAAAAATGCAACTCGTGATGTTTATGTAAATGCGCAAAACGAGGTTTTAGAAATTGCGTTTTCTAAAGCGCGCGAGGCTTTTGCAAAGATGAAAGACGCAGACTATAAAAAATTGTTTGAGACACTTATAATATCAGTTGCGGACGATGGCGACGAGGTTGTTGTATCTAAAAAAGATGAGAAAGTGTTTACGCAAGCTTTTATAGATGGTGCTGCTAAAAAGGCTGGTAAGAAGTTAAAAATAGCAAAGCATAAAAATGAATTGCAGTCTGGGCTTTTATTAACGGGCAAAAGGGCAGACAAAATTATAACAATAGAAGCACTTGTTGCAAACACGCGCGTAGATATAGAGCCAAGTGTTGTAGCGCAACTAATTAATGCATAAATGCATTAATTAGATTGAACATTGAACACTGAACATTGAATAATTGTTAAATACGATAAACACAAAAGCGTTTTAACAGTTGTAACTTGGTTTTGCTGGAATTTTTGAAATGTAATATTTCTTGCGAAGCAAGGTGAAACAATTGTTCATTGTTAATTGTTCAGTGTTCAGTTAAAAAAACGGAGTTTTTTTAGATATGGGAAATTTATTTGCGAATGGTAGAATTGTTGTTATCAGAAACAACTTAATGTCGGCAGAGGCTATAAACAGACTTGCTAAGGCTGAGAATATGTCTGTTGCTTTATCTATGCTAACGGACGCGGGCTACAACGCAGAAGCGCTTAAGGCGGGCGACTTCGAAAAAGCAATAAGGCTAGAGCAAGCTAAGACAATAGAGGTTTTTGAGAGCGTAGCAACAAATTCTAGCGTGCGACGGGTTTTTCTATCTAAACTAAACTATCACAACGCTAAGGCGCTTTTAAAAATAAAGTTTGCGGGCATTAAAGAAGGCGACTTAATGCTTTATGATGGTAGCGACATTAGTGTTGCCGAGTTAAACAGATTTATAGAGCAAGGGGACGGCAATTTCGACACTAACTTGCACGCGGCTATACGCGAGGTTATAGACACTAGCAAAAGAGAAAGCCCAAGGGATATAGATTTAACAATAGACGGCGCACTTTTCGAAGTTATTAAAAACGAGATAAGGGGTGTTAAGTGTACTACGCTTGCAACTTACGTGAAGTCTGAGATAGACTTTATAAACATACTATCCGTTTTAAGAACAAAGCCTTTAAACTTTTCGGTAGACCAACTTGCTTCGTCTTTAATTAGTGGGGGCAACATACCTTTAACTACTTTGATAATGGCTTACGCAAACGAGCAACCTTTAGAGTTTTTAAACTCTATAAGGCTGTACTACCCGCAAGTTATTGCAGATGTTATAGATGGTAGCGCGCAAGGTAGTGTGGGTGATATCACACTTATTCTAGAAAGAGAAGCAGACAACTATTTGCTAAAACTGTTTGATGAAAAGAAAAACAACTTTACGGGAATACAACCCTACATCGCATACTATCTATCTAAACTAAACGAGATAAGGGTTGTAAAACTAATACTAATAGCAATAAAATACGAGTTGCCACCAGAAGCGTTGGCAAAACGTATGCGCAAAATATTTTAATTAATGTTAAATTTTAAATTTTTAATGGTAAATGTTTTCACCTGCTTCGCAGAAATATTTATTTGCAAGTTGTTCGCAAGTGAAAATTCTGACTGTCAAAAGAAAAAAACACAAAGGATAAAACAATTAAAAATTTAACATTTAAAATTTAACATTGCGGAGCGTTATAAATGGCAAAAGGTAAAATAGCAGTAATTGGGGATAAAGAGAGTATAATTGCTTTTAAGGCAGTTGGTATGGAGACGTTCCCCGTAGAAAAAGATAAAGACGAGATAAGAAAAACTTTGCGCCGCTTAGCAAACGAAGAGTACAGCGTTATATTTATAACAGAAGAAGCGTGCGAGGGGCAAGACGAAATTCTAGAGCGCTTTATGGCACAACCTTTCCCATCAATCATACCAATACCAAGCTCTAACGGCACAATGGGTTTAGGTATGACCAACTTGAAGCGAAATATAGAGAAGGCTATAGGGGCGGACATTCTATTAGGCGAATAATTTAAGCGCTATATGCGGCGTAATACTTCGTTGAATGTTACGGTTTTCTGCGGTCACGTACAATTAGTACGCTCCCTTGAAAATCCGCCATTCGCCTTGTCTTACTTGCATCTAGCACTTAAATTTAGCGTTTAGCATTGCACTTTTAAAGATATAAAAAGGTTTTATATATAAACTACACACAAAATAATTTTTTTAGGGGGTGTGGGGGAATTTTTTTCCCAAAAAACTGTCCCCCGCAAAACAAATAAAGAGGAAAATATGGCTGGTAAAATTGTAAAAGTATCGGGACCATTAGTTGTAGCGTCGGGAATGGCAGATGCTAGAATGTACGACGTTGTACAAGTTTCTAAAGAGAGGCTGATTGGCGAGATTATAGAGCTTAGGGGCGATATGGCGTCTATTCAAGTTTATGAAGAGACATCGGGAATCGGTCCGGGTGAGCCTGTAGTTTCTACGGGCGCGCCGCTAGAGTTAGAGCTTGGTCCGGGGCTTGTTGAAGGAATTTTCGACGGAATACAGCGTCCGCTAACAGAAATTATAAAGTTAAGCGGCGAGCGTATTGCGCGTGGCTTAGAAGTTCATAACCTAGACAGAAATAAAAAATGGGAGTTTAAAGCAACCGCTAAAGTTAAAGACAAAGTGGCGGCGGGCGATGTTATTGGCGTTGTTCAAGAAACCCCGCTTGTAGAGCATAGGATAATGGTGCCGTTTGGGGTTGATGGCGAGATTACAGAAATCAAGTCGGGCAACTTCACAATAGTAGATGTTGTTGCAAAAATCAAAACTAAAGACGGCGTACGCGATGTTATTATGATGCAAAAGTGGCCTGTTAGGCGTGGCAGACCTTATGCTTCTAAACTTAGCCCAGATATCCCACTTATGACAGGACAACGCAGCATAGATATGTTTTTCCCAATTGCTAAGGGGGGTGTATCTGCTGTTCCGGGTCCGTTCGGGTCGGGCAAAACAGTTGTTCAGCACCAACTAGCAAAGTGGGCAGATGCCGAGATTGTTGTATACGTAGGCTGTGGCGAGCGCGGTAACGAGATGACAGACGTTTTAGTAGAATTCCCAGAACTTGCAGACCCAAAGTCTGGCAGACCACTAATGGAGCGCACAGTTTTAGTTGCTAACACATCAGATATGCCCGTTGCGGCGCGCGAGGCTAGCATATACACGGGTATTACAATAGCAGAATATTTTAGAGATATGGGCTACTCTGTTGCTATAATGGCAGACAGTACATCGCGCTGGGCAGAAGCACTTAGAGAAATCTCGGGCAGACTAGAAGAGATGCCGGGTGAAGAGGGCTACCCTGCTTACTTAGGCTCGCGAATTGCAGAGTACTACGAAAGGGCTGGTCGCGTAAACTGTTTAGGCACACAAGGGCGCGTTGGTGCAATATCGGCAATCGGTGCAGTATCGCCACCGGGTGGCGACTTAGCAGAGCCAGTATCTCAAGGCACGCTGAGAATAGTAAAAGCATATTGGGGGCTGTCATCATCACTTTCTTACAAGCGTCACTTCCCAGCAATAGACTGGCTATTATCATACTCGCTTTATGTAGAAACACTAGGCAAGTGGTACGACGAAAACGTTGCGCCTGATTGGTCGGCTAACAGAAAAGCGGCAATGGCATTACTTCAAGAAGAAGCGAAGTTAGATGAGATTGTAAGGCTTGTAGGTATGGATGCATTATCGCCAAGAGATAGATGGAAAATGGAAAGCGCAAAATCGCTAAGGGAAGACTTCTTACAACAAGATGCATACGACAAAGTAGACACTTACGCATCGCCACAAAAAATGATAACGCTGCTTCGCATAATAATGAATATGTATAAGTTGGGTAACGACGCTTTAGACGCAAACGTAGAAATTAGAGACCTACTTAAAATAAAAGCGTTCGAGCAACTAGGTCGGGCAAAGTTTAACCCAGAAAAAGACTTACACATTATAGAAAAAATCGGCACAGATATGGTTGATGAAATTGGCGAATTAATTGCAAAAGGAGGGCAAGACTAATGTTTGTAGAATATAAAACGATTAATGAAAGTGTCGGACCTCTTATGCTTGTAGAGGGTGTTAGGGGCGTTAAGTATAACGAACTTGTAGAAGTTATTCAAATTGATGGGCGCGTTAGAATGGGCAGAGTTTTAGAAATGAACGAAGATAAGGCGCTTGTTCAGTTGTTCGAGTCTTCTCAAGGGCTTCAGATTAATACTTCACGCGCTAGGTTTATCGGTAAGTCTCTAACTTTCGATGCTAGCCCAGACATTTTAGGGCGCGTATTCGACGGGCTAGGCAGAACAAAAGATAGCGGACCACCAGTAGTAGCGCACCAGCGTTTAGACATAAACGGGCTACCAATAAACCCAGCAGCAAGAACATTCCCATCAGACTTTATTCAAACAGGCGTATCGGCAATAGATGGCTTAAACACGCTTGTTAGGGGACAAAAACTTCCGGTTTTCTCGGCTTCGGGCTTGCCGCACGCGCAACTTGCTGCACAAATCGCAAGGCAAGCAAGGGTTTTGAAAGCAGATGAGAGTTTTGCGGTTGTTTTCGCGGCGGTTGGTATAACGTACGAAGAAGCAGATTATTTCGTACAAAGTTTTAAAGAAACGGGCGCAATAGACAGAACAGTTATGTTTATGAACCTAGCGGACGACCCGGCGGTAGAGCGTATCGCTACACCGCGTATGGCGCTTACGGCTGCTGAGTATTTGGCGTTTGAACTTGATATGCACGTACTTGTTATAATAACAGACATCACAAACTATGCGGACGCGCTTCGCGAAGTTTCTGCCGCTAGAAAAGAAGTTCCGGGCAGGCGTGGTTATCCGGGCTATCTATATACAGACCTAGCATCTATGTATGAGAGAGCAGGTTGTATCAAGGGCAAAAAAGGCTCTATCACGCAAATACCAATTCTAACAATGCCAGAAGATGATAAGACTCACCCAATTCCAGACTTAACGGGCTATATCACAGAAGGGCAGATAATGCTAGACCGCTCACTTAACAAAAAGGGTATATTCCCACCAATAGATGTACTGCCGTCACTCTCACGCTTAAAAGATAAAGGTATGGGCGAGGGCAAAACAAGAGAAGACCACTCTAGCGTACTAAACCAACTTTTTGCGTGCTATGCGCGTGGTAAAGATGCTAAAGAACTAGCGTCTATACTAGGTGAAGCGGCACTAACAGATATAGACAAAATCTACGCAAAGTTTGCAGAAGAGTTTGAAAAAGTATTTGTAGGGCAAGGCTGGCAAACAAACAGAAATATAGTAGACACGCTAGATATAGGTTGGAAACTTATGGGTATGCTTCCAAAGTCAGAACTTAAGCGCGCCAAAGCAAACCACATAGAAAAATACTATGTGCCAACTCAAATAGGCGAGGGCGGCTTAGCAAAAAAGATACCGGGGCAGATTGACAAAAAAGAACAACACTAATAAAAATTAATGTCTATATGCGGCATAATACTGCGTTGAGATTTACGTTTTGTTTCGGTCACGTACAATAAGTACGCTCCCTCACAAATCCGCATCTCGCCTTGTCTTATTTGCATCTAGCCATTAATTTAAGGGTATCTTAAAACGATTTTTAAAAAAGCAAAGTGTAATGCATAATTAAGCACTAGAAGCAAGCTAGGCAAGGAAATCTGCGGCTTTGCGAAAGGCGCGTACCACTCGGTACGTAACTTGAGCAAAACGTAAAGATTGACGAAGCATAGCGAAGTTTATAGGGCTTAATTAACTAAGGGATATTATGGCAGAATTACTTAGAGTCAACCCCACAAGAATGGAGTTGAAAAGGCTTCAAGCGCGTCACAAAACGGCGGTTAGGGGTCATAAGTTATTAAAAGATAAAGCAGATGAAATGGTAAGGCAGTTTTTATTAATCATAAAAAGGTGTCGCGATTTACGTATTGAAGTAGAGCGCGAACTTACAGCAGCCCTTAGACAGTTTAAACTTGCAAGTGCAATATCGCCAACCCAAAGTATAGAAACGGCGCTTGCTATGCCGGCGGCTAAGGCTACACTTGCAGTCTCACTAGGCAACATAATGAGCGTTAAAGTACCAATACTACAACTTAATGTAGCAGATTCTACAGACCTTATCCCGTACAGTTTTTTAGGCATAACGGCAGATTTAGATGCAAGCATAGTTACTATTTCAAAACTTTTAGAAAAAATGGTGTCCCTTGCGCAACTAGAAAAAACTTGTTCTATGCTAGCAGATGAGATAGAAAAAACACGTCGCCGCGTTAACGCACTAGAACACGTACTTATCCCGCAAATGCTAAAAACAATAAAATACATCAAAATGAAACTAGGCGAAGATGAGCGGAGCGTAATAGTAAGACTAATGAAAGTTAAATCTATGATACAAAAGCGCGATGAGCAACTAGCCGCAAAAAAAGCCGAAGCCCAAAAGGGCAACAAGTAAATCAACAAGTAACTATAGTCCAAACTCAAAAAAGCGTATTAAACCACCCATTCGTTATGGGTGGTTTTTTCTAATGACCTAGGATATATCGCCACCTTTTTTATTTTCCAGCACCGCCGTGTCGAATTTTGTCGCCAAAAATAATGTCCAGTCGCTTAAAAGTAGTATTCAACTAAAACAATAAAATTTGTGTTTAATTTAATACATAAAAGTTTGTTGTTAATATTTGTTAAAAGTTTGTTCATATGCTTGACTTTTTTTTTTTTTTGATAAAATATACTTATACACTTTAACAGAATGTTCATAGGTTTTGCGCGCGAAGTGGCGTATTTGTGGACATAGTGTTAAAACGGAAACGGTAATTAATTGAACAATGAATACGAACATTGAACAATGGTTACACCCGCTTGCGCGGTAATTAAATCAAAATAAAAGTGTCACCCTGAACGAAGTGAAGGGTCTAGCGAAGCGGAATTCGGCTACGCCTAGATACTTCGCTTCGCTCAGTATGACATAAAAAGGGGGAAAGAATTATGGGGAAACAAAATTTAAGAGTTGGGGCTGGTAAATCTAAGTGGTTTACTAGGCTTATAATGCTAGCGATGGGGCTAGTTTTATCAGTTGGGGGTGTAGTGGGCGTTGTTCACTTTACAAACTCTAACGAGCAAGAGTATGCTGATGCTCAGATATTTGATAGAGCGTTTTTTAGTGGGGGTGCAATACATTGGGAGGTAAGGGCAGGTAGAGCCAGTCCAAACTCTAATAACAATAACAGATATATTTATAGTATTAGAATTATAGGTGGCGGAGCAAATGTAAGAGTATTTCATCAGTCAAATGCCGTGGCTGCACCAAATACGCATACTGGTAATTTAAACTTGAACAATGGAGTTCATTTTGCATTTGGAACACATTCTGTGCGTATAGAAATGCGAACAGGTCAAAGAAGTGGAGATGCTGGTGCTTGGACTAGTGGTTCATTTAGATATTTGGATAGTAATGCTTTTAATATAACGCAAAGCCATAACTTAGCACAGCCTACTAATGTTAGGGTAGACGGTGACACGCTTAGATGGAACGCAGTTGCTCACGCAAATGGTTACCAAATTAGAGTAGGAAGTAGTATTGCGCATTCAGTTGGAAATGTAACATCAGTTAATCTTGCGGGCATATCCGGCATACCCATTGGTAATAACAATAACATAAACGTTGTTGCTACAAATACTCACGCCAATGTACATAATTCGGCGGCGAGTAGTAATGTGTCGTGGACGCGGAGTGGGACTTTGGGTGTGCCGGGTAATGTTAGGCTTGAGGGTAGTGTGCTTAGGTGGAATGAGGTTGCTAGTGCTAATCAGTATAGGGTGTATAGGAATGGGGTGTATTTTAGGACTGTTGGTGCGGTGCTTGAGTTGAATTTGGCGGGGCTTACGACTGTTGGAAATGGTGATACGTTTAGGGTGCGTGCGCGTAATGCTGGGGCTTCGTATTGGGCTGATAGTTTGCAGAGTACTGCTGTTGGTTGGACTGCGCTTGGTGTGCCGGGCGGTGTTAGTGTGAGTGGTGGGTCTACGCTTAATTGGAGCGGGGTTGCTAATGCGACTCACTATAGAATATATCGCGACAATGTTTTTGTGACGCAAGTGGCGGCGGCTGGGGCGAGTGGCGCGGCTCAGGCGGGCGTTGCTAACAGCCTTAACTTACTTACTTGGGCTGGCACTAATGATGCGGGCGGCTCGGTTATTCCGGCTAGGGCGAATATGCAAATGAGAGTTGTGGCTGTGAATACTGGCGCGAATGCCTTTGTAAACTCGGCTCAGTCGGCACCCGTAAACTTTACGCGCGCGGGGCGTGTAGACAGCGTTAGCATAAGCGCGCCGGGTGTTAGTGGCGGTATAATGTCGCTTGGTATTGCGTGGCCGCGTCCACTAAGCGTAGAGCAGATGCCAAGTGTACAACTATCGGCAAATGTGGCTGGCATATACGGCACGGACACGGGCGTTACGTGGTCTTCCAACAGAACGAGCGTAGCCACAGTTGACGCGGTAAGCGGTTTTGTGCGCGCGACGTGGCAAGCGAATATGTGGGAGCATAGTATGCTTCCAGACCTATCCACCATAATCACGGCGCGCTCTAACTTCGATAACAGCGTTGTGGGTCAGTTCACCATTCAGGTTGTTTTCTCAGACCCACCTTACGCGTGGGCTGTAGGTGTGGCGATTGAAGCGGGCGGGCTTAGAGAGATAGAGCTTCCGCCTTGTGGCTCACCTCTTACAAACGTAACTCAGTTTTTTGCGAGTGCTTATGGCTACAACTTGCCAAGCGCTATGCGCGGCGTAGTATGGAGTTCTAGCGACACCGAGATTGCTACAATAGATGCGACTACTGGTAGGCTTACGGCGCACTCAGAGGGCGTTGTGAGAATAACCGCAACAAGCCTTGTTCAGCCGTTTGTGCCAAGCGCGTTTTACATAACTGTTGCGCGTGACGGCTCTGCAGTTGCAACAAACGTAACAATTTTCTGCACGGCTGACAGAACAGATGAGCATCGCCTTGTAATACCGCACGGCGACGCGGCACTTCCTTTCGTAGACCTTCGCGCAATAATAGAAGGGCATAATATTGCAAGCCAACTTGTTACGTGGACGTCTAGTTGCGGCGCGCGTATTGGTAGCCCAAGCGAGTTTTTAACTCTTTCACACGCGGCTTACGGCGTGCGCGTAACAGGCACGGCTGCTGCTGGTCCTATAATTATTACGGCTACACCGGTTGGCGCTATTGGCGCAGTCGGCACGTTCAGAATATTTGTGGCGGTGTCTGACCCGGAAGTAACGGCAGTAACAATTGCCCCGCCTACAAACTCAACGCTACTAATACCTATGACGCGCCCGATAGAAACTGCACTTCCGCGTGTAAGCCTAACAGCAAGCACAAGCGGCTTTGGCGGTGGAACAAACTCGGGGGTTGTGTGGACAAGTTCTTGTGGCGCAGTTGCGGGCGTTGGCATACAAAACGTAGCGGGTCAGTTCGTAACTCTTGTGCTTAACCACATCAACCCGAACGTATTAGAAGTGGTTGCGCGCGATAGGGGTCTTAACCAATTCTCGCAAGCGGTAACAATCACGGCGACTTCGGTACTAACGCCAAGCCAATACGCAAGCAGAATACTAACAATAGAACAGCCATTAGTTACAGGGATAACTATCAGCAAAGTAATGGAAAGCCACAACGGAGTGCTTACAATTCCGTACGGCAACACAGAAGTTGCTAACCGCGCGGGTGTAGATTTGCGCGCTGTTATCGGCACAACAAACGCGGCAATGTCTAGCCGAATTGTGTGGTCAGTATACCCGCTTGGCGCAGTTATGTTCGATAACGCGCGTTTAGAAGGGCAGAATGTGGTCGTATCGGTGCGTCCGGGCTTTGTGGGGGTTGTGAGCATTCGCGCAACTGGCGCATACTGCGGAACTCAGTCTAACGAAATCAGCCTAGAAATTGTACAAGAGAGCGTGACTTCTGTAAGGGTTTTGGGGCCAGAAGGTATGTTCGAGTATGCAATGTTAATAGACTTCCCGCGACCAGAAGCGTTGCTTTTACCGACACTTCAGTTGGTTGCGACAATCGGCGGCACGTTCAGAGCAGACAACAGCATCGTGTGGAGTAGCAGTTGTGGTGGCGATGTTATAGAGTTTTTGGGTGGTACATCGGGCGGATTTGTAATGGTTAGAGCGTTCGGTGTGGGCATAACAATCATCACAGCAACGCACCCAGCCACAGGCTTTTACGGCTCATTCACAATTGTTGTAGATAAGTCTAGGCTTTACGGCGTAGAGATT
>Ga0209755_10000817_pt1 | contig 53796 bp, 65 predicted proteins | sample TergutCo191P1_FD_187301 | JGI IMG/M metagenome (GOLD analysis project Ga0209755, IMG submission 187301) | Cornitermes sp. P1 segment gut microbial communities from Petit-Saut dam, French Guiana - Co191P1 (SPAdes) (version 2) | ecosystem: Host-associated > Arthropoda: Insects > Digestive system...
CCCCGCCAAATTCCGCGCCACATCTAATGTCTGCCGCCCAATCGAGCCGGTACTGCCCAAAATCGAAATCCGCATAAAATTTAACTCCTATACAAATTGCACAAAATTCGCAACAATATAAACCAAGGGGGCGGTAAAAATTATGGAATCAAAACGGTCTAAGACACCCCCATGCCCCGGCATGATATTGCCAAAATCCTTTTTGCCTGTGTGCCGCTTTATTGCCGAGGCGGTCAAATCGCCAAATTGCGCCATTATCCCCCCGGCTAGCCCTATCCCTGCGGCAATAAATGCAAAATCCATGCTCATATGCCCCAAAGCCGCCATAATCCAGCCATATAGTCCGCTAATCGCCGCCGCGCTAAAAGCACCGCCAATAGAGCCGGCAATGGTTTTGTTTGGGCTAAGAGCCGGAATTAACTTTCGTTTGCCAAAGAGCTTGCCAAAAATATATGCTCCGGTATCGCATCCCCAGGCCGAGGTGAAAACCAGCCAAATCAAGAATACGCCGCTATCCATAGCGCGTATTTCCAAAAGCCGGGTCAGCATAAACCCAATATAAATTACCCCAAAAATACTAACAAAAATAGTCTGAACATTTAGCTTTTTATGTAGCAATATTACTAGCATCATTACAAATAATGTAAAACCCATTAGCAAAATTGCTAAATTGTCAATTGGATCTATTATTATTAAACCAGCGCAAAATAGCCCCAAAACTCCGGCGGGGTTTAGGGGCGCAAAGGCGGTGTAAAATTCATATAAAGCCAGCAAAATCACAATTGCCACAGCGATTTGAAACCAGATTCCGCCCAGCAAAACAAGGGCGACCAAAATTGGCAGCCCTATTATGCTGGTCAAAATACGCTTCAACATGCTAAGTGGATTTCTTTTTCTTTGCTACAATCGCCTCTTTGATTTTAGCGCGTTTACCAACGCGGCCGCGCAGATAATAAAGCTTTGCCCGGCGGACAATCCCGCGGCGGATAACCTCAACATTGGTTATCAGCGGCGAATGCAGAGCCCAGGTTTTTTCAACGCCAATACCAGAGGACAGACGGCGGACGGTAAAAGTTTCGCGGATGCCGCCATTTTGGCGTTTTATCACATCGCCTTCAAAAATCTGGATACGCTCGCGCGTGCCCTCAACGATTTTGTTATGCACTTTCACCTTGTCGCCAACCCTAAATTGCGGCACTTCAGCCTTTAGCTGCTCGCGCTCGAGTTCCCGAATAATGTTTTGATTCACAAAAATTCTCTCCTTTTCGGCGACGTTCATAGCCCCATTTCATGCCAGCGGAACGCCCCTTTTTCGCGTGATTACCATTATATCACATTAAACGAGAAAAATCAACCCCCAATTTATCTGCCGCCGCAAAAAAAGGATTGCACCAAATTCAAATCAAAACCCATATAAACCCAGCCCCGGGCAGTCCAGCGAAAGCCCGCTATAGAGCGGCGTCCAACGAATGTTGGGTAATACCAAAACTGCTGGCCGTTTGCTAGCCAAACATAGGTGTTGTTGTACAAACAGCGGGCGATTGCGCCGCCATCGATAGCCCGCAAATGGGGCGAGGTCGAGGGGATATAATCCGGCGGCGCGAAACGGGGCGACGAGCCGGAATGGCGCGGATGATGCTCATGGCGAGGGGGCAGGGGATGGGGGAGAGGCAGGGGATGCGGGTGCTGGGGATGATGCGGATGATGCGGCGGATGGTGGTGTTCGTGATTTCGGCGGGGATTATGGCCGCGGTGCCGCTGGGTGCGGCGCGGGCGGATGGCAACATCTGCCATTTCCTCGGTCGCGGCGGCCATGGCGGCGATTTCTGGGGTTTCCGGAGCTTCGGGGGCTTCGGCGATTTCTGGGATTTCTGGGGTCGCGATTTCGACCTCCGCCTCCGCCATTTCAACCTCGGCAACCTCCGCCGGGGGCGCGACAAATTCCGCAAAAGCCTGGGCGGGGTCTGGCTCGATGCTGTTTGCGGCCAATGGCGCATCCTCGATAGCCGGCCGCTCGTTCACAATCTCAAACCCATATATTTTGCCGGCTTCCATAGCTTCCTCGCCAACAAAATATCCGCGCCCAAATACCATTCGTTTAGTTGTTGTCATTTTCATTTCCTCCCAAAATTTGGTATAGAACAATATATGACGGCGCGGAATATGATGTGATACAAAGCAAGGGGGTGCAGTATGTTTGTTTCGGAAGCGATTTTGATGGCGGTGGCTCTATCCCTGGATGCCTTTGCGGCGGGCTTTGCCTATGGTAGCAATAAAATCACAATCCCCATCCGCTCTGTTATTATTATCACATTGGTGAGCAGCGGCCTTTTGGGCGCAGGCCTGTATTTTGGCGGGTTTCTAGCCCCCATTATTCCGGCGGGGCTGGCTCGCTGGGTGTCTTTTGTTATTTTGTTCACACTCGGCATTGTGAAAATTTATGAAAGCATTATGAAAAGGCTGAATCGCGGGGATTGTCGATATAATAACAGTCTTTCTATAAAGGAAACACTGCTAATTGCATTCGCGCTGGCTTTGGATGGCGCGGCACTGGGGTTTGGCGCGGGTTTAGGCGATACAAACCCGCTGCTGATAATCGGCATATCCCTGATTGTCGGCGCGCTGGCAATCCTTTCGGGCGGCGCATTGGGCGGCAAAATCGCGCAAAAAACCCCGGCAAACCTAAGCTGGGTCGCCGGGGCGATATTATTCGCGCTTGCCTTTGGCAATTTATTCTGAATCCGCGACTTCGCCATAAAACAGGGCGCGGGCAAATGTGGCAGGGTCAAAAGGCTGCAAATCCGCGATTTGCTCGCCCACGCCAACATAGCGGATGGGAATGCTCATTTCGCGAGAAATCGCCACAACAATGCCGCCTTTTGCAGTGCCGTCGAGCTTTGTTAAAATAATGCCGGAAATATCGGCGATTTCATCAAAAACTTTCGCCTGGGAGAGGGCATTTTGGCCGGTGGTGGCATCCAGCACCAAAAAGGTTTCGATATGGGCATCCCCATAATCTCTATGGATAATTTTGCTAATTTTTCTAAGTTCTTCCATTAAATTCTTTTTATTATGCAGCCGCCCGGCGGTATCGCAAATCAGATAGTCGATTTTGCGGGCTTTCGCCGCGGCCACGGCATCAAAAATCACCGCGCCGGGGTCAGAGCCCTCCTGATGCTTAATCAGCGGCACATTTGCGCGGTTTGCCCAGATTTCCAGCTGGTCGATAGCGGCGGCGCGAAAGGTATCGGCGGCCGCCAGCATCACCTTTTTGCCATCCGCCGCCAGATTTGCGGCGAGCTTGCCAATGCTGGTGGTTTTCCCCACGCCGTTTACACCTATAACCAGTATCACCGCCGGGGTTTTCATATCCAGCGGCGCGTAATCCGCCACCATTATTTCGGCGATAATATCGGCCAGCGCGGCCTTTACATCCGCGCTTTCGCTGATTTTTTCGGCGCGGACGCGCTTGCGCAGCTCCTCGACAATAATCACCGCCATATTCGCCCCAACATCCGCCAAAATCAGGGCTTCTTCCAGCTCCTCAAATAGCTCCTCGTCCACCTTTCGGCCTGTTAAAACTGCCTCAATCGTCCCCATAATATTTTGCCGCGTTTTATTCAGTCCATCAAAAATTTTCTTAAAAAAACCCGCCATTATGTCACTCCTTCCGATTTGTTAAATTTTATGCCAATTGGCTTTGAAACCCCCCGCTCTTCCATGGTGACGCCGATTAGGGTGTCGGCGATTTCCATTGTGCCTTTGCGGTGGGTTATCAGTATAAATTGCGCGCGGCTTTTGATTCGCGCCAAATAATCGGCGAAACGCTTGATATTGCCTTCGTCGAGCGCGGTTTCGATTTCGTCTAAAACGCAAAAGGGCGAGGGTCGCTGCCATAATATGGCAAAAAGCAGAGCAATGGCGCAAAGAGCCCGCTCGCCGCCGCTCAAAAGGCTCATATTTTGAAGGCTTTTGCCCGGCGGACTGGCGAAAATCTCGATTCCCGCCTCCAAAATATTTTCATTTTCCAATATTTTCAAATAAGCCTGTCCGCCGCCAAAAATATCTACAAAAACTTTACCAAAATTTTCAGAGATTTGGGCGAATTCTTTGGTAAATTGTTCTGACATCAGCTGACGCAATTCGGCAATTATGCCCAAAACCTTGCCCTCTGCTTCGCGAATATCTCGGCGTTGTGCCAGCAGGTAATCCAGGCGGTCGCTTAGGGCGGCATAGTCCTCTATCGCCGCCATATTTACAGCCCCCAGCCCCCGGATTTCCTCGCGGATTTCCCGCTCGCGCCGCCGCATTTCGGGATTTGCCGCGCCGGGTGCTGCCTGATTTTGCGCCTGCAAAAGGCTCAATCCGTATTCCTCCCAAATCTCGTCATAAAGCCGCTGGATATTTTCTTGTAGCCGCTCCCTGCCCGCGTTTAATCGAATCAATTCCCCCTGCAAAACAGCAAGGTTTTTTGTCAAATCCGCAAAATCCCGCTCGGCTTTTGTTAAATCATTTGTTTTATCCCCGCGCATATTTTGAATTGCCAAAATCTCACTATCCAATTTTTTCCTATTTTCCAAAATTTTGGATAACTCGCCCTCATGCCGCTCTATATCGCGGTTTAGGGCGGTTATTTCCTTTGCCAAATTTTCCTCCGCCTGCCGAATTTCCAAAATCCGCTTTTCGCCATTTTTGGAAACATCTTCCAAACGCGCTATATTTTGGCATAAATTTCCATGCCTTTCCTCCAAAGTCCCTATCTCTACCCGCAAATTTATGGTAATTTTTGCTAAACCATCCCGGGCGGATGTGATTTGTGCCAAATCGGCGGAAAGCCGCTCCTGCTCTGCCTTTGCGGCATCTAGCCCCCCGGCCGCGGATTTTGTCACCTCGGCCAATTCCGCCAGCCGCTTTTGCGCCAGATCGATAGCGATTTCAGAATCCCGCCGCTCGCCCTCCAGCCGCCGCGTATTTTCGCCAATCGCGCCCAGTCGCTCTGCAGCTTGTGCCAGTCGCGCCTCCTCGGCCAAAGCCTGATTTTGCGCTATTTCCGCCCGCTCAATTTCGTCCGCCAGCTCTGCCGCCTGAGCCGCCAAATCCTCAATTTCCCGCTCGCGCCCCAAAAGCCGCGACCCGCGCCCATCGCTGCCGCCGGTAATGCTCCCCGCCGGATTTATGACATCTCCTTCCAGCGTTACCAATCTATAGGCATATTTGTATTTTTTGGAAAATTTAATTGCATTGTCTAAAGTGTCACAAATAATTGTCCGCCCCAGCAAATTATTAACAATCCCGCCAAACCGGGATTCATGGCGGACAAAATCCGCCGCGCCGCCTAAAATTCCAGCCGCATTCATTTTAGCGCGGTCGGATTCGTCGAAAATCCGCCCAGTCACTGCGCTTATAGGTAAAAATGTGGCGCGTCCGGCGCGGTTGGTTTTGAGGTATTCAATGGCTATCTGCGCGGATTTTTCCGTATCAACGATTATATGCTGGGCAGCCCCGCCCAAGGCGGCCTCGACCGCCCGCTCGTATTTTGCATCGACCCGGATAAGGCTGGCGACCGTCCCAAAAACCCCGGCAAATTCGCCATCTGCGGCCTGTTTGCGAGCAAAAACCGCCCGCACCCCGCCATGATAGCCCTCAAAACCCGCCGCCAGCTCTGCCAAAGCCTCGTGCCGCGCAAACCCTTGTGCCGCCCGGGTTTTCAGCCCCTCAATCTCTTTGCCAATTTTTGTCAAATATTCCCGCAATTCCTCCAACCGCTCTGCAAAGCCACCATTAGGCATCCAATCAGCATCCATAATCAATCCAACCAGATTCTTATCAGATTCCATTTGGCGGACAATATTGCCCAAATCCTTTTGCTTGGATTCGACCTCCGCCGTCTTTCGGGAAATCTCGTCATCAATGCGCCAGCGGTTACCCTCGAATTGCGCCGCCTGACCGCCGGCCTGCGCCAAAGCCGCCGAAACCCGCGCAAAATCGGCATCCAGCCCCTCGGCTTTTGCCGCCGCCGCGCCCAAATCCTCGCGCCGCCGCGCCAAATCGGCATCCGCCTGACCCAGCGTCTGCGCCGCCGCCGCCAAATCCCGAGCAGAATTTTTCAAATCCGCATCCAGCCGCGCAATTTCGGCATTTCGCCCCTCTGCATCCCGCCGCCCATGCTCCAATTTCTGGCGACAAAGGGCAATCTCGTTTTCCTTGTTTTTCGCCGCCAAACTCGCATCTGCGGTATTTTCCCGCAATTTATCCAGCTCGGACAAATCCTTTGCTATAGCGGCTTTAATCGTATCAACATCCATTTGCAAATTTTCCGCCAAAGAATTTTTCTCGGCAATTTCTGCTTCCAAATTTACAATATTTTCCATATGACGAACTCGCTCGTCACCAAATTTCTCAACCTCATCAACAAAAAGGCGCAATTTCAACCCTCGCCGCTCCTCGGTTAGGCGCATAAAAACCCGCGCCTTTTCGGACGCCACCTCCAGCGGGCCGCGCTGTTCCTGCATTGAATCGATTAAATCATCCACCCGCACCAAAGCCTCGCGGTGATTCGCCAGCTTTCGCTCGGCCTCCTCTTTGCGCGATTTAAATTTCACAATCCCGGTGGCTTCCTCAAAAAAATCCCGCCGTTCCTCGCTTTTCGTACTCAAAATCTCTTCAATCCGCCCCTGGGAAATTATGGAATACCCTTCGCGCCCCAGCCCGGTATCCATAAAACGCTCATGAATATCGCGCAGGCGGCATTTCGCGCCATTTATCAGATATTCGCTCTCGCCGCTACGCAGCACCCGCCGCGTTATCCCCAGCTCGGCAAAATCCGCCCCAAAGCCCTCCAGCACCAGCGTTACCTCGGCCATGCCCACAGCCCGCCGCGCCGCCGTGCCGCCAAAAATAACATCCTCCATCCGCGCCCCGCGCAGGCTTTTCGGGCTTTGCTCCCCCAAACACCAGCGAATCGCATCAGAAATATTGCTTTTGCCGCAGCCATTAGGCCCAACAATCGCCGTAATTCCGGCATCAAACTCCAACCGGGTTTTATTCACAAACGACTTAAACCCCTGAATTTCCATATATTTCAAATACATCCAATATCCCCCATAATTGCGTTAGACACGAACAACAGAAAGCCCAACATCCTCGCCATTGATGTTCCAATCTTTGAAATAACTCACTAGAACGCCTTTTGTGATGGAATCGGCTAGGACTTCGGATGCGATGAAATCGGCGTTTTCGCGGATTATTTTGTCTATTGTTTTGCCGGATTCGTAGGTGATTCGGATGCGGTCGGTTATTTCAAAGCCGGCTTCCTTTCTCATGGTCTGGAGTTTGGAGATTATTTCACGCACAAAGCCTTCTTCGATTAGCTGGTCGGTTAGGGTGGTGTCTAAAACTGCTGTGATGCCGCGCCCTTGCTGGGTTATATAGCCCTCGGCATGGGCGGCCTCTATTAGCAAATCCGGCTCGGTTAGCTGGATTTTTTCGCCGTCTATGTCTAGCTCGATTTTGCCGTTTTGGCGCAAATCCGCCATTAGTGCCGCGCCGTCGGCCGCACTTAAAGCCGCGCCTATTTTTGGCAAAATTTTGCCAAATTTGGGCCCTAGGGTTTTTAGCTGGGGTTTAAAGGAATAGCTGGCAAATTCTTCCAAATTATCTGTGAAAATAATCTCTTTGATATTTAGCTCGTCTTTGATAATCGCGATAAATTCGGCATCCGGCTCGTCGCCGGTCACAAACATCCGCCCTAAGGGCTGGCGATTTTTGATATTGGCCACATTTCTGCCGCTGCGCCCCGCCACAACGATATTTAGCACCCCATCCATGGCGCGCTCGAGTTTTTCGTCAATCAAAGCCGCATCATAGGCGGGATAATCGCATAAATGCACGCTTTCCGGGGCATTGTTATCCAGCCCGGCTACCAGATTTTGGTAAATGCTCTCGGACATAAACGGAATAAACGGCGCGGTTAGTTTTGCCAGAGTGGTCAAAACCGTGTGGAGAGTGGTGTAGGCATGGATTTTGTCGTCATAAATGCCATTGCCCCAAAAACGGTCGCGCGAGCGGCGAACATACCAATTGCTCAAATCCTCGGTGAAATCCTCGATTGCGCGCGCGGATTCGGTGATGCGGTATTCGCCCAGCCCCTCGTCGGTAAATTTTACCAGCGAGTTTAGTTTGGATAAAATCCATTTATCCATCACAGGCAAATCCGCCGGGTCTACATCATAATTGAACGGATTAAACTGGTCAATTTCCGCATATAGCACATAAAAAGCATAGGTATTCCAAAAAGTGGCCAAAAATTTGCGCTGTGCCTCGCGCAGAGCCTCCTCGCCCAGTCTAAACGGCAACCAGAGCGCGTTTGCGGTGAAAAAATACCAGCGCACCACATCCGCCCCAAAATCGTCCATAATAGTCCATGGAATGGCGTTTCCTTTGGATTTGCTCATTTTTTGCCCCTGGTCATCCAAAGTCAGCCCCAGCGAAATCACATTTTTATATGCGGGCTTTTCAAAAAGCAAAGTCGAAATGGCATGAAGCGTGTAAAACCAGCCGCGGGTCTGGTCGACCCCCTCGGAAATAAAATCCGCGGGATGGGCGGCGTTAAAAATTTCCTGATTTTCAAAGGGATAATGATGCTGGGCAAAAGGCATAGAACCGCTATCAAACCAGCAATCGATAACCTCCGACACCCGGCGCATTTTCGCGGCACATTTTGGGCAATCGAGAAAAACCGCGTCAATAGCGGGTTTGTGCAGGTCGATATCCGCCAAATCCTGCCCGGCCAGCTCGGCCATTTCGGCGATAGAACCCACCGCCAAAGCATGGCCGCATTCGCATTCCCAAATGGGCAAAGGCGTGCCCCAATACCGCTCGCGGCTGAGGCTCCAATCATGCACCCCATCCAAAAAATTCCCAAATCTTCCATTTTTTACATTTTCTGGCATCCAATTGATTTTCTCATTATTCGCCAAAAGTTGCTCGCGCAGACGGGACATCTCAATAAACCACGCCTCGCGGGCATAATAAAGCAGCGGCGTATCGCAACGCCAGCAAAATGGGTAATTGTGGCTGATTTTCATGGGCTTGAAAAGCCGGCCTGTTTCCTTTAAATGCCGGACAATGGCCGGGTCGGCTTCTTTGACAAAAACGCCAGCCCAGGGGGTAGGCTCCATCAGCTCGCCGCGCGGGTTTACCAGCTGGACAAAAGGCAGCTCGTATTTGCGCCCAATGCGATTATCATCATCCCCAAAAGCCGGGGCGATATGCACAACCCCCGTGCCATCTGTGAGAGTGACATAATTATCACAAACCACATAATGGCTATTTTCCGCCTTTTGAAAATCAAACAAAGGCTCATAGGCCAGCCGCTCCAAATCCGCGCCCTTTATGGTTTCCAAAATCTCGAAACCCTCGCCCAGCACATTTTCCGCCAAGGCGGCGGCCAATATATACGTATCATCGCCCAATTTTGCGCGGACATAATCCTCATTTCCATTTACTGCCAAAGCCACATTGCTGGGCAAAGTCCAAGGGGTGGTTGTCCAAGCCAAAATCCATTCATTTTCCCGGTCGACCACGCGAAAGCGGGCTATCGCGCTGGTTTCCTCGATATCCTTATATCCCTGCGCCACTTCGTGGCTGCTCAGGCTTGTCCCACAGCGCGAGCAATAGGGCAAAATTTTATGCCCCTTATAAAGCAAACCCTTGTCCCATATGGATTTCAACGCCCACCAAACGGACTCAATATAATTATTATCATATGTCACATAGGGATTTTCCATATCCAGCCAAAAGCCCACGCGGCGGCTCATGCGCTCCCATTCGTCCTTATATTTCCAAACGGATTCTTTGCATTTGGCAATAAATTCCGACACGCCATATTCCTCAATCTGCTCTTTGCCAGATATTCCCAGCATTTTTTCCACTTCCAGCTCCACAGGCAATCCATGAGTATCCCATCCCGCCTTGCGCCGCACCCGATAGCCCTTCATGGTTTTATACCGCGGCACACAGTCCTTTACAGCCCGCGTAATAATATGCCCAATATGGGGCTGGCCATTGGCGGTAGGCGGCCCCTCATAAAAGGAAAAATCCTCGCCCCCGGCACGGTTTTCAATGGTCTTTTCAAATATCCCGGCTTTTTCCCAAAAATTCAAAATATCAATTTCGCGTCCCGCAAATTTCAAATCCGTTTCTACCTTTTTATACATATTTTCATCCTCCTAAACATCATCCAAATTATTATACCATATAATGTCAACCCCTGCAATAGCAAAAAAGGGAAAAGGCTCGCATAGGGGATGCGAGCCTTTTTTGTTGCTAAGAGCTTGGGTATTTATACTACAAAATAGGGGGGAGCGAAATAAGCATGTACACTTGATACAAATAAACTATACCACACATTTTTCTATTTGTCAATACCAAATTTGAAATTATTTCAAAAATGTTCTTTTTTGCGAAAAATGAAATCGGGCTATTGACAAACATTTTTGGGCGTGGTATAATGGTATGGTTCGTAAGTTGGCGGTGTTGTTTGGGAATATTGCTGTTTGCGCTACTGTAACTCAGCAGGTAGAGTACCTCCTTGGTAAGGAGGAAGTCGGCAGTTCGAGTCTGCTCAGTAGCTTTATTATGTAGTCCGTCAGACAAATGTGTTTGGCGGACTTTTGATTTTACATAGGGGGATGAAAGATATGATGCTTTCGGGGCTAGAGATTGCCGCCAAAATGGGGGGCGAAATCAATATCGAGCCATACAATCCGGCGCAGCTAGGGCCAAATAGCTACAATCTGCGCCTGCACGAGGATTTGCTAATTTACGACGAGGATATTTTGGATATGAAGCGGCCAAATAAAACACGCGCCCTAACCATCCCCCCCGAGGGGCTGGTTTTGCTACCCGGGCGGCTATATCTGGGTCGCACCATCGAGCACACCACCACAAACGGCTATGTACCCATGCTAGAGGGGCGCAGCTCCATAGGTCGCCTGGGTCTATTTGTCCATGTCACGGCCGGCTTTGGCGACGTGGGCTTTTCCGGCTTTTGGACGCTAGAAATCCACTGCATCCACCCCATCCGCATCTACGCGGGCACCGAGGTTTGCCAAATATACTACCACAAAATCGAGGGCGCATACGAAACCTACAAATCCAGCAAATATCAAGACAACAAAGGCATCCAACCCAGCCTACTCTACATGGATTTCGAAAAACCAACACATTGACAAACCCGCTTTTTTGGTGTAAAATATTCAAAAGGAGATGATGAAAATGACCGATGTTCAAGTTAGTCATTCAGAGGATTACGCAAAATTTGATAAATATACACAGCATCAATATATCATCAACGGGCTAGAAAAGGCAGAAACGGAAGCGGCAGACCCCCATACGCAATGGCATACCCATGACGAAGTTTGGGGCGAAATCTGGGAGCGGAGAAAAAAGCATGCATAGCACCAAATACATGCATGGCGCACGACACATTGAAAATTTAATTTAATTCCCCCTCAAGGGGCATAATGAAGGGAGCATATTTATGCGAAAATTTACCAAAAAGCCATTGGCGATTATTTTGGCGGCGATTATGGCGGTGTCGATTTTTTCCATATCCCCACCCCCGCTATATGCGGCATTTTACGCTACATATCCAGCCAACCCCACCACCACGGCGGCAACCATTGCCGAAGGCAGCTTCCCCAATTCCCCTGACGGCACTATCGCAGGCGCACCATGGCGGCTATATGCCGATGGCTCTGTTGTTGTTGAGGCGGGATTTGTCAGTCGCCCATTCGGCATCAACATATGGAATCAATGGGCTGATATTGTCACCAATATTACATTTGTCGGCGATATAATCACAGGCAATAATATCATAGGCTTATTTTCCAATTTGCCTGCTCTTGTTTCGATAGAGGGACTTGATTTACTTGACACATCAAATACCGAAATTATGCAAACGGTATTTTGGAATTCGGTTGCCCTGACTCATCTTGATTTATCCGGATGGGATGTTTCAAATGTTATGGATATGCATGCTGTGTTTGCTAACGCATCTGGTCTAACTTATTTAGATATTGCCAGCTGGGATGTTTCATCCGTTACAGATATGTGGGGCATGTTTTATATGGCCGCCAGCATTACAAATCTGGATTTATCTGGTTGGGATGTTTCTGCCGTTATTTATATGAATGGAATGTTTTCAGGCGCATCATCTTTGCGTAGTTTAGATTTATCCGGGTGGAATCTTTTGCCGAATGCAATTGTTAGCAATATGTTTTCTGGCGCGGACAATTTGCGCGAGATTGTTTTGGGTAGTAGTATGCGCATGATGGGAACAGGTCTGTCAGCCGTGCCAAATAATGCGTATTTTACCGGGTATTGGCGGAATGTTGGTGGTGGGACTGTGCAGAATCCGCGGGGCGAGCATATTTTGACATCTGCCCAGCTGATGGCGCAGTTTGATGGCGCGATTCATGCGGATACATGGGTTTGGCAGCCTGTGGGCAATGCGACTATTGCCAGCGGCTATTTTGATGATTCCCCCTGCGGCACAATGTACGGCGCGCCATGGCGGCTTTATGCTGATGGCTCTGTTGTTGTTGAGGAGGGGTTTGTCAGCAATTCAGGCAGCAGCATCTGGAGTCAATGGTGGAACATTATCACCAATGTCACATTTGCTGGCGAAATAACCACAGGCTATGATATCAGTGGCTTATTTGCATCTTTGCCCGCTCTCGTTTCAATAGAGGGGCTTGATTTATTTGATACGTCAAATACCGTAAATATGCATTTGTTATTTGCAGGCTCGCCTGCCCTGACGCATTTGGATTTATCCGGATGGGATGTTTCAAATGTTACGAATATGCAAAATATATTTTTCGGCGCATCCGGCCTAGTTTATTTAAATATTGCCAACTGGGATGTTTCTTCCGTTATAAATATGCAGTCTATGTTTAACAGGCTTTCCAATTTGGTTAGTTTGGATATAGCGAATTGGGATGTTTCCTCCGTGGAGTGGATGGGTTGGATGTTTTATGAAACGACCAATCTAGTGAATTTGGATTTGTCCCTTTGGGATGTTTCTGCTGCTACTGATATGCGTAGCATGTTTTCTGGCGCATCATCCTTGGGCGGTCTGGATTTGTCTGGCTGGAATATTTTGCCAAATGCATTTATCACCGATATGTTTGGCGGCATGAGCAGTTTGCGCGAGATTGCTTTGGGTAGCGGCATGCGCATGGCGGGGACGGATCTGCCGGATGTGCCGGATGATGCGTATTTTCTTGGGGTTTGGCGGAATGTTGGTAGCGGGACTGTGCAGAATCCGCAGGGCGAGCATATTTTGTCATCTGCCCAGCTGATGGAGCAGTTTGATGGCGCGATTCATGCGGATACTTGGGTTTGGCGTACGCATGAAAATCGGGTTGTGGCTAGCGGGGCTTTTGCTGATAGGGCTACGCCGTTTTTGGCCGGCGCGCCTTGGCGGTTATATGAATGCGGCGAATTGGTTGTAGATTCGGGATTTATCAATTGGGGCGGGATAAATAGCCCATGGGCAAATCAGCGCGCCGCCATCACATCTATTGTGTTTTCCGGCTCTATTACCGCCGGAGCTAGTCTGCAAAGGCTTTTTAGCGGGCTGGATATGCTCGAGAGCATAGAGGGGCTGGCGTATTTCAATACGGCGGCCACCGCGAATACGACGGAAATGTTTTTCCAAACGCGGGCATTGCGCGAAATAAATGGGATTAGCGATTGGAATATGAGCGGTCTGCAAAATATGGGAGGCATGTTTCAGGCTAGCGGCGTTGAGCATTTGGATTTATCCGGCTGGTCTTCCCCGGGCTTGTTAAATAAAAATCTTGCCTTTGCGGCCATGCCAAATTTGCTGACGCTGGATTTATCCAGCTGGAATAGCCTAGGCAAACAGCCGATGGGCTCAAATGGCCTTTTTGGCTCTACCCCGAATCTGCGCAAAATAGACATTGCCAGCGGTTTTCGGATTGTGGGCAATAGCAACCCAAATTTGCCAAATATTACAGCAAATGACTATTTTACCGGATTTTGGCAAAATATCGGCGCAGGCACCGCAGAGCAACCCGCCGGCGCGCATGTATTTACCAGCGCGCAGCTAGTCGAGCATTTGCGCGCCGCCCATGGCGGAAATATCTGGGTTTGGCAGCCTGTGATTATACTAGATGTCATAGCCTCCGGCCAATTCCCTGACAGCCCCTGCGGCGAAATTTACGGCGCGCAATGGCGGCTTTATGAGAATGGCTCTGTTGTTGTTGAGGCGGGATTTGTCGAGCGGGAATTTGGCAGCGGTTCTCCTCCTAGCATCTGGAATCAATGGGCAGATATTGTCACCAATATCACATTTGTCGGTGAAATAACTACTGGCTATAATATCGGGGGTTTGTTTGCAAGTCTGCCTGTTCTTGTTTCAATAGAAGGGCTTGATTTGTTTGATACATCAAATACTGGAAGTATGAGCTGGGTATTTAGAGGTACATCCGCTTTAACTCATCTGGATTTATCAGAATGGGATGTTTCAAATGTTACAAATATGATAGGTATGTTTAACGGAGCATCTAGCTTGATTTGTATAAATATTGCTAACTGGGACGTTTCTTCAGTTGGAGGGATGGGTGATATGTTTGGAGGTGTTTCCAGTTTGACTAGTTTAGATATTGCAAATTGGGATGTTTCCTCTGTGGGGTGGATGGGCGGGATGTTTTTAGGAATGACCAGCCTAGTGAATCTGGATTTATCCCAATGGGATGTTTCTTCTGTTACAAGCATGCCGGTTATGTTTCGGGGGGTCACTAGTATTACAAATCTGGATTTATCCCTTTGGGATGTTTCTTCTGTTACAAACATGGGTTCTATGTTTAGGGAAACATTTTCACTCATAAGTTTGAATGTTGCGGGTTGGAATATTTCGCCAAATGCAGTTATTGGCTATATGTTTTTCGACATGAGTATTTTGCGCGAGATTGCTTTGAGTAGCGGTATGCGTATGGCGGGGACGGGGCTGCCGGCCGTGCCGGATAATGAATATTTTACCGGATTTTGGCAAAATATAGGCGCAGGGACTGTTGATGCGCCGGAGGGGGCTTTTGTGCTGACATCTGCCGAGTTGATGTCGCAGTTTGATGGGGATATTCATGCAGATACCTGGGTTTGGCAGCCGCGGGTGTATGTGCCGGCTTTGCCTGCGCAGATTATTATTTCGGATGAAATCGGCTATGCGGGGGATGATGTACAGGTTTTGGTTTCTATTGTCAATAATCCCGGGTTTTCGCAAATGACCATGCGCATGCCTATTCCTGCCGGGCTGGTTTTGCGCAGCTTTGAAATCGGGGACGCGGTTTTTGATAATAATTTTGAGGGATATGTGGGCGAATATGCGGCCTATTTTACATGGTATCTGGCGGAAAATATTTATGCCGATGGCATTATGCTTGTTTTGACATTTGGCACAATGGCCGCCAATCAGGGCAATATCCCGATTAACATCACATTCACAAATGCCTTAGGCAATCCGGATTATCCCGAAAATATCGATGACGAGCCGCTGGATATCAGCATTTTGCCCGGTAGTATCGATTTGAACCGGGTTTTGTTGGGGGATGTAAATGGCAATGGAATTATTACCTCGGCTGATGCCAGCTGGCTGGCGCGCTGGCTAATCGACGACACAGTGCCGATAAATCACCGCGCCGCCGATGTAAACCGGGATGGCGATATCTGCAATAAAGACATAGTGCTGCTGGTGCGCTGGCTAATCGGCGCAGAAAGACCGCCCGCAAATTAGGGTATTGTCACTCGATTTCGGAGGTAAAACATGCAAATAGAATATTCAAAACAAGCTGCAAAATTTATCTCTGCGCAGAGCAAAAATACAAAGCAAAAAATAAAATGCGGCATTGAGGGCTTGACAGAAATGCCGCCGAAAGGCGATATAAAACTATTGCAAGGCTATGCTAACAAAACATATCGTCTGCGTATTGGCAAGATTCGCGTAATATATCGCTACGACACATTTGCCAATCAACAACAAATATTGTTTATTTCCGGCATCAATTCTCGCGGAGATATTTATAAGTAGGTGATAATATGGTTGCAATTTCAAAAGCAAAAGAGATTTCCGCATTGGTTGACCTGCTCCCGGACAAGGAGCAAGTTTTGGCGTATGAGCTAATAAAGCGCATGGTGCTGGCATGGGATAGCGATTTCACAAAACTAACCCCCGCCGAACGCAAACACCTAGATGATGCCGAATATGATTTTCGTGCTGGCAATACGGTAAACCATGATGATATTGACTGGAATTAGGAGCAATTTTGCAAAGAAAATTTTGTTTGAAAGGAAAACATTATTAGCATGACCAATCAAAAGAATATTCGGAATTTTTCTATTATTGCCCATATTGACCATGGGAAATCTACTCTGGCGGATAGGCTGATTCAAAACTCGGGGCTTTTGACCGAGCGGGAAATGATGAATCAGGTTTTGGATAATATGGAGCTGGAGCGTGAGCGGGGCATTACTATAAAGGCGCAGGCTGTGCGGCTGGTTTATAAGGGGGCGGATGATTGTGAATATATTCTCAATCTAATTGATACTCCCGGGCATGTGGATTTTAATTATGAGGTGAGCCGCTCGCTGGCGGCCTGCGAGGGCGCGGTTTTGGTGGTGGATGCGGCGCAGGGGGTCGAGGCGCAGACTTTGGCAAATGTTTATCTAGCCATTGACGAGGGGCTGGAGATTTTGCCCGTGATAAATAAAATCGACCTGCCCGCCGCCGATCCGCCCCGGGTTATTGCCCAAATCGAGGATATTATTGGGGTTGAGGCCTCTGATGCGCCCCAGATATCTGCAAAAACCGGGCTAAATATTGAGGCGGTTTTTGAGGAAATTATCGCAAAAGTGCCGCCGCCGGGGGGGAATCCCGATGGGCGGCTGCGCGCTTTGATTTTTGATAGCCTTTTTGATAGCTATCGGGGGGTTATTGTTTTTGTTCGTATTTTTGACGGAAGCCTGAAAAAGGGCGATTTGGTGCGGTTTATGGGTAGCGGCAAAGAGCATGAGGTGGTCGAGGTGGGCATGTTTGCCCCCGGCAGTTTTATTTCCACCGGGCAGCTATCTGCCGGCGAGGTTGGCTATTTTACGGCATCTATCAAGACCGTTTCTGATACCCAGCCCGGCGATACCGTCACCCATACCCAAAATCCCACCGACAAGCCTTTTCCTGGCTATAAAAAAGTCACGCCAATGGTATTTTCTTCCATTTTCCCGGCGGATAGGTCGAAATACCCGGATTTGCGCGATGCGCTGGATAAACTAAAATTAAACGATGCCTCTTTGCAGTTTGAGCCGGTGACGAGCGTTGCGCTGGGATTTGGCTTTAATTGCGGCTTTTTGGGGCTTTTGCATTTGGAAATAATCCAAGAGCGAATCGAGCGGGAATATAATTTGGATTTGGTGACGACCGCGCCGAGTGTGGTTTATAAAATCACAACCACCGACGGCGAAACCCGCGAAATAGCCAATCCCGCCGATTTTCCCGACCCTTCCAATATTTCCCATATGCAAGAGCCGATGGTTCGCGCCGAAATCATTTTGCCTACCGAATACATCGGCCCTATCATGGATATTTGCCAGAGCCGGCGGGGGGTGCAGATAGGGGTGGATTATATCGAATCCACTCGTGCTCGTCTGACTTACGAAATGCCGCTAAATGAGATTATTTATGATTTTTTTGACGCGCTAAAAAGCCGCTCGCGGGGTTATGCTTCGCTGGATTATGAGCTAATTGGTTATCAGCAATCCGAATTAGTGAAATTAGATATTCTGATAAATCGCGAGGTGGTTGATGCGCTTAGTTTTATTGTGCATAAATCGTCAATCGTTGAGCGGGGTCGGCGGATTGTTGAAAAGCTGAAAAAAGAAATTCCCCGCCATCAATTCGAGATTCCCATTCAGGCGGGGGTTGGGGCGAAAATTGTGGCGCGGGAAACTGTGAGCGCCCTGCGCAAAGATGTTTTGGCGAAATGCTATGGCGGCGATATCACCCGCAAAAAGAAGCTGCTCGAAAAGCAAAAAGAGGGCAAAAAGCGCATGCGCCAAATAGGCAATGTGCAGCTGCCCCAGTCTGCATTTATGTCGGTTTTGAAGCTGGACGAGGATTAGAATTTTGTATCAAACAAAAACCGCTTTGTTAATAAATCCACATCCTCTTGACCCTTTAAGGCTTTTAGAATGGCCATGGCGAAATGGGCTGTGGTGCCGGGCCCCAGAGATGTGATAAAATTGCCATCTATGACCACATTTGCCGAATCGATTATCGCGCCATTATCCCGCAGGGTTTGCACATGCCGGGGCGCGGTATGACAGACGGCCTTTTTGCCGTTTAGCAAACCAAGCCGCGCCAGCACCGTGGGCGCGGAGCATATGGCGGCAATCAGCCCGCCCCGCCCGGCAAAATCGACAATCATTTCACAAAATCCCGGATGCTCCAAAAGGGCATCCGCCCCCGAGCCGCCGGGGATTATTGCCGCCAGCATATCCTCGCGGCAAACCTCATCAAACCCAATATCGGCGCGGATTACAATGCCATTGCTAGCCCTGATATATTCGCCGCCTAGGGTTGACACTATTTTAATATCCAGCTCCTGCCGCCGCAGCATATCGATAGCGACAATCCCCTCGGTGGCCTGAAAATCGTCATACAAAAAAGCGTAAATAATTTTGCTCATGACTTAATTCTCCTTTGAAAAAAATATTGGTTCGAGCAATTTCCAAATCTCGCCGGTAATAATTTCCGCGGGCTGATTTCCATTTATTGTCAAAATCTTCATGCGGCTCTCCAATCGCCCAATGGCTTTTCTAAAATTTTCACAAATTCGCGCACCCTCGTTATCAAAACGATCTTTGCTAATTCGCCCGGCCTCAATCCGCTCAAAACAAACCGCCGGGTTTACATCGATAAAAATTGTCAAATCCGGCAAAAGAATATCCATGGCGCGGCGATTATATGCCATCAGCTCGTCAAAATCATGGTCGAGCCCCTGATAGGCAAAATTTGACAGCACAAATCTATCCGTCAAAACATGTACACCCTTTTTCACAAAAGGTAAAATATCATTTTTTATATGCTCGACCCTATCCGCCGCAAATAGCAAAGCCAAAGCATCGGATGAAATATCGATTTCCTTTTTGATGGCTTGCCGGGCGATTAGCCCCAGCCGGCCATTGCTAGGCTCGCGCTCGCCCCGGCAATCGATTCCGCGCCCGCGCAATTTATCCAAAACCGCCGCCATCTGGGTCGTTTTCCCCGAGCCATCCAGCCCCTCAAAAGCAATAAACACGCCCCTATCCATCAATCCGCCCCCATCCCCAAAATAAATCCTAAAGATATTTTATCAGTTTCCCCCAAAAATTGCAATAGATTTTGGAAAAACATTACAATTTAGACGCGCTGTGTTATAATGAATATATGACAAGGGGGCGGGGAGCGAATGAAAATACTTAGGGCGGGACTTAATGATATTGATGTTTTTGATAAAGATGAGCTAGGTTTTGGGGCTTGTTGTTTTTTTAGCGAAGACAAAAAATTTAGATATTTTTTTAAAATACATGGGCGCGAAGCGATTTTGATTGCTAATACAAAACAATATTTGCCGCAGGCCATGGAGGAATTTTTATTTTATTCCGGATTTGTCACGACGATAAAAAACGAAAGCGGAGATGTTTTATTATCAAGAACGCCAAATGAGCCTTTTTTGTGCGAAATATCCAAAATACAACCCAGCCAATTTTATGTCAATGAAACAAAACTGGAAAATTGCAAAAAATGGATAAATGCGCCTAGCGATATTTTGATTCCTGTGGTTATTCGGGATGGCGTTTGCATTTCTCTGGACGGACACACTCGGATGAGAGCCGCTCTTGATTTGGGTTATGAGTCGGTATTTGTTTATTTGGATGAATTTGACGAATATGTTTTTAATTTTGCCAACGAAGCGATTAAGCGGCGAATAACTAGCGTTTCCGATATGGAAATTGTTGACGATAAAGATTATGAGTTAAAATGGCATAGGTTTTGTGATGATTTTTTTTCGGAGGGGACATGATTAAATTAGAAAATATTAACAAGGCTTTTCGTGTTGCCAAAAGGCAATCGGGCTTTGGCAGGGCGGTAAAGGCTTTGTTTTCGCGGGAATATGAGGTTGTTCATGCATTGTCTGATATTAGTTTTTCTATTGCCGAGGGAGAAATGGTGGGCTATATTGGGCCAAATGGGGCGGGCAAAAGCACTACCATCAAAATTATGTGTGGGGTGCTGACGCCCGATAGTGGCGGCTGTATTATTTCCGGGCGAACCCCATGGCGCGATAGGGTTGCGCATGTGGCGCATATTGGGGTTGTTTTTGGACAGCGCAGCCAGCTATGGTGGGATGTGCCGGTGATTGACAGCTTTGAGCTAATTCGCGATATTTACAAAACCGAGATGCAAATTTATAAGAAGAATCTTGATGAATTAGTAAATCTGTTAGACTTATCAGAAATACTAAAAACACCCGCCCGCAGTCTTAGCCTGGGCCAGCGGATGCGCTGCGAAATCGCCGCCTCGCTGCTGCATAGCCCCCGCATACTTTTTTTGGACGAGCCCACAATCGGGCTGGATGCGGTATCAAAACTGGCAGTGCGGGGATTTATCCGCCGCCTAAATGCCGAGCATGGCACAACGGTTTTGCTAACCACCCACGATATGAACGATATCCAAGCATTGACTGAGAGGGTAATGCTAATCGGCCGCGGCAAAATCCTATTAGATGGCACGCTAACCGACCTAAAAAATAGCACCACCAACCCTGATTCCCCTTTGGAAGAGTTGGTGGCGACATTGTATAAAAAATATCAAATTTAATTATTGATTATCTCCGCTATCATTCTTTTTCTTTTTGCGACCCCAAATTGCGCAAATGATTAAAATGATAGCTAGCGGCGCGATAACAGGGACGGCGGTAATCAGGGCATGCAAAACCGAAATACCCACAATCAAAACGACAATACCCATGATTGTTTTATTGCGGATAATCCCGCCCAAATCGGGCAGGGCATCGGGGGTTTCGATACCGGCGACCATATCGCGGCGCAGCTTTAAAGCCTCAAAAAAGCTGATAATATAAAGCCCCGCAATACCAAAGCCCAAAAATACATTTAGCAACGGCAGAGTGCCAGCGGCCAGCACGGTCAAATAAATCAGCAATGGCAGCATGGAAAAGAAAAACAAACCCCGCCGCATCAGCCCCATATACATATGCCCCAGCCCCGGCAGCCACATCAGCAAAAACAAAATCAGCCGCGATGGCCGCCGCGCCCCGGCTATTTTCGGGGGAGCCTCCACTTTATCAAATCGGATATCGCGCCGATAATCATCGGCCTCGGGTTTTTGATTGTCATGCATATTCACAACCTCCTCGTAATATCGCTTTCAAAGATAGATACGAAGGTTTTTCAAAAAAGTATGATATTGCGCGAAATTTTTTTACATTTCATTTGGCGCGGCTATTCCCAGCAAGTCCAGACCGCTGGCGATAATGTTTTTGGTGGCGGCGGTTAGGCCTAGCCGGGCGGATTTTAGTGCGGGCTCGGCGCGCAAAATGGGATTGTCATGATAAAATTTATTGTATGCTTGGGCGATTGCCATTATATGTCTGGCCAAAATATATGGCTCGTGCTGTTTTGCGGATTCGATAATTTTATCGGGGAATGCGGCCAAAGCCTTTATTAGCGCGAATTCGTCGTCATTGCTCAAAAGGGCAAAATCGGGATTTTTAAAATCGATATCGGCCTTTGTTAAAACAGAGGCACACCGGGCATGGGTGTATTGCACATAGGGGCCCGTTTCTCCGTCAAAATTTAACATTCTATCCCAATTAAACTCGATATCTTTAATGCGATTATTATATAAATCCGCAAATTTAATCGCGCCTATGCCAACGGCCTCGGCAATCTGCTCTTTATTGGCCAGCCCGGGATTTTTTGTTTCGATAATTTCGCTGATTTTATTTACGGCGCGGTCTAGCAAATCGCTCATTTTCAGCACCCGCCCCCGGCGCGTACTCATTTTCTCTTGGCCAAAATTCAGCATCCCAAAAGGCACATGCACCAAATCATCCGCCCATTTATGCCCCATTAGCTCGACCACCTTAAACCATTGGGCGAAATGCAAAATCTGCTCTTGGCCGGTGACATAAATGGCTTTGTGAAAATTATATTCTTTTTTGCGATAAAACGCGCTGGCGATATCGCGGGTGGGGTAGAGGGTGCTGCCATCCCGCTTTAAAATCAGGCAAGGCGGCATTTTGTGGTTTTCCAAATCCACAATCATAGCCCCATCGCTCTCCACCATAATCCCGCAATCCCGCAATTCATCAACAACCGCGGCCATTTTGTCATTATAAAAACTCTCGCCATTAAACGAATCAAAGGTAATATTTCCCAATCGTTTGTAGATAATTTCATAATCCGCCATGCTAATATCGGAAATCCAGTGCCACAGAGCCATTGCCTCGGGGTCGCCCTGCTCCATTTTCACAAACCAGCCGCGAGCCGCCTCATCCAAAGCGGGGTCTTTATCGGCTTCCTCGTGAAATTTTACATAAAGAGCCAGCAGGGCATCCATGCCGCCCTCCTGAATTTGGGCATGATCGCCCCAAAGTTTATAGGCTGTGATAATTTTACCAAACTGCGTGCCCCAATCGCCGATAAAATTTATACCAAAAGAAGAATATCCCAAAAAATTGTAAATCTTATAAAGTGCTGCGCCAATATTAGTAGAACGCATATGGCCAATATGAAAAGGCTTTGCCACATTTGGCGAGGAATAGTCAATAACCACACAGCGGCCGCCGCCCATATCCGAGCGACCAAAATCCGCCCCCAGGCGATTCATTTGCGAAACCATTGTGGCGGCGTATTTTTCACGATTTAGGAAAAAATTTAGATATGGGCCGGTGGCTTTTATTTCGGCGATAAAATCCGGCGGGGCTATGGTTTTGGCCAAATCGGCGGCGATGGCGGGCGGTGCTTTTTTCATGGCTTTTGCCAGCCGGAAGCAGGGATAGGCAAAATCGCCCATGGCCGAATCGGCGGGGATTTCGATTGCGCTTTGGGTATCGTCGATATTCAAACCGGCCGCGTCTGATATTAGGGCGGCTAGGGCGTGTTTATAATTCATTTGTATACACTCCTTGCGTTTAATCGTTTAACTGCAGATTGCGGCGATTTTCGTGCAAATCGGCCAGCACCTCGTTGTATTGGTGTTCGATATTGCGGGTGGCAGCGCGCTGGGTATTTAGGGCTTCCTGCACCATATTTTCCACATCCACAAAAATCTCATTAAAAAACTGGGCGGCGGATTGTTTGCTGGCCATGATTTCGTCATTTGCATCGGAAATCATGGAGCGGGATAGCTGTCGCGCCTCGGCGGTGATATCATGCTCGTCCAAAATACGGACTTTTTCAGACTCGGCGGCTTTTAAAATCATTTCGGCTGTGCCTTTAGCCTCGGCGATAATGCGCTCTTTTTGCGCATTGGCATCCTCTAAAATCCGGTCTTTATCGCCCAAAACGCGAATCGCGCTATTTAGCTCGGAAGGAAAGCCCCTCTTCATTTCCACGGTAATATCCCGTATTTCGTCAACAATGTCGTAGATATCATTTTTATCGATGCTAACCCGGCTTGAAAAAGGCATGGCTCGCCCCGATTCCAACTTTTCATCTATCCGAGAAAGCAGCTCGTGGATTTTTTCCAGATATCCTGTAATAAGCGGATCCATTTTTTCCCTCCCTGTATAAAAATTTTAGTAAATATGTATATTTTTTACAAATTTAACCGCTCCGATATATTCATTTTGCCATAAAGCAACCGCCGCACCTCGACAAGCCCTTTTTCCTCATCAACCGAATAAAACGCCAAATAATCCTCAATAACAATCATTCGATAATTTGGATTATGCCGACAAACCGGGTGCATATGGGGCATCAGCCGCAAAAGACTGGCTGCCTTTTTTGTTTTTGCTAAAATACGCCTAGCTTTTTTCGGATATTCCCTAAGGTTAAAAACAATTTGCGCAGCATCGGCGCGAAAAGAATCGGTATATCCGAGCTTAAATCTCATATCCCAATTCCTCGGAAATCAAAGCCCAAAATTCATCATGGCTATATCGCCGCGCACCCGGGGCATTATCAATCAGCTCGCCCTCGGCTAGAAGCTTTGCGATTATTTCGCCAGGCAAATCAATTAGACCATCATCCTCAGCCCAGTTTTCATCAATTGCAAAATCATTATCGATTATGTCAACAATTTGTTTATTCGCCATTTGCCAGCCCTCCATCAAACAATCAAATCCGGTATATTCATTCTGCTATAAAGCAACCGCCGCACCTCTACGAGGTTTTTTCGTTTATCCACTGTGTATAACACCAAATAATCTTCGATAACTATTTTGCGATATTTTGGCACGTCCAGATAGACCGGGTAGATGAGCGGCATGGCGTGCAATAGCAAAAGTGATTTGTGAATTTTTGCGGTAATTCGCGCAATTTTTCTGGGGTACGCTTCCAAATTATGCTCGAATCGCCGCAAATCGCTCTCGAAAGCGGGCGTAATTTCAACCTTAAATTTTGTATCCATATTTTTGCCTTAGCGGCTCGAAAATTTCATCAATCGAATATCGCCGCGCACCCGGGGCATTATCGGTCAGCTCGGCCTCGGCTAGGAGCTTTGTTATTATTTCGTCGGGCAGGTCGATTAGAGAATCATCATCTTCCGCCCAATTTTCATCGATTGTATAATCAATGTCGATATCGATAGTTTGTTTATTTGTCATTTTAATCCGCCCTTTCTATTTTACGGTGTGCATGTTGCGCAGGTGGGTGCCGTTCCATAGCTTGATTCCTAGGTCGTTGGCGTCGTTTATTGCGCTTTGGGCGAAATCGGAATTGGTTAGGATTGCGCCGATGTCGCATTGGTAAATCGCCATGCCTGTGTAGGCTTCCTGTACGGCTTTGCGGCTGATTTTGCCGCTGTGGCGTTTGCATTGGATGGCGTAGGTTTCGCCGTTTTTTTCACAAAGAATGTCAATGCCCCTGTCGCCTGATTTTTGGGTGGTACGCACATTCCTAAAGCCATTTATTTCCAAAAGCCGCGCACAATATTCCTCAAAATCATGGCCATCCATTTCATTTATAGCGGCGGCGTTGTATTTATAGGATTTTTTGCGATTTGCCCGGGCAATAATTATCATAATAATGGCGAAAATAATCCCACCGGCGATTGCTTGTGTCATTTGCTAACCCCGCATTTTTTCGTATAAACGCTGCCTGACATATTCCGGCACCATAGAATCGATTTTGCCCCCCATGCTCGCCACTTCTTTCACAATACTCGAACTAAGATAGGAAAATTGCATACTCGTGGCGATAAATAGGGTTTCGATGGTGGCATTTAGGGTTTTGTTGGTTTGCGCCATTTGTATTTCCATTTCATAATCAGTCACCGCGCGCAAGCCCCGAATTACAGCATCCGCGCCGATTTTTTGGGCGAAATCCACCAAAAGCCCGCTAAAGGATTCCACCCGCACATTTTTTAAATGCCTGCAACAATTCTCCAAAATATCGGTGCGCTCGGGAATGGTGAAAAGACAGCGTTTGGATGGATTATTCAAAACCGCCACCACCAAATTATCGGCGATATTTGCAGCACGGGTGATAATATCCAAATGCCCAAAAGTCATCGGGTCAAAGCTGCCCGGATACACTACCCTCATAGAGCGTCCTCCAAATGTCTAAAAAATATCAATTGCCCGGATGAATATTTTTTTGTTTTAAAAATCTCAAAGCCCAATTCTGCCGGATTATCCGGCGTGTCGCTTTTTGCCATTTCAATAACAATAATGCCATTTTTTGCCAATAAATTGTATTTGGAAATGTCATTGATTGCCGGATATGCCAGATTTTGGTTATATGGCGGGTCGGCAAAAATAATGTCGAATTGGCGATTTAGCCCCGCTAGGGCTTTTTGCATATTTGCGCAAACTACCTCGGCATCCGCGCCTAGGCGGGTTTTATCCAGATTTTTGCGGATGGCATCAATGGCATCCCGGTTATTGTCAATAAAAACACAAGACCGCGCCCCTCGGCTAATAGCCTCAATCCCAATCGCGCCCGACCCGGCAAAAAGGTCGAGAAAATCGGCATCGCGGATATCCGCCGCCAAAATATTAAACAAAGCCTCTTTCACAAAATCCGCCGTGGGGCGGGTTTTCGTCCCCTTGGGAGCAAAAAGCCTCGCGCCTCGCGCCTTGCCGGAAATAACACGCATAAAAATCCCTCTAACATATTATTTTACAATAAAAACGCAAAAATTGCAATCATTATTTTAAAAATACTGCTCTGGTGGGGCGGAAAGCCAGGTTTTTTTGGTGACAACAAGGACGCAGCCCTCAAATTGGGCGATACTACCATCCGACTCGGGGCGGAATTTGTTGCCCATGCTGGTTTCGGTGATTTTCATTCCCAGCTTTTGCAGGGGCGCGAGCTTTTCTTCGTCTGCCAAAGCCCAGACCGCCTTTATCCGCTCCGCCCCCAGCCGCGAAAATGCATAGCTAAATAGTGCCTTCATGGCCTCATATTCGTATTCCAGCGACAAATAATCCGTATTCACCACATGGCCGATATCCAGCGTTTGTTCCTCGGCAATAAAATTAAAATTCACAAAGCAAACTACTTTTTGCATCTCTTTCGACTCGACAGCCCAGTATTTATCGTCTTTTGCAAACCAATTGCACGCGCCCTTTATCCCCTCGGCATCCGTGGGCCAGGCGTGGTCGCAATCGGCAAAGGGCGAGCTTTCCTTTGCAATGGCGATTTGCAGCAAATCCTCCCAATCATCCGGGCGAAAACGCCGCAAAATCAGCCGCTCGGTTTCAATGCGCATGGGCTTTTTATTCCGCGCCGTCACCAAAATATGCAGGACAACCCCGGTAATTAAGCCAATCGCCGCGCCTTGAGCAAAAATCGTAACCCCCATAATGGCGGCAATCCCTTGCTCCTCGCGGGTTTTGGCCATATTCATAGCCACATAGCCGCAGGCAAAGCCTGTTAGCAACATTGTGATAAGCATGGCAATCGGGAAAACCGGCTCTAGGAGCGTCACCAGCGGCCGCGCCAAAGCGGCCGCCCCCATAGCCAAAATAAAGGAGCTAATGCCATCATGCAGGGAATTCATGGCTTGCTTGCCTTGTTTATACCGTTCAACGGTGGACACCGTGCCTCCTATCCAATTAGGCCCGGCCAGCGGCACATATGGCGCGATAAAGGCCAAAATCCCATTGCGCATCCCAATTATGATATTTGTGCGGTTTACATTATAATCCACATGCTCATCCGTGCGGATTTCCGCGGCCTCTTCAATAACGGACTGGGTAACAACAATCTCGCCAAAGGCTATCAAATACAGCAAAATAGCCAAAGGTGCGGCACTCACAAAATAGCTAAACGCAGGAAAACCAATTCCAAATATTGTAAAATTATCGAAAAGCTCGCGAAAGGGGAGGGGGGATAGGCCGCCCTGAATCTGGGGCATGGGCAGCTCGCCAATAATAACCCCCACAATCATAGCCACAATCATCCCCGCCAGCATCCCGGATTTTGCAATGGCGCGTGTTAAAAAATTGCTATGCTTAAATGGGGCGAATTTTAGGGAATACAAAACAATCACACAAACCAAAATGCCGATGATTCCGCTGATTTCAATGCCTATCAGCCGCGAGGTGTCGGGATTGACCACAGAAAAAATCGCCGCCATGGCCGCGCCCATTAAAATCCCGCTGCGCACCGACACCGGCACATATGTTACCACCTTTTTGGCCAATCCAGTTATCCCCAAAAAGATAAACAAAAATGCTACAATCATTTGCAGGGCTATCAGCGCATGAACCCGCGCCGCGCCCGCCTCGAAAGCCAACAAATGCGCCAGCACCAGCGGTATGCCCGCCGTTATCCAGCCCGGGAAAACGCTATCGCCCAGGGTGGGGTGCAGCATATATAGCATGCTAAACAAAAAAACCATCAAAACCGCCACCTCGGCGGATGCGCCTATGCCCTCCATTATAAAAGGCACGGCCGCCAAAGCCACCGCCACCAGCGCGACCCCCTGTATCCCCTCGGGCCAGGCCCATTTCCAATGATAAAATGGTATGCGGATTTTAAAAATCCCGGCGGGGATATGGGGCTGCTCCTCGCCATCTTTGCGATATGGTCTAAATTTTGGCATTGATATGCTCCTTATAGCTCAAATTTTTCTTTAATTATTTGCGCAACATCACTCGCCTCTAGGTGTGTGTTGTCAATTTTTATGTAATTTTCAAAAGGGATTTCGCCATCGCGGCTAACAAGGCGATAGTTGGTATCTTCGTATAGCAGCCGCTCTTTGGCCGCCGCTATGTCTCTTTTGGATGCTTTGTGTTTATGGCGGTTTTCGGTGGTGTTTCTGGCAAGCCGCACCTCTTGTTCAGCCACAAGCTCCACACAGTAAATTTCGGCATTTTCTTTGCGGAAAATATCAACCAAACTATCGAGATGCTTCCAATCAGAATCATAATCCAATGCCCACATATATGTGAAAATTAAGCCATAGTTGTCAGTTTTTACAAATTCCTCAAAAATAATCTGCCGTATTCGACTGCCAACACCAGACGTCCTGCTGCCAAAAACCTCTAAAATTAACTCGACATCCAGATGGTTGTGGTAAAGCCGCAGGCCTGTTATTTTGCTTAATTCCTGGCCTGTCGTCATTTTGCCTACAGCACCTGCGCCGAAAATTATAATTAATTTCATGCCGATTCCTCCAAATCAAGATTTAAGCACAAATCCGTATTTTACAGGGTCACGGTCGTCTATCACTAGATTGTTAAAACCGGTGATATAGGCCGAGCCGTTGATTTCGGGGATTATCGCGCTATATTCGCCGACTTTATCGACCCCCACTATTTTGGCGCGGAATCGCGTGCCTAAAATGCTTTCGATAACAAAAAGCTCGTTTTCTTTTATCAGGCCTTTGGCAAAAAGGGTGGCCAGTTTTGCGCATGTGCCTGTGCCGCAGGGCGAGCGGTCTACCTGCCCATCCCCAAAAATCACCACATTTCGGGCGTTTGATGTGGGGTTTTGCGGCTCGCTGTAAAATTTTACCAAATCGCAGGTTTTTATCCTCTCGATAATCGGATGCTGGATTTTTACCTGCTCATTTACAGCGGCGCGGATAATCAGCCCCAGCTTTGACAGCGCGGCAGCATTTTCGGGAATAATTTCCAGCCCAATATCCGCCGCCCTAATCAGCGCGAAAAACGACCCGCCAAAGGCGATATCCAGCGTGATTTTCCCATGCCCCGGCACATCCACCCCCACATCCCCCGCATACAAAAAGCTCGGCACATTCACAAAACTAACCCCGGTAACGCGCCCATCAAAAACCGAGGCCTTTGCGCGAATCAGCCCGGCGGGGGTTTCCAGCGTGACTGGGGTGATAGGCTCAAGTGCCTCCAAAATCCCGGTTTCGATAGCGACAGTCACCGCGCCGATAGTGCCATGGCCGCACATATTCAAATACCCGCCGCCATCCATAAAAATCACGCCAAAATCGGCCTCCGGGTCGCTGGGTTGAGCTAAAATCGCCCCAAACATATCCCTATGCCCCCGCGGCTCGTGCATTAGCGCGGTTCGCAAATAGTCCATTTCATTCATCAAAAACATTTTTTTATCAACCATACTAGCCCCGCGCAATGCCGGAATTCCGGGGATGATGCGGGTAGGCTCGCCCATGGTATGGGTATCGATTGCATTTATCATTCTCTGAATCTTCATTTATACACTCCTAAATCTGTGCAGTATATTGAAATGGCAAAGGCACGGTCGCGCCGGCGTCTTTTATGGCGACTAGATGGTGCAGGGCGGCCTTTAGGATTTCGGTTTGCATGGCGATATCATGGGGCGCGCCCGCATTTGCGCCCATGGGTACAAGCGGCGCAACGGCGCGGGGCGCGCCATTTTGCCGGGTGACAGGGGGCAGGGCGGATATGATAATGGTGGGAATGCCCGCCTGCTCGATAATGCGCTGGACGGCAACTGCCGTTCTATGGCAAGTCCCTCAGCCCCCGGTTAAAACAACGGCATCCACGCCCTCATCGCGCAAACGCGCCGCAATCTCGGGCCCCGTCTTATTACTAAAAACCTCCTGGTCGCCCCCGCCCCCCATAAATCCATAATGAAAGGGTGCTGCGGCCTTTATAAACCCGTCCTCCGCCAGCTCATTTAGCCTATCTATCGGAAACATGCAATTTATATCCTTATTCACATCCGCATTATCATAGCCCCCATGGGAAACCATGAGCCTATCAGACCCCGCCTCATTTGGCACAACCCGATAGCTAGTATCCCCCGCCAAATTAAACCGCGCATCGCTTTTCAAATGCACCCCAGCGGCGGTGGCCAAGGCAACAGTCATCTCCCCCAGCCCTAAAACAACCTCCGCCCAAACAGCCGGCGGCACAATAGGCACAAAAATCTCCGATTGCAAACCCTTAACAATTACCATTTTTTTCCTCCTCAATATTCCAAAATTATCGAAATCGCATATCCGCACCCGCTAAGGGGTGGGTTGGGGCGTGTCGACTAAGTGTCCGAACATATCCGAAATAGCCTGATGCCAGTACCGTTGATATGGCGTAAGAGCCGGTCTGGTTGCATCATATTGCAAACCGGAGTTAAGGCGGTGTACCGAGCTCCAGCTAGCAGCAGAAAAAATCGCCTCTCCATTGTGCCGAAATATGGGCTGCGTCTCTTTAATCAAGAAAAGAAGATAAAGATTCCCTGTTTCCATCGGGATATACGAGCGAAGCGTCCTAACATCACCAATAGGGATTCCCTCGGCAAACGCCTGGGTTTCGGACGTAACAAAATAGTACAATTCCATCACATCAACAATTTCGCCTATTCTTAAATTGCCAACATCAATACCCGCCGACACAATATAATTGACTTGAATCGGGGTGATAACATGATTACAGGCAGAAGGAAAGGCGAAATCGCGCAAATGTATGGCAGGATCAAGAATTCTATTGATGCTAGGCCCTGCCACTTGTCCGACTATGATAGCACCGCGAGGATTTTGCATCAAATTCAATAATACATCCTCAAAAGACCCCAGACTTATTTCGTCATCCCGCCAAGGCACAGGATGTATAGCATGGATGGCGGAATCAAATATAAACAATTCGGCGGCATCAGGTATATTGTCGTCGTCGCTTTGCAGGGATGGCAGAATGAATTGCGCAAAAACATAGGTCGTAGCCGATAACGCCAACAGGCAAAGCAGTATTATTGCCAATTTTATTTTCATGCCATCTCCTCCTTGCTTGTGTGTTTATTCATCCACCACCTCCCGCACCTATTCGGATGGGAAATTAGCGACGTAGGGGCGGCCATTGGCCGCCTTTCGCAAATTGGCGATAAATATCGCTTGTGGACATCAGGCGGCCAATGGCCGCCCCTACGGGTATCAAGATGTCTGCAATAAATCCTCCACAAAATCGATAGCCTGTTGTTTATGCTGGGCGGATAGTTTGTCAAATTTTTGAAAAAACAATTGCGCCTTTTCGATTTCCTCGTCGGGGATTTCGAGCGTGGTCGTTTTCAATTGGATTTCCCCTTTTTCAAACATAACCGCCTCATGTAGCGCGGACACCAAATCGTTAAAAAGCTCTTTTTCCATATGCTATTCCCCTTTCAAATCTTTGATAAATTGCGCTATTGTCTTTTTCTGTTCATCCGTAAGATTGTCTTGCTTGCCTTTTTGATAACACAAAAGCAAATATACCCGCTCTTTGCGGACTAAATCTACATATATCACCCTTGCTCCGCCGCTTTTCCCCTTGCGTGGCAAGGCGTATCGTATTTTTGTAGCCCCACCTGCGCCCTGAATAATATCGCCGGCTTTTGGATTTTTCAGAATGAAATTTTGAAGACCGAGCAAATCATCATCACCCAAACCCATCTCGCGCCAGCGTTTTGTGAATACATGCGTTTCAACAAATTGCCTTGTCATCGCGCCATCTCCTTTGTTTTCTGATTTCGCCAGGGCTTTTTTTGTAATATCCAGCTCGATTTGTTTTTTGAAAAGCTCGTCGGTTAGGCTGACGCAGGCATAGAGGGATTTCATTAGAATCGAGATGGGGTAATGGGAATCGGGGGAATCGAATTTGTCGATGGTTGCCGAAATATAGCGGTGCAGGGCGTCTACGTATTCGTCGCCCTCATCGCTAATAATTGGCAAATTTTGGTTTAGAAACATTAAATTGTATTTTTTCATGATGCCCTCCCTGTTTTATCGCATTACAACAAAGCCGATTCTGCCCTGATATATGGCAAACCCAACCCCTGCGCTGGCTGCGGCCTCTATCGCCTCGCGATAGTCCCGCACTATTTGCGCCATATCCGCCGTTGCGTTTCCGCTGGATTGGATTATTAGCATATGCAAAACCTGGGGGTTTGATATTAGATTTGCTAATGTGAAATTTATGTCAAGCAAAGGAGTGGCGGCGGTTTGCGTTAGATATCCTAGAGCCACCTGATTGGCGGCGGGGGTGCGGCGGTCGGCGGTATTTCGCCCCATTGCGTTTAAATGCGAGCGTAGCAGTTCGTTCATAATGTCTAAATAAACGCTCTCGCTGGTATGCCCAAATTCGCCCAAATATTCCCGACGCCCCGCGTCTATGGTATAAACAAATCTAATAATATTGCCCTCGGTACGCACTATTGTGAAATTATCAAAAATGTTTTGGCCGGTTGGGAAAAAATGCCAGGTGGATGCGCCGTCTTGCAAAGTGCGGCGCGAGGCGCGAAATTCCGCCGTTGGGCCAAATTGGCCACCGATATAAAATCCGCGCAGACCATTGCCCGGCGAAATAGGCTCGACCGGGGTTAAATCCGCCTGGGGCGCGGGTCGAACAGATGAAAACATCTGCACCCAGCCCAGCCGCCCATTCGCATCCGCATAAACCCCAACGCCAATGGAATGATACATCCGATTCATCATATTGCGCGCATGGCCGGGGGAATCCAGCCATGCCTCTATCGCCGCCTCCGGCGAGCCCTGCCCCCGCGCCAGATTTTCCGAAACACCCCCGGCAAAGCCGAATGTCCGCGCTAGCGCAGTTGGTGTGCCATAAACCCCGGTATGGGCGAGATAATCTAAATCGGCGATAGACTGGGCTTTAAATCGCGCCGCCATCATTAAATTTGGATTTGGGACTAGCTCATTTAAACCAGCCGCCGCCCGCTCGATATTTGTTAAACGAATAATTTCATGCTCCATGGCATTTATGCCCCAAAGCCTGTATTCCGCCTGCCATGCGGCCATTTCGGCATCCGTTAGGCGGCGGTTTGGCAAAACCATCGCAGAGCGGGTGACGGGCGGGGGCGAGGTGGGTATTTGGGCATCGGGATTTATGATTTGGGCGGCAGGGGTCGTATTTTGCGCCATAATCTGCGCCCAGCGGCCGCCGTACTCCCCTACGCCGATTTCCCTATGCCCCGGATATAGCAATGCGGCGCGTATATGGGGCGCATCCATCCATGCATTCACCACATCCGCCGGGCTATCCCCGGTTGCCACATTTATCGCAAAGCCGCCCCCCATTGCAAACATTCCAAAAATTCCCATTTCCCCATAAATAGGGCTAATGGTTTGAAAATAGCCAAGATTAGCCATTTCCTGGGCTTTAAACCGGGCGGCCATCATTAGGGGCGGGCTTAGTCTTAATGGCGGCGCGCCCGCTTGCTCTCTTGCGATATTAGTTAATCGAATAATTTCCAATTCAAATGCACAAGGCCCGCCAAAGCTATGATAATAGTCGCGCCATGCGGTTAGTTCGGCGGAAATCAGGGGGCGGGGCGGCAAAATTTGGCCGCTTTTTTGCAGGCGGGTTTGTTGATACGAATAAACTTGCGCCCCATTGGTGGTTATCCGGACTATGGCCACCGCGGCATCCCAATAAACATCCGCCCCCAAAGCCTCGGAAACAGCCCGTAGGGGCAGCATCAGTCTATCCCCCATAATCTGCTGCGGCACATCGGGAAAAATCAGCCGCCCATCCACAGCAAAAAACCCCGCATCCGCCGGAATCATCACAATATCATCCCCGCGAAAAAGCCAAGCCACCCCATCTATCGTGCACCAATCAACATCAAAACCCATATGCTCAAAAACCCCGCGGACAGGTACGAGGGTGCGGCCATCCACAATCACCGGCGGCTGGTCGGCAAAATGAACCGCCCCGCCATCAATATAAACCCGAACATCCCCGCCCGCCGCCGGCATTAGCGCAGATGCGATAAACATAACAATCCCAATCAAATGTCGCATTTTCATCCCTCCAGTAAAACCATTATATCAGATATTTTCCAAAATGTAAAGGCGACCATTGGCCGCCTTCGTATGTTATTCTCTTTCCATAATAACAAGGGTTATCCGGTTTTGCAGATAATCGGCCGCCTGTTGGGCGGTGATAAATCCATTGTGAAAATCCATGAGTATATTGTATAAAATGTTGATAATAGGCTCGCTGGCTGGTCGCACATGGGTCATGGGCATTTTTCCTGCGCGGGTATAAATATTGTAGATAATTTCACGATTTGCGGCATCCCACCATTCAAAGGGTAGCCCAAAGCGCAATGTACGCATTTGATTATCCTCGAGGGCATAGGGAATCATGGTGGCGAGGTGGGGGCGATAGACGGGGACAAATGCCATAACGCCATGCATCGGTGCTGTTTGGAGGGTTGAATTGGCGATATCGTGAAAAAACTGGGTAAATTTCCAGGCGGCGGCTTGCTGGGCATAGGTCGCCCCCGCGCTTAGTGCAAACGCGGGGCGGCTGGTATAAATCAAGAGCTGGCCTGTGTTGTTTGTTATGAAAGAGCTGCCTTTTAGGCCATTCCATTCGTTGTTTTGGATAATGAGCGGCTGGATACTGCGCGGCGTCAGCCATCGCAGCACCAAATCCTCGGTCGCATGAGCCACCGAATCGGGCGGCATAAACATATCCCGCGCCCATGAAACAAAGGGGCCAGCTGGTGCGGAAGAGCGGGAGCTATTTGCGCGGGTGATAAGCTCGATAAATTCAGGGGTGTTAAATTCAACCCGCCCCGCATGCTCATCCAAAAATTGATATAAATTAAACAAAACCGCATAATACGAATTCATGCCGAGAATTCTAGTGCCGCCGGTGGGGGTTTCAAAATTTTCAATGATATGCATTAGGTTGTTGGTTGTCACGGTTTCGCGGCTGGCGAAAGCCTCGTGTAAATCCGGGATTTCTTGGCGATATACGGCGGCCTCGAATTTAAAACCTAGGGGGAAAATCGTCAGGCGGCTATTTACAGAAAGCGCGCGGAAAACATTCATAAACCAATTATCTTCATTAAAATAGGGGTCTGCGTTTAATATATCAAACCAATCAACAAAATAATTTTGCGCCGCCTGCCCGCGCCAATCAAAGGCATTGGCGGAAATCAGCGTATCCTCATTTATGCCGCCCATAATTTCCATAGCGATGGCATCTCTCATCGCGGCCTCGTTGAGGAACAAGCGAGTAGTCACGGTTATGCCCGGATTATCATCATGATGATTAAAAGCATGCACAAAACCATACAGCCCAGAAAAATCAAAACCCGCCGCCAGATGGGCAATAGAAATTTTGACCCCATGCAGCTCGCCCGGATTAGCCAAATAAAAAGCCAAATCCCGCTCGCCCCGAGCCTCCTCGCGACCGCAACCAACAAAATGCAATACAACCAGAATCAGCGCAGCAAAAACTCCAGATTTCACAAATTTCATTCCATCTCCCCCTCAAATGCGCCTATCTAAATTATGCATTTATTAGGAAGAAAAGTCAATAGTTTTTTGTTTCGTTTTATTCAGCAAAAAATTTGCAAAACGCCTTTACCTTGGACAATATTTCGTGTATAATATAATTAAGTATGCTGATAACCGCAAAGAGAGGGTGATATGTCGATGAAAGAGATTGATACGATAGCTATTGACTATTCCCAGTTAATGGATTTGCGGGTTGATTTTGCATTTAAGGTATTTGCTGATGGAAACCCGGTCGCAATGACTTCGCTGCTTAATGCTATTTTTGCTAATGGAAAAATCGACCGCATTGTTAAATCTGTACGCATAAAAAATCCGAATTTAGATAAAAAATCTATAGAGGATAAATTGTCGATTTTGGACGTTAGAGCCGAGCTGGATGATGGCACGGATATTTTGATTGAAATGCATATGTATGGGCTGGAGCAGCTAAAAGCGAAAATAATACGCTCGTGGGCGAGAGCCTATAGCCAGGAATTGGAAGCGGGGAAAAGCTACGCATCACAGCCGCCAACTGTGATGATTGCATTTGCAAATGGTGTGGTCGAGCCAATGGTTAAACCTGAAAAGGCAAAGAGCAAAATCCATAGAGTGTGCATGATTATGGACAAAGAGGATGGCGCGGTTTTCACAGAAGCGATGGAGCTGCACATTATTGATATGAAGGCATTTGCCAAAGCGGTAAATGAGGCTGATAGTATAAATATCGAGGAAGCTAAAGAGGATATGTTTGCATATTGGCTTTCCGTGATAACGGAAAAAGAGATTGTGAATAAAGGCATTATTGAAAATGCCCGCAGGGAAAGGGAGGTTATTCAAATGGCGGTATCAGCGATAGCTAGGCAGAGCCAGGATAAAATGGCGCGGCAAGCCTATCAACGCAGGCAGGACGAAATTTATTTTTACAATTTGGAACGCGAAAAGGACAGACGAATAGCGGAAGAAGCAACACGTGAAGCGGAAAAGTTGAAAGTCGAAATTGAGCAGCTGCGCCAGCAGATAGCCGCGCTTCAGGCTAATCAAAAATCTTAGATGAATTGTCGTTTTGTTGGTTGACACATGGAAAATGTTGTGATATCATTAGGGTGGAATCGAAAATTGTCGGAGGTGAAAGATTTTGCATCCTATTTTTCCATTTGCGCTGGCGGTTATTTTTGTGATTGCTAATGGGATTCCCCAGCTGTATTTTGCGAAGAGTTTGGGGTTTAAGCTAAAGCCGACTGGGCTTGCTTTTATGGTTGGGGCGGTTGGTAATTTGGTGACGGGGACTGTTGTGCCGATTTCGGCTCAGGCCGAAACCCTCACTATGGCGGGGCAAATGAAGAAAATGCCCGAGCGTATTATGGGGCTTTTGATTGCCGCGGCGGTAGGGATTGTTATGGGTTTGACAGGCTCTATTGGCAGTATTGTCGATTTTGCCGGCAGCTCTACAATCAATGCTATGATGGCCGGGGTTGGCTTTATCCTCACATGGGTGGCCATTTCCATGGTCAAAAAAGAGCCGCGCACAGGCCTGATTTCCATCTTTTTCGCCCTGCTGATCTATTTCACCACCCATAATCTGGTATATACCATCGCCGGCAGCGTATTTATCAGCAGTTTTGATTTTGTGGCCATCCAAAAGCGCAGAATTAGTTTTGCCGAAATATCCAAAGAGGTGGATTTTGGCGAGGGCAATGGGGATTATGGCAATGAAAATGAGGAATGGCGTTTTTGGAAGGGTAGCTATTGGTCTGATTTTAAATTGTTGAAACCGAAATTGACTGCCGCCGCTGTTTTTGGGGGTTTGTCATTTATTTGTCTAAATATTGGCGCGAATATTAGTTTTGGGTCGATTACCTCGTCTATCGCGGGGGTTGAGCCGAATATCGACGCGCTGACTGTTATTAACAGCGTGGCGGATATTCCGGCGGTGCTTTTTGGCGGCGCGCCGCTGGAGGCCATTATTAGCGGCACTGCCGAAGCTCCGGATTTGGGCGGCATTTCCGGCCCATGGCTGGCGGCTGTGGTTATGATGGCGGTTTTTGGTGTGCTGGTTTTGCTGGGTGTTGTTAGCAAGCTGGGTCGATACATACCGGCCGAGAGTATTGCCGGATTTTTGCTGATTATTGGCTTTTTTGTGACAGTAGTACCCGGGCTTGGGCGCGCTTTTGCCGTCGGGGGCGACCCTGCCGCGGCCGCCGTTGCTTTAGGTGTGACGGTTTTGAGCAAAAACGCCTTTTTTGGGCTGGTGGCTGGCCTGCTGATTTATCAATTGCCACAATGGATTGATATTTTATTCCCATTATTTTAGGAGGATAGCATGAGCCTTTCCAAAACTATTGATATTAAACTGAGCGATAGCTTGACGGCGACTTTGCCGCTGGTGAAAAGCGGCGATATATGGATTTATAGCTTTGATTTGCTGGGCAAGGCCAAATATAATCGCGCCGCCGCCGAAACTCTGGCGGGGCTGATTCGCGCCGCGGAAATTGATTTTGATATTTTTTTGACGGCCGAAACCAAATCGATTGGGCTTGTAGATAATTTGGCAAGGCATTTTGAGCATGATGATTATGTTATTTTGCGCAAAAGCGTAAAGGGATATATGATAAACCCGGCGAGCATTGAGGTTACATCCATTACTACGGCGGGTGTTCAGCGGTTGCATTTGGGCGAGGAAAATTTTCATTTGCTGCGCAATAGGCGGGTTTGTATTGTTGATGATGTTATTAGCACCGGCGGTACGCTGGAGGCTTTTTACAAAATGGCGGGAATTATTGGTTTTGAGATTGTGCTGATAGCCTGCGCTTTGACCGAGGGCCACCCCCGCACGGAATACCGCAATACGCCTTTGCTTTCGATTGCGAATATTCCGCTGCCCGGCGGATGGTAAAAATTGGTAAAAAAATTTTTTAACAGGAGGAATATATATAATGAAGAAAATTGTGACATTTGGTGAAATTATGCTGCGGCTGGCCCCTCCGGGGTATTTGCGGTTTGTGCAAACCGACCAATTTGAGGCGGTTTATGGCGGGGGCGAGGCTAATGTGGCGGCGTCTTTGGCCAATTTTGGGATGGATGCTACTTTTGTGACAAAATTGCCAAAAAATGAAATCGGACAAGCCGCCATCAATGAATTGCGCAAATTCGGCGTTTGCACCGAGCATATAAAGCGCGGCGGCGAGCGTATTGGGATATATTTTTTGGAAAAAGGGGCGAGCCAGCGCGCTAGCAAAGTGGTTTATGATAGGGCGAATTCGGCGATATCCGAGGTTGTGCCCGGGGAATTTGATTGGGCGGCGATTTTTGCCGGGGTGGATTGGTTTCATTTCACCGGTATAACCCCGGCACTTTCGCCAAATGCGGCGGCGGTTTGTCTGGAGGCATGCAAAAAGGCCAAAGAGATGGGCGTTAAAGTGAGCTGTGATTTGAATTACCGCAAAAACCTATGGACGACCGAGGAGGCCGGCAAATGTATGGCCGAGATTATGCCGTTTGTTGACCTTTGTATTGCCAATGAAGAAGATGCGGAAAAGGTGTTTGCCATTTCTGCCGCAAATACGAATGTGACTGGCGGGCATTTGAGCCACGAGGATTATAAAGATGTGGCAAAACAGCTGGCCGAGCGGTTTGGCTTTACCGAGGTGGCTATTACCCTGCGCGAGAGCATTTCCGCCAATGATAATAATTGGGCGGCCATGCTTTATGATGGCAAAGATTTCCATTTTTCCAAAAAATATCCAATTCATATTGTGGATAGGGTTGGCGGCGGCGATAGCTTTGGCGGCGGTTTGATTTATGCTATGCTCGAGGGGATGAATCCCCAGGCTTGTATTGAGTTTGCTGTGGCGGCGTCTTGCCTAAAACACAGCATCGAGGGCGATATGAATCATGTGACGGTGGCGGAGGTGAAAGCTCTGGCTGGCGGCGATGGTAGCGGTCGGGTTTTAAGATAAAACCACTGATAAACACAGATAGTCACGGATAAAACCTTTTCGGCCGCGGATTTTACGTCTGCGGCCGAAAATAAAAAGAGAAAATTTTGAAAATGGGTATTGACATTGGGTGGGAAATGTGGTAAAATTTTTTGGTGACGTTTCTCGCGATGGCGAGAGATTGGCTGTGATTCGGGAGGTTGCCGCGGATGCGGGGTTTTTCCGGGGAGCTATGTTGTGGTTTATAAGACCGGGCGAAAGGTGTCGGCTGTTTGTCGGCATAGTCACTGCGCTTTTGGATGAAACCTGTGGTGTTGGCAAATTTGATTTGCCGATGTGCGATACACCCGGGTGAGTTGTTCTGAAAAATAGCGTGGTTTAGCCTCGTCCTTAGTTTATTTAAAAGGAGGAGCTTTTTTTATGGCAAAGAGTAACAAAATTCGTATTAGCCTAAAGGCGTATGACCATCGGATTATTGACCAGAGTGTTGTTCAGATTATTGATACGGCTAAAAAGACCGGGGCTACCGTGAAAGGGCCCATACCCCTGCCCACAAAGCGCGAAATTATCACGATTTTGCGGGCGGTGCATAAATACAAGGATAGCCGCGAGCAATTTGAGCAGCGTACCCATAAACGGCTGATTGATATTATCAGCCCCACGCAAAAAACCGTGGATGCCCTAACCCGGCTGGATTTGCCCGAGGGTGTTGGGATTACTATGAAAGTAATGTAAATGAAAATACAAGATTGCCAATAATTGGCAATCCGCTGTAGGAGGAATGTAAAATGAAAAAGGCTTTAATGGCCAAAAAGATTGGCATGACGCAGGTTTTTACCGAGGATGGCAAAATGGTTGCGGTGACTGTGCTAGAGGCTGGGCCATGTGTGGTTGTGCAAAAAAAGACCATGGAAAATGATGGCTATTGCGCGCTGCAACTGGGTTTTGCGGATGTGCGGACAAACCAGCGCGGCCACCAGTATATCAACAAACCTGACGCCGGACATTATAAAAAAGCCGGAGTTTCCGCCAAAAAATACTTGAAGGAATTTAAGATTGAAGATGGCGATTATGAGGTTGGCGCCCAAATCAAGGCCGATATTTTTGCGGCGGGTGAGCGGGTTGATATTACCGGGGTTAGCAAGGGTAAAGGCTTTTCGGGTGCTATAAAGCGGCATAATCAAGGCCGCGGCCCTATGACCCATGGCTCGAAATACCACCGCGGAGTAGGCTCGCTAGGCGCGGGTACTACGCCGGGCCGGGTTCGCAAAGGCAAAAAAATGCCGGGGCAAATGGGTAATGTGCAAGTTACCGTCCAAAATTTGGAAATTGTCCGAGCGGATGCCGAGCGGAATTTGATTTTGGTAAAAGGCGCGGTTCCCGGCTCTAATGGGACGCTGCTTTATATAAAAGATACTGTGAAAACTAACTAAACCCGGAAGGAGGGAATGTGATGGCAATCGTCGATTTGTATAATATGAAAGGCGAAAAAATCGGCAATGTGGAATTGATTGATGAGATTTTTGGCATAAAACCTAATGAGCATGTGGTTCATCAGGCGGTGGTGCAGTTTTTGGCGAATAAACGCCAGGGCACAAAATCTACCCTAACCCGGGCTGAGGTTCGCGGCGGCGGGGCAAAGCCTAGGCCGCAAAAGGGCACGGGTAGGTCGCGCCAGGGCTCGATTCGCTCGCCCCAATGGACCGGGGGCGGTGTGGTTTTCGCGCCAAAGCCTCGTGATTTTTCGTTCAAATTGAACAAAAAAGTCAAAAGATTGGCGTTAAAATCTGTGCTATCTGCTAAAGTTAGCGCGGGGAAAATTTTGGTGCTGGACGAGCTTAAATTTGACGAAATCAAAACCAAAAAAATGGCGGAGGTTTTGACGAATGTAAAGGTAAAAAAAGCCTTGATTGTTATTGAAAATAACGACCAAAGCGTGGTTTTGTCCGCCAGAAATATCCCGGGGATAAAAACCGCGGGGGTTAATACCATCAATGTTTATGACATTTTAAGGAATGATTTCCTTATTTTGACAAAAGACGCCGTCCAAAAGATATCGGAGGTGTATAAATAATGCCTGATTTAAAATATTACGATATTATCCTAAAGCCCATTATCACCGAGAAAAGCATGAATGAGATGAGTGATAAAAAATATGCTTTTTATGTGCATCCTGCCGCGACGAAAAACCAAATCCGCGAGGCTGTAGAAAAGCTATTTGATGGGACGAAAGTGGATAAGATAAACACTTTCAATCTGGTGGGCAAGAAAAAACGCACCAGAACGCAAAAATACGGCCGCCGCGCCGAGCGGAAAAAAGCAATCATAAAGCTAACCCCCGCCAGCCGCGAAATAGAGCTATTCCAAGGCATGTAACCCCGTAGGGGCGACCATTGGTCGCCCGATATCCACATGCAACAACCCGTAGGGGCGACCATTGGTCGCCCGCACTAAAGGAGTGATAACCATGGGAATTCGCAGATATCGCCCAACTACTCCATCCCGCAGACATATGACCAGCCTGGATTTTTCTGAAATCACAAAGAAAAAGCCCGAAAAATCGCTGGTTGTGCATCTGAAAAAACATTCTGGGAGGAATAATCAGGGCAAAATAACCGTTCGCCATAGGGGCGGCGGGCATAAGAAAAAATATCGGATTATTGATTTTAAACGCAACAAAGACGGCATTCCCGCCATTGTAAAGGCTATCGAATACGACCCAAATCGCACGGCGAATATCGCCCTGCTGGCATATTTGGATGGCGAAAAGCGGTATATTCTCGCGCCAAATGGGCTAAAAGTCGGGGATAAGTTGATGAATGGGCCTGAAGCGGAAATCCGGGTTGGCAATTGTTTGCCAATGGCCAATATGCCTTTGGGTAGCTCGATTCATAATATCGAGATGAAACCCGGCGCGGGCGGCCAACTGGTGCGTTCTGCGGGCAATACTGCCCAGCTAATGGCGCGGGAGGGCAAATATGCCACCGTCCGTCTGCCTAGCGGCGAGATGCGGCTGCTGAATGTGAATTGCCGCGCGACTTTGGGGCAGGTGGGTAATAGCGACCATGAGCTGGTAAAAATTGGCAAAGCCGGGCGCAAGCGGAATATGGGCATTCGTCCGACTGTCCGCGGGTCGGTAATGAATCCAAACGACCACCCCCATGGTGGCGGCGAGGGCAAAGCCCCAATAGGCCGCCCCGCACCCAGCACCCCCTGGGGCAAACCCGCTCTGGGATATAAAACCCGCAAAAAGAATAAGCAAAGCAATAAATATATTGTTAGCAAAAGAACGAAGTAGCGGGAGGTTAGTATGGAGCCGAGAATTGTTGATTTTGCCCCAAAGGCCGTTGTTGGCTATGAAATAATTGGCGGCGGAAATGATTTTGATAAAATCCCCGGATTTTGGGCGCAGGTGATGGGGGATGAGCGATATCCCGCCCTGCAAAATCTCGATTGCTGTGCTGATTGCACAGAATATGGGGCTTTTGTTGAATATACGGATGGCGGTGCTTTTCGCTATATGATTTGCCGCGAGCTAAAAGCCGGAGCGTCCGCGCCTGATGGCTTTGCGACTGGGCAAATCAATGGCGGCAAATACGCCGGTTTTGAAAGCTCTGTGGAGGATTGTCCGAAAACCTTTGATATCGCATATGAGTGGGCGGACAAAAACGGACACAAAATTCCCGCAAATGGCACAAGTTTCGAGCTTTATGATGACCGCATGGCAAATGGGATTTTAGAGGTATTTGTGCCGCTTGCCTAGATAGAATAGATTGCATAGATTTTTGGTAAAGGAGGGCGAGAAATGGCGAGGTCGTTGAAGAAAGGGCCGTTTTGTGATGACCATTTGATGAAAAAGGTTGTGACGCAAAATGAAACCAATAGCAAGCAGGTTATTAAAACCTGGTCGCGCAGGTCGACTATTTTTCCCGATATGATTGGGCATACCATCGCCGTGCATGATGGGCGCAAACACGTGCCTGTTTATATCAGCGAAGATATGGTTGGGCATAAATTGGGAGAATTTGCCATGACGCGGAATTATCGCGGGCATGGTAAAGATGCGGAAAGACGTTCGCGGAATAGATAATGCGGAATAGAAATAAAGCGGAATAGAAATAAATTCGAAGGGAGGCGACCTTGGTGGCTCAGGGTAGTCGTAGTCAGTATAAAAGGCAAAGAAATAAAGATAATCGGGAAACGCGACCCCATGCCCATGCCAAATTTATCCGCATTTCTGATACGAAAGCGCGGATTGTGCTGGATATGATAAAGGGCAAGGGAGTGCATGAAGCAAAGGCGATTTTGTTTAATTCGCCGCGCTATGCATCGCAGATTATTTATAAGGTTTTAAATTCCGCCATCGCCAATGCCGAGCATAATCTAGGCATGGATGCGGATGATTTAATAGTTGACGAGGTTCATGCAAATCGCGGCTCTAGTTATGGTTCGCGTTTCCGCCTGAATCCCCGCGCAAAAGGGCGGGCAAATAAAATCGAGCGGAAAGTTTCCCATATTTCCGTATATCTAAATGAGAAAAGCTAAAGGAGGGATCAGCATTTGGGACAAAAAGTAAATCCCCATGGGCTTAGAGTCGGGATTAACAAGGATTGGGATTCCGTTTGGTATGCCGACAAAAATTTTGGCGACCTCCTTGTTGAAGACAATAAGATTCGTAAATTTATTAAGAAAAAACTGTTTTTAACAGGTGTTTCAAAAATCCATATCGCCAGAACAACTAGCCGGGTGAAAGTAACCGTATTTACTGCAAAACCGGGAATTGTGATAGGGCGAAATGGCCAGGCTATTGCCGAGCTTGCGGCCGATGTGCAAAAATTTGTAAAAGACCCAAATCAAAAGGCTGTGATAAATGTAGAAGAAATCAAAAGGCCGGAGCTATCTAGCCAATTGGTTGCTGAGGATATTGCAAAACAGCTGGAAAACCGGGTTACTTTCCGCCGCGCTATGCGCCAAGCCATGACACGCACCATGAAAAGCGGCGCAAAGGGCATAAAAGCCCAAACCAGCGGCCGCCTAGGCGGCGCAGATATCGCTCGCGCCGAGCATTATCACGAGGGGACAATCCCCCTGCAAACCCTGCGAGCCGATATAGATTATGGCTTTGCCGAGGCCGATACTACCTATGGCAAACTGGGGGTAAAAGTCTGGATTTATAAGGGCGAGGTTTTGCCCGGCAAAGAAAGAGTATCTGAGATGGTAGCCGGCCCAAGATCCGACCGCGGGCCAAGAGGCGACCGCCCACCCCGCGATAATAGGAGAGGTGAGAGAAGATAATGTTGATGCCAAAACGAGTAAAACGCCGCAAACAGTTTCGTGGGCGTATGAAAGGGGTTGCGCATAGGGGCAACCGGATAATATATGGGGATTTTGGCCTGATTGCCATGGAGCCATCCTGGATTACCAGCAATCAAATCGAATCCGCCAGAATCGCAATGACCCGTTCGATTAAAAGGGGCGGAAATGTTTGGATTAAAATTTTTCCCGATAAACCCATAACCAGCAAACCCGCCGAAACCCGGATGGGCTCTGGTAAAGGCAGCCCTGATTATTGGGTGGCTGTGGTGCGCCCGGGGCGTGTTATGTTTGAGCTAAACGGCGTATCCGAAGAACTCGCTCGCGAGGCCTTGCGCCTGGCTATGCATAAATTGCCCATAAAATGCAGGATTGCATCCCGCAAAGAAATAGATATGGAATTGGATGGTGATAGGGGTGAAAAGTAAGGACTTTTTGGATGATTTAAAGGCAAAAAGCCCAAATGAATTGCAAATATCGCTGGTTGATGCCAAAACAGAGCTTTTCAACCTGCGTTTGCAAAATGCCACAAACCAGCTGGACAATACGGCCAGAATAAAAGAGGTGCGCAAAAATATAGCGCGCATCAGAACAATAATGACCCAAAAAGAACGCGGGCTGGCGTAAATGGTGAGGAGGTAAATAGTGGAGCGAAACCTACGCAAAACCAGGATTGGCCGCGTGACTAGCGACAAAATGCAAAAAACCATTGTAGTCGCTGTGGAAACTACCGTGCGCCACCCCCTGTATAAAAAGACTGTGAAAAAAACCTATAAACTAAAGGCTCATGATGAGGATAATACTGCCGGTATTGGCGACCGCGTGCGGGTGATGGAAACCCGCCCTATGTCAAAAGATAAACGCTGGCGGCTTGTCGAGGTTATCGAGCGGGCAAAGTAATTTTGCGCATTTGTGCATTAGGAGGAAACGAAAATGGTTCAACAAGAAAGCAGGCTTGTTGCGGCTGATAACTCGGGGGCAAAGGAGCTTTTGGTTATCCGTGTTTTAGGCGGATCAAAGCGGCGGTATGCCGGAGTTGGCGATGTTATTATCTGTACGGTAAAAGATGCAACACCCGGCGGCGTTGTTAAAAAAGGCGAGGTCGTAAAAGCGGTTGTTGTTCGCACAAAAAAAATGGTAACGCGGCCTGATGGCTCATATATCCGTTTTGATGATAATGCCGCCGTTATTATCCGCGATGACCAAAACCCCCGCGGTACGCGGATTTTTGGCCCTGTGGCAAGAGAGCTGCGGGAAAAACAATATATGAAGATTTTGTCATTAGCACCCGAAGTGCTATAGAAAATATGGAAAATATCAGACTGGTAACTGAGCGGCTGATTATTCGCAATCCTAATATGGATGATTTGGATAACTGGCATAAACTATTAAGCGATGGCTATAATATGCGATTTTTGCGGGATATTCGCACGCAATATAAAAGCGAGAGCCGCAAAAATCTAATAGATGCCATATCTGATATTTGTAATCCTGATAGAATAAGGTTTTTTCTGGCCATGGAAACCCATGATGGGGATTTTATTGGTAGTATTGGTTTTACAGTATTGCCAAGCCAAGAGCGTCGGGTGCATATGGGATATTTTTTGCTACCGGAGCATCATGGGCGCGGATATGCCACCGAAGGGGTTTTGGCCATATTGAAATTTGCCTTTGATGATTTGGGCGTTGAAATTGTTCAGACCGGGGCAAATTTGGAAAATAAAGCCAGCATTCGTGTAATGGAAAAAGCCGGGCTATGCCGGGTGCGCCAAAGTACCGAGCGGGTAGAATACGAAGTCCGCGTAGGGGCGGCCACTGGCCGCCCGTGATTAAACACGTGACCACGGCCTGTTGGCGGATAATGTAAGGAGGTAACCAACCAAATGACTAAAATAAAACGCGGCGACCGCGTTGTGGTAACTGCCGGCAAGGATAAAGGCAGAGAGGGCAAGGTTTTGATTGTGGATGCCAAAAAGGGCAGGGTGGTTGTTGAGGGGGCCAATATGGTGAAAAAACACTCAAAGGCCAATCAGCAAAACCCCACCGGCGGCATAATCGAGCGGGAATCCCCAATAGACATTAGCAATATAGCATATTTGCACAAAGGGCGAGCCGTTAGGCTGGGTTTTGTTGTTGAAACTGCCGAACGCGGCGGCAAAATTACAAAAACCAAAAAGCGCGTTGCGCGCCCTAGTGGGGATATTATTGACTAAAATTTCGCACAATCTAGCGAAAGGAGAAATTGAATTTTGAATAGATGCAGAGAAATCTATGAAAAGGAAATTGTTCCTGCAATGATGGAAAAATTTTCATATAAAAACAAAATGGCTGTGCCTAAAATCGAAAAAGTCGTTGTAAATATGGGTTTGGGCGAGGCTAAAGATAATTCAAAGGTAATCGAATCTGCCAGCCAGGATTTGGTTACTGTGACCGGGCAAAAGCCCGTTGTCACCAAGGCGAAACGCTCTATCGCGAATTTCAAGCTGCGCCAGGGCATGAGCATAGGCGCAAAGGTAACATTGCGCGGCGAAAAAATGTATTCGTTTGTGGATAGGGTTATCAATGTGGCTCTGCCGCGTGTGCGGGATTTTCAGGGGGTTTCCGGCGAGGCTTTTGATGGCCGCGGAAACTATACCCTAGGCATTCGCGAGCAAATAATTTTCCCCGAAATCGCATATGAAAATATTGATAAAATTCGCGGAATGAATGTGATTATTGTAACAACGGCTAAAACCGACGAGGAAGCACACGAGCTTTTGCGCCTTTTCGGAATGCCATTTAGAAGATAGGAGGCGGTATGCTTGGCAAGAAAGGCTTTGGTTTTAAAACAGCAGAAAACGCCCAAATTTAAAGTGCGGGCGTATTCGCGGTGCAAAATATGCGGCCGCCCCCATGGAACCCTGCGCAAATACGGCATTTGCCGGATTTGCTTCCGTGAGCTGGCATATAAAGGCCAGATTCCCGGGGTTCGTAAAGCTAGTTGGTAATCCAGTTGGAAGGAGGTAGACTGCATGTCTATGAGCGACCCTATTGCAGATATGCTTACTCGTATCAGAAACGCTAATTCTGCAAAGCACAATACAGTCGATGTGCCTGCATCCAGAGTGAAAGAGGCCATCGCAAAAATCCTGGTAGATGAAGGGTTTGTAAAAAATTATGAGGTTGTTGGCGGCGAAATTAAAAAAACAATTCGCATCCAGCTAAAATATGGCAAAACCAAAAACGAAAAGGTAATTTCTGGTATTCGGCGCATTTCAAAACCCGGATTGCGGGTTTATGCCGGAAGCGAGGAAATTCCCCGGGTGCTAAATGGCATGGGAATAGCGATTGTTTCCACGAACCATGGAATTATAACCGATAAACAAGCCCGCAAAGCCGGCGTTGGCGGCGAAGTGCTGGCATATGTGTGGTAGATGCTAGATATCGAATCGAGGTGTAAAAATGTCAAGAATTGGGAAAATGCCTATTGCTATTCCGGCGGGTGTTGATATCAAGCTGGAGGCGGGCAATTTCATGACTGTTAAAGGGCCCAAGGGCGTTTTGGCGCGGAAATTGGTGGATGAAATGAATATCGCCATTGAGGGTGCTGAAATTGTTGTTACCCGCCCAAATGATTTAAAGCGGTTTAAGTCTTTGCATGGCCTGACCCGCACCCTGATTAGCAATATGGTGGTTGGGGTGACGACGGGATATACAAAGACGCTGGAAATAAATGGCACGGGCTACCGCGCCGCAAAGGCCGGCAATAAACTAACCCTATCGCTGGGATATAGCCATCCTGTCGAAATGAACGACCCCGAAGGGGTAGAGGTGACGGTAGAGGGCAATAACCGCATACATGTTAGCGGCATAGACAAGGAAAAGGTGGGCCAATGCGCCGCCAATATCCGCGCCAAACGGCCGCCCGAGCCATATAATGGCAAGGGAGTAAAATATTCCACCGAGCGGATTCGCCGTAAGGCCGGCAAATCCGGTAAAAAGTAGGAGGTATGAATTGTGATTAAAAAGCCTTCTCGTAATGTTTTGAGGAAGAAAAGGCATTTGCGTATTCGCAATAAAATTAGCGGGACACTAGCCGCGCCGCGGCTTTGCGTGTTTCGCTCGAATAAACATATTTATGCGCAGGTTATTGATGATATATCCGGCCATACTCTGGCGGCGGCCAACACAAAAGAGGCCGGGCTAAATCTGGCGAAAACCGGCAATGTGGATGCGGCCAAAACCATTGGCTCGACCATTGCAAAGCGCGCCATAGCGGCGGGGCATAGCAAAATCGTTTTCGACCGCGGCGGATATGTTTATCATGGAAAGGTAAAGGCTCTGGCCGATGCCGCCCGCGAGGCGGGACTGCAATTTTAACGCAACAACCCCGCAACCCCGCAACCCGTAGGGGCGGCCACTGGCCGCCCGCGTTCAAAGGAGGGACTATAAAACTTGAACAAAAAAATTGATGCAAACAATCTGGATATCAAAGACAGAGTTGTTGCCATAAAACGTGTTACAAAGGTTGTTAAAGGCGGACGCACCATGAGCTTTTCGGCTTTGGTAGTTGTTGGCGATGGCGATGGGCATGTTGGTTTTGGTTTGGGCAAAGCCCAGGAAACCACCGAGGCCATCCGCAAAGGCCGCGAGGATGCAAAGAAAAATATGGTTCGCATTGAGCGGGATGAAAATGACAGCATTTTCCATCAGGCAATCGGCCATTTTGGTTCGGCAAAAGTCCTGCTAAAGCCCGCCCCTGCTGGGTCTGGGATTATTGCAGGCTCGGCTGTGCGCGCCGTTATGGAGCTGGCCGGCATTAAAAACGTGGTGACAAAATGCCTGGGGACAACCAATAGGCAAAATGTAGTAACCGCCGCATTTGAGGGGCTGAAAATGATTCGCACCCCAGAGCAGGTGGCGAAATTGCGCGGCAAAACCGTCGAGCAAATTATGGCATAGGAGGATAACATGGCTGATTTGAAAATAAGCCTGGTAAAATCTCCCATAGGAGCAAAACCCAAACAAAAGCTGACAATAAAGGCTTTGGGGCTGGGCAAAATGAATTCGTTTAATATTCACAAAGACAATCCCGCTATCCGGGGAATGATTCGCAAAGTAAATCATCTTGTGAAAGTTGAACAAGTATAATCAAAAAACGGAGGTGAAAACTATGCAATTAGGCCAATTAGCTCCGGCGGCCGGCTCAAAGAAAAAGCGTTTTCGGGTTGGGCGCGGCCATGGTAGCGGTGCCGGCAAAACCAGCGGCCGCGGCCATGGCGGGCAAAAATCCCGCTCGGGCGGCTCTATCCGCCAGGCCTTTGAGGGCGGGCAATTCCCTATGTATCGCAGATTGCCAAAGCGCGGCTTTAAAAATCGCAATCATTTGGAAATAGTTGCTATAAATGTTAGCCTTCTTGATGCCGCATTTAATTCCGGCGATATAGTCGATATTGCCGCATTGCAGAGCAAGGGCCTGATTTCAAAACCCAGAGATGGTGTAAAAATCCTGGGCAATGGCGAAATCACAAAGGCTCTAACTGTTTGTGTGCATCGGTTTAGCGAGTCGGCAAAGGCCAAAATCGAGGCTGTCGGCGGCAAAGCAGAGGTGATATAATGTTTTCGATTTATGCAAACGCCCTGAAAGTAAAGGATATTCGGCGAAAGCTGGGCTATATTTTATTAGTTTTGCTGATATTTAGAATTGGTTCACATATCCCCCTACCGGGGCTGGATATGGATTTGCTAATGGATGCCGGCATGGATGGCCAAACATTTATCGCCATGCTAGTAGGCGGCGATATGGGCACGATTTTTGTAATGGGTATCGGGCCGTATATCACCGCGAGCATCATAATGCAGCTGCTTTGCGTGGCTGTGCCCTATTTGGAGCAGCTGAAAAAAGAGGGCGAAGAAGGCCGCAAAAAAATCAACCAATATACCCGCGTTTTGGCCGTTATTATGGCGGTTTTGCAAGGGGCGGGAACGGTATTTTCTTTGCGCGGCTTTTTCCATTATCAAAACATATTCGTTTATCTGGTAGCGGCGCTGACCATGATTGCGGGCACTATGTTTATTATGTGGCTATCCGAGCTTTTAACAGAGCGCGCTATAGGCAATGGGGCATCGTTTATAATATTTGCTAATATTTTGACCGGTTTGCCCATGGCTATTGCCCAGCTATATTTTTACTCGACCCAAAGCGTGGGACATGCTATTATGATTGCTTTGGTGCTGGCGTTGTTTGTATTGATAATCGGTTTTGTTCTGCTGGTGCAGGATGGCCAGCGGAAAATTCCGATTCAATACTCCAAAAAAATGGTGGGCAAGCAAATGTATGGCGGACAAAGCTCGCATTTGCCTGTAAAGGTTAATTTTGCGGGGGTTATGCCTATAATCTTTGCGATGAGCTTGCTGGGTTTTCCCATGCAGCTAAACCAATTTGCGTCTTGGCCTTGGCTGGTGACTCTAACCGAATTTTTGAGCATAACCAGCCCATTTGGCGCGGCATTATATGTTATTCTAATATTCGCATTCACTTTCTTTTATACGAGCTTTGCCCTCAACCCTGTTGAGATGGCGGAGAATTTAAAGAAAAACGGCGGATTTATTCCGGGAATACGCCCGGGCAAACCCACCAGCGATTATATCCAAAAATCCGTAACCCGATTAAGCTGGGTTGGGGCGACATTTTATGCCATAGTGGCCTTGATTCCGGTGATTTTGGAATGGACGCTGGGCATAGGCGTTGGTTTTGGCGGAACGACATTGCTAATTGTTGTTGGTGTTGCGCTAGAGCTTGTTAAACAGCTGGAATCTCAGCTTTTGATGCGCAATTATAAAGGATTTTTGGCGACATAGGAGGCAAGGTATATGCGTTTGATAATTTTGGGGCCATCGGGGGCGGGTAAAGGCACCCAGGCCTCGCGCATTGCCGAGCATTTCGGTATTCGGCATATATCCACCGGAGATTTGCTGCGCGAGGAGGTTTTGCCCGATACCATACTTTCCCGCGCCGTGAAACGGCTGATAGATAGCGGCGATTTGGTGCCGGATGAGCTAATGCTCTCGATAGTTTCCGAAATTTTAGAGGGGGATAATTTCCTGCTGGATGGTTTTCCGCGCACTTTTGCCCAGGCATTGGAGCTGGATGAAATCTGCTCGCAATACAATACCCCCATCGATATCGCCATAAATATCGAGGTGCCGGATGACGAAATTATTCAGCGGATAACCGGGCGAAAGGTTTGCCCTGGCTGCAAGGTGATGTATCATATTTATTACAAGCCGCCAATGACGCCTTTTGTTTGCGATATTTGCCAAGGGCCGCTTGAGCAGCGGCCGGATGATACCGCCATCACCGTGCGGCATCGGCTGAAAATCTATCGCGAACGAACGCTGCCAATAGTGGATTTTTATCGCCGCAGCAATTTGCTAATCGAAATGGATGGCACTGGCGATATGAATGAGATTTTCAATACTTTGGTGCGGCTTGTTGATGAAAAATTTGCACATAGGGGGGATGCGACAAATGTCTAATTTTCCACAAAAAGCGGCATTTGTCAAAACAAATGGCAATCCTCATTAAAAGCAAGGTCGAAATCGAAAAAATGCGCGTGGCCTGTTCTATTGTGCGGGATGTTTTGAATATGCTAGAGGATATGATTAAACCCGGCATTAGCACCGGCGAGCTAAATACAGCCGCCGAGCGATTTATTCACAATAAAGGGGCCACCCCCAGCTTTAAAGGATTTAATGATTTTCCGAAATGTTTATGCACCAGCGTGAATGAAGAGGTAATTCATGGGATTCCCGGTTTAAGACGGCTGAATTCGGGCGATATTATTAGCATTGATGTAGGCGCGTATATTGGCGGCTATCATGGCGATGCGGCGCGGACTTTCGGCGTTGGGAAAATCAGCAAGCAGGCGCAGGCTCTGATTGACTGCACCCGGGATTGCTTTTTTGCGGGTATTGAGCACGCCCGCGCCGGCTCGCGGCTAAATTCCATTGGTGCGGCCATAGAGGATTTTTGCATAGGCCGCGGGATGACTGTGGTGCGCGAGTTTGTTGGCCATGGCATTGGCAAAGATATCCATGAAGACCCCCAGATTGTGAATTACCGCGAAAAAAAGCGCGGGCCAAAACTGGCGGCCGGGATGATTTTGGCCATTGAGCCTATGGTTGTGACAGGTGATTGCGAGGTTGAAATTTTGGCGGATGATTGGACGGTTGTTACAAAAGACCGCTCTTTGGCCGCTCATTATGAAAACACGGTTTTAATAACGGCGGATGGGGTTTGTGAAATATTAACAATATAGGCGGCGATATATTATGGAATTGTCCGTAGGGCAAATTGTTTTTTCAAAAGCCGGACGGGATAGGGGCGCGGCCATGATTATTATCGGGCTGACTACCGAGCGAGATGGGGAATATGCGATTTGTGCAGATGGGGATAAGCGGCCGCTGGCCGCCCCCAAAAAGAAAAAGGCAAAACATCTGCAACCCACCCGCCATATCGCCCAAAATATCGCCCATGCCATAACCGCCGGGCAGCATATAATGGATAGTGAAGAT
>Ga0209755_10000818_pt1 | contig 53788 bp, 45 predicted proteins | sample TergutCo191P1_FD_187301 | JGI IMG/M metagenome (GOLD analysis project Ga0209755, IMG submission 187301) | Cornitermes sp. P1 segment gut microbial communities from Petit-Saut dam, French Guiana - Co191P1 (SPAdes) (version 2) | ecosystem: Host-associated > Arthropoda: Insects > Digestive system...
CTTTTAAGGAGTAGAAAACATTCTTGGCAAAGAACACAACGCTGCCTATTATGCCAAACAACGCCGCGAATAACGCATTGCCGGTGCCAGGATCCAAATAGCCTTTTTTATTGCCTAAATTCATTTTTTACTTTCCTCCCTTTTCTCGAGGTTGCATTTTATCGTTGCTCAAAAGTGAGCGTAAAACCTTGCTTGCATCAATCGCATGCTTTTTCCAAGCTATAGATAGACTATCTGTGGTTGGCAAAAAGCCGTTTTTTCCAATAAAAATCTCCTCGGTTGAAAGCCCACCCGTTAAAACAAAATCCCTGAAACCCAAAAAATACGCATTTTCGGAATAGAATAACGCCGGCTGCTGTGCTGGCCTTTCCTGCGTAAGTAAATCGTAACCCCAAAAATGATTTGCGCTTCTCACCTGCGCTAAGTCCATAATCGTAGGCGCAATATCCAATTGCGAAGCGACATCCTCACGAACTTCTAAACCCTTGAAAAGATTTGTATCCGGTGAAAATATGCCTAAAAAAATCTGCGCAGCAGAAACGCTAATTGGCGGAGGATGCGCATAATCAACGGAATCCACAGGGGTATCGTGGTCACCCAAAACTATTACCACGGTGCGCTGAAAATCGGGGCGAGTCGCAAGATGAGCGAGCAAGCGCCCAAACTGGTTGTCTGTGTATCGCACTGCGTTTCTGTATCTGGTCATTGCATCGCCTGATTTAGGCGCAAAACTATCTGGATAACCATAAAACGGAACATGTGTTGATATTGTGTTATACACCAACAGATATGGTTTATCAGCAGGCAAAAAGTCCAGCATGCGAAGCGTTAAATCCATCCCCAAACTGTCTCCGGTACCTTCAATTTCCACTTTGTCTACGGTTTGCCAGTTATCGAAAAATCTTTCCACAAACGGCAGAGTGTGGTCAAAAACAGGGTTGGAAACAGTCATGTACGCTTTTGCATAATCGGTTAATAATTCAGGAAAACCGGTGAGATTATTTGATGCGTAAAAACTTGGCACATCACGTTTTGGGTGCGATGGAAAACCCAAATAAGTTGATGTTGTTCCTCTGACGGTGGGGTAACCGCCGCTAAATGCGCTTTTAAACCAAAGTCCTCCGCCTTTTGCCAGTTCCCATAAATTGGGCGCAAGGGCTGTGTCGCCGGAGAGCATTTGGTTGAAAATTCTGCCTTTATATGATTCTGCAAAAACGAGAACTATGCTATATGGAATTTTTGCCCTGTATTCGTGTGTTGGCGCAGTGCGGAATGCCGGAAATTCCATTGTATTAGGACGGTGTTCAGAAAATTCGGATGGAAGAAATGCGTCTAAAGAGACAATGATTTTTTCTGTAATTTTATAGTTATCCCTGAATCTCTCAAAAACTTCCAAAACACCAATGTGCAAAACCGGCGAGGTTAGAGTGTGCTTGCCAAGCCCAAAGCGCATATCAACAGGATAGTTTATAATCGGAATAATTTTAGTTTCCCTTGTTCCACTTAAAAATAAAATGAGCGGAATTACAGATAGGATAAGCCCGGAAGCTCCGAGAACAAGCGGCGTTTTAAATGTGATAGGCTTGGCATTTTTTTTGAATGGAAGGAAAATAGCCAATAGAGCACCGCCTGCAAGCCCGGAAAATAACATCGTTAGCCACAATGCAGTTCCCTTTGCATCTCCACCTAGCATGGCAATGGTTGTGCTGTCAAAAATATTTGATATGTGAAAATATGTCCGCAAAAACGAATATGAAAGCCGTTGGTTGTTAAAGCGCAAAACCTCGTAATCAACAACCGCAACCGCAAAATAAAGAGCCAGAAAAACAGCGAGCAATCGGGCAGGAAGAAAAAATTTTTGCCATTTACATTGCCACAATGCAAAGAAAGAAGACATAAACAGAATAGCCCCAAATGCCATGCATAGTTGCCAAAGTTCTTTTCCTTTAAAAGAATCCTGCATTGAAAGTCCAAGAGCATTGGGCAATGCCCAAAAAAGCGCAAGCATTACGGTTTGCAAAAATATAGCGGCTATGACTATGAAAATAATCGGGTTCATTGCTCTGAGCCTCTTTGATAAAAATTCTGATAAAAAATGCCTTTGTCAAATTTATGAGGTCCTATTCGCATTTCGGTATTTTTAATTTTGTATTTCAAAGGAGCTTCACTCTCAAATAGATAGGCGAAAATTATCGGAAATAAATCCTGCGATACGTTGAAATTCTCATCGTATTTTTCTGCCTTTTCCCTATTTGGCCAGCGCACAGCCATAAACGCTCCGAATATATCGCGGAACTTCATGTGATCTACTTTGTTGAAATCATAGTTTTTAGGAAATTTATTGCCATCGTCCATAAGGAAAACGCCATGGTCGCTCATAAAAATTATTATTGCATTGGGGTTTTGTTTTAATGTTTCAAGTTCCTCTTTCATTGCAACCAGACATTTGTTGTAAAGAGGAAGAAATTTTTGCACTTCTCTTTCCGTTGTTCCTACGCCTCCCATGCTTGAATGCCCCGGGCAACCCATTCCATACGCAAAAATCTTGCCTTTCTCGGAATTATCTGCTGCAAAATCCGCAAGCTCTGTTAAAAATTGCCTAGTTGAACTAACCATTCCCGAATTAAGCGTTCCTTTCAGAATGTTTTTAAATATTAAATTCTTCGGTTCAAGCAAGTGTTCGGCAAAAGCTTTATCCTGCGCTACAAAATCATAGAAATTATCACCGCCGGCTATATATCTATCATAAGGATTGTAGTTTCCGGTACGGTAGCCGTTATTTTGCAACAGTATATTTGTTATGTTGTTGCCGGCCATTCTTTCTCTGAAAAAATCATTTGAGCCACCATCAGAAAATCCTTTGATACCAGCATCTTTAAGCCATTTCAAATGGTTATGATGGCCGGGTGCAGCTACGCCGTTTATATTAGCTAAAGAATCCGTATTAAAATCAAAAACACTGCTCATTGTTCCTATAGTATGGTCAGCCATTGTATAAAGATCATATATTTTAAAATCATTCTGTTCAAAAATACGCATTAAGTCATTGTAGTTCGGCAAGCTAAAATATTCAGCGTAATCTTTATGCGGGAATGCATCGTGCATAAAGAGATAAATACTTGCGGAATCTTTTAATTCAAGCGAAGCCAGATCTTCCGGAATGTTAACCTTTTCTGCCAATTCTTTAGAACCCAGCTTCACATTTCCAACAAAAAACAAAAGGTATAGAGAGGCAATTACAGAAAATGCTATCATTGCACCCTTTTGCTTTATAATAGTGCCTGTAAATATTAAAACTGTAATAAACAAAACGAAAAATGACATTCTTAAATCGCTTGTATAATGCGTAATTTCCCTGATCATTGGCAAAAACATCAGCGATAAAATAAACGAAACGGAAATTCTCGGAGAAAAGATGAATGAAGCCAAAATAGAAACTAACAGCATGGCGGCAGCATAGATGATTAAATCTACTCTGTCGAAATAAATCTCATTGGATTTATAGATAAGAATTGCCGGGAACGCCATTATGCTTGCATTCAAAGCCAGCGTTTGCAAATTCGGAATGAAAAATGGAATTTTCGCCTTTACGGCAAACTTGTAAATTATCAAAGCTGCAAAAAGAATTAAAACACAATGCGTATATATTGACTGCTTTCCACCAACAAAGGTTGTGAGAATATAATGGATTATCAAAGCCAGCAATAATTGCCATGCAAAGCCGAAATTTAAGCCGGGACGCTTTATTTTAGGCAGCGGATAAACCTTCAAATATCTGACAAGTGTGAACAATTGGTTAAATGTCCAGTAAATGAGCAGAGCTGCAGGGCTTGCATACAAGAGAAAGAAGAATACCATAGCTATGAATATTCCCTGCTTTCTCTCTTTGCTATCAGCCTCCGAAGAAATGAAAACTGCGCATAAATTTATGAGAGTCATGGCCATAGGCAGCAAGTTAAATCCAGCAAAAAACGCATCAGGAGAGCCAAGCCACGTGCCTTTAAGCGGAGCATAATCGCTCAAGGCATTATACGCAGCTATTAAGATCGGAATTTGAATAAAAAGCGAGGCGAGAGAGCGTATTGAGTAAAAGGGCCAATAGCCGAATTGCTCGTAAAGCTCATTTAAGTTCCTGTGCGTGCTGGGTTTGTACATAGCCAGCCGTTGCTTTATGGTTCTCTCTTTTTTCTCCAAAATCCCCGTTAAATGGTAAAGAGGCGCAAGAACAAGGCTTACAAAAGCAGAAAGCAAAACCAAAGATATTTCATAGCTTCCGATTAAGCCATAAAAGAATTCCAATACACTAATTAATGCTGATTGCAAAAGTATCATTACGGCATCTCCATCGGTAATATAGTAAACGCTGGGGAACGTGCTTACTCCGCAAGCTCAAGCAGGCATTACCCCAAAGAAGCCAAATTTTGCCATTTTTCAAAATTTTTACGCAGGACGTAGTTAATTATCTATATTTAACTACGTTTTGCGCATAGAAGGCAATGTGAATCGTAAAGAGCAAATAATGCAACTCGCTGATACCAGCGGAATTATCAGGGCTAAAGACCTTGAAACCATAGGTATTCCCAGAAATTATTTGTACAAAATGCACAAAGACGGGCTTTTGGAGAAAATATCCCCTGGGCTTTATTCTCTGCCGAACTCCCTTGGAACAGAGTACTCGACTATCGCCGAAATTGCAAAAAGAATTCCTCACGCAGTTATCTGTCTTGTTTCAGCCCTGATTTATCACGAATTGACTACCCAGCTTTCCCCTGATATATGGATATCCGTTCCAAAAAGTTCCCGAAAACCGAAAATCAAATATCCACCTATTAATCTAACTTATGTTTCTGATTTGGCATATTCATTTGGCATTCAAAAGCACATTATAAATGGAGTGTTAGTCAAAATCTACAGCCCTGCTAAAACAGTTGCGGATTGCTTTAAATTTCGCAGCAAAGTTGGTCTTGATGTCGCAATAGAAGCACTGCGCAATGTCCGGCGTTCACGCAAAGCAACGATGGATGAACTGATGGAAGCAGCAAAAGTTAACAGAGTCCTGAAAATTATGATGCCTTATATGGAGGCTATCGTATGAGCCAAGAGAAAAGCATTGCCCATGTGGTTTTTTATCAGTTGCGCAGCAAAGCGAAAGCCAACAATGAAGATTTCCCTCTTTTGCTCGCACGTTACGGCATGGAACGGCTGCTATACCGACTTAGTATTTCTCCATATAACGAGCGATTCATTTTGAAAGGCGCAAGCATGTTTTTAGTCTGGAAGGGACAAAGCTACCGAGTAACCAAAGATGCGGACCTTCTGGGATTCGGCAATCCAGACATAGAACAGCTTGCAGACACATTCCACAATATTTGTAGCATTGAATTTCCAGATGACGGAATAGTTTATCTACCGGAAACATTGAAAGCTGAGAAAATTAGTGAAGCTCATGAATATGAAGGAGTGCAGATTAAGCTAGTTGGATTGCTCAATGAGGCTCGAATACCGCTTCAAATAGATATTGGTTTCGGAGACATAATAACCCCAGCACCTGAAAGCGTAAAATATCCTACGCTTCTTGATGCACCGCCACCGCTTTTAAGAGCCTACACTCAATACACTTTGATTGCCGAGAAATTTGAAGCTATGGTTGATCTTGGCTTGACCAACAGCCGCATGAAAGATTTTTACGATATTTGGCTGCTTTCAAAATTATTTTCATTCAAAGGAGATATTTTGCAAAAAGCTCTAAAGAATACATTTGAGAGGCGAAGAACCGCTTATCCAAAGTTAACGCCGTTTGCGTTTACTTCTGATTTTCATGGCAATTCGCAGAAAATTACCCAATGGGATGCGTTTGTTAACAGGGCTAAATTGAAGGTTTCAGTTGGTAGTTTGAGGACTGTTGTTATGGAAATTTCGGATTTTCTAGCTCCTGTTATACAATCTGATGAGAAGTTTGATGGTGTGTGGTTGTGTGAAAATGGGGAATGGAGCTAGTAAATATATTTATTCCCGTTTGGATTGAGAATCTTGAAGCGGATGATCTAGAATTATTTGCCCAACATTTCCTGGCACTAAAAAAATGCTTGATCAAGAATTCAAGCCGCAGAGTAAGTGGGTTGAGCATAAGGGCAAGAAAATTTTTGATATAATAGTGGGATTTTTATAGCTCGTTAAACAGGCGGGTTATAGCAAATTGAGCTTCCCCACAAGGCTCTAAGCGCTTTATAATAATTTAGCCTTCTGCTGTTTCCTGATATTTTAAACAAAATAATTTTAGAATGAATGGTAAGGAAATATATAATGTTAATTATTTTTCTGCTAAACCAACTATGAGTTTTTTTATAATATAAACTGCGGCTATTGAGTTGCATTTTTATCTTCTTATAATTATCGGAAAAAGATTTGCTCTCCAAGTGAATTATCCGTGCGCTCGGAACGCTATATATTGAAAAACCGGCTTTCTTTACACGCCACGATAGTTCGCTTTCCTCAAAATACATAAAAAAATCAGGATCAAATTTGCCAGCAATACTTAAAACAGAAGCGTTTATCATCATATCTGCTCCCGTGATATAAGCTACTTTCAAGGGTTTGTTCGTATAGTTAAATTCCTGGTTTTTTCCGTATATTATCTTAAATAATATGTCTCCGAGCAAAACGCTTAATTCAAACAGCAGCGAAGGCAAACTTCGCCTAAAAGAATGCAACGGTTGTTCTTTTTCATCATATAAATTTCCTCCGCAAATTCCTGTTTTCGGATTATCATCTAAATAGTCAGATAATATTTTCACAGCATTGTTCAATAATATTGTATCGGAGTTCAATAGAAAAATATTCCGTCCTTTGGCATAATCAAAGCCAATGTTATTTGCCCGGCCAAATCCCAAATTTTCAGGACTCTCAACAAGAATTACTTCTGGAAAAACTTCCTTAAGCATCTGTTGCGAACCGTCGGATGAAGCATTGTCAACTACTATTATCTCATATATCAAGTCCTGAGTCTTCGCAAATACTGACTCTATGCATTGCTTTAACAGGTCTTTTGTATTGTAATTAACAATAACTATTGAAACATCCATAGGAGACAAATGTAGAAATTAGCAAGAGCTTCCACGCAAGGATTATCAGATATGCTACTTAACGAAATATTTTGTGGCTAACAAGCCGCATAAAACTCCGATATAAAATATTATTTTATGCCAAAGCTCAAACGAGAAGTTCGGTAAGAAAATATAAACTGCTAAAAGAAAAACAGACCATATTAAATAAGGAATTATTTTTTTTGAGTAAATTCTTAAGTTCAATTTGAAAATATAAACATTATTCCAAACGCATTGCAATAATATATATGCAAGCATAGAAAGTGCCGCTCCCGGCAAACCGAAAATCGGAATCAAAAGATAGCTTACAATAAAAGCCACACATAGCGAAGCTACTATCATTTTCAATATGTATAGACTTTTGCCTATTCCGGCAAGCACGGTACTTGAAAATTGAAAAAATCCGCCAAGCAAGTTTGAAAACACAAGTATTCCCAAAGTTTCCGGCTGAATAATAAAATCCTTACCTGCAATCATAAGAATTTTGTCTGGGAATAATACAATAAAAAAGCCTACGCATAACTGTATAAGAGCTATCATATTAACGCAATAGGAAAATACCGGTTTTAAATCCGTGCCCAGTCTATCTTTGCTCATGCCTGCGATAACAGGCACTATAATTGGATTATAGCTTCCGGCAACTGCGCGCAATGCAGTTGAAATTGTTACCATAATCGCATAAACTCCCGCTTGCCCTGGACCAAGCAACAATAAAACAAGCCATATGTCAATGCGCACTAAAGCGGAAGCCGCCATATCTGCAAGCCAGTATGGCAAGGAGTAAGCCAAAAGTTCTTTTGGCATTTTGCTTTTAAAAGATTCCAATGAAAATGGGATTATTTTTTTTATAAACTGTATGTATATAGAGCAACCTAAAACGTTGGATATTAAAAAACCTATTGGCAATGCATAAGGAACGCCTGCAAAATGCAGAGCTATGGATATTAGCGGCGCAAGAGTGAAGGTTACGCAATCCGTTATGAATATTTTATATTGTGGCTTGCGTATTCCTTCTGCTGCTCCGCCAAAAATATGCAAAATGGCCAAAGGCATTATAGATAAAGCGTAAATAGATATTTCCAAAGAAGATAATGTACTCAAGCTTTTGAAATGTTTTTGCAACCCAAACATCGTACCCATAAACATAACAGCAAAAATAATAAGCGACAGTGTAATTATATAACGAAGAGATTCATTGAATCCTAAGTGAAAAATGCGATTATTTACTTTATTTTGCGGCAAAAACCACGGCAACCCGCAGTTTAAACCCAGTATGGAAATGCGGCTTAAAAAGAATATCAAAAGCTGAGTACTTACAAATATTCCAAATTCTTCTTTACCGAAAATTCTGGCTACAACAAAAGTAAGCGCAGGAGCTGCAACTCTGAGTATTGTTCCCAAAAGATTATATAAAGTGCTCTTAAGTAGGAATTTTTGATCAACTTCTACGGACATTTAAGACCAACGCAATAATTTAAGTATGCCATACGGAACAAATAATTTTATTATATCTCCTAAAAAGAGAACGAATTTTGGTTTTTTATATTCCGGATTCACCCATTTGATAGGTATTTCTTTATTCCAACTTATCATTTGAATGCAATCAGTATATTTTTGCGAGACCAATCCCCAAACTATCTGATCATTTGGCATACGCCATTGCATTATATCATTATATATTTCATCAACAAGTTTTTTAACCTCAGGTTCATTATGTTGATACAAAATGATAGTACATTGCGGCATGCACAGATATTCAGAGTATCCTTGTTTAATTTTTAAATTGATGTAGTTTATTGTTTGAGGCATATTGCGCAAATAACGTTCTTGAAGCATTGAACGTTCTACTTCATCCCAAATTCTTATTGTTGGCTGAGATTTATGATGCTTCAATAAGATTTTCTTTTCATTTTTTTGCAAAAATTGCTCAATGTGCGCACTCTTTAGCTCTAATTTATGATCCGTAACTATTATATTTTTATACCTTGTAAAATAAGAGAATCTTTCCTCTTTTATAAATTGCAAAAACTTGATGTATTTAACTTGTAATGTTGATTCAACAAAATCATCCGAAAGCGGAAAGTTAATGTAAATATATTTCCAGCCTCTTTTTTCTGCTTCTCGGCATAAGGCTTCATTGTTTGTGAAACAATATGAATCATATCCTACTGGCGCATCGTATAGTTTGGTAAATCTTTTGCCAAAGATACATAAGATAACACAAGTTGAATTGTGATTTAGGCCTTGCAACGCAAGTCCATTTGTAGTATTGTTGCAGATTTCCGCCTTCATAGATGGAAATTTAGTAAATTTATTTTATACCTTGCAACGCAAGCTCATCTAGATGGTCTTAAATTCAAGCTACAACCCACTCCACAATCTGCCGTTTTTCACCGTCAATAGACAATCCCAAGAGTTTTGCATTCGGATAAGGCTTTGCGTAATCGTTATCAATTATTTGCTTCAAAGCTTCTTCTGCTGTGTGCGGCTGCATTTTGATTTCAAGCACAAAAAAGTTATCCTTATGCTTAACAACTATATCTGCCCTGCCACGATTTGTTTGAACCTCGCCAAAAACAACAAAACCGCACCCACGCAAAAATGCAAGCAAGCACGAGCGGCAAAGCCATTCCTGAGCAGTCATTTCATAGCCTTTGTCCTTAATATCCTGTTTTGCCGCACCATCAAAATCATTATGAGGAATGCTTGCGAGAAGGCGGTTGAAAGTATCAATTAAGTATTCCATATTGCCGTTGCCTAAAGCTTTTGTCAAATAACCATAATAATGAGATTGGTATTCATTTTTAGAAGATAAAATATTTTGCGTAAGCAACTGGCTCATTGAATTAAGAACTTCCGTGTTGGGATAATCCAAACTATAGTCGCTGTCTATTCCCGGCCGCAAACTCAAATAACCGCATTGATACAAAAAACTTTCTGGCAAAACAGCCTCTATTTCCGCCGGAGGGTTGAGAATAGTGTCTGCTGAAATTGGCATTCCTCTAAACTGCTCAACAGTCAAATTCCTGTCTTTGAGATAATCTGCTATTACCTTGGAAGCTCCGGTGCCAATCCAATAGCTCAAGAAATCTTTTTGGTGCAAAAACAAAAGAAACGAAAACGGATTGTAGAGAAAATGCTCGCCGTCAAAGCAAAATCCATCGTAATAATACTTGATTTTCTCTATTACATCCTTAAATGAAATTTCCATTTCGTTGGATACTTGTTCTATATACGGAGTGAAATATTTATAAAGTTCCGATTCTGTTAAACCGCACATTTCACCGTATTTTTTGTCTAAAGAAATATCTGTTATACTGTTAAGCGTGCTGAATAGCCCCATTCTTGCTGTTTTGGTTATGCCGGTTATAAAAACAAACCTCAAATACTGCTCGCTTATTTTTATCTGTTTGTAAAAATCTCGCAAAATATCACGAACCTCATCTGCAAGGCTCGGTTTATTGAAGCATGATGTGTAAGGAGAGTCATATTCGTCTATTATAAGAACCACTTTTTCTCCATATTTTTCATAAGTTCTCTCGATAAGATAGTGCAGCATATTGCCAAACAACAGATTTTCATTTTGTTCAATACCGGATCTCCTAGCTATGGAATTAATCATATACAGCATTGTTTTTTGCATAATATCAAAGCCATCGTTGGTAGTTACCGCGCTCATATCCAAGCGAATCACGGGGCTAGGCTTGAAATCCGGCCTGTTTAGAAATTCCTCCGCATATAAGTCTTTGAACTGTTCTTTTTTTCCTTGAAACAGTGATTCGAATGTTGAGCAGGTAAGGCTTTTGCCGAATCTGCGTGGGCGGGCTAAAAAATAGACTCTTCCGCTGTCTATTAAATCTACCAAGTATTTGGTTTTATCAACATAAACGCTACCATCTTCGCGTATATTGGCGAAGGTCTGAACCCCTGTGGACAACTTTGGAAGTCTAGGCTGCATAAGCGGAATATAGAAATTTCCTCACTCAAATTTCTATATTATATTTTGAAAAAAAATCAAGGAGAATTTCATGATAAAATTACCGAGAATAACTCTTATAGTTTTATGCTTAACTGCGTTTTGCACGGCTAATGTTAGCAATCCTGCTGGCGAGGTTAGAAAAACCAGTGCCGCAGATTTTTTCAGGCATCATCAAAAAAGCGATAAGTACAACGAGATGTGGAGTTACGTCTTTGTGCTTGATAACGGCGCAAAGGCATACGTTAGCTACACTTGGATGTACGTTCCCACTAAAGGATTTCAAATAGGCACCGATTTTTCGGTGTGGAATTTCAAAGGCAAAAGCCATAGCGTTGGGCGGCAATACTCGACAGACAGATTTGTTGAAGACAAAAGCACAAACAGCATTTATATAAACAACAAAGATTATTTGATGGAAAAAGCTCCCGGCGTTGGTCACAGAGTTGTGTTTTCCGCAGATAAAAACGGCAAAAAATTCCTTGACCTCACATTCACAAGTGCTGTTAGTGGGCAAGTTCAAGGAGACGGCATATTCACCGTGAATGGCGAAAAGTTCGGCTTGTTTGTGCACATTCCTTATGGCAGGGTTAAGGGCCGCATAGGCATTGGAGAAGATACGCTTGATGTGCAGGGTTACGGTTATATGGACCAGGCTTGGCAAACAGAAAAACCTACGGAAATGGCCGCAAGAATGATTACATTCAGCATGCCTTCGGCAAAATCATTTATAGCTGGGCGTATAGGCATAGCAAAAAACGGAAAACCATTTGGCTATGCAATCCACCATTCCAATGGCGTTTCTAAAGTTATCAATGCAAACTCCGTGCTTGAAGATGACAAAAACTATAATCCGAAAAAATTCCCGAAAAATCTCTCATTTGTATGGAATGATGAAACAATTGCTCCTCTTAAATTTGAAGCGAGAGCCAATGAAACATTCAGCATTCTCTCGAATTTTGACGGATTCATGGAACGAAATGTTGTTAAACTCGCACTTGGAGAACTGATTTACAGGCGTGGGCGTTCAACAACGGAACTCGGCAGATTGGACTGGGTGATTGCAGGGTTTTAAGCCCTGCAGTACTGGCTCTAGACGTGATTTCCTTTAATCTCTAAATAAACCAAAGTTTGGTTAAGCAGTTGATAAGCTACTTCACCAAATGTAAACGGCCCGTACATTCCTTCGGTTACCTTGCCTTCCAAATTGGAATTTGTGTAATTGAGTATGCAACTGAAAGAAAATGCGTGGTCTCCGTGCACAGCTTTTAATTGCTTTTGGTATTCGGACATATAATCGCTAACCGGTTGAGCAAAATAATATTTGACATCCTTGAACACCGGCGCATAAAGCGCAGCCGTTTTCTCTTTCATTTGCGCAAAAGATATATTCACATAATTGCCGCCATAGTCGGCAAACATTGGATTTGAAAGGTCTATGGATTTTCTGGCATTTGAAGAGCCAAACCTGAAATGAGTAACTAGAGGAGCTTTGGTGTTTATGCCTCGCTCTTTTATGTATTCAACGATATTTGTAGGCTTATCGTTAACAAAACAATCGCCTACCTCAAAACCGCTGGTCGGAAAAGTTACGGCAGCACTAGTGTCGGCTTTGTAAATGTTTATGGTGGAAATTGTGGCGTATTTGCCTTTCGGCAAGCCGCAGTGCATGGCTAGAGCTTCGGCTTCCGATACCTGCCCGTTTTGCCCGTTAAACACTTTTGCTGTTTTTTTGCCTATGTCTTCTAGAGAAACCCCGGCTATCCAGCCTATGGTTACTTTTGTGAAAGAAGGTGTTTTTTCTGCGTAGTTATAGTGAGCCTTGCTGCCAAAGGGCATTAGCAAGTAAGTAAACCCGTTTTCCGGGGCATCATGCGAAATGTCGAGCAAATGCTCGGAATCGTAGGATTTGATTTGTTGCATTTCAGCATCGCCAGGCAACTTCATTACGAATATCTTATCGAGGCATTTCTTACCTCCATTTTCATTCATAAAATAAGACGAAGTCCCACCTATCCAATTACCTTGAGGCAAGCCCGTGAGCATTTCCTCGGTACCGGACAACATTAAGATTTCACCTGAGCGAATCATTTCGGCAACAGTGACTTTATCAGTTAGCATATAAACCTCCGCGGTTTAATATAGAAATTTTTCTAAATTCTCAAATATGTTAAATTCCAAGCCCCACCTAAAAGAGAGATTCGCAAACTGGTATATATCACTAATTTGCAGAAACAAGTTCAAAGCCCTAGCTTTTTACCTGAGTATTATGCTCCTTTGCCTCATCCCCATACTCATATACCCAAAATTAAAGCTAGATGCAGATTTATCCAACCTGTTGCCTGACACAACTCCTAGCGTTATAGCCTTAAAAGAGTCATTTACCAGGTTTGGCAGCACGGATCGCTTTACAATTGCCCTCCAAAGCGAGAATGTCGAGCTTGTCGCGCAAATGCAAGACGAAATAAAGGATTACATTCAGCAAAACTGGAAAGGCGACTATGTTACCGTTCAAGTAGATAACGACAACAAGTTTTTCAAAGACAATGCCCTGCTTTACCTACCAGTAGAGCATTTGGAGCGAATTAGAGATAACTTGGAGGATGTTCAATTGGAACTTGGGCGCAAAAACCTGCCGTTTGTGGTGGACTTGGTGCAAAGAGAGGAAAAAAAGGAAAGGGTTTGGTTTGATGCAAGCATTCCGCAAGAGCTAGGCCTGCCGGATGAAGCTTCCGGTGCATTTGACGCATTTTTTAAAACGGAAAAAAAGGATGCCGAAGCCATTTCCAACGAGTGGGAGCCAAAAGATCCGGTGCCTGCGCATCTTAAAACAAGGTTTATAGGCTGCCCAAGGCCGGATAGCACTGGCAAAATTCTATTCAACGGCTCTGTGCAGGCAAAACTATCATTTCCTTCAACCGACTATACATTTGTCGGGCACATTTTAACTCGCTCCGATACCCTTTTGCAGCATTTTCGCTCAAAGCAATACCCTTCGCCTATACGTTTCTCTGTTGAAGGAACGTACGAAGGCTTAAGAGAAGTCGAAGACTTGCAAAGAGATTCCGCAAGGTCTTTTGCAATAAGCTTTGTTCTCATTTTTATTCTGCTTATATGGTTTTTCAGAAGCATTAAAGGGCCATTCCTTATTATATCAACAGTACTCTATGCTTGCGTTCCAATGCTCGCTTTCACTGCGCTTTTTTACGGGACCCTGAACCCATTTACCGTTTTTGTTGCGACAATAGTTTTGGGAATAGGACTTGATTATTCCATACACTTTTTAGGCACAACTCAGAAACTTCTTCCGAAATGCCACGACCTTGAAGAAGCTTTAAAAGAAGCTCAAGTTGAAATGGCCAAACCATTCCTTTTGGCAAGCGGAACCACAGTTGCCGCATTCTTAACGCTTCTTGTTGCGCATTTCCGTGGTTTTTACGAGTTTGGAGTTGTGGCTTCTCTGGGAGTGCTGTTCAGTATGCTGGCTTCCATTCTTGTTACGCCGGTGTTTGTAGTTTGCTCCGGCGGCATTCCGAAAGCTCCGAGAAACAGCCTGCTGCCGACATCCTGGAGCGAAGCGAAAATTTACGCATTTTTCAAACGCCTTGCGATTACCGGATTTGTTTTGGGAATAATATCTATTTACTTTGCCCAGTACGTGGATTTTGAGCACGACCTTAAAAATCTGCGCAGAGAAGTAGCAGAAAACAAAAAAGAAAAGGGAATTTCAACAGCGCTAACGCTTTCAAGCAATCGCAAATCTTCAACGCCTGCCGCTGTTATGGGGTCAAAGCAGGAACAGTTGGACAAACTTTACGACACGCTTATGATTCGCCTGCACAAGGAAAAAGACTCGACGCTTCGCAGCTTTTTAACGCTCAAAACATTTGTTCCACCTGCGGATGCGCAAAAAGAGAGGTTTGAAATCATAGAAGAAATTCGCAGTTTGGCGGAAGCTCGAGTTTTCGACAAAGCCGAAGGTGAGGATTCAACCAACATAGCAACGCTTAGAGAACTTGCGCAAATAGAAAACACCTTTAATGCCGAAGACATTCCCGAATGGGCACTTGATTTGCTTCGTGAAAAAGACGGAAGCTATGGCAAAATAGGTTTTATTTACGGCAGCTATCCAAGCTGGGATGCGCACGCAGTTCATAAATTTCAAAATGATTACGGCAATTGGGATTTTGACGGCGAACAACTAAGAGTGTTCTCTTCGCAATTCATTCTCTCCGATGTTATAGAATCGGTAAAATCAGATAGCTTTAACTTGGCACTTTTGATAACCATAATGATTTTTGCAAGCCTTGCCGTAAGCCTCAGAAAGCCATCTCTATTTGCCACGGGATTTTTATCTTTTGCAATGGGAATAGTGCTGTCTCTAGGGTTGCTCGGATTTTTAACATTTTTCCTTGACTTCGGAAAAATAGGCATTTATAACGTTATAGTTATACCTATGGTTTTAGGGCTTGGCATAGATTGCGCAATTCACTTTATTGCAAGCTGGACTTCAAACGATAAAATGACTTTGAGAGAGTTATTTGACACTACCGGCAGAAACGTGATAGCGAGTTCCACCACAACAGTGATGGCCTTTATAGGAATGCTTTTCACAACTCACAAGGGCTTGAAAAGCATAGGTGATCTTGCAAGCATGGGAATAACCGTATTCCTTATAGCAGGCGTGATTTTCTCCATGTTTTTCTGCGCAACATGGATTAGAAAGCCTGCCAAGGAGTAACGGGTTAAACTCCGTGCGAAATCATTACACGGGCAACTTTTAAGAAGCCGGCTATATTTGCGCCATTCACCAAGTTTCCGGGAGTATTATATTCTTTTGCGGCGTTTTTTGCCGTTTCGTGAATATTCTCCATTATTCGGTGAAGTTTTGCGTCAACTTCGTCAAAGCTCCAAGAGAGCCGCTGGGAATTCTGCGACATTTCAAGGCCAGACGTTGCTACTCCGCCTGCATTTGCCGCTTTTCCCGGGCCATAAGCTATTTTGGCATCCAGGAACACCTTAACCGCTTCCGGTGTGGAAGGCATGTTTGCGCCTTCTGCAACGGCAATGCAGCCGTTTTTGACGAGTGCTTTAGCGCCTGCTTCGTCAAGTTCGTTTTGGGTTGCGCTGGGCAAGGCAATATCGCAGGGAATTGTCCAGATGCCTGAACAGCCTTCCGTGTATTTTGCGCTTTTTACCTCTTTGGCGTATTCGCTTATGCGCTTTCTCTCAACCTCTTTGAGCCTTTTCACCAAGTCGAGCTTGATTCCATCGGCATCGTGAATATAGCCGCCGGAATCGGACATTGCGATTACCTTTGCCCCAAGGCTCATAGCTTTTTCTGCAGCGTATATGGCAACGTTTCCGGAGCCTGATACCACAACATTTTTCTTGTCAAAACCATTGCTTCTGTCTTTGAGCATTTCCTGGCAGAAATAAACGCAGCCGTAGCCTGTGGCTTCAGTTCTTACGAGCGAACCTCCATACAGGAGTCCTTTTCCGGTTAGAATTCCGTGATAAATATTTTTGACTCTTTTGTATTGCCCAAATAAATAGCCTATCTCTCTGGCTCCTACTCCGATGTCTCCGGCCGGAACGTCGGTGTCTGCGTCTATGTGCCTGTATAGCTCGGTCATAAAGCTTTGGCAGAAACGCATAATTTCGTTATCGGATTTACCTTTGGGGTCAAAGTCTGCGCCGCCTTTGCCGCCGCCCATTGCAAGGCCTGTTAAAGAGTTTTTGAAAATTTGCTCAAAACCTAAAAATTTGATAATGCTGGTGTTAACAGAAGGATGGAACCTTATGCCGCCTTTGTATGGGCCAATCGCAGAGTTGTATTGAATTCTCATGCCTCTGTTTACATGAACTTTGCCGGAATCGTCAACCCAGGGAACTCTGAATATAATCTGCCTTTCCGGCTCCGTTATTCTTTCTAAAATGCCGGCCTCTTCAAATTCCTTGTTTTTTTCAAATACGGGAAGCAATGATTCCAAAACTTCATTCACTGCCTGATGAAATTCCGGTTCTCCTGCGTATCTTCTTTTTAAGGTTTCCACAGTTCTGGCCACATAGTCTTTGCTCATAATTTCTCCTTGTTAAAGCATAAAAACGGTTTAAATTTAGAAAAAAATTACCGTGCCAAAAGGCGGTACTACCTCTAGCAAGGGGGGTGTGAATTTTTTATATTTTAACTATGAACAAAAAGGTCGTTAAAAAGATGACAGATGACTCTCCAGAGTACAAGGAGAGTAATTTGTGGATTGTAACCGGCACTCCAGAGGATTTATGCAGGGAAATTTATGCTTCCAGAAAACTGGCTATGCAATTGAGTGGTGGGAAATATGATATTGAACAACCTTTGAAAAAAAATGTTGTGAAAAAATCTTTTATGGCAAGCTAATTATGAAAAAAAAAACAAAGAAAACAATTGATATTGTATTGGAAGCGGATTATAAAGATTTAATAAACATATTTATAGAAGAAAAAGTGCAATTTTTGCTAATAGGAGGTTATGCTGTTGGTTTGCATGGGCATCCTAGGCCAACTAAGGACTTGGACCTGTGGGTCTATGCAAATGCAAAAAATGCACCGCTTGTTGTTAAATCTCTTAAGAAGTTTGGTGCTCCAATGCAGGATATTTCCGCAGAAGATTTTGAAAAAGAAGGAACAGTTTTTCAAATAGGCGTTGCGCCAGTTCGTATAGATGTTATAACAAGAGTTACAGGGGTAAAGTTTGAAGATGCAATTCAAAATGCAAAAATAATGAAAATTGAAGAATTGAATATACCTACAATTTCTTTACAGGATTTAATAACAAACAAAAAAGCCAGTGGCAGACACAGAGACTTGGATGACCTAGCGTCTTTGGAAAAAATTTTAGAGCGAGAGCAAAAGGTTTAATCAATTACCTTGTAAATTGTGAGCGTTGTCTGTATTGTCAAGGGTTGTGGCTTATTTTTTTTGCGTTGGCTTTATTTTGCAAACAAGTGTTGACGTTTTTGACCTCACATCAACCCAGCAACCGCATTAACAATGCTTGCCACCGAATCTTTGTTCATTTTAGAAAATGCAAACCATCTTTTGCCCAAGTCTTTAAGAGATGCCCCAATATGATACACGGCTTCGCCTTTGTCTATTATTAGAAACCGGTCGTGGCTTGGGGTAAACTGCTTTACAGCAAAATCGCCATATTGGGCGTTGGCTTTTTGAACATCCAGATTCACTTGTTTGCTTGTGTTTTTAGTAAGCAATAATGCTTTTACGCCTTTTTTCTTTTTTGCCAAATGTGTGAGAGTGTTTTCGTCAATGTAATTGTCTATAAGCACTAGGCTTTCCTTCGCCGAGCGGATAATTTTGGAGGCAAGCTCGTAGGCATCGAATACCTGTCCGTCAAAGAAAATGCCTTGGGAAGGGATGACATTAGCATCTAACGCCTTAAAAACCTTGTCAAATTTCTGATCGGTTTCAACTAACTTCTGTTCTACGCCCTCCATTCTTTGAATTAACCCACTATGTCCAATTATTAATTTTCGCATTTCCACAAAGACATTTATAATTCGGACACTTACCTTTACGGCTACCGGTGTTTGTAAAACAGCAGAAAGCATCGCTATACCTTGCTCTGTAAAAACATAAGGTAATGTTCTTCTGCCTCCGTGCATATTTAAGGTGCCAGATTGGAACCTTAAAGCTGTTTTTTCACTTGAGGTGCCAAATTGGAACCTCAAGTTTTTCAAATCTTCTGCTGTTAATTGAAACGCAAATGTTTCAGGAAACCTGTCTGGATTTCGTTTCATTGCTCGGTTAATAAATTTTGTTTCAGTTTGATACATCTCCGCTAAATCACGGTCTAGCATTACCTGTACGCCCCGAACAGTAAATATTCGGTTTTCAATGTGCGTTTGCGCTATTGCAATCTCTTTGCTCATTTTGCCTCCTATAAATGAAAAAAACTCGCCTTTGCGAGGCGAGTGTGTTGCAAGCAAATATAGAAAGCTTTGTCTGTGTTGTCAAGGGTTGTGGTTCATTTTTCTTGCTTTGGCTTTATTTTGCAAACAAGTGTTTACATTTTTCTCTTTAGCGAACTCTTTGGGATTAATTGAACGGGTCGGAGCGGATAAAGGCGGTCATTGGAAAGCATGCCGCAAAAGGTAATGCAATAGGTAGGTTCAATATTGAACCTACCTAAACTTTGAAAATACGGTTTCGGCAAGGTTTGCACCGTTGTGATGCATTTTTTTAATCCTTTATGCAACGTATAGACAGTAGATTTTTTTTATCTTCTTCGCCTTCAAATATATAATCACCATTATAATTTATTCCTATACTATAAATATGATCAGAATCTTTTTCTGTGGCACTCCACCATACACATTTGCAACCAATATCACTGAACTCGCCTTTTGAATCACCGAGACCTCCCGGTAAAGCTGAAAAACCAAATTCATTCGTTCCGTTGCCATTATTATTCCATTCCTTTTTTGCTTTAAGTTTTTTTCCTGCGATTTTTTTACCACCGACAAAATCAATAAGTGTTTCCCATTCCTCATTGCTCGGTAAATGCCAATCTTCAGGACAAACTTTATTTGCTGTTTCCCAATCATAAAGCACACCGAATTTTTCACTATTTTCTGGCTTATTGTCATAGTATTTTCTAATGTAACCATTACAAATAGCTCCTTCATAGAAATTTAAATTTTCTGCCATCCAAATTTGTGAACCTATTTTAACAATGCGATATTTTTTACCATCACGATTGTCAGTAAAAAATTCTTTTTTGTATATTTGCATTTTTATTTTTTTTGCTACTCTACTATAAAATTTAGGTAAAAATTTATCCCTAAATATATAAGAAATAATCGATACAATAATTGATTCCATAAACTACTCCTTATTTCCTCTTGTTAATTCACCCCACCAAACCTTTGGGAAAAATAAAGCTTGGCAAGGCTCGCACCATTATGGTGCATTTTAGATGGTTAGCTCAAATTTTTATTCCATTTCTGGCTCTTTAATAATCTTGCAACCTTCTGGACTACATTCGTCATAATCAATAGGAGCTCCCATTGGATATTCCCAGCCTTCCTTTTCAACAATTACTGGGTTACTACAAAATTTGCAATTGCCTTCATATCGCCAAGCATAGTAAGTTTCAAAGCCCATAGACCTCTCTTCTTCAGAGTAGCTTTCTGATCTTTCAAACGCATCAGCATCTATTTCGTATTGCTTATTGCATTTTTCGCATTCGATAGTTGGACCTTTAATCATTGTATAACTACACTCCTTTTCCCATCGTTTTTGTTAACTCTCACCAAACCTTTGGGAAAAATAAAGCTTGGCAAGGTTTGTATCACTAATTGCACGAGTCCCAGCGAATACTTTTAAGCGTAAATGTTCCTGTTTGAGTTGTGGTGTAACCTTCGTAACCGTTCTCAATAGTTGCAAGCGGTGCTTCGCCTTGTATTTGCATCCCAATGGAATTCTGTTTTGCTCCAGCCAATGTTCTTGTAAGGCCCCAACCTAAGCCTTGCTGAAAATCATTGAATGAGAATAGTTTTTTAGCTACGCTTGCTTGTTTTGGAAGTGTAACTTTGAATTCGTTATCTTCCGTATAGCCGCTTGTTGTGGTTATTCTCAAATAATAATCACCGCCACCGCTAAGAGAATACTCTAAGCATACACCAGTATGGTTACCCCAAATATTCGGCGCAGCGGCTGCACCTTCCAACCAAACAAAACCTATTCCAGCATAAGCATATTCAAAGCCGTTTGGATCAATAGAGAAATTAACTCCGCCATCCCATTCCATCACATCATTGGATGGGTAGAATTGATTATTAGTTGCATCACGGAACAATACGCTGGAATATCCATTGTTAACACCTTGATCATCATAGCCATACCATCCGCCACCGGTTGAAAATCCCATACCCATAGATAAATCCCAAAGCGATGTAGAAGATGATGAAATAATGTTATTAGAAGATTCTGGTGCACTGGCTTTATCTTCTTCTCTAAAATATTTGAGCACAATGGTAAGTGCACCGTTTCCACCTGCTTTTCCTTTATCAAGAGCATAACCGCCGCTTCCGCCACCGCCTATACCAGGATCTGTAATGCCTGCTCCACCAAGAGGACGTACTCCTCCTATGCCTCCTCGGAACTCTTTAATAGTTCCAGAATCAATAATTGATGCTGCTGTTCCCCCTACACTCCTTAAATCGTTTTTCCAGTCTCCAGTAGTTCCTTTTCCACCATTAGGGGCAGTTCCACTAGGAGCGGCAAACGATCTTCCACTTATGTAATAAGGGCTAGAAGTAGGGAGAGTGCTAGTACCACCACCATCTCCACCTGTTGTAAGCGGAGAATTTCCACCACCTTGCGAACCTCCTTTTGCCGTAATAGTTGCGCCTTTATAAGTCACCTGTGTATCTCCGCCTTTGCCTCCGTTCCCTCCTGAATGCTCCCCCCAGTGTGTATCCGATTGAGTCATCGGATACTGATTACCTGCTGACCCACCTTTGCCTATGGTTATATTATCAAAAGAAATTGCCTGCCCTTTTGTAAGCCCCAATTTGCCTAACCTAGCATAAGTTGCAGCTCCGCCACCGCCAGCACCACCAGTTCCAATATGTGTATTTAATCCAGACGTAGTATAATCACCTCCCTGACCGCCACCGCCCGCTCCAAGTGCGTAAATCTCTACTTCTACAATAGTACATTCTGGGCAATTCGTCACATTCATAGAATAAGATGTGATAGTTCCAGTTCCTGTAAAAGGTCGAGTCTGCGCTTCAAACATTTTTGCCTTTGGGAAAGCAATTCCTTGATCTGCTGCAAGTTTATTGAATGCATTTTTCAAAGCCGTAGCTCTAGTACCTTCTGCCAATTCCCATATAGGTACTAAACTTTTGTCAAAATCGCCTATACCGCAAATTTCCAAATCGGTCTCTGCTTGTATAGAGCTTATCCACCTGTCATAGTCAGTGTTCGTAAGAGCCTTATAATTGGTTGCCGATAACGATTTACCGCCGCAAGCAAGAAAGTTAAATGTTGTATTTTCTTCTTTTTCCAGCTCTTTTGTATAATCTGAGGAGCTCGCAGAAAGTGAAATTATCTTATAACTAGCTTCAAAAGCCATTTTTACTTCATCTGTTTTTTGCAAAGAAGTGCCTGAGTATGTAGCATTAGCTTCCAAATAACCTCCCTTTTTATAACTAATAAACACATGGGTTCCATACAGGCTAATAATTTGTTCCGGAGTTTTGTTGCTTTTTAAGTCATCCGCAAATTCTTTGGTTAGATATTGAGATAAATTCTGCGTATTTGTGTTTATTCTATCTTGCCTTCTGTAAGTATAAGAACGCAATTGCGAATAAAAAACTTGCGAAGTAGAAGTTTCGTCTTTTTTTGTGTTAAATTTAGTATCAAAACCTCCAGCAAAAAAATTTACGCCGACCCCTATTTCTTTATTTCTCTCTTCGTAAAGTTGCGTTATGCTTTTGCCCGCCGAAACAGAAACTTTTTGATCGCGAGACTCTTCTGAGGTTACGATTATGTTAGCCTGGCACAACTTATCTTGATCTAAAATCCAGTTTGAGTTTGCCTTCAATGCGTTTGGATGTATGTAGGCACTTGTTATTACATTGTAACCTTTACCTAAATAATGAGTGCCACATGAAGTTGAATTTTTGACAGAAGAGCTGCTAGTGTTAGTTGAATTTGAAGATAGCAAAGGATTTTTATCCTCTATCACCCCATTATTGCATTGTTGATAAGCAGGATAATAATCTTTTCCAGCACATTTGCCTATTAGCTCGCCGGCATCACAACGAAAAAGATCGGAGTCATATACTTCGCCAGCACACAACGAAGAACCTGAAGCAGTATCATTGTCTCCTCCTCCTCCACCGCCTGAGCAAGAAAAAGTGAACGCCATGGCAAGCAAAATGCCTGCCGCCAAGAGAAAACGATTAGTTTTCATAATGAACTCCTTTGTTGAGGATTGAACATGCCTTTCAGCGATTAAATTTTTTGGACCTTGTACCACAAGCCTGTTTTCTGAATTTCCAATTGAATTGGCTATGACAAGCAGCTCCGCTTTCTCCGAAACAGCGATTGTACCAATTTTTCTTTTCACTTTTGCTTTATTTTTTACATTCATACTCGTAAATATACAAATAAAAATGTAAAAGAATGTGAAAGCACTGGATTGAAAAATTCGCTCACAGAGCGGGCTTAATACCGTCAATATCTCTTTGATAATTGAACTTTTCTACATTTAGGCTACAATGCTAATGAACACGAAAGAGTATCTGCAAATTGTGGATGATATTAAGGAGCGGATTAAAGCTGCGCAACAGCGTGTTATTCTAAACGCTAATGCCGAGCTTATTACTCTTTATTGGAATGTTGGTAAAATTATCAACGAAAGCACCGCATACGGCAACAAATTTATTGCAAATCTTGCTAGAGACATAAAAGTGGATAATCCTAATTTACGAGGATTTTCAGAGAGAAACCTATATTATATGGCCAAATTTGCGAGTTTTTACAAAGATTTGGAGATTTTGCAGCAGGTTGCTGCAAAATTGAGCTGGCGGCATCACCAAACACTACTTAATCATATAAAAGACTATAACGAAATGCTCTGGTACGCCAAGGAAACCATAGAAAACCGCAAAGGCATGATTGAACGAGATGTTGAAAACGAACTTGTAAAGCATATTGCAAATTTTTTACTGGAACTCGGAAGCGGCTTCTCATTTGTCGGCCACCAGTATCATTTGGAAATAGACAAAGAAGATTTTTACATCGATATGCTGTTTTACAATTTTAAGTTAAATTGCTTTGTAGTAATTGAACTGAAAATGGAAGATTTTAAACCGGAATTCGCCGGTAAATTGAATTTTTACGTTTCTGCCGTAGATGACCTACTGAAACGCTCTACTGACAATCCGACAATAGGCATTTTGCTTTGCAAGAACAAGAAGAAAATGATAGCAGAGTATGCCTTGCGTGATATAAATAAGCCTATCAGCGTAAATGAGTTTAAGCTACTTGATAAATTGCCAGAAGAATATGAAAATATTTTGCCAACGGCAGAGGATTTTGAAAGTAGAATTAAGTTTCCGGTCTAGCTATTCATATTTGCAGACTCTACACCGCAAGGTTTACGTTAATTTCTTTACATTATAATTCTATTTTTTACATTCATACTCGTAAATATACAAATAAAAATGTAAAATATAGAGGGGCGTTTCAATCTCATTCATTATTTTCCATTTTTATTCATTTTTTGCCGATAAAAAGGATATGAAGACGCTGGACATTGCAAAATTCGCTCACAGAGCGGGCTTAAAATACAGGGAACTTGCTGAGGAACTGGGGACCTCAACAAGCCTAATTGGGCAGGTTGCCAGAGGCAAGTCTAAATTCTCTTATGAAAATGTTGTAAAGCTAATAGAGTTAGGCATAACAGCGGAGGAATTGCTCGGAGAGGAATTGGGAAAAGATTTTAAAAAACGATGCTACGAAGAATATCTCAAAGAAAACAGAGACAATGTAACTCCAATGGACATCGCTGATGCAAGAAGCATGGTTATAGCAGGATTGCAAAAAATTTTAGATGATGTAAAGAAAGTTTAAATTATCTAAAAACTCTCAATCATGTGAATCATGGTTCTGACGTTGGCGGTAAGAAATTTTCACCTGTAATGACTGATTGTCCATTCTTGATGTATAATATTTGTTAGTGCGGCAAATTCATTTTCTTTTTCTACCCCCGAATCTTTCCAATAGTCAGTCAATTTGTTGCGGGTTTCCTGTCCATTCATGCGTTGTTGTATCCATTTATCGCTCCGTCCGAGTTTGAGCCAATTATCCCTTGCCCGGTTTATGCTTTGTTCTGGGTCTGTTATTTCTTGAATACGTTCGTAGCCAACTTTTGCAAGCCATTGCTTGAACGGCTCTGCTTTTGGCGATGGGATAGATTGGATAATACGCAGAAGGCTTTGTCTGTGTTGTCAAGGGTTGAGGCTTATTTTTGTTGATTTTTCATGTTAATCCCTTAAGCAGGCACTCCCCAACCGCATTAACAATGCTTGCCACCGAATCTTTGTTCATTTTAGAAAATGCAAACCATCTTTTGCCCAAGTCTTTAAGCGATGCTCCAATATGATACACTGCTTCGCCTTTGTCTATTATTAGAAATCGGTCGTGGCTTTGGGTGAACTGTTTTATTGCAAAATCGCCATATTGGGCATTGGCTTTTTGAACATCCAGATTTACTTGTTTGCTTGTGTTTTTAGTAAGCAATAATGCTTTTACGCCTTTTTTCTTTTTGGCCAAATGTGTGAGAGTGTTTTCGTCAATGTAATTGTCTATAAGCACTATGCTTTCTTTCGCCGAGCGGATAATTTTGGAGGTAAGCTCGTAGGCATCAAATACTTGTCCGTCAAAGAAAACGCCTTGGGATGGGATGACATTAGCATCTAACGCTTTAAAAACTTTGTCAAATTTCTGGTCGGTTTCAAGCTGTTTTTGTTCCATTTTGTCCAAACGGGAATAAACCAGCCGATTATCTTGAATAATTTTGCGCATAGCGACAAAAGCTCGCATTATAGCCACATGTACTTTCGCTGACATTTCGCTTTTTAAAACGCCAGATAATCCAGCAATGCCTTGTTCGGTGAATACAAAGGGTAAGTATTTGCTATGCTTTCCTCGATTGTTTTCTAAGATCACATTTTGTGATCTTAAAGGTTCTTCTTTTAAGGTCACATTTTGTGACCTTAAAGCTTCCTGTTCAGGTTCAGTAATTTGAAACATAAAGTCGCTGGGAAACCGCTCAATGTTTCTTTTAACTGCCTGATTAAGCATCCTTGTTTCCACTTGATACATCTCCGCTAAATCACGATCTAGCATTACCTGTACGCCCCGAACAGTAAATATTCGGTTTTCAATGTGCATTTGCGATACTACGAGTTCTTTGCTCATTTTGCCTCCTATAAATGAAAAAAACTCGCCTTTGCGAGGCGAGTGTATTGCAAGCAAATATAGAAAGCTTTGTCTGTATTGTCAAGGGTTGTGGCTTATTTTGTTGCTTTGGCTTCATTTTGCAAACAAGTGTTGACGTTTTTGACCTCACATCAACCCAGCAACCGCATTAACAATGCTTGCCACCGAATCTTTGTTCATTTTAGAAAATGCAAACCATCTTTTGCCCAAGTCTTTCAAAGAAGCCCCAATATGATACACGGCTTCGCCTTTGTCTATTATTAGAAATCGGTCGTGGCTTTGGATGAACTGTTTTATTGCAAAATCACCATATTGAGCATTGGCTTTTTGAACATCCAGATTTACTTGTTTGCTTGTGTTTTTAGTAAGCAATAATGCTTTTACGCCTTTTTTCTTTTTGGCCAAATGTGTGAGAGTGCTTTCATCAATGTAATTGTCTATAAGCACTAGGCTTTCCTTCGCCGAGCGGATAATTTTGGAGGCAAGCTCGTAGGCATCGAATACCTGTCCGTCAAAGAAAACGCCTTGGGAGGGGATAAGATGCGTATTTATTTGCAGGTCTATTTCGTTTACTTTATTTTTCAGAACCTCCATATTATCTTCAATGCGATTCATTCGGTTATTTATAGAGTAGCCTTTCAATAAATAGTCTTTCAAAACTTTATTTGCCCAAATTCTAAACTGTGTGCCACGTAGGGATTTTACACGGTAACCGACAGAAATTATAACGTCAAGGTTGTAATACTCAGTTTTACGTTTCACATTCCTGTTGCCTTCTTTTTGAACTGTCAAGGAATCCTTGACAGTTGAATTTTTATCCAACTCTTTTTCTCGAAAGCAATTATTGATGTGCAAGCTGATATTCTGCTTGGTTTGATTGAAAAGAGCTGCCATTTGTAATTGCGTGAGCCAAACGGTATCTTCTTCAATTTTCACCTCAATATGCTCAGTAAGTTCGTCTGGGTGATATAAAATAATTTCATTTTTCATATAGACCCCACAATACCATGCTCAATTAAAGCATAGGGCCGTTTTTTGATGCTTTTCCAACATTCCAGAAACATATTTTTTCCTCCTATAAATGAAAAAAACTCGCCTTTGCGAGGCGAGTGTATTGCAAGCAAATATAGAAAGCTTTGTCTGTGTTGTCAAGGGTTGGGGCTCACTTTTATTGCTTTGGCTTCATTTTGCAAACAAGTGTTTACATTTTCACTTTAGCGGCTTTTTGGGATTAATTGAACGGGTCGGAGCGGATAAAGGCGGGCATTGGAAAGTATGTCGCAAAAGGAATTCCGTTTTATATTCCGAGGTGCCTCCCCAAGCTCCTTTTAATGTTGGATTTGAGGTGGCTATAAAGGAGCGGCGGGAGTTGGTGGTTTGGTATTTTGTCGGGTGAAATTTTCTATATTTGAATTGGAGACATCTATGAGTGCGACACGGACATATCCACAGGCGTATCGAACGACCTGCATTCCAACGGATAGCAGGCTTATAACTTCTATTCCTAGTGAATATATCGGCCAAAGGCTTGAGATTATAGTTTTTCCTCAATATGAAGAACCGGAATATAATGAAGAGAGGCAGCCAAAGTCGGGTTTAACTAAAGCAAGAGGTGGTTTGCGAAAATATGCAAATCCAGATTTAATCCCATTTGAAAAAGAAGCTTGGGAAAAAGCTGCAGTTAAAAAATATGCCAAGCAATAAATTGATTTTTGACGCTAATGCTATATTGCGGTATATTCTCGATGACATACCAGAACAAGCTGATATTGTAGAAAAAACAATAAATGAACGAGAATCTTTAGCATTGCCAGAAGTTATTGCTGAAACTGTTTATATTCTAACAAAATATTACAGCATTGAACGCAAAGAAACGGTTGAAAATATAATTGTTTTTTTGAATGAGATAAACGATAAAAATGAAATTTTGCGATTAGCGTTAAAAACATTCGGTGAAACTAACTTTGATTTTGTGGATTGCATTCTTTTTGCTAATTCAAAGCAATACGACATTTTTACATTTGATAAAAAATTGAGCGGATTTATGCAGCAAGGTTAAATTTAATGCTTTCCATTCTTCAACTTGATTTTCAACGAAACAAGCAGAACCGGAACCGCCGTCAGAAACGGCAGAACCAGTGAGCTCTTAATGCAAGCATGCCGCAAAAGGTAATGCAATAGGTGGGTTCAAGGTTCGATTCCTTGCCGGTTCAATTCCGTGCAATCCACTATTTTCTACTTTAGCCCAATGGCGAATCAAGAGACAAACCGCAGGGAATGCAAGGAAAAGCTAACAGAAGAGTTTGAAAAAGGCGTAGTGGCTTTCTTGAACTCAGACGGCGGAGATTATTATATTGGCATCGGAGATAACGGAGTTGTTCGTGGAGTAGATAAACCCGATGAAATACAGTTGAAAGTAAAGGACAGGTTAAAAGACAATATTCGCCCCAGCATAATGGGATTATTTGATATATTCACAGAAACAACAGAAAATAAAAGTGTTATTCATATAAATTTGGCAAGCGGCACGGAAAAGCCATATTACATTAAACAAAAAGGCATTTCCGAAGCAGGCTGTTTCATTAGGGCAGGCAGTTCTTCACAAAGCATGCCGGAAACTATGATAAACAGGCTTATGGCGAAACGGCATCCGCTGTCTATGGCGAATATCCCTTCCAAGCATCAAAATCTTGAGTTTGAAATTCTCAAGTTGCACTATGGAGTCAAAAATAAACTGCTAAACGAGAACCTTGCCCAAACGCTTGAGTTTCTAACAGCAGATGGCAAATACAACCAAATAGCCTATTTATTCGCAGATAACAACAGGTTTTCATTTCGCGTTGGCAAATACGAAGGCAGCGACAAACTGGAACTTATTGGAAATGAAGAGTACGGAGACTGCTGCTTGATAAAGGCGATGCAAAGGGTTTTGGATAGATTGGAAATAGAAAATGTTACACAAGCTCGCAAAGTTGGAATGGGAAAGCGAATTGAGAAAAATCTGGTGGATAAAAAAGTGGCGAGAGAAGCGATTATAAACGCATTCGCTCATAATGACTATTCGCAGGGGCATACCCCGATTTTTGAGATTTTCAGCGACAAGTTTGTTATTACTTCTTATGGGGGATTGGTTGACGGCTTGAGCTTGGAAAAGTTTTACAGCGGCACATCTATGCCTAGAAATCGTGAGATAATGCGGATATTCAAAGATTTGGAGTTTGTGGAGCAATTAGGCTCCGGCATTCCTAAAATAGTGAAGAAATATGGAAAACCCGCTATTTCACTGGACGGCCAAGTTATGCAGGTAGTTTTGAAGTTTGATAAAGATATGAGCAATGCGAAAGAAACTAGGGAGAAAACTAGGGAGAAAACTAGGGAGAAAACTAGGGAGAAACTATTGGAGATAATTAAAGAAATGCCTTCTGCTACAACGCAGGAGATAGCAGACTCTTTGGGATTAACTGCTAAAGGCGTAGAATGGAATCTAAAAAAACTCAAATCCGAGGGATTAATTGAACGGGTCGGAGCGGATAAAGGCGGGCATTGGAAAGTATGTCGCAAAAGGTAATGCTATATATAGAAAATGAAGATAGCTCGCACGCTACGAATAGTTGGCTTCTGCTATTTTTTCTCGGACCAGTCCGCCAATAATTTCTGCAGGACTTTTATGTGTTGTCCAAGTCATCATATTCTAAATCTATTAATGCCACAATACTGTAAATATAGTAATTAAAAAATCACCCTTATACGTTGATTCTTTCTATCTGCCGCCAATTTTTATGCCTCCTTCTTTCACGCAACTTACGTTAGCACCCCAAGGCTGGACATTTAGTTTTGCAGGATTTACCCCTATGTATAAAGTGCCATCACGTTCGCAAGCAGATATTTTGTCTTTACAAGGCTCGCATCCTTTGGCTGAAGGTTTCTGAGCACATGTAAAACCCGTTTCTACATCTGGATATTCATTTTGAACTTTGTAGCATCCAAGAGGGCTGGCGTATCCGCAATAAAGCAACTTGCCACCCCCTTTAGCTGGATCAGTGCAATGACCTCGGAAATTGCTATTTGGCTTTGCTTCTGCTGCTTTTGCAGCGGCATCAGCTTCTGCAGCGGCTTTTGCAGCAGCTTTTGCGGCAGCGGTTTCGGCTGCTTTTACAGCGGCATCAGCTTCTGCTTGTGCTTTTGCGGCGGCGGCTTCTGCTGCTTTTGCAGCGGCATCAACTTCTGCTTGTGCTTTTGCTGCTGCTTGTGCTTTTTCAGTTGCTCTTGCGGTATTAGCAGTTTGAGCATAGACTGATGACATTAAAACGACAAAAATTACTGCCATAGAATGGAAACGCATTGTTTTCATAAAGAACTCCATTTTCCCTAGTTTTTGTTAACCATTGCCAAGCCTTTGGGAAAAACGCAAGATTTGGCAAGGTTCGCACCGTTGTGGTGCAAATTTTAATTTTAAGTAACGCCTATTTACTTAAATCGCTTAGCTTTTTCTTAGTAGCAGTCTCAGCTTTTTTCAATTCGTCAATTTGAGAAAATAACGCATTACGATCGTTTATAGCTTGGCTAAGCTTATTAGAAGTAATCTGAAGCTGCATTCTTGAGCGATCGGCTATATTTTTTTTGTCTTTATTAACGCCAAGTAAACCTGGCTTTGCAGCTATGGCATCTCTATCGGCTTGCAATTTATCCCGAGTATATTGTTCATTAAGGCGAGTCATTTCTCTTGTTTTTCTTTCTAATTCATCATTTTTTGTTTTTATCTCTGTGGCAAGCCTCTGTACCTCAGCTTCCGTTTTTCTCTTGTCTTCTGCTTTTTTAGCTGCAGCTTCAGCGGCCTGCTTCGCAGCTTCTTCAGCACGCAATTCTTCTTTTATAGCTTCTTTTTGTTCGGCTCTTCTAGCCTCACGTCTGGCTTGCCGTTCAGCGGGGTCTTCTTTTACTTCCTTCTCGTTGCATGAGACTAAGAAAAAGATGGCCACAAATAAAAGTATCCTGATTTGAAAGGATTTTTTCATGAGATTTCTCCATTTCCCTGTTTTTGTTTTACCATGCCAAAACTTGGGAATACGGTTTTGGCAAGGCTCGCACCGTTGTGGTGCAGTTTTCTAATCCTTTACATAACGAACAGACAGCAAATTATTTTTATCATCTTCGCCATCAAATACATAATTGCCATTGTAATCGATACCTCTACTGGATATTTTAGTATCGTTAATTTGTGTGGCACTCCACCATACACATTTGCTACCAATATCCCCAAACTCACCTTTTGAATTACCGAGACCTCCTGGCAAAGCCAAAAATCCAAATTCATCCGTTCCGTTGCTATTATTATTCCATCCCTTTTTTGCTTTAAGTTTTTTCCCTGCGATTTTTTTACCACCGATAAAATCAATGAGTGTTTCCCATTCCTCATTGCTCGGTAAATGCCAACCTTCGGGGCAAACTTTATTTGCGGTTTCCCAATCATAAAGCATACCGAATTTTTCACCATTTTCTGAATTATTATTGTAGTATTTGTTAATGTAACCATTACAAATAGTACCTCCATTGTAGTTTAGATTTTCTGCCATCCAAATTTGTGAACCTATTTTAACAATGCGATATTTTTTACCATTACGATTGTCTGTAAAAAGTTCTTTTGTGTAAAGTTGCATTTCTACTTCTTTTGCTACTCTGCTAAAAAATTTAGGCAAAAATTTATTCCTAAATATATAAGAAATACCCAATACAATAGCACTTGCAATAGTAGATGAAATAACTCCTATAAGAATTTGTTTGTAAAATTCTAATTCCTTAAACCATTCGATAATTGATTCCATAAATCAATCCTTCTTTTCCCTTGTTAATTCACCTCACCAAAACTTGGGAATATGGTTTTGGCAAGGTTTGCACCATTGTGGTGCTATTTTTCACCCATTGCCCTTGAGCAATAGGCTAAAAATTCTTACTACTTTATACAACGAACTGAATAGCCTTCAGTCTTCATGCTTGAACTTATTTGAACTCCTTCACCGCTACCTCCTTGAACATTAAGATAACTAGAATACATCACTGCACGTTGGGCAAAATTTGCATTTACTTCATTGCTCGTCCACCAGAAACCTCCCGTACCCTTAAATTCATAAAAAGTGCCACCACTACTACGACAACCGGCTGGTAAAGCTGCAAAGCCGTAATCATCAGTACCATTATCATTATCACCCCAACCATTTCTTGCCTTTAACTTAGCTCCAGCACAATTAGAGCATTTACTATCGCTTCCAACAAAACTTATCAATGTATTCCATTCATCAGCGCTGGGAATACGCCAACCACTAGGACAAAGAGCTGTCGCATCAGTCCAATTATATAAACTACCGTATATTGCACAGTTACCGACTATCCCGTCTGGACAACTACTCCCAAAAGAATCATTATTTTTTATATTATCTGCCGTCCAAGTTTGCGTTCCTATAGTAACAGTTTTATAAGTTTGCATATTATGAGTAACTCTACCGTATTCTCTTAAAAATCCATTTGAGCAATAATGAGTCTCTGAGTTGTCTGCTGGAGTACAAGGTATATCCTCTTCCATAGGGAATTTCGCTCCTTGTGCTTCGGCACGCCTTCTAAACTCGTCTTTCAAAGCGTTTATCCTTGCAGATGACACACCTTCCACTTGCTGCGCAAAATCCCATATAGGAATAAAGCTTTGCGCAAAATCTTTTATGCCAGTTGTTCTCGCTTTGTCTCCTCTTACTGAAGTTACCCAATCACTATATCCCGAGATAATTCCTGTGGTATTAGTGGATCCCAAAGCATTGCCCCCATAAGTTTCATAATTGAATGACAAATGACTTTCCAGCTCATTAATCCCTTGCTCAATATTTATTCCCAAGCCTGTGCCTGTTCCTATTCCGACATCAATTTTTTTAGAAAAACTACCCTTCGTTGCCGATTCCATTTCAGAAACAGAAGTGAAACGCGAACTAGATTCGGAGCCGGTATATGTATAATTAGCCTCCAAGGAACCACCTTTGTAATAATGAATAAAAATATGGCTTCCGTATCTATCTAAAATCTGCCCAGCGCTCATCGTTGATTTTAAATCAGCAACAAATTCATTCCTTAGATATTTTGACAAATTTTGTGCAGAAGCCGAGTTGCCTTTTATCTGATCTTCTCCGGTATAAAGATATGAACGTATTTGAGCATAATAGTATTTATAAGATGAGTTCTGCGATGAACCGCCACTTGTTCTCACAACGAACTTATCTTCCAATTTTGCGCTAAATATAACTGGAATGTCTATACCAACGCCTAAGTTTTCGCTTATTTTCATACTTGCGTTTCTCTTGCTGTAAAACTCCTTTATTGTGCTGCCGGAAAAAGAGGCATATTGCTGTGCGCTGCCAGGTTTGTCTAATTCTAGAATACCATCCTGGCACATTTTATCTTGGTCTAAAACCGTAATATTGTTTACTTCCATCCAATTTATATAAGGGCTTCCAATCACATCATAGCCTTTGCCCAAATCATTGCTCTTGCAATGACTGCTTGAACTGCTACTGCTCACTCCGGAAGAGCTGCTGAACGTATTTTGTGAAGACGAAGACCCATTTTTATTCTCAACAACCCCATTATTACATTGTTGATAAGCAGGATAATAATCTTTTCCAGCACATTTGCCTATTAGCTCGCCGGCATCACAACGAAAAAGATCGGTGTCATATACTTCGCCAGCGCACAACGAAGAACCTGAAGCAGTATCATTGTATCCTCCACCGCCAGAGCAAGAACATATAAAAACAATAGCAAGCAAAAGGCTTGCCGCTACGAGATATTTTGAAAACATAGTTTTCATTGCTATTACTCCTATTTTCTCATTTAACCCATCACTCAATGCTACTTATTAAATAACAAGCTTTACTTTTGAATATAGTAAATATTATTGAGAAAAGCATGAGAAAACGAAAAAAGGCCGTTTTTTGCTTATGTTTTTATTAAATTTATTGAGGATTGTAGTAAATAGCATTGATTTTTTTGGGGTTTTTATGTTCAATATTGGAAGTTTTTTAGCTAGGACGGGACACACGCATGAAAGTTTGGCGAAAAAAATAAGCTGTTCGCCTGGCTTGATTGGTATGTACGCCTCTCAAAAATCAGTTCCAAGTTATGAAAAAATTGAGCAGCTCCTAAAACTAGGAATGACTATAGAGGAAATGTTTGGGCAAGAAGCAGCCGAGCAAACGCATCTTTTTGTGCAAACCGAAGAAGAGTTGCAAGGCGAAGCCAATAGCTTTAAAGATAAAGTCGGCGAAGCTATTGTAGAATTGCTAAACGGCGGATTCTTCAAACTAAAAGCAAGGAATTGAGGAGCTTTCTAGAAGCTAACTTCTTAAGGAGTTAATGAACTTTATTATGTTCAGCACTATTAGCTTGATATTTTTTGTACCATTCACTGCAAACATCTTTGCAAATCTGAATATCCATAATATGCTCTTTTTCCACTTGGTTATTGAACCACAAAATTAAAGATTGAAAATAATCTTTAAAAATTCGGTAAACTTCCCAATCATAAACCTTATATTTTTTATATCTGGAATCATGAGCTCCTCGTTCTAAAGATTTATAGGCATTTGCCGGAAATTATTTTAGATTTATAGAGTTGATTGTTCGTTCTTTATGATTCTGAGAGTGAACGGATTGAGTTGTATCAAGAACTGCTTCAACCATATGAACGCTAGTATAAAACATAACGGTTATAGCCCAATCATTAAAATTCTTAAGAAAAAACGAACTTAAAAATGTTAAGTTGTGATGGCAGTGTTCGTTGTGATTCTGAAAAGATGACATTAATATCTCACGGATATAGGGTAATCTTTAATTAGAGAATCGGCATCAAGGCGAGAATCTATCAACAACCAATGAACCTCTATGCGAATCTGCGCTTGATTTTGCGAATCAAGTAAAGCGAATGTATAGTTACAAGAAAACTTATCTTCCAAATCTAAAAAATCAGATTCTATAGAACGAAACTGATTCATGACATCTTCGCAGGGAGACTCTACTTCCTTCCAATCACCTTTAAGCAGAACCATAATTTTAACTGTTTGGTTCAATATGCTAAGATCAGCACGAATTTGGTTTGTTGAAAAATGTTCATGCCTCTTAACGATTTCATTTAATTGTTGCCCTGCACTAGATGAAGCTTCTATGCAAGCTCTAAAATGACTCTGAATAGATTCCAGAAACTCCTTTCCTTGGTTTTCCAGGTTTTCAACTCTCTGATTCAGAGATTTGTGTTTGTCATACCAGTAATCAAACAGTGATTCTGGAATAAGCTGTCCATATTTTTCAGCCGAACGTTGCATTGCCTCGGAGTTAATTTCTGCACGCTCAAATATCTCTCGGTCATTACCAAGCTCTGTTAGGGCAGCTCTAATGTCTTTTTTGAGAATTGACGATTTAGTTTCAATACCAGTCATTTTCTATCTCCTACCTTTTAGTTTTTGCCAATCATACGACCATAATATAGTAAAAATGTTATTGTGTGTTATCCGCTCATTCTCCTAAAACACAGCTTTTGCATCAAAACTGAGTTTTTGAAACACTGTGCTCTGCCACACTCTCACAATATATTGCGCAGAAAGATAAAACTTTTCGCCAAAAGCCATTTGCGCAAGGGCATTTCCTCTCCAGGAAAAGCCCTTCTCAAAACCATCAACCGCAGAATAAGGAGAAATCTCGCTAGATTTTTCAACGTAATTTCCGGAAATGCCAAGATGAGCCAAACTGCCGCGCTGATTCTGCCATTTTCCGTTTATGCCGCCCTTATGCAACAAAGTATTCCAAGACTCTTCCATGTAAAATCCGTCTGTGTATTTTTGCGAATAGAACGGCGAGAAAGAAAAGCCGGCGCCCAGTTCTCTTAACCACGAAAGCTCACCCTCATAAGAAAGCCAACTCAAATCGCTGAGAACAAATTCTGCGTCTTCTCTTTTTAGCCTCAAAGAAACTTCTTTATAGCGAGCAGTAGCTTCTTGCCCAAACAGCACTTCTTCAAAGTTTATTTGCGGCTCTTCATTCCACTTGTTTATAAATGAAAGCATTAGCGAACCCTTGTCTTTTGAATGTTCCCAAAGCGCAGAATTTTCAAGCAGCAATAATTTTTCCGCTTTATGCAATAGCCATTCTCCGTTTGCAAAAAATGTCATATCATTTAAGAATCCTTCTTTTATAAAAATATTCGGGTGCATAGAAAGGTTCCATCTCAAATTATTTCTATAGCTCCTGCTTGCAAGCGAATCTGCACGTCCCATTCCCTCATAAACAAAATCACCGTTATCCACGCCGCTTATATACTTGCCGCTCAAGGAATCGTAAAGCACATCGCCTGTGCCGTTTGGAACTTTGCGGTAAACTGCCACCCAAGGAACTTCATTTGTGTAATTGAACGAATAAAACGCTTCTCCTCGCAATGCGGAATTAGGGTTGTTGTAGGCGGAATTCTGGTTTAGCAACCAGGAAAGCTGATAGTCTTTTCTTATTTGAAAAAGCGTATTTGAATGCCAATGCTTGTCTTTCAAAGAAACAAAAGTTTTTGCGTTTGAGAAACCGCTTGTGTCGGTTTGCTCTCGCATAATTTCAACGTTTGCGTAATTTCCTGAAGTTTCATTTCCTCGCTCCAAGCCGTAAATTGAGCGCAAATTTTCATGGTTATCTATGCGGAAAGTTCCATAAGGGCGGTATTCTCCCTGCAAAAACTTGCTTTGAATTTCGCTTTGCCAAAAAGAGCCATTTACGTTTGCAAATGTAACTTTGCTATGTGCATTTTCCGTTTCTCTACGCAAAAATCCTTCGCCTCTAACCGATTCGAAATTTCTGTGGCCTATGTAAAAACCCGGATAAAGACCAAGCGGCAAACCCACGGTTGCCGTAAATTCATCGTAGCGCAAGTTTCCGCTCGGAACGCTGTCCATAAGCCATTTATCACGCAAAACATAAGAATCCCATACATTTTCTTTTCCCTCGTATTCAGGTTTTGCAAAACCGCTGTCTGCATACCCGCCTTTTAAATGAATGTCATCGTTTCCCAAAACCCATCTGTAAGCTTTATCGTCCTTTTCATTCATTGCCGCTTCCAAATCGCCGTATAAAAATCTCATTCTTGCGCCGAGCATCTTGTCGCTTTTCAGCGAATCTCTTAAATTAAAAGCGGCTAAATCCAGCGAAATGAATTTTGAGTGATATGCGGTTTCCACACCTCTTAGCTCACTTGAATTCAAAGAAGAATAAGAATCGTATTCCACTCTTATCTCATCTTCGGGGCCTGGAATAATTCTCCCTAAAAAATCCAAAACTCCGCCGGCATAGTTTATTTCGTAATCTTGCCCGTATTTCAGCAAAACACCATTCAAATAAACCTGTTCCGTGTGCGGAGCTATAAGCCCAAATGTGCTATCGGAAAACAGCAAATAGCCTTTTTGCTGGCTTGGCTCTCCTCTAAGAGTTACGCTATGCCTTTGGGTTTTGTCTGTGCCGTAAATTGCGCGGGCCTCTGCATTTTCGCCTTTTAGCTTTCCGCCTATTCCAAGCGTTTGCCTGCGAAACCCAAAGAGCATGTTTCTGTTTATTTCATAATTCAAATCTCCAAGTTCCAGCTTTGCGCTTTTGCTTTCAATGCCTATGTATGCGGCATCTGTTTCTCTTAGCGTTGTTGTTATTTCGGTCCCTGCCGGGCGGCCTAAATCAATAAGATACGCATCTATGAAAATTCCATCTGCGGCTTCACCCTGTATTGAAAGCCTGAGTTCCTGCTGAACGTCCGAACCTCCGTTTCCAACAGAAGTTTGCAGGCTTTTGCTGCCTGTTGTTTTTAAACTGCTTTCTTTTGCCTCGCTCAAATCTTTTTGTTCTTTAACATTTTCATAACCCTTCCATACAGGCAAGGAATCCGGGTTAATACCCTGCGCAAATATGCTTACAACCGGAAATGTTATTAAAAAACAAAAATTCTTCACATAAGGAATTTACATATTCAGCAACGTATCTAACATTGAATTTATGGTTGTTAAATAACGAGCGCTTGCTGTGTAAGTATGCTGATACTTTATCAGGTTTGCCATTTCTTCGTCAAGATCAACGCCCATAACTGCGTCTTGCTGTGTTTTCAGCGTTTGCAGCGCAAATGTGCGAGTGTCAAGGCCGGCTTCTGCTTTGTTTCGCATTGTGCCAAGCTGGCCCAACATTCCGGAATAAAACTGATTTGCGGTTTGAGTGCTCTTTCCGAAAGTGTCGCTTGTCATCATAGCCTTGTCACGCAGCTGAGAAATTAAAAGCGCATTCTCGCCATCTCCGGGGCCGGCATAACCGTTTGAATGATAATCAAAGCTTATCAACACTTGCATAGGCTGCGAAGGCGGATTTGCATTGGGATTATTTAAAATGCTGCTGGTAGCGTTATCTGTAAAAACTATTCTCGCATTTGCGTAATCTACAGTGTAATCTTTTCCCTCTTGCAAAGTTCTTGCTATAGGAGGCTGATACGTGCTATCCACTACCTCTATCGTAAGAGTATTTTTTTGGATATAACGATAAGCATCGTTAGACCCGGCAATGGGGGGATTGGCAGCATTTGCAAGACCCGGATCGTATAGAGCATTATTAGGATCGAATTCCGGTACGTATTGACTGCTATTGGGGTTAATTCTCGGATCGAAACTTTGCATATTCAAATCCAGAGGTATAGAGCGTGGCGGATTATAGGGAGAACCTCCCGGATCCATAGCCTCTTGCGGCGTGTAAGACAACTTGACTACGCTGTCAATTTTTCCGCCAAGACCTGCAGCAATGTTGTTTATGCTGTTTTTAACAGCCTGTGAAATATCAATATTTGCAGCGTTGAATTTACTCGGATCGCTATCGAAAAAATCTATGAATGTTAAACCAACAGAATCTCTTGCCGCAGAAAGGCCGTAACCATCTTGATGTATTTTATTCACTTCGGTTATCAGGTTTCTTGCCAAATCGTCAATATATTTTTCATATTCAGGAATGTGCAAATCACGAACATCCAGCAGAGCCTTTAGTTGGCCGGATTTCGGCTGAAACGTTCTTCCGGTTTGCGCAAAAGTTATTTCAACTTTTGCGTATTCATAACCGGACTGATTAGTCATATTCACACGACGAATTTCAAGTTCGTGATTTCTTGCCGGGCTAACCAGCATGTGCCCGTTCGTTGTAACGGAAAGAATACCCTGTTCGTCTTCAAAATAGTCCACGTCAACCAATGATGCAAGCTCATTCAGCAAAGCATCTCTTTGGTCTCTTGTATCGTTTGCTTTATTTCCAACTGTGTTTTCCGACGCAGTTATAATCGCATTGCAATGATGAATACTTGATGTGATTGCGTTCACTCTGTTTATTTTCGATTCAATTTCATCGTTTATGACGTTTTTATAATCATTGAGCTGTGTTGTTAAATAGTGAAACTGGCCTACAAGAGTTTGCGTGGTGGATCGGAGAGTTTCTCTAGCACCGGCGGAGTCCGGATTATTGGAAACTTCTGCCCAACCGTTCCAAAAATCGTTTAATAATGAATTCAGAGCGTGATCGCTCGGCTCGTTGAAAATGCTTTCAATGCGGGCATAAGCAAGGCTTTTTGTCCCATAAAAGCCATAACGGGTGGTTTCTTCGTTCACAAGGCGGTCAACGAACTCGTTACGCATCCTGTTTATGGAGTAAACCTCAACGCCAAAGCCCATTTGGCCAAAAGAACCATCTCGCCGCCAATCTGCGCTTTGCTCAATACGCTTTCTGCTATATGTAGGGTCAGAAGCATTTGTAATGTTTTGACCTGTTACATTAATACCCAGCTGAGCGGCTGCCAAACCACGTGTTGCTACATTTAAACCTTCAAACAATGACATACTAATGTGTATGCAAAAATCATGCCACTTTATTACAGACGATTTCAGATTACCTATTGGTTTAAGGTTAATTTTTCTAAATTACCCCCTATGCTAGATATAAAAAAAATTCGCGAGAATCCTGAGTTTTATCGTGTTGAAACAGAAAAGAAAAATTCGGGGCTTAGTATAAACGAGGTTTTGGAACTCGATGTGAAAAGGCGAGAGCTTATTGCCGGGACAGAAAAGTTAAAGGCAGAGCGCAATGCTGCATCAAAAAAAATAGGCGAACTTAAAAAGACTGGGCAAAATGCGGACAGTGCCGTTGAAGAAATGCGTGTTGTTGGAGATAAAATTGCGGAACTTGATGCAAAAATTCGCCTTATAGACGAAGAGCAAACAGACAAGCTGTTGCGTATTCCAAACGTTGCGCATTCCACAACGCCGGAAGGCAAAAGCAGCGAAGACAATGTTGTTGTCCGTTCTTGGGGCGAGCCTCGGCAAATAGATTTTGCAGCTCTTGACCACAAGGCCTTGGGTGAGAAGCTTGGCATTTTCGATTTTGAGCGAGGCGCAAAAATTAGCGGTAGCGGCTTCCCTGTTTACAGAGGCTTGGGTGCACGCCTTGAACGTGCTTTGATACAATGGTTTTTAGACAGCCACCGAGCATCCGGTTTTGAAGAAATAATTCCTCCGTATTTAGTTACTCGCCGCACAATGATAGGAACCGGGCAACTCCCGAAGTTTGAAGAAGATATGTATGCTTGCGACAAAAACGATGATTCGTTTTTGATTCCAACAGCAGAAGTTCCTGTTACCAACCTTTATGCAGACGAAATTATTCCGGAAAGCAATTTGCCTTTGAAACTGTGCGCCTATTCCGCTTGCTTTCGCAGAGAAGCCGGTAGTTACGGCAAAGACACGCGCGGCTTACTCCGCTTGCACCAGTTCAATAAGGTGGAAATGGTTTACTTTTCTCACCCTGAGCATAGTTATGAAAACCACGAAGAATTGGTTGCTTGCGGCGAAAAACTTTTGCAGGAACTCGGCCTTCCGCACAGAGTTGTTGCGCTGTGCAAAGGAGATTTAGGGTTTTCCGCAGCGAAATGCTACGATTTGGAAGTGTTCTCTCCTGTTGAGAAAAAATGGCTGGAAGTTAGCTCGGTTTCTAACTTTGAAGATTACCAGGCACGCAGAGCAAATATTCGCACAAAAATAAACGGCAAAAATACCTTTGTGCATACATTAAACGGCTCAGGCCTTGCAACGCCAAGAGTTATGGTGGCTATATGCGAGCAATACCAGCAAGCAGACGGTTCGCTTGTTATTCCGAGCGTGTTAAGGCCATATATGGGCGGTATGGAGAAAATAGGATAAAATGTCAGCTATTAAAAAATTTCATTTTTTAATAAATCCAATTAGCGGTGGAGGGCAAGGCAAAGTAGTGTTTGACTTTTTGCCCGAAATTATGCGCTCAATGGCTTTTGAAGATCACGAGTGGCAATGTGAATTCAGCGTTCAATTTGGCTTTGAAGAACAAATTGAAGAGGCTTTGGCAAGCTCGGAGTGTCTTATAGCTGTTGGCGGAGACGGCACGGCTACAGCTGTGTTCGATGTTCTTTTGCAACACACAGAATTCAGAAATGCAAAAATAGGTCTTATTCCTCTTGGAACCGGAAACGATTTAGCAAGAGTTTTAAACCTTTACGAAGCCTTTGTAGATAAAGGTTTGCTATACCTTGTTCGCAAACTCGTTTTGGCTAAGTCCAGAAATTTTGATTTGTGGAAAGTGAACGGAAAATACGCAATGGCAAACTATTTTTCCGCAGGCATAGATGCTCGCATAGCTCACGATTTCAATAGTGACAGAAAGGCAGGAAAAATTTCCGGCAACTCGGTAATAAAAAACAAAATTCATTATGTTAAAAGATTTTTTGCAGACAGAGACTATAGATTGAAATCAGGGGAGTTATGCATTATTGATGAATTCGGCGAAAAGAAAACTTTTGACCTCAAGAAAAACCGCACAATTATAGTTGGCAACATTCCCAGTTTTGCCGGAGGCAGCAAGCCTTTCGGCAAATCAGATATGGCAGATGGCTTGCTGGAAATTTTGCGAATAAGATATATGAGAAATTTTTTGAGAGCCATTTCCATTGGCGCAGGCAAGTTTGTGATAAAAGCAAAAGAAGTTGAGCTTAATCTTGAGCTCGATGAGTTTATTCAACTGGATGGCGAAGATTTCAGCGGCAAACTTGAAATGCCCATTCGCATTGAATATGGTGGGCAAGCGCAATTATTGTATTTGTAATGTTCAAAACTGAGCAGTCAGCGTAGTTGCCGTTGTAATCGTTTCCGTTCTTTCTGCAGCCGTTACGCCATCGCTCCAGTTTTTGAATCCTGGGCCGGCTTTTAGCGTTATTGGAACCGTTGGGTAAACCTTGAATGTGGCGCTATTGTTCAACACCTGCAAACCATCAACAAAAACATTGCCGCCGCCGGAGACAGAAAGACTAAGGTCAACCGGAGTACCTAAACCGAAAAACGATGTGATTTCCGATTGCATACCGGGAAACTGGCTATAGCCACTTACCCCATTATATGGGCGGCCATTGGCATAGCTTTGAATAGTGCTGAGAGGGCGATATCCGGGACCATGCTTTACATCATAAGGAATTTCGTTGTTTATGTCTGCCATGAGTTTGTTTATTCTCGCATTGACTCTTGCAGGCGCAAAATATGTAGCTATCAAAAGCGAAAAACGATTTATAAATGCGTTTTGGTATTTTGTGTTTGTCAAAAGCCTGCGCAAAATTAATGTTGAATTCGGAGGATTAGGCCAGCTTGGGCCATTCGTTGCCGTTACAACTTGCATCATAGTGAGATCCTCTTGATTTTGAGTGCCCCAACTGCCAAAACCATGATCTGTGTCGTGCATAAAGAATCTGAGTTTTGGAGACATAGGTGAATTCCATACTTTCATATTGTTTCCCGGCCAGTCTCTATCGTTGTAATATATTCTGCTCTGAAAATGATTGGTAAAATTATCCACATCCATTTTGGTTTTTAAATATTCCATATTATCATTGCTTAAAGTAGTAAGGCCATTAAGCCAACTGAGAACGTATAGATAATCATCAGCCGAGCCTCGGCTTATTTCCGTGTCGCTGCCTTTAATTTTTACCAAATTTATGTAATCTTCATTTATGTTATAGTTTGTTTCAAAGTAATCGCTATTTGAGCGTTCACGCATATTATGTATGCCATAGTATTCTCCGTTATAGTAAACAACCACAGCACGGCCTTTCTGGTAATCTATATCCAGTCCTTTGGCTGGCGTTTCACCTGGTTGTGCATCAGTTATAGAAGTCATAAGCATATCACGTATATAATCATTTTGCCAGTTGTTGCCGTTATTGCGCAAAATAAAATGCTTGTATTTTAATTGTGCAGGATACGGAGCATCGGGGAACAAACGGTATTGCAAATTCTTTTGCCCATATTTTTCCTTAAAGCTAACCGAAACCGATTTCTTTTTAAATTCAGATGCTCTTGAAGCATTGCCCATAGGGCCGAGTTCTGCCGGGTAGCTCCACGTAATTGGCAGGTTTCCGCTTGTGCCTTTCTCGAAAAAGTCCACATGAATGGGAAGTTCGTAATCACCGGAAGTTGTGTTATATTTGCTTGAGAAGTCATAAGGATTAGCGGCTATTGAAACAATTGGCAATGTTGGAATTCGCCCGAAAATATATGTGCGCATAACCGGAATATTGCCATTGTCACGAGAGTCTTTATAGTACAGGCAACGCAGAATTGTGGTTTGCGACACGGTATGGCTGGTGCCTGGTTTCATAGCGCTGCTTGTTGTTGGCGCAGCTCCTGTTCTATCGCAGTAAACATATTCCGGCAATGTAAGCGTAAACGAAGATGTATAATGTCCACTCTTTTGCAAGGCATCTGTTGGAGATGGTTGTGAAGCGGAAGAGTTTGACAGACGGCTGCTACTGCTTGCATTGCCGAGAGTGCCGCTGCTTGTGCCGCCCCCAATGTTGTTCATTTCGCTGGAAGACGAACCAAGCAATGTTCCGTTTGCTCTTGCTTCTTCCCAAATTTGCTCAGGAGATTTTAATTCTGCCGAACAGGAAATTATCAAAATCAGCAAACCACTAGCTACTTGCCACTTACCACTTATTATATTCTTTACACTTCTCATAAAAATCTCTAAAAGAAAAAGGTTACTATTCCGGCGGTAGCTGCAAAAGCCGATGCGGCTCCGTAAATATTGCGATGCATTTCTTCTTTTCTAACCGCATCTACGGAATCAAGATATGCTGTTCTCCAACTATTATTTTCATAGGGATGCGCAGCCAAAGTATTCGCATCATCAAGCCTTGCTTGAACTTCCGAATGTTTATGCACAGCAAGCCCTCCGCAAATTGCGGCCGCAGCAAAAGTGATTATTCTTGTCCAGCTCCGTAAGTTAAGTCCACCGTAACTTTCTTTCGCTTTTTGCGGTTCGGCAAATGTAACCGCTTCTCTAACAATGGTGCTTTGCGCAGATATAATGTAACCGTTCAGCACTTCGTGCGAGTGTGCAAGTTTTTGCTTGTAAGCATCGTACTTTTTGTGAAGCTCGGTTACCTGCCTAATTCCTTCGTCATTCCAAGATGCGTGCCTTTCTGCAAAGCTTTCAGGAGTTTCATCTGGCTTCTGCGGTTCAAGTGCCGGATAAGTATTTGGAAAGTTTTCCATAATATGCTTGAATTCTCCGTCTACTTGAACGCTTCTGGCTTCTACAATTCTCATTCTAAGCGCATAACCTTCTGCCGTTGTGTCTTTGCTCAACAACCTGTGAAAATCAATTTCGTTTTCCGGGCTGAATATGCTTCTTTCTTCAATAGCTACAATGTAACCGTTCAGCACTTCGTGCGAGTGTGCAAGTTTTTGCTTGTAAGCATCGTACTTTTTGTGAAGCTCGGTCACCTGCCTCATTCCTTCATCATTCCAAGATGCATGCCTTTCTGCAAAGCTTTCAGGAGTTTCATCTGGCTTCTGCGGTTCAAGTGCCGGATAAGTATTTGGAAAGTTTTCCATAATATGCTTGAATTCTCCGTCTACTTGAACGCTTCTGGCTTCTACAATTCTCATTCTAAGCGCATAACCTTCTGCCGTTGTGTCTTTGCTCAACAACTTGTGGAAATCAATTTCATTTTCCGTGCTGAATATGCTTTTTTCTTCAATAGCGATAGGAGCGACAATTGGCTCAGGCAGAGCAACAGGCACTACCGCAGGGGCAGCAACAGGCAGTGGCGCAGGCGGTAATGGCGGGGGTGGTAGCGGAGGAACTGCTTGCGCATAAGCTACAAACGCAAGCAGAAAAAGGATTAAAAAAGGCATTTTACAAAGAAGCCGAAGGACATTGAGGCAGAGTAGGCCAAGAAGTTGAAGGGCATTCAGGTACAGGATTACCATATTGTCCTTCGCACCAAGCAGCAGTATTTTCGCCAGGTTTTACTAATGGATAGCAACCGCCACAACAAGTCGCAGTTGATGTGCCGCAATTACCAATATAATCGTTAAGATATTGAGCACCGCTGGTACCCCCCCATCTACAATACAACAAATCGCTTCTTCTGCTTGCACAGCTTGATACCAGTTTGCCAAGCACATCTCCTCTATAACCACAGTCAGCACTACTACTTACTTCTTGACAGCCAGCTTGGTCGCCTGTGTACTGATAACCCCAATCGCAATAAAACTGCTGGATGTATTTCTTCTCAAAACCTTCGGGGCAACAATTCATAAGATAGCCACCCCAATCATTGCAAGCTTTTTCGCTTGATGTATAGTCGAGATTATTAGAACATTGTTCAAAAAATGTAGCTACACACCATCCACCATTTGCCTGTGGCTTGCAAGTGCCGCCGCTGCTGCTTGACGGATTGCCATTGTTGGGGTAAGGACAATATTTCATAAGAACGCCGGCCCAAAGCGCACAAGCTTGTTCGCTTGATATATGTTCCGGATCATTAGAACATTCTTCATTACCTGGAGTTGAATCCACACACCATAAGGCGGACTCTTTAGCATTTGCTAAAACTTGCCCCGGAGTTTCTATTTCCGTTGTGCAGGAAAATGCCATAGTCAGCAAACCACTTGCCACTGCCATATTGATTAAACTTCTCATAATTCCTCCTAAAAGAAAAATGTTAATGTTCCGGCAGCAGCAAACACTGCTGCCATTGCGCTAAAAGTGTTGCGACCGGATTCTTCTGTTTCAAGAGCATTTGCCGCTTCAACATATCTGGGCTTCCAAATATTTTCAGCCTCCCATTCTTTCTCAGGGTCAATATAATTTACAGCGTCTGCTTTCACGCTTTCCCATTCGGTGCGTTTATCATTGGCTGCCGAATGTTTACGAATAGCAAGCCCTCCGCAAATTGCGGCCGCAGTAAAAGTGATTATTCTTGTCCAGCCACGCCAGCCTAAGCCACCGGAGCTTTCTTTTTTGGGCGGATCAACAAATTTCACCGCATCTCTGCTCACTGCATAAGCATAATCCAAACCTTGAGGCTTCAATGTTCCTTGCTTAAGAGAATCGGCACGTGGCTTCCAAGAGTCGTAGCCTTCTTCGGATTTATATCGCTCTATTTCGCTAAAAGAACCTTCTACTCTGAAGTTCACGCCATTCCTTGAAATCTGAATGTTTGACATAGCTAGGTTCACGCTGTTTTTGAAAGGAAAATTGATGTATTGAACACTAGTTAAAAGGCCTGGCTTGGCACGGTCAATTATCCTTGCCGTGTCTCTCGGAATGCCTATTATTCCTTTGAAATAAAAAGGAGTTCTCTCGTTTTCAATATCGTGGGCTGCAAGCTCAAAGTGTTCCCTATCCGGATCGTAAGCACCCAGTTCTATTTTTGCGTTTAACATCACTTCGCTAAAAACAACGCTTTGCTCAGATATAATGTAATCGTTCAGCACAACTAAAGAACGTGCAAGTTTTAGCTTATAAGTATCGTATTTTCGCTTGAATTCCTCTATCTGCCGCATTCCTTCAGTGGTCCAGGCTTCGCGCCTTGCTGCAAAGCTTTCGGGAGTTTCATCTGGCTTCTGTGGTTCAAGTGCCGGATAAATATTTGAAAAATTATCCATAATGTACTTTATTTCTCCATCCACTTGAACACTTCTGGCTTCTACAATTCTCATTCTAAGCGCATAACCTTCTGCCGTTGTGTCTTTGCTCAATAACTTGTGAAAATCAATTTCGTTTTCAGGGCTGAATATGCTTTTTTCCTCAAGATATGCATTGAATGCTAATTTGGCACCCGGGAGAGCTTCGAATGTTGTGTCAAAAGGTATGTAGCCATCTTTGCGCACGCTTAAATTCACTGGCCCGGGAATCAGATATTTATATTCTAATGGTGCTAAACCAATTTCTTCTTTGCCTAGCCATACTGAAACTGCTTCAATGTTTGACCTTATGGTTAATGAGCCGTAAAGCGAAACCTGATTTTCTTCAATCTTCTTTTTTGCTCTTTCAAGTTCGGAAAGGCGCAATGTGAAAGATCTGGTGTCACGATCTACTCTTTCAGCCAGTTCCTTATCGTACTTAGCTTTGCGAGCATCGTATTCGACTTGTTTCTCAAACTCGTCTTTAGGCGCAAATGGCGGCATAAAAGAAACTGTATTCTTTTTTGTCTGTTCTATTGCTCTATGGTTTGCGGAAATGCTGTCTTGCACAAGAGCAAGCCTTTTGGAATAGGTCTCAAAACTCGCAGTGTCTTTAGCGGAAAGAGCTATGAGATTAAGCGGAAAATTACCGGCATGTCCGAGTTTTTGCACAGTATCTGGTTTTTGAGGCATAACCACTGGAGCAATTGCGCCGCTTGCATCTGTTGGAAGCTGAAACCTTATAGCTCCGGGTGCTTGAGCAGCCGGAGCTACCGGTGCCGGCACCGGCTGCGCTGGAGTTGCCGCCGGTTGTGCTGAAGCTGTGGGAGCTGACTGCGCCTGAGGAGCGGTCGGAGCGGGAGCCGCAGGGGCAGCTTGCGGTGCTGGAACTGCCGCCGGCTGTGCTGGAGCTGCGGGAGCTGACTGCGCCTGAGGAGCGGTCGGCGCGGGAGCCGCCGCCGGTTGCTTTGCCGGCAATGGTGGCGGTGGCGGTGGCGGCGTAGCTCCTTGCGAAAAGGCTAAGGAGGCAAGTAACAAAAAAACTAAAATACAAGGCATAAAGTCCCTCATTAGGGGAGAATTTAGTAAAAATCGCAATCGTATATTACATCTAAATTTAGCCCGCTCATATTCCTTGCCCAGCTTAATTTGGTTGCAGGTATTTTTGATTGGGTTTTAACATACCAATTATCCGAAGGTAAAGCAAAGCCATTTGCCATATAGCCTTCGCCTTCTATATCGCCTAATTTTACATTAAACGATAAAGAATCACCGGAAGCTAAGCGTCCACTGCAATTACTTCTGTTTTCGCACACTTGCCCCGTTATTTCGTATTTAAATCCTTTTGATTCCTCAGATACAGGCTCGGAAATGGTTTTAAGCTTGAATGCGGCCAGGGTTTTGTTGTTTGAGTCTGCTTTTCTTATTAATATGGGGAATTCAGTGGAGCCTATAAACTGTTTTATGGATTCATCGTCTAAGATTGTATTTAGCCAAATCAAGGTTTTGTCTGTGCCTTCCGGGATTATAAGCGTTTTAGCCTCAATAATGCGAAGAGCGCCAAATCTTGGCGGTTCTAAATTGCTAAGCGGAATACGAAGTCTTAAGTTTGATTCCGTAACAGACCTTTCTACATAAAAGAAATTGATTACGTGCCTGGAGCCGTTTGTCCATCCGAATTGAGCCGCCAAATCATCTATGTTTACCTCATCGGAAAGAGCTTGGTGAACGCCGCCTAAATCTATAACGAGCTTGCCGTCTATAAAAATCCACATATCATCATCGCCTGTAAATGATACTTTATCGCCATTGCCGGCTATATATTTGAACTCGGCAGAGCCGGCCACAGTGAAACCGAAATTATGCCAGCCCAGTCTGAGCGAAGCTCTTTCATCGGCTGCTTTTCTGGCCGCATCGTTGTCTTTAGGTCCGCCGAAATGCCACCATAAATTGCAATCGCTAAGACTGCTAAGGTTTATGCTACTGCCGCTACTGCTGCTCGGTGGATTCGGGCACCACAAGCTTAAACCTTGTTTTCCCCAAGTGGCATTTTGGTTATCGTATTTATCCAGCGGAAAATATCCCTGACTTTCTCCATACCCGTTCCAATTATACAAGGTGTTGCTATTGTAGGCAATTTCATAAAGACCATCTGAGCCTCTGTTTAAAGTCATAAGCTCGTTAATGGTTTTTGCTTTGCCGCCATCTGTAAACCATTCATGCAAATATTCTCCATAGCACATCAAAGCCGGAGGGTTTGGGTTTGGCACAGGGCGTGCGCAATAACGTCCCTTCATATATATAGGCTCTTCTCCGATTAAATCTTCGGGTTTGCATTTCGAATAATCCAGTTCGCTATGAACCATATTTTTAGTAGCTCCGGAGCTTGCGCATTGCCTTTCAGAAGCATCTTTTTGGCTATCGAAGGTGTCAAAACCATAATGGTCTGCCGGGAAGTCTCGAATAACGACATCTAAATCTACAGGGTAGCTGGCTTGTGCAACAACGGAAAGATTTTCTGGCATTGCTTTGGAAAGAGCGCACTCATTTCTTTTTGCTTCTTCCAAAACTTGCTCCGGCGATTTTATTTCCGTTGAACAAGATGTTGTTAAAGTTACAGCAAAAAACGCAAGTGTTGCGACAAGGATTAAAGCGATTTTTTTGGTTCGTTCCATAAAGTTTCTCCTATTGCAGGTAAAAATACTAAAATAAAAAGGTAAGAGTTCCGGCAAGAGCAAAGCCACCGGCCCCTATGCCGTAAATAAGCCTTTGCTCCTTGTTCGCCTTTTTTCTGCCGGAAAAATCATCGTAATCCTTGTCTCTCCACTTCTCCACCTTAGTGTGCTTGAACACGGTAGCGCCGGCACAGCCTGCCGCCAATGTGTAAGTTACAATACGTGTCCAGCCACGCCAGCCTAAGCCACCGGAACTTTCTGCTTTAGCATCTACGGCAATCTCTTTAGCCGCCGGCCTGCCCGATACATAAGCATAATCAAAACCTTGCGGTTTCAACGCTCCGCTCAAAAGAGAATCGGCACGAGTTTTCCAAGGTGCATAACCTTCTTTAGACTTGTAGCGTTCTATTTCTGCAAAAGAACCTTCAATATTAAAACCAACGCCGTTTCTAGAAAGTTGTATTTTGGACATAGCTAGGTTCACGTTATGAGACTCCGTTTTGAAAGGAAAATTGATAAACTGCAATATAGCTATAAAACCCGGATCCGCACGGTTTATTGACTTTGCCGTGTCTCTCGGAACACCTATTATGCCCTTGAAATAAAACGGCGATTTTTCACTTGCGGTATCTTGAGCCGTAAGCTCGAACAGCTCTTTATCAGGGTCGTAAGCTCCAAGCTCAACTTTTGCAGTAAGCACTATTTCGCTTGCAGCGGCACTTTGCTCAGATACAATGTAATCGTTTAGCGTTGCTATGCAGCGGTCAAGTTTCTGTTTGTAAGCTTCGTGCCTTTTTTGATAATCGGCAACCTGCCGCATGCCTTCTCTGTTCCATAATTCGTGCCTCTTTTGGAAGGCTTTGGCAGATTCATCCGGTTTTTTAGGCTCAAGCGGAGGGTATTTGTTTGCAAAATCTTCCAAAATTTGTTTTATTTCTTCATCAACATGAACCTTGCGGGCTTCAACAGTTTTTATTCTCGACGAGTAGCCTTCAACCGTGGTGTCTTTTTTCAGAATCACAATGAAATTAAGTTCGTTTTCATGATTGTAAATGCTTCTTCTTTCAAGAAAAACATTTGCATTGAATTTAAACCCCGGAGCCGCTTCAAACGTTGTGTCCCAAGGGATGTATCCTTCTTTGCGAACGGCAATTTTCACTACGCCCGGAGTTATGAAATTGTATTCGGCTGGAGTTGTGCCTATTTCTTCTTTGCCTACCCATATAGAAGCGGCGTCCGGAATAGATTTTATGGTTGCCGAAACATAATGCGAATCCGCATTTTGAGAAAAAACCGATGAAACAAGCAGCAAAAGAGCTATAATGTATAACATAGTGTGGGAATTTAGAAAATCAAAAGCCGAAATCCATAATTTCTTTTTCTTCGGTTTTTTCAACATCAAAGGGATTTGCTTGTTTGTGAACCTTGTTTCCTTCTACGTATATTGCTTTTTGGGGGCGAACAGGGCAAATAAACTCGCAACCACCGCAACCTACGCATATATCTACGTCGATAAAAGGCTTTGTTACACCATTTTTATGCGGAACCATTTTCACAGCCTGCGTTGGGCAATGTTCCGAACAAGCGCCGCAGCTTGTGCCGTCTGTGTGAACAACGCAAAGCTCCGGTATAAAAACAACCTTTCCAACCTGCAAAAGGTGTTTCTGCTCCTTTGTTATGGGAGTTAATGCATGGCTAGGGCACACTTGCGTGCATAGAGTGCAGTCAAAATTGCAAAAACCTCTTTCAAAATTCATTACGGGCATCATCATTCCGCTTATGCCATATTCCATAAATGCGGGCAAAAGCACCTTTGAAGGGCATTTGGATACGCACAAATGGCAGGATGTGCAATTTTTGAGCAAATGTTCCGCGCTGCCTGCTCCGGGAGGGCTAATAGGCACACGTTGGGGCTGTAGGGGCACAAGATTTTGTGCCCCTACAGCCCCAACGGCACCAACGTGCGCAAATACAGGTACGGTCGCAATTGTGGTCAATCCGGTCAACAGGAATTTTCTTTTGCTTTTATCCACATCCGTGTTTTTAGGCCACGAAGGCTCCCACGAAGTGGCTCCTCTGTGGCAATAGTTCATGCAATTAAAGCAACTAACGCACTTGGTATAATCTATTGTTTTCGCCAGCGCATCAATGCACGAGGCTTTGCATTTTTTTGCGCAAATTCCGCAAGACGTACATTCATCGGTCTTTATTTTAATTTTGAAAATGGAAAATTTATTCAAAAAACCCAAAATTGTTCCAACAGGGCAAAGGGTGTTGCAATAAATGCGCCCGTTTGTCCACACCAACACGCTTATAATCACAAACGAAAGCAATGCAACTGTAAACGAAAAAGTGCCAAGCATAACTATTTCAACTTTGTAAAAAGTATGATCCAAAACAGAAGCTACGTTATTGTTCATAAACATATAAACAGGTTTTAATATGTGAACGGCTATTCTTCCGTATGCGCTGTAGGGGTCCATTATTCCGGCTGCTAAAGTAAAACCGGAAAGAAAAAGGATTATTGTTATGGCAAGAACAGACCAGCGCAATATGGTGAATTTCAGCTTATCTGCCTTTGGCAACGGACAAGGAATGGGAGATGCAATTCTTCTGATTACATCTTGGAGAAACCCCATTGGGCAAATAGTGGAGCAATAAATTCGCCCAAAGAGCAAAGTGAAAAGAACAATGCAAATAACAATAGCGACTGCGCCGGATATTAAAGCCGGAACAAACTGAATGTGCCCCAGCGCATGAAATTCCACAGGCAATATTTCCGCAAAATCCAGAAAATAAAAAGTAAGCAAACAGAAAACTGCGCTTGATATTGCAACTCGTAGCTTTTTAAACATCAAATTCTAATCCGTTTCACATTGAGCTTGTCAATATCCATAGTCCCAAGCTTTAAGCGCTCGCCATGCTCAAGATGTTTTACATCGCTTAAAGGCATTTCCCGTATTTGGCTGAAAAACTTTGTGGCTGCCGTGTCAACTGCAACCATATCTTGCGATATAAACAGGGCTTTCGAAAGAACTGCGTCTTCTACCGATCTTCCACGTGGCCCGTTTGCTTTGAGAACCCTGTAGGCATCAACTACATTCAGCACGGGCTTCTTTTCAAGCGTGCACACATCTGCTATGCATTGTTGCAGATTGTTAATATGAAATATTTTTCTGTCCCAAATAATTCCCATTAAATTTTTCATGGAAATGCTCATATTTGCGCCTCCGTGGTGCTTTAATATGGGAACATTAATCCAAACATCGCAATCAAGAATTGCTTTATGAACCTTCATATCTTTTAGCTTTACGCCTTTAGGCAGGGAAACTTCCGTGTAGTAAGATTTGTCGTCTGCGGGAAGCATTTTTGCTCCGGCGGCTTTAGCAGCGGCTTCAATGCCGCTGTTTGCATAGCATTTTTTCCAGTTATCGCAGGTGTTGTCAAAAACCACAACTTCTTTTGCGCCGGCCGCAATGCACTGGCGCACGATTTCTGCCACCAGAAGCGGGTTTGTGTTTGCCGCAAGTTCCGGTGTTTTATCCCAGCCTATATTGGGCTTTACAACCACACGATGCCCACGCTTGACAAACTTGCTTATTCCGCCCATTTCTTCAATGGCTTTTTTAAACATAGCTTCCGGTTCTCCACCCATCACAGCCACCAAGTCCACAGCTTTTCCCGTTTGAATATCCGGCATGGTTTGCGCAAAAACATCCATTCCGCCTTTCATTTTAAGGGTAAAAGCCGCACCCACTACTGCCAAGGTTTTCAAAAACCCACGCCTGTCTACATTGTTTTCCATGTTTATAATATAGATTTTTTCACTGGTGGCCCATAAACATTTCAAATTTGTTTTATAAACATCATTTCTAACCCTATAAACTAAGATGGCAGGCTTTCGCCTGCCAAATGGCTATATTATCAATCGCCAAACCGAGAACAAGCCAT
>Ga0209755_10000819_pt1 | contig 53752 bp, 51 predicted proteins | sample TergutCo191P1_FD_187301 | JGI IMG/M metagenome (GOLD analysis project Ga0209755, IMG submission 187301) | Cornitermes sp. P1 segment gut microbial communities from Petit-Saut dam, French Guiana - Co191P1 (SPAdes) (version 2) | ecosystem: Host-associated > Arthropoda: Insects > Digestive system...
TCGCCGCGTTCATTGAAAGTAAATTGGTTTGGCTCGCGATATTTTCCATTACAGAGTTAATTTCCAACAAGCCTTCTGATTCGCGGGTTATTTCCTGTATGTCCTGCGCTACATCCTGTAAGCTGGTACGCCCTACCTCAGATGCGGCTGTAAGCAAGGTAACGTTTTCTTTATTTTTAATAAGAGTGTGTGTTACAGATTGAACATTGGCAAGCATTTGTTCAATAGCGGATGAAGATTGTGAAACCGAAGCAGTCTGCTTTTCAACTTGCCGGCTTAGCTTGTTTATATTAATTGTAATTTGTTCCATAGTGGCGTTAGTCTCGGAAACGCTGGCGCTTTGATTTATAGCCCTTCCTTTAATACTTTGAATATTAGCGGTGATCTCATTTATCGCGGCGGCGGTTTCAGTCATGTTAGATGATAAATCCGTGCCGACTTTGGATAGCTCTATAGCCTCCTCTTTTATTACTTTTAAAAGCTGCTTGATTTTATCAAGGGTGCCGTTAAGAAGCCGCCCCATATTTCCGATTTCATCTTTGGTTTTTGCTTCAATATTATGAGTGAAATCCCCTTCGCCTATATGCACAAGCACCGCTTCCATGGATTTGATAGGGGCGGTAATGGAACGCGCGACAAAAAAGATTATAATTGTAATAGCCAAAAGAATTATAATGCCGAATATCGTTAGAACCATTGTCATTTGCTGAACTTGAGCCATTACCGTGTTGTACGGAACAACAGTTACAGCCATCCATGCGTCTTTGTCGTTTCCGATAGTAAACGGACGGGTTACTACAATCATTCTTGCATTATGCTCTATTGAATTCAAAGTTTCTTGAAAAACTGTGCCGTCTTTTAATGATTGCATTAAAACGCTCATCCGGTTCGTGAACAATCCGCTTGCCGCATCTTCTATCTTTTTTCCGAGACGGTCTGCGCTAGGATGAGAAACAATATGCCCGCCGCTTGAGTAAACGGCGGCGTATCCGTCACCAAAAGGTTTTATTTGAATTATCATGTTCTGTATTTCTGTCAGTTCAAGGTCTACCCCCGCTACGCCGACCGTCCTTCCGTTCAGGATAATAGGGACGGTGACGCTTGTGATCAAAGTCCGCTTGCCGCCTATATTTTCATAATAAGGCTCGACAAGATATTCATGGCCTGTTCTCATTGGAATGTTATAATATTCCGCGTTGGCGTAACCTTCAAGCGCGGATAAAGCTATCACCCCGTTATTATTGGTCCAGTAACTTATAAACCTTCCCGTAGAATCGCTGCCCGGAGTATTTATAAAAGCCGCGTCCCTGCCGTCAAGAGCGTTGGGTTCATAAACCACCCACGCCCCTACAAAATCCGGATTTTTTTTCATAAGACTGCTGAGCATATAATTAATATAATCACGTTTTGTTTCATTGGTAGAAATCTCATCGACATAAATCATAAGATTTACTAAAGACCTCATTTCATCTAAAGGCACTTCCAAAAAGGCCTTAACTTCTTTTGCGGTTACTTCTGTAATATTTCCCGCATTATCGTCTGCTAACGCTTTAATCTGGCTTGATGAAAACAATGTGGCAGCTATTGTCAGACCGCCGATACCGACTAGATTAACCAAAGAAATGATGAGAATAAGTTTAACTCCGATTTTCATATCACCCTCTTTATATTTGATTTTTAAGATACAAATTAGGAAAATAAAATCCTGTTTTTAAGTACACCTAATTATATTACATGTTAGTGTATAATAACTATCAAATTTTATAATTATATTAAATTAGGAGTATTTTATTTAAAATTGAAATTTTATTTATGACTATTAATCGCTTTTTTATATTTAATTATTATTTACAATAATTAAAATTATAAATTGATAATTTTCGCAGAAGTTAAAATTTCGTATCCGTCTTTTGTTATAAGAATATCATTTTCAAGACGGCAGCCGCCCAAGATTGGATCGTAGAGTCCGGGCTCTATCGTAAAGATCATTCCCGGTTCAAGCACCCAGTCGTTACTGCTTATGTTTCTTATTACAGGGAACTCGTGTTCCTGAAGCCCTATACCGTGACCTAATCCGTGCGGCATTTCTTTTTTGGATTTTTTAAAGAAAGTATCAACGGCTGCCGCTATGTCTCTTGCGTTTGCGCCGTTATGCGACATCGGGACAGCAAGTTTGCTTGCTTTTTCTACAAGTGTGACAAGTTTTTCTTGTTTGGGGTTTAGATCGCGTGTAAAGGTTAATGTTACGTCAGTGCAGTAACCCTTGTATTTTAAGCCGAAGTCAAGAATTGAAAGCCCTTGAGCGCCGAAGGGGGCGCAGGTTGATGAAGGGAAGGCGTGTATGGCGTAACTGCGTTCCGGGCCTGCCGCCAAGGTTTCAAAACTTGTCCCCTCACAGCCTCTTTTACGCGCTTCAATTTGAATGAACATCGCGGCGTCAATTTCCGTTTTTATTTTTCCCACCCTTACATTTTTTTCAAGCAGATCGATTATTTCGTTTGTAAAAACCGCTGTTTTTTTAATTATTTCGATCTCTTCATCGTCTTTAACGGCTCTCATTTTTTTTATTTCCAATGAGGCGCTTTTTTCACGGCAGATTATATCATAATCTGTTAATTCACCTACAAATTTTAAAAAAACAGGGTAGGGGGTGACAGACGGTATTTCTATTTTTGAGCCTGAAGGGACGCCCATTTTTTTTGCGGCGGAGGCAAGCGCCTTTAAAGGCGTGCGATCAAAATCGTTGTAAGAAGCGATTGTGGCAGTTGAATTACAGGCATAAATTTTTGCAAGGTTTATATCCCATGCGATTAGAAGAGCTTTTCTATCAACAGAAAGAAAAAGCAAGGCATCGTTAGGATGGCCTGTAAGCCAGCGGATATTTTGATCCCTCATTGATTCTGTATCTTCCAGCATAACAAGGGTAATGCCTTCCTGCGCCATCCAATCCCAAACTTTTTCAAGACGCGCTGAATATAACCGCATAATATGAGATAATTTTTTAACTCCGGTATCGGAATATTTTTCCATTACAATTTCCTGTGGAAATAAATTTTTTAATTCTATTTCTTAAAATTACCTTTTTTCTTTTACTTTTTCTTTTTCTTTAGTAATTTTCGCTTCCAATTTATCTATCATTTTGTCGATAGCTTTGGTTAAATCAAAATCTTCTTCGCTGACATGGATTGATACTCCCCAGCGGAAATTAACCGTGGCTTCGGCATTGAAATCTTTGTCTTTTTTAATTGTGATTATCATATCGACAATCATGTTTTCGGCATTGCGGATCCTTTCAATTTTTTTATTCAAATACTCTTTCGCGTCGTCATGCAGTGTAAAATGTACTGCTTTAATTTCCAAGTTCATTTAGAACCTCCTGAATTTTTTTCCCGTATCAAACCGGATTTGACTTTTCGGGTATATGATGAGCCCATATCAAGTTCTTTTCTATATTTTGCCACAGTTCTGCGTGCCAGCGCAATTCCTTTTTGATGTAAAAGAGCAGAAATCTCCTGATCCGACAAAAGACGGTTTTCTGCTGTAATTATCTCTTTTATCATTTCTTTTACGCTTTCTTTTGAAAATTGCGACCCCGCGCTGATAGAATTGGTAAAAAAGTATCGAATTTCAAAGATACCCCACTCGGTTTGCATATATTTACCGTTTGCAGTGCGGGAAACTGTCGTTTCATGGATTTGAAGCTCCTTCGCTATATCCCCCAAGGTCAGCGGGGAGAGATATTTTGGTCCTTTTATAAAAAAAGACCTCTGGAACTCAAGGATAGCGTTTGCCACCCGAATCAATGTTTTATTACGCTGGCTTAAATGATTGATAAAAAGACGCGCTTCCTTTATTTTTTCGCGAGCAAAGTCCTTTGTGCTCTGATCCTTGGAATTACTCATTTTTTCAAAAAAAGAATTTGTTCCAAGTACAGGAAAAGTTTCGTCATTCAGATTGATGGAAAAATCATCTTTATCTCTTACTACTTTGATATCCGGAATAACAAAACGCACTTCAGAAGAAGCCGATTCATAAGAGCGTCCCGGAAAGGGAGAAAGGGTTTTTAAAAATTTGCAGATAACGCAGGTTTCTTCTTCGTCTATTCCTATTTTTTTTGCAAGTACCGCGTATTTTTCACGCTCGACAAGTTCAAGATGATCAAACACTTTTTCTATTATTTCTTCGTTATCTAAAAGTGCTTGCGGTATTTCCTGTATTAAAGATATCTGAACCATAAGCGATTCGCGATAATCGCTTGTACATGTCCCTGCAGGATCAAGCTCGCGTACCAAATCCATCGCTTCTTGCAGGCGCAACGGGGCAGACTCAAATAAAGTGACAGGTTTTTCTTTATGAAACCCATCATCATTAAGATTTTGGATTAAAGTTTCAGCGATAAAGCGCAGTTCATTATCAATAGGTTCAAGTTGTATCTGCCGTAAAAGATGTTCCTGTAAGGTTTCAGGACGTGATAAAGCGCCTTCAATGAAACGTCTATGTTCTTCGGCTAATTCTTTTCCGCGAGAAGAATTTGTCTCAAAATATTCGTCTTCTTCTTTACGCGCTTCGTCTAAGGGTATAGTGCTGTTATCTTCGATAATTTCAAGCGCGGGGTTGCTTTCCAGTTCCTGTTCAATTCTTTCTCTCAGATCCATCAGAGGCAGTTCCATTAATTTAATGGATTGAATCATTTGATGATTCATCTTGAGGCGTTGATCTTGTACCAGCGACAGGCGCAAACCTTGTTTTTGCATATATTTATATTATAATCCGTGAAATATTAAATTGGAAAGATAAAAGAAAATCTTTTCTTTTTCTTGTGAAATACGATTTTAAACTGTAAAATAATTATTACGGATAAGGTGATATCCGAACAACGGAAAAAAGGAGAGATTTATGGGTATTTTTAGTTCAATTAAAGACAAGGTTTTAGGTAAAAAGAGTGAACAGCCTGCCGCTGCTCCTGCAGCTCAGCCTGTTTTTTCAGCACAGTCAGGAACCGCCGCAGCGGCAATGGCGGCAGCGAAGGCGGCCGCAGAGAAAGAAGCTGCTAAAGCCGCAGCAAAACCTGCCGCCCCTGTCGATGTAGAAGCGATATTGGAAGCCGCGGTAAAAGCAAAAGGTATAAAGTTAAATTGGCGCGTTTCAATTGTCGATTTATTAAAAGCGCTCGATCTAGACAGCAGCCTCGCAGCGCGTAAGGAACTGGCTGCCGAGTTAAACTATACAGGCAAAGACCCCGACGGTTCCGCCGAAAAGAACATCTGGCTTCATAAAGCTGTAATGAAAGCTCTGGCAGATAACGGCGGCAAAGTGCCGGGTGAATTGTTGAAATAATTCTTGATTTGAAAGATTGTTTTATGCGGTTTATAAAAAAGCGCTTCTAATCCTAGGGGCGCGTCCTCCGGGTCTCATCGTGCGGCTCGCGGCGGGAGGAATTAATAATAGAATACAGTCAACTTAAATCGATTTTACTGAAATATAGAATTTCCCCTTAAACCCATAAAAAATCCGCAGATCATGTTAACCCTCAGTACCAAATACCGATAATTAATCAAACAACGGTTTTTAGGGAGGTTGCTTTGGTTAGGGGTATTTATACAGGGGCAAGCGGGATGAGGGCTCAGCAGTGGAGGCTCGATTCTGTCGCTAATAATTTGGCTAACGTCGCTACAGACGGTTATAAGAAGGATGTTACTACTTTTAAGGCTTTCCCGGAGATGCTTTTACGCAGGATGGATGATGACGGTGTTTATAAACACCCCTTCGGCTCTGCCGATGCCGCACCTATAATCGGGAAATTAGGGACCGGCGTTGAATTAAACGAGTTATTTACTCAATTTACCCAAGGATCGCCCAAAGAAACATCAAGCGATTTTGATATGATGCTTGAAGGTAAAGGGTTTTTTACAGTAGACACCCCTTACGGCGAGCGCTATACACGTAATGGGTCTTTCTTTCTTGGAAAAGAAGGTTTTCTTGAAACCAAAGAAGGCTATCCCGTACTCGGTGAAAACGGCCCTATCAGGGTTAAAGAAAATAATTTTAAAATTGATGCCGAAGGCAGGATTTGGGTTAACGCTTCTTATCAGGATGATGATCCTACGCAGTTGGTAGGAAGAACCTCCAATGAATGGGAAGATACAATTCTTTTAGATACATTAAAAATCGTGAATTTTGAACTTGATCGTTATCTTGAAAAACAGGGAACAAGTTTTTGGCGCGAAAGTCAGACATCAGGTCCTGCTTTTACAATGACAGATAACAGACCCAAGGTAGTTCAAGGTTTTATCGAAGCGTCTAATGTCGATCCTGTTTTGGAAATGGTTCAGATGATCGAAGTAAACCGCGCTTATGAAGCGAATCAAAAAATAATACAGACAGAAGAATCGACACTTGGCACATTGATAAATCAAGTCGCGAAATTCGCATAATAAAAAAGAGGTATAAAAATGGTTAGAAGTTTATGGACAGGCGCTTCGGGAATGATTGGTCAGCAAGCCAATATCGATACAATTTCAAATAATCTTGCAAATGTAAACACACATGGATATAAAAAACAGCGTGTTGATTTTGAAGATCTTTTATACCAGACTGTAAAAACAGCAGGGACGCCTGCCACAGAAGATACGGTTATACCTGTCGGCATACAATTAGGTCATGGCGTAAAAGTCGCGGATACCCAGAGGGTTTTCGCGCAAGGAGCTTTGCAGCAAACAGAAGTGCCTACAGACCTTGCAATTGCAGGCGACGGTTTTTTCAGGATACAAATGTATGACGGCTCTTTAGCTTATACACGTAACGGGAACTTTAAAGTTGATTCAGACGGGCGGCTTGTTACAAGCAACGGTTATTGGGTAATCCCTGATATCATGATGCCTGAATTATTTCTTCCTGATTCAATAAATATTACGCAAGACGGCAGGGTCAGCGTCAGAGTTCCGCGAGATGGTGAAGAAGTGGAAGTTGATGTCGGAAGATTAGAACTGTACCGTTTCCCCAACCCTGTAGGGCTTATCACAATAGGCGATAATCTTTTTAAAATCAGTCAGGCTTCAGGCGAGGCGATACCCGGCACTCCCGGTTATGATGGAATGGGTGTTTTACGTCATAAATTTCTTGAAATGTCCAATGTCGCTGTCGTGCAGGAAATGGTCAATCTTATAATCGCGCAGCGCGCTTATGAATTTAATTCGCGTACCATTCAAACCAGCGACAGTATGCTTGGAACTGCAACCGCTTTAAAGAGATAATTAAAAAGGGAGATAAAGATGGAAATTAATAATTTCGGATTAATCAATATGGACGATTACCGTCTTTCATCTCCTAGGTCTTTCCGCGGGAATCAAAATTTTCAGGAACTTTTTGAAAAGGTTCGATCGTCAAATAACAATGAACAGAGAACAGAGAGCGGAGGGCAGAGGACGGTTGGGAATGATATAGATAAAAATGATAAACTTTACGAACTTTGTCTTGAGCTTGAAACATTTTTAGTTAAAAACCTTTTAACCAGCATGAGAAGTACGGTTCAAAAATCCGGTCTTGTCGATGATAGTTTCGCGGGAAAAATGTACGAAGATTTGCTTTATGAAGAATATGCGAAAGATTTTACAAAGAACGCGAATTTCGGTATGGCGGAACAAGCGTACCGTCAATTAAGAAATTTATAATTTTTTCTTTTATTTTTTATTATAAACTCCAATAACAATAAGTAATTTCTATATTTCATAAAATCCCTTTATGTGTTATAATATTTTTAATACAAAGAATAATCCGTAGTATTTTTTTAAGATGCGGAAGGTGGTTTTATGCGGCAAGAAGACTCAGGTCTTATGGAAGTAAAGTTTTCTATCGGCGCGAAATTGATTGCGATTATTACATTTATTGTGTTAATGTCTCTTGGTTCAATTATTACTCTTGTTTCATGGTTGGTCAGAAGCGATTTGCAGATTATGGCGGAAGAAAATAACTTTGAAGCAAACAGAAGGTCTGCAATGGCGGCAGAATCATCATTTCAAAATATACAATCCAATACAATGATTCTTATTAAAACCTTAACTTCTGTCGGGACAGGGAGCGCCCTTGCTCATAACACATCAGATTTTTTCTTTGAGCGCAACCCCCTTGCCGCTTCTGTGTTTTTTTCAAACGGAGCGCAGGAAGAAATTTTAATTAACAATCAATTTTTCGATTCCAAGAATATAGATGCGTCTTTAGTGCAAGCGTATTGGGAAGCCGAGAGTTCATCTTTAAAGCGTGCGGCAGTAGGGGAGACGGTGTTGCTTAATGCGGCGCCGCATTTCACCTTACCTGTGCTGGCTTTATTTTTTCCCTGGGAGAACGGAAGTGGCGCTGTTTTATTCGCGCCTGAAGAATTGGGAGATTCATTCGGTTTAGGCGTAAATCAATGTTATCTGATAAATGACTCAGGGGATGTTTTAATTCATGCGGATTTTGAAAATGTACGCGCTGGCTTAAATATTGCAAACAAACAATATACCAATTATGTCTGGCAAAATATGTCGCATAACGAACAAACTCTGCATACCGACGAGGACGGAATCCGTTATTTCAGCGCTTTTACCAAGTTAAATACCGCAGGCGCTGTCGTTATCACAAATATCGAATATAATAAGGTTTTTGAAGGGATTAACGCTTCTACAAGGCGGAATATGTATCTTGCGGCCGCTGTATTGAGTATTTCAATTATTTTTATCTGGTTTTTTTCCAAAGGGATTTCTGTCCCCTTGCGTGAATTGGCGGCGGCGGCGCATAAAATAGAAAGAGGCGCGTTTGACATTTCTCTTAAACCTAAAGGTCACGATGAAATCGGCGTGTTGACCGACAGCTTCCTGCGTATGAGTAAGGCGCTAAGCGTTTTCGGCAGGTTTACAAACCGTGATGTCGCAGTCCGCGCCATGAGGGGTGAAATAAAACCCGGCGGCTCTCCGAAACATGCGACAATCTTTTTTTCCGATATCCGTAATTTTACCGCTACTTCAGAAAATTTTACAAATGCTTTCGGGGACGAAGCGTCTGACAGAATCGTTCAATGGTTGAATGTTTATTTTACGCAAATGGTTGACTGCGTTGAAAAAACAGGCGGCGTAGTTGATAAATTTATCGGCGATGCATTAATGGCGCATTGGGGGACCGCTTATACTACAGGCAGTACAAGGAAAGACGCATGCAATTGTATAAGGGCGGCCCTTCTTATGCGTAACGCTTTACAGAAAATAAACAAGGGAAGGGGGAAGGATCCTGCTAACCCTCGGATACGAATCGGTTGCGGAATTAATACCGGTATTGTTACGGCAGGGCAGATAGGCTCCGATCTCCGTATGGAATATACCGTAACAGGCGATCCTGTCAATCTTGCTTCCAGAGTTGAATCTTTAAATAAACCTTTCTGCACAGATATACTTATCACTGAAGATACATGGCGCTTTGTAAGAAAAAGATTTATCACTGTGGAAATGCCTTCTGTTACAGTTAAAGGAAAAGAAAAACCTGTAAGGATTTTCGCCGTTATTAATTTTGCAAGAAGTAAAAAAGGACCAAAGTCAATAGAAAAAGTGCGAAGGATACTCGGTGTTAAAGCGCCTGATTTAAAAGCTTTGGATAGTAACGCTACCGAAGAAAAACATACAATTATCGGGACAGGTTAATCAGAATGATTAAAAAAAAACCTGTTAATTCAAATTTAAAAACTTATTGGTTCGCAGATCTTCTTGTAGTTATTGTTTTTCTTTCTACTGCGGCTTTTAGTATTTTTCTTTTTAGAAATGATTTAATGCGCACTATTGAAACAAGAGATGAATCTCCTGTAGGGCAAATTATTATCAGGAATAATGTTGTACAGCGCCGTTATGCGGATCGTGTGTTATGGGAAAGACTCTTTGTAGATTCGCCTGTATATTCGGGAGATTTAATCCGCGCCGCCGATCTTTCCGCCGCCTCTATTTATATTGATGAAAGTCAAATCAATTTAAACGAAAATACTTTAATTCGCATAACACAAGCGCCTGACGGCAAAGGACCTTTTCAAGTTGATTTAAGGGAAGGGAATTTAAGTGTCTCTACAAACTCAGGGACAGGGCTTTTGTTAAATATTATGGGCAAGCAGGTTCACGCCGCTCCCGGCACAGTACTGAACGCCGAACTCGGCGAAGAAGGAATGGTAGTGCGTGTCAGCGAGGGGACAGCGGTAATAATTGAAGAAAGCGGGGAAAGCCGCGAACTTTCTCAAGGGATGATAATTGCACATGACATTAACGGTACAGAATTAATAATAGCGGCGGCGGTTGTTACACACCCCCAGCCTAATGCGCGGTTTTTAAAAAACGCAGCGGAACTGATACCTGTCAGTTTTGTTTGGAACAGAATCAATCTAAAACCTGAAGATACATTAAGTCTTCAAATTGCCGGGGATAAAAACTTTACACGTAACGTTCGGACGATACAAGGTTTAGACAGTCAGACGGAAACTTTATTCGACATAGGTAACTGGCACTGGCGGCTTCTTTTTGTACAAACAGGGTCTGCTCAAACAGGGCTTACCGATTCTGTTTTAAGCGTAGGTGAATTTACGGTAGCGGACGGCAGCGGCCCTGATTTATTAAGCCCTGTAATGAACAGCGTATTCCGTTATCATACCGATCCTCCGCAACTGCGTTTTCAATGGCTGGAAAAAACAGGTGCCGCATTTTACATTTTGGAAGTAAGCGGGCAAGAAGATTTTTCAAATCTTAAAATCAGAAGGCAGTTAACAGGAGCGGCCTTTATTCAATCAGAGTTAGATGAAGGAACTTGGTTCTGGCGTGTAAGACCCGGTTTTTCCTCTGCTTATGAAGGAAGCACGGAATATTCATCAACATCTTCTTTCCGTATAGAAAAAAGCGCTGACCCAAGAGTTATTGCAATAGAAGTTCCCGACCCCCCTAAGCGCGAACAATATTATACAGTTAAGCCGGGCGATTTCCTTGCAAAAATAGCCGAAGATATTTACGGTGATTATTTTCAGTGGCCCAGAATATATAGAGCGAATAATATTACAAACCCTGATTTAATATATATAGGTCAATTACTTCTTATTCCGAAATAAAATCTTTCTTTATTAATTTTCCGATAAAATCGCTATACTCATCCCTCATAGGTAAATCAAAATCAACTTTTAAAATATTTCTTTGCACTTTAACTTCAACATTATCTTTTGGATTAAAACCAAGTTTTTCTTCCTTTACCCAATACAAACCGATTCCTCTTTTCTGCCAGCCAGGTAAATCATTAAAATTAATTCCTTTTGAAAACAATAATTCATTTTTATCTGCGACATTTTTATTCTCTATTAATTTTGTCGCATTGTTTTTATCCATTCCGTCTTTTCTTAGCATCCAGTAACAATGCGCGTTCAATGCGTTTCTGTAGGCATCTTCATTCCGCCATCTGAAATAATCAATCACGGTTTTTTCATTTGGAAGCTGGCATATCCTGCAATCAAATACACCGATGTTTCCAAACAGCAAACTGAATTTAGCTGAGGCTTCCCCTGCTAATATCGAAGTATACTTTCTGATTTTTCTGCCGAATAAATTAATATCTAAATCAAATAACAATGATATTTCATCGCTTTCGGTAAAACCGTAAATTACTTTAAATCCGCAATCCATTAAATGTTTGCTTGTTTCTACCATCAGGTCTCTGAATTTTATATCAAAAGGCGCTTCAAATTTTCCCGTTTCTTTTGTCAGTTTTGTAAAATTCCTCCCGTCAAGCCGTGCGGCAATATATAAACCCGGTAAGACACAAATATCATGAGATGTTTCATAAACACGCATTTCTTTATCAAGGTCATCAAATTTCATATAACGCTCCTATTTTAATATTACCTCGGTTCTTCCGAAGCCCCCGAGTTCGGGTCTTGCAAAATAATAATCTGCCACCGCGCTCTCGCTTTTTAAGAAATCATGTATACCTTTTTGTAAAATGCCGCTGCCTTTTCCGTGTATAACGGAAAAATTTTTAAGCCCGGATAGAGTAGCGGCTTCAATTTGTTTTCTGAGAGCTTCTTTCGCTTCTTCAAGACGCATGCCTAAAAGCTTTAATTCAAAGACCGCATTTCCTTGAGACCCGTATTCCGCTGCCCATGATACTGTAGTTGTTTGCGGAGGTTTTGATTGCATTGCAGGGCTTAGTTCGTTTTGCGGGAAGCTTATTTTTAACGAGCCGACTTTAACAAGCCATGTAATACCGGCTGCGTTTTTTTTATCAATTCTAATAATTGTACCGCGTTGTTTTGACTGCCCCGCAAAAACTTCCATACCGGGGGTTAAATCAAATGCAGGAAGGTTTCCTTCTTTTTTTTGTAAATGTTCCCTAAGAGCCTGTTCTTCTTGCGCAAGTAATGTACTTTCTTCTTCCGCGTTACGTGCAAGTTCGTTTAAAAATTCTTTTACCTTCAGTGTTTTTTCGCGGTCTACTTCTCCTTCCTTTAATTCACGAACAAGGTTTTCTAAAGTTTTCCTGCTTTCACTTAAAAATTGCTGGAGTTTCCCTACAGATTCGCGTTTTAATTCCGCTTCTTTTTGGCGTAATTGCAGTTCTTTTAAATCGGATTTTCTTTTTTCTTCCAATAATTTACTTTGCTCTATCGCGCTTTTTTTCTCCAAGCCTGCAAGTTCCCTTTGTTTTTGTTCAAGCCCTTTGATCATTTCTGAAACATCGGTTTTTTCATCGTCTATATATTTTCTTGCATTAGCAACTATTGTTTTTTCAAGACCGTTTGCCTCTGCGATATCAAGCGCTCTGCTTTCACCTGGTATTCCGTTTATTATTTTATATGTGGGAGATAGAGTTTGCGCGTTAAATTCAACAGATGCGTTTTCCACACCCGCTCTTGTGAATCCGTAATTTTTTAATATCCCATGATGGGTAGTAACTATCATCCTTGATTTCTTTTCAATTAAAAAATCCAGAACCGCCATCGCTATCGCGCCTCCCTCCTGCGGGTCTGTTCCTGAACCGAGTTCGTCAAGCAGAACGAGTGATTTTTCTGTCGCGTGTTTTGTTATCGCGGAAATATTTGTAATGTGTGATGAGAATGTAGATAAAGATTGATTGATCGATTGCTCATCGCCTATGTCTGCAAATATTCCGTCAAAGACAGGCAAGACACTTCCTTCATCGACAGGGAGGGCAAGACCTGATTGGTTCATCATTGAAAGAAGACCGAGCGTTTTTAATGTAACTGTTTTCCCTCCTGTGTTCGGGCCTGTAATTATTAATGTACGGATATTGTTGTTCATGGAGATATTTATAGGAACGGCTTTTTTTAACATTGGATGGCGTGCCTGTATTAAAATTAAATTTTCTTTTGCGTAAACAGGGTTTGCATCATCAAAGTTTGTTGCAAAATGCCCTTTTGTTGCAAATGAATATTTTGCTTTTGCTCTTAAACATTCAAGCTTTATTATTGTTTGATGCAGTTTGCTTATATTTTCTGAATGTATTGATATTTTTACAGTCAGCTCACGCAGTAATTTTTGAATTTCCGCGTCAAGATTTCGTTTTTCAATAAGTATTTCGTTATTTTTTTCGACAACATCGAGTGGTTCTACATATATTGTTTGCCCGCTGCTTGATAATTCGTGGACAATACCTTTGATACGGTTACGGAAATTTGCCTTTACCGCAATTACAAGCCTGCCGTCTCTTTGCGAAGGAAGAGATGATTGCAGCATACGCTTATATTCATCATCAGAAGTGTAGCGTGTTACCGTGCTTTTCAATTCTTTTTCTAGGGAGCTTATTCGTTTTCTAATGGCGCGTAACACAGGTAAGTCTCTAAGGTTTCCATCCCTGTCGATGATTTTAAATATTTCTTCTGTAACAGAAGTGCAATCAGGGCACGATTCTTCTTCCAGCATGGCATATAACAATTGTTTACCTGTTGTTTCCGTTTCGTTATCACGTTCTTTTATTATCCACTTTTTTAATTCTACCGCACGCTCTATAAAAAGCCCAAGCGCAAGCGTTTCGTCAATATCAATGACCGCGCCTTCTGTTTTAATTTTAGGGATTAATAAATTTATGGAAGGCAGCCATGAACGCGGTTCGTCAGCTCTTGTTTTTAAAAGTAAATAAATTGAACTGACGATTTTTTTAATTTCCTCACAGGATTTATCATAAACAGGCTTTGAGTCTATCAAAATTGATGAGGCTTCTTCGCTTATCGCATAGGATGAGACACTCTCCATTATTTTATTATATTCAAGGAGGGTTTCAGTTTTTTCTATAAGAGTTTGTTTATCAATCATCGTTGTATTTTCCGACCAGATCATCTGTTATGCGCAAGAAACTTTCATATCTGTCTTCATGAATAATGCCGGCAGATACCGCTTCCATTATTTTACATCCCGGCTCTTGTTTATGAGAGCAGGACATTCCAAAACTGCACTTGCCTGACAGAGGGGTAAATTCTTTTAAATGTATTATAATTTCTTCTTTTTTTATTCTGTCAGGGATGAATCGGCGAACCCCCGGAGTGTCAATTATTTTTGCAGAGCATGAAGGCAGATCAAACATAAGCGACATTGTTGTTGTGTGAACGCCTCTGTCATATTTTTCATTTAAACCGCCTTCTTTTATATTAAGACCCGGCGAAAGCGCGTTTATTATGCTGGATTTTCCAACCCCTGATTGCCCTGTTAAAACGCAGGTTTTACTTGCAATTTTTTCCCGCAGTTTTTCTATCCCTTCCCCTGTTTTTGCAGAAATTTGTAATAGCTCATAACCGATACGTTTATAATCTTCAAGGCGTTCATCAAAATCAATATCATTATAATTAAGATCGGTTTTATTACAAATAATAAGAGCGTCTATACCTGCAATATCAGCCTGTAATAAAACCCTGTCAATAAAACGCGGTCTGAAAGGAGGGGATACTGCCGTAGTTACGCAAACTAATAAATCAATGTTTGCGGCTAACAACTGGCTTTTGTTTCCTTTTTGATTAAAACGGCTGAAATAATTTCTTCTCTCTTCAACGGAAAGGATAAGGGCGTTTTTAACTCCTTTTTGATACTCAACAATTACTTGATCCCCAGGCGCAAGAGGGTTGTAAAAATTTTCGCAACCTTTTAAAACTTTTCCTTTTATTCTGCATTCAAGTTCTTTACTTCCTTCTTCTGTATCAATGCGGACAGTCATAATGTTATGCGAAGCGCTGATTACAAGCCCTTTTGAAATTATTTGCATATATTTTTTAATAAGTTAAGCTTAAAACCTAAATCGTTTGCCCGTTTTTGCCAAAAACCATTTTCTGTTTCTGATGTTGTCAGTAATTGATTAGACGGTTTTGCGTTTTTATCTGTTCGAAGCGCCATATTATTTTCATCTAACAAAAACTCAATGCGTTTTGTAACCCCTGCAATAGAATCAAAAACTTCTATGTGCAGCGCTTCATTGCCGTTATGCGCGGCTTCGCGGCGGAATTCTTCCAGAAGGTATAAAAAGTGAGTGCATCCGAGTACAAGGCTGTCTACGCCTTTGTTGCTGAACTCATTAATATATTTTCTTACTATATCGGTTTTTTCTTGTACGCTTGCCGTCTCTATTTTATGTTCAACAAATTCTACAAGGTCGGGCGCTGCAAGACCGTAAATACTGCATGAACCGTCTGCCAGATTTAAATATACAAGACCGCCGATTGTTTGCCTTGTAGCCAGTACGCCGACTTTTTTATTCCTGCTGTTTTCCGCGGCAGGTTTTAAAGCAGGGACAGTGCCTACGAAAGGGATTTGCGTATCTTTAAAATGTTCCCGGAGATCGGCGAGCGCGGCTATTGTAGCTGTGTTACACGCTAATACAATTATTTTAGGGCAAATTGTTTTTATCAGTTTTTCTGTTAAATCGATCATGATAGAAGTTATTTCATCTTTTGTACGCGATCCGTAAGGGAAATTTTCTGTATCTGCAAGATAGCAGATTTCTTCATCAATATTTTTTGTGTGAAAATCTATGCAATAAGGGAGCCCGCCGATTCCTGAATCAATAAAAAGCACAGGTTTGTTGTTCATATTTATTTAAATAGATCATCGAAAGCGGATCGGGAAGCGTCCGCCTTTTCCTTATCAATTGATTGCCCTGTTGTTTGGGTCCGGTATTTTTCGTCAAGTGAAAACCAATCGCAGAAATTCGCCCGTTCCTTGTCGGATTGAGGCTCCGCGCTTGTTTCGCGGCAATCGCCTCTTGCGCCTGAAAGGAAAAAACGGCAGTTTTTGCATGAACGCAGATCTTTACCGCAGCTTTGACATCGAAGAGAACGGCCTATCGGCGCTTGTTCTGTAATCGGCGAACCGCAATACCAGCACATATCTTTATTTTACAGTTCTATAGACTGGTTGTAAAGGTTAAAATGTGTTAAAATAATAGTCGAAAGGTGATATCGGAGTTAAATTATGTTTTCAAATAATCCATGCGCGGCAGGATGCGGAAAACCAGCCATTACCGGATGCAATCTTTGTTATATTCATCAGGCAAATCCTGAGCTGGAGTACAAGCGTATTTGCAGTTATATAGAAAAAAATATTAGCATTAAAGATTTAAATGTTTCCGGTATGCATTTTGAAGATATCGATTTTTCCCAACATCATTTTTACGGATGTAATTTTAAAGAAGCGTCTTTTATAAATTGTAACTTTTCTGAAGTAAAAATCAGAATGAGTTTTTTTGATTTTTCCAATTTTATTAAATGCGATTTTACTAAATCGGATATTCAATTCTTATCTTTTGCAGGTTCTAATTTTAATTCCTGTGATTTTGCGTGGTCTGATATTGTGCATGTTAATTTTGAAGGTGCAACAATATTGGATACATCATTTGATGACACAAACCTTTATAACAGCCGGTTTGTCAGCGCGGATTTAACTAATATTTCTTTTAATAATTGCAATTTAAAACGTGTTTATTTTGCAAGTTCACATCAAAATAATGTTATTTTTAAAGCATCCAATACAGCGGAAGCTGTAAATGAAATGGAAGAACAATAAATAAGGAGATCAATGAAACTTTTTTTTCATTACTGTTCATACGGTTTCAGTAATTGTTATATTCTCGGATCTGAAAGTAAAAAAGATGCACCTAACGATGCAATTCTTGTCGATCCTGGAAGTATGGAAAAGATCACTCTTGAAACAATAGAAAATAATAATTTCCATTTAAAAGCAGTGTTGATAACTCACGATCATTTACCGCATGTACATGGTTTAAGGACATTAAAGCGTATTTACAATACGGAAATATTTGCTGTAAATCAAACTGTTATGGAACATAAAACAAATATGGTAAAAGACGGCGACTTTTTCAGCGTTGCAGATTTTCTTGTTGAAGTAATTTCAATTCCCGGTCATTCCTCTGATTCCGTTGTCTACCGTATAGGCACTTTGCTTTTTACAGGAGATGTTCTTACAGCAGGTCTTGTAGGTAAGACAGCAAGCGCGTACGGCAGCACCACGCAAATGAATAAACTCCGCAGCCGCCTTCTGTCCCTGCCCGGAGATTATGTTGTCCTGCCAGGGCACGGGCCGCCTTCAACTCTTGAAGCGGAACGGCGTTTTAACACAGATATTTTCCGATACGAACAAAACCGCGCAAAACGGCATGTTTTTAAGATTGATTTATAAAAAAATTCACATAATATGTAACTATTCAAACCTAAAAAATATTTATAATATATGACATAAAGATTCTAAATCTCAGGAGCTAATATGAATATTATTCAAAAATTATCATCAAAAAACTTGTTTATCTTTAATTTAGTACTAATCGGCGCAATTTTCGGTTTTTCATTGGCGTTTTTATCGTTTTCTTGTTCTACGCCGAATTCGAATAAACAGGCAAAAGCGCAGGAAAGCCAGGTTGTAATACCTGCAAGCGCGCTTGCCGTTGCGGAAGAATTACAAACAGCTTTCCGCTCGGTATCAGAAAAGATGCTGCCTTCTGTTGTCGAAATAAAAACTGTTTCTGTCGTTCGCAGGCAAGCGCCGAGATTTGACGGAATACCCTGGGAATTTTTCTTCGGGCCGCGTGACAGGGGGCCGAACAATGATCAGGAACGCGAGTTCCGCTCTCAAGCCTTAGGTTCAGGTATTATTGTACGTTTCATTAACGGTACTTATTATGTAATTACAAATAACCATGTCGTAGAAGAAGCGACAGAAATAAAGGTTGCTACCAAGGACGGGCATGAATACACAGCGCAGCTTGTCGGAAATGATTCACGCAAAGACCTTGCGCTTGTTTCTTTTAAAACAACAGATCAACATCCTCTTGCCACTCTGGGTGATTCAGATAGTGTTGTAGTAGGCGATTGGGCAATCGCGATAGGCAACCCTCTTGGCGAACAATTTTCATTTTCTGTTACGATGGGAATCATCAGCGCGGTTGGAAGAACAGGAGGACCGGGCGGAAATATTAATGATTTTATTCAGACCGATGCTCCTATCAATCAAGGTAACTCAGGCGGTCCTTTAATTAATATAAGAGGTGAAGTTATCGGTATTAATACATGGATAGCAAGTAATCAATCCGGCGGTAATGTCGGCTTAGGCTTTGCGATACCTGTAAACAATATAAAAAGAGTCATTGATGAATTTATCGCAACCGGAACGACAAAATACGGTTGGTTAGGCGTTTCATTAATTGAACCTACAAGGGAATCAATTACAGCGCTCGGTTTAGAAAACAGAAGAGGCGCACTTGCCGCTCAAGTTTTCTTAGGTTCTCCTGCCGACACCGGCGGTATAAGACCCGGAGATTTTATCACTCATGTTAACGGCAGGGAAACGCGCAGCGTCCAACAACTGCAAATGTTAGTCGGCGATTTAAAAGCCGGTGAGAACGCCGTATTCACTGTTATAAGAGACAAACAATCAAGGGAAATAAGAGTCCGTATCGAAGAGCGCACTGATGAAATTGCCGCGGATAATAAAAAATTATGGCCGGGTGTTACAGTTGTCCCCTTGGACGATCAAATCAGACAGACTCTCAGGTTAGACAATAATGCAAGAGGTCTTTTTGTATGGCAGGTAGTCGCGCAATCCCCGGCTGATGTAGTCGGTTTACGTCAAGGTGACAGAATTGTTTCAGTTAACGGTGAAACTGTAAATGACCTTTCCTCTTTCTATAAAGTGTTACGTGAAAAAACCGCAAACGAACTTTGGTTCGGTATAATAAGAGGCGAAGCGACCTTGGAGTCTGTACGGTTTAAAAAATAGGGATTTAGTTTTTTATGAAGGCGCAGAAGGAAAAGTATAAAAAATCCTTTTGCGCCTTTTTACGGTTAATTTCTTCCTTTCAACCGATAATAAGCTAACATCCTTTCCGGTTGGTAAGATCGTTTAGCCTGCCTTATACCTGTCGATCCCATATCCTGTTCACGGTTAATAAATTTAAAATCATTAATTAGTAATTTTGCTGTTTCTTGATTTATAACTTGTCCTGCGCCTTTGATTTGCGAGTTAAATTTTTCAAAATGAACTGTAGCCATATCATCTGTTTGACGGCTGTAAATTGAAAAAGCGCATAATGCATTGAAGTTTTCTGTGCTTAATTTGCTGTTTGAATATAATTTTAATCCCTTGCATTGAAATAAATCCCAGTGTGAAAGTATTGTTTTTATCGCTTCAAATTCAATATTAATATTTTCACTTTCCGCTTTGTGTGTTTTTTTCCAATAATTGCAGAATCCAAGTATTTCATAATAATCATTTGCTTCTATTGGTTTTATTATAAAATCAGGATAGAGCCTCATAAATTGAGATATAAGATTTTTCTTTTTAGCGAGTTTTTTTCCTGGAAGTTTTACTAAATTTTCTGTTTTATAAATATAATCATTCAGGTTTTCATCATTTTTAATTAAAAAATAATCATTTAAATTTGGATTGCTGTTGATATAATTTTCAAATACACCTAAAATTTCTATCTCTTTATATTTAATTTTAAATGAATTGTATAAATGAAATAAATCTTCTGTTGAAAAATATTCACCTATAGGAAATAAAAAATATTTATAAAAAGGATTGAATAAAATTAATCTGTTGTTATAGAATGTATATTCTAATTTTAAAAATAAATCCCATGAAAAAAGATTGCATATATTATAATCACAATTTTCTATCCGGTATTGTCTTAGAAAATTGTTTATAATATTAAAATCATTAAAGGAAGCGGGTTTTAAAGAATCGATAATATTTATTTCTGCTTTCATTTATATATCATGTTTATATATTTATTTTAAAAGGTATATAATTTTTCATTTGTGAAAAACCGTATTTTTGATAAAACAAGACCGCATCCGGTTCGCTTACAAGAGTTATCCAGTTAATATTTTTACTTTTTAAATATTTAATAATTTCATCCATTATCATTTTACCGATTCCTCTTCCTCTGAACTCTTTTAATACAGCAACATCCTGTATATATGAATCGCAGGCTCCGTCACTGATCGCTCTTCCCATTCCTATCAATTTGTTTTCTATTGAAGCTGTGATAAAACAAAAAGAGCCTTGAATAATTTTATTAATTAAATCAGGATCAGTATTGTCGGTTTCTTCATTCCACCAAGCTGCCTCTCTGTAAAGATTTATTAACTGTTCTTTATCAGAGGCTTTTTTTATTATTTCTATCTTTATTTCTTCATTCATAAATTTGATATGCTGTCATAATATCAATTGTTCCAGAGGATCGGTTAAAACTTCTGTTACGCCTGCGAAAATCGCGACTGTGTGTTCCCAATGCGCTGATACTTTGTAATCTGCGGTGATAACTGTCCAATCATCTTCAAGGGTTTCAACATTATCTGTACCGAGGTTGATCATCGGCTCTATTGCAAAAACCATACCATTGTTCATTTTCGGGTTTGCGCCGTGGGGCGAGTTTGGTACATGAGGCTCTTCGTGAAGTTCAAGACCGACACCATGCCCGCAGAATTCTTTTACAATTCCGTAACCGTATGGTTTTACGTGTCCTTCTACAGCGCGCGCTATTTGAAGAAGCCTGTCACCTGCTTTTACTGCGGCAAGCCCTTTATATAAACTTTCACAAGTTATATTGTTTAATTGTTTCACTTCCTTGCTTACTTTTCCTGCTTCAATGCTGACCGCTTGATCGCTGATAAAACCGCCGAGGTCTATGCCGCAGTCAAGGGAAACAAGATCGCCTTCGCGTATTCGTCTTTTAGACGGGATACCGTGAATAACTTCTTCATTGATAGAAACGCAGATAGATGAAGGGAAGAGATTTTTCTTTTTTCCGTATCCAAGGAAAGCGGGTTTACCTCCCGCTTTTTTTATCCAGTCGCGTACCCACATATCAATGTCAATTGTTTGGATGCCGGGTTTTACAAGAGGGATTAGTTCTCTGTACATTGCGGAAAGCATCTTGCAGGATGTTCTTATTCCATTAATTTGTTTTTCATTTTTTAAGCGGATCACGAGGGTAAGCTCCTCTCAATGTCCGGTTTGGTGAGGTTCATTGTTGTTCCCTTATTGTTTTTAAAGTTTTTGCTATTGATGCCATAAAGATACTTTCATCATGCACTGAAAAGCCTATTCCAATCAAGGCTTCCATACAGTCGATCCATGTTTCTAAATCAACTTGCGCCTTAAGTCTTTTATTTATAATTGATTTTAAGTAAATGAAAATTTCCGGTGTAAAAAGTTTGAAGTACGGTTTTTGTTTTTCTTCAACAAGGAGTGCGGTAATTAATTTAAAAGCTTCAAAAGAAAAATCTCTTTTGTCTAATTCTTCCGCAAGGATGTACTGGCAGTCCATCCAATCATCTCTTTCCATATATCGCTCAAGTTGAAAACCAAGACCGCCGTTTTCACGCCATACATCAATGGCAGATTCTTCTTCAAGACGTAAAAGATCGTAAAAGATCAGTTTTGCCATACTGCGCGGATCACCTTGTTCTTTAAGCCAGTTACGGTAATTAAAATCGGATTTGTCAGCGTAAATTTTTTCGTATTCAAAACGGCGGTTAAAATCAGAAAGCGCTTCATAAGCTTTGATAAGCTTCTGCATCGCTTCTGAGTTTTTTTCGCCTGCTATATCCGGGTGGAGCTGTTTTGCTTTCTTTCTAAACGCTTTTTTTATTTCTGACGCGCTTGCTCCCGGCTGTACGCCGAGCAGTTTGTAATGATTTTCCAATTTTGTTACATGCGGGAAACTTTGCTGCATTATGCGCCAATATATTTACCTAAGGCTTCTGCATGAGGTGCGTTAAGCAAAATATCGCTCCAATTAATTTTCATTCCTTCTTTTTCCATAACCTTCATCAGATTTGTGAAAGCCTTATTTGTAAACAGACCTGATTTTTTTATGAATGCTGCGCTTTTTTTCCCGACAAGCGAACTGCCCGCGCTTAATATCTTTGCAATAATTTCCGGAATTTTTCCGGAAAATTTTGATAAAGGTTCAGTTACTACCGCAATGTAATCATAAGCCGGAAGTTTCATGCCGTCTTCTGTCCATGCATCAATTATATCGACACGATGCCCCATTGATTCCATACCTTTCGCTAAACTTTTAATATAATCCGGAGTTGTTTTTTTTGTTGCCGGCACACTTACAATTGCTATTCTCATATCATTTCCAACACTTATGCATTTTTATAAATTTGATCTATCGAAGGTTCTTTAACAAGCATTACTGAACATTTTGCGTTTGCCATTATTTCCCTGTGAGAGTGACCGATTATATCCCTTGTTTTTGTATCTTTTTCCCAACCGCCCAGCAGGATCATATCCGCTTTTTTATCATCTGCTACATGGAGTATTTCTGTAAAAATAGCTCCTTTACGAATAATTTTCTCGACTTTCACGCCCTTTGCATGGGCAAGTTCATCAACAAAGGTAAGATAACGATGCCCGTTAGTTTCAAGGCTTTTTTCATATTCTGCCGCTTCTTCTTGAATAAAAATCTTACTTAATGTTAGCTGTCTGATTGTCGCTGTATCGACAACATATACAGCGGTTAATTTGCAATGATATTGTTTTGCCAGTATTATCGCGTACTTTGCCGCCAAGATTGAGGCATCTGTCCCTGTAACTGCTGTTATTAAATGGGATATTAGAGGCTTCATTTTCCTGCGTCCGGCGGTTTTGCCGCCGTCTTTTCTCCTTTCTTTTTTAGAAGTTTGCTTGTAAAGAATGCGTCTCTTTCGCGTTCTTCAAGCACACCCTCAATATAAGTTTTTGTTTCGGTTGCTTCAGGAATCACCATTTTTTCAAGGGCGTTTACACGCCTTTGAGTCCTTTTCACTTCACGTGCCAACCGCCAGGCTATCGTTCTTACAGCCGCCAATTCCGTACATATTTTAAGTAACTCAAAGAATTCTAACACAGTTTCATCACATTCTGCAAACGAATTTACCGGAGAATACTTGATTTCTATATTGGGAAGCTCGATATCAAGCCCCGGCAGTTTCATTCCGGCGGAAACAACCTTTTTTTCCCTCAGTTCATATCGATAAGAGATATTCTGCGCCAGTTTTTGCGCTCTTTCCCTTCCCACCACTACCAACATTCTTTTTAAACAGGGGTAAGCGGTTTCAACACGTTTATCAAGATCGCGTTCCAAAATTTTAACCAGTTCTACTTTACGCATCAGTTCTGAAACGAGAATTTCCCGTTTCTGTTCAAGGAGTTCATATCCTTCCTTGGCGATATTTAACCTTTCTTTTATTTTTAAGAGATTACTCTTGGTCGGTGCGATTTGTTCATGCGCCATGTTTTTATTTTATCAAATAAACATCACCCATACTACCTTTTTGTCAAGTATCCTTCCCATAAAGCCGAAAATAGTAGTATACTTATCTATTGATTTGGGAGAAATAAATGATAGGGAGATCAATACTTCTTTTACTGCTCATTGCCATATTAGCGGCGGGCGGTATTATATGGTTCGATTACCTGCATGTAATTGACGCAAAAACAGTTCTTGCACCTTTATACCGATTTATTCCATTTATCCCCGGCGAGGGTAGAACCCATGAAAAAGTACCGTATGATGAAATTCTCAATCTTGACGCGGAACGTCTTTCAATCCGGCTTGAAGCGCTTGAATTACGGAATATGGAGATGGACACCCGCCAAAGGGAACTGGACAGTCGGTACGGGGAAATCGTGCAAATGGCTCAGGAATTGGAAGAGAGGCAGAATGCTCTAGATGATCGAGAAAATTCTCTAAGAGTGCAAAGTCAAGATGCCGAAAATAAAAATAGGAATATCGAGCAAAACGCCCGTCACCTGAACAATATGCCGCCGCAAAATGCGGTTAATATTATTGCGGCTTTAGACGATCAGGATGCTATTGATGTTCTGCGGAAGACTGAGGAAATTGCACAGGCGGAAGGTACATCTTCAATTGTCCCTTTCTGGTTATCCCTTATGGAACCTGCGCGGGCTGCTGAATTGCAAAGAAAAATGGCAAGCAGGCCGCCAAGCTTGTAATTTCAAGGATTTTTATCCATCGTCTTCCGGAATTTATTTTTAAGGAGGACGGTTGGTGATAGCACTTACCTCTTATACAGAGCCCGTCACGACAAAAAGCGCAATGGATAATATTATCCAGAATATAGGTCTTGAACCGAAGCGCGAAGCTTCTCATCTTGAGAAAATTCAAAATGATTATCAGGAAAATGCAAAGGCGCAGAAAAACGAAGAAAAAGAAGAACAACCAAGCTTTGCAGAAGTTTTAGCCGGAGTAATTAACAACGATGATCAAACAAAACCTGTAAAAAATAAAAACGATTCTCTTTCCCTTGATCAGTTTAATTCGGAAAACGATTTAGATATCGATCTTTCCTTCTCCATGCAAGAATTGAATCTGCATTCAATAGCATCGGAAGAAGGATTTGATGTATCAGAAAAAAATCAAAATTCCTTTTTAAATGAATTGATTGGAGGGCAATCAGTTTTTGCCGATCAATTATTTTCTGAAATAGCGGAAGCGGCAGAAGAGGAAGTAAATATTGATTTACTTCCTAAAATTTCTTTGGAAGACAATCCGAAAGATAAAATATCTTTTCTTGATAAATTAAAATCAAAGAAAGAAATATCTGTTTTAGAAAATATTAATAAAGATACGCAGTTATCAGAACAAACGAAATTAGCGTCTTCTGTTGCAAAACAAGGTACAGAAGAGGTTAAAGGCGATAATGAAAACGCTTTGTCAGCGAATAAAAAAAGAACTGTAACAGAAAGCAAAGCGGAAATATTTTTAAAATCAGATAACGCGAAAACAACAGAACAAATTCTTTCTTCTCTAAAAAAATCAAGCAATGAAAACGCGCTCTCCAATAACAAACAGGTTCTCGAAGAAAAACCGGGCAAGCTTGAAGAAATGAGAGGCCGCAAACGTGACAGGATTACTTTTGAAGTGCGCGATCAAAGAACCTCTGACGGATCACAGATGCGAACTTTTTATTCGGTGGAAGCGGCGGCAAGCCGTCTTTCAGGAGAAGCGTCTGTAAAAGAAATAACCTTAGAACTGCGCCTTCCCGAATTCAGCAATTCACTTCAATCAGCGCAAACTTCCTGGGAAGCGAGAGCAGCAAACGGAAGTGCTCTTGAAACCATGCTTGCAAGGGAACTTCATCAAAGCTTTAACGGCGACATAGTCCGTCATGCTTCAATGGCTCTTAAAGACGGCGGTGAAAGTACGATACGCCTTGCTTTAAGGCCTGAAAGTTTGGGAAATGTTAAGATACAACTTGAAATGTCCGAAAACAAGATTACAGGTGTTATTCTTGTTGAAAGCGAAGAGGCTCTAAACGCTTTTAGAAAAGAAATGACCGCTTTAGAGCAGGCTTTTAAAGAAGCGGGTTTTGCCGATGCAAATTTGGATTTATCGCTTGCAAGTGATGGAAGAAATGCAAGGCACGAACATGAAGCAGATATTGTATCACCGCAAATGGCGGCATCGAGTTATGAGGATTCCTTGCGTGACAGTGCGGAATTGGATATTGAAGCTTTAATCAGCGCCTACGGGCACGGAGCAGGCTCATTAAATATACTTGCCTGATCAGGCGAAAACTAAAATAGGAGATTGAACACTGCTACGCAGTGTTTTCGATTAACAGTACCGCTCACGCGGTTAAATTAGGAGATTATATGGATGTATCAAGGCCGATGTTAAGTTCGCAGGAGAGAGCGGAGGTAGAGAAGTTAGTAAATGACTTTAATATTTCAATCAATCCGTCGCGGCAGCCTCAGCAAAGTTTAGGAAAGGATGATTTTTTAAGCATACTTATCACACAGCTTAAATATCAGGACCCTACCGCACCGATGGAAGACAAGCAATTCATCGCGCAGATGGCGCAGTTTTCCACTTTAGAACAGATGACAGGAATGGCGAATAATTTTTCCAAACTTACATCTGTGTTCATGGGAAACGAAGCGTCAACATCGCTTGGCAAAAATGTTGAAATTATCGAAGGAGAAAAAACAATACAGGGATTAGTAGAAGCGGTTACCAGGGGAGAAACACCGCAGGTGTTGGTAAATGGAAATTTTTATAATTGGGAACATGTCAGCAAAGTATTTGCCGACTAATCGTCCCAAAGGAGTGAACTTTTATGATGCGATCATTATTTTCCGGTGTTTCAGGTCTTCAAAATCATCAGACCAGAATGGATGTTATTGGTAACAATATTTCCAATATCAATACGACAGGTTTTAAACGTAACCGTGTTAATTTTCAAGACCTTCTTTACCAACAGCTGCAAGGTGCGGCGCGTCCCACAGAAGATGTCGGCGGTGTAAACCCTAAAGAAGTCGGTCTTGGTATGTCAATCGCGTCGATTGACACATTGCATATTCAGGGAGCTTTTCAAACTACAGGCGTGCAGACAGACCTTGCAATTAAAGGCAACGGTTTTTTTGTCCTTGATGATAAAGGCACACAGCTCTTTACAAGAGCCGGCGCGTTTTCCGTTGATTCAGAAGGAATTATGGTAAACCCTGCAAACGGTATGAAAGTGCAAGGCTGGATGGCGAGAGAAGTAAACGGATTAAATATTCTTGATGTTTCAAGCCCTGTAAGCCAGCTTGTTATTCCTATCGGAGGCAAAGACCCTGCAAGGGAAACATCAATCGTTAATTTTGCATGTAACCTTGATAAAAGAATCCCGGAATTACCTGAAAACCCCACAGGCGATCAGCTTATAAGATCGACATGGTCAACTACAATCGATATTTTTGATTCCTTCGGCGACAAACATATTTTACAAGTTGATTTTACAAGAGTGCCGGGAACTGTTAACAGTTGGAACGCGGAAGTATCCGTAGACCCGCAGAACGCAGTTACAACCAACACAACCATCGGTTTTACTGCTGAGCCTCCTGCTGAAGGCGGACCGACTACCTTTGTTGTAAACTTTTCCAATAACGGAACTTTACTTTCCGCAGTAGACGGTGACGGCAACATATCCGGTGAAGGCGGACAGGTACAGATGAATGTCGCATTCGATGTGCAGACAGCAACACCTAATGAAGACGGGACTCTTGTGCGTCAGATGTTTGTTCTAGACCTTGGGCAGGTAGGCGGTTTTACAAATTCAATAACTCAATATGCAGAAGCAAGTTCTACAAAAATGGTGGAACAAGACGGACGTACTATGGGTTATCTTGATGATTTTAAAATTGATATGTCAGGCGTTATCACTGGTGTATATTCCAACGGTACTTCAAGAACTATAGGACAGGTTGCAATGGCTACCTTCCCTAACCAGGGAGGTCTTGAAAAAACAGGCGATAATACTTTCCGTGTGTCAAATAACTCAGGACGTGCAAACATCGGCCCTTCAGGCATTGCAGGAAAAGGCGGAATAATTTCAGGGGCATTAGAAATGTCTAACGTGGATATGGCAGATCAATTTGTAGATATGATCGTCACTCAGCGCGGTTTTCAGGCTAACTCAAGAACGATTCAAACAGCGGATCAGTTACTTCAGGAATTATTGTCACTGAAGAGGTAATTTAAATAATAAAGAACAGTGAACAGAGAACAATGAGCCGGTTTTGCAGACTTGGATTTGTTTTTTGTTAATTGTTCTTTAATAATATATATAGTATGATTAAAGTAACTAAATTGGACGGGAAGGATTATTACGTTAATCCTCATTTAATTGAGTGTATTGAAATACGTCCCGACACAATACTTGTGATGCAATCTGGGAAAACCTACATTGTTAGGGATGAAGCGGATGATGTTTTAAATAAAATTGAAACATACCGCAAAAGATTAGGCATACAAGTAGTACAGGAGTGAATGTATGGATCTAGCAACCATTGTCGGTTTAGTCGGCGCTTTCGGTATGATTATTTTTACTGCAATCAACACCGCCGGAAGTATAGTAGGTTTAACACGTCTTTTGAATTTACCATCCTTTGCGCTTGTCGTACTCGGTTCTTTTTTCGCGGTTATGGTTGCAAGTAAATGGACCACTACCTTAGGTATATTCGGTGTTATAAAACGTACTTTCAGTGTACCGACATTTAATGAAGCGGCTATCGTTCAAAAACTTGTCGCTTTTTCCGAGAAAGCCCGCCGCGAAGGTTTGCTGGCTCTTGAAGACGAACTTGAAGACCTTGATGATGAGTTTATGAAAAAAGGATTAAAGCTTGTTGTTGACGGAACTGATCAGGCAATTATCCGCGATCTGATGGAATTGGAAACAAGTCAAATGCAAATCCGTCATACCGAGAACATGACATTCTTAATTACATGGGGAGCGTGCGCTCCTGCTTTCGGAATGATGGGAACGGTTGTCGGTCTTGTAAATATGTTATCAAACCTTGAAGATAAATCATCAATCGGTCCTAATATGGCGATGGCTCTTATTACAACCCTTTACGGTTCAATTGTCGCTAACACAACAGCTATGCCGTGGGCAAGAAAGCTGGCAAACCAGGATTCAATGGAAACCTCTGTAAAAGAAATGATCATAGAAGGTGTTCTTTCGATTCAAGCAGGCGATAATACCCGCATCCTTGCAATGAAATTGCTTGCTTATTTAAGCCCTGCTATGCAAAAACAACTGGCGCCTGAACTTATTAAGGAATAATCATGGCTAAGGAAAAAAAGAAAAAAGGTGCTGACGAGGGCGGGGCAAATGACTGGCTAACCACCTATTCAGATATGATCACTCTTGTACTTTGCTTCTTTATCCTTATGTTTAATCCTGATGATATTACCCAAGGTCAGTTAGACGCAATTTCTGAATCGATGAGGACAGGCGGTATCGGATCTCTTGCAGGAGGGCTAACCTTAACATCAGGAAAAGCCGCTGATTTGGGGAATATGATCATGTCATTGCCTTCATCGGAAAGGGGAAGGGTAATGGGAACCGCTTTACGAAGAGCGATCTCTGTTTTTTCCCCGGAACTTCGTTCAAATATGATAAAAATTACCCATGATGAAAGAGGGCTTGTAATCACGCTTGCCGGCGACGCTTTTTTTTACCCTGCAAGCGCACGAATCAATATAGAAGCGACAAGGGATATACTTCAACGTATCGGGACTTATCTTGAATATTCAGATCAATTAAAAGATAGAAAATTCAGAATAGAAGGGCATACCGATTCTATCGATGTAGACCCTAACGGTCCGTGGGAAGACAACTGGCAATTATCGGTGGAACGATCAAGGTCTGTACTTCGTTACTTATCTGATCTTGGAGTTGATGAAAACCGTTTTCAAATAGCAGGCTTCGCCGCAACTGTCCCCGTCGCGTCAAATGATACCGAAGAAGGTAGAGAAAACAACCGCAGGGTAGATATCATCATTCTTGATGAAGGTCATCTGTAATAGATTAATATAATCCGCGGATTTTCACGGATTTTTTTCTGATCAATAATCGAAACAAACAGTTCAATGGATACTTATCTGGAATTATATGATAATAACCGGATTTTAATTTCAGAAAATGATGACGGCGGCGAAGGATACAACGCTAAATTAGAAATTATCGCTACGGCAGGTAAGACATATTTTATTAAACTTAGATCTTACAACAATGATGAAAACGGTCCGTTCCGTATTTTTGCAAGTTTTGAATAATTAAAACAAGCCTTGAATTTTCCCCATACTGTCAATGTCGATTTTCTCTGCGGATGGTACGGCAGGCAAACCGGGCATGGTCATTATTTCTCCTGTGTAAACAACAATAAAACCCGCCCCTGCTGATATTTTTACATCTCTTACTGTTAACTGCCATCCTTTCGGCGCGCCCAGGAGGTTAGCGTCATCTGAGAAACTGTATTGGGTTTTTGCCATACAGACGGGCATTTTATCAAGCCCCATCTTTTCAATTTGTTCAATCTTTTTTTGCGCATCACGCATGATTACAATACCGCTTGCACGATAAATTCTTTTTGCGATTGTTTCTATTTTCTCCGCTATTGAAAGGTTTACATCGTAAGAAAATTCAAAATTATTCGGCTGTTCGCAAAGACGTACAAGCTCTTGTGCAAGTTTTTCACCGCCGTCGCTGCCCTTAGCCCAGACTTCAGAAATTGTTACATTGACACCTAATGCTTCACACATTTTTTCTACAAGTTCAAGTTCTGCTTTTGTGTCTTTTGGAAAGGCGTTAATCGCAACAACCGCGGGGAGTTTATAAACCTGTGTAATATTTTCTACATGTTGCAAAAGATTGGGAAGCCCTAGTTCAAGAGCGGAGAGGTTTTCTGTTTCAAACTCACTCTTTTTAACTCCTCCGTGCGATTTAAGCGCACGGACTGTAGCGACAATTATTACAGCAGAAGGTTTTAACCCTGCAAAACGGCATTTAATATCAAGGAATTTTTGCGCTCCCAAGTCCGCGCCGAAACCTGCTTCTGTAACTACATAATCCGCGCATTTTAAAGCAAGGCGTGTCGCCATGATCGAATTGCAGCCATGCGCAATATTGGCGAAAGGTCCGCCGTGGATTAAAGCGGGAGTCCCTTCAAGTGTTTGCACGAGGTTTGGTTTTAAAGCGTCTTTTAAAAGAGCTGCCATTGCTCCCTGAGCGTTTAATTGAAAAGCAGTGACAGCTTCAGCTTGCTTACCGTAAGTGAAACCTATTATAATTTTTCCCAATCTTTCTTTTAAATTATCTATACTATTTGCAAGACAAAGGATCGCCATTATTTCTGAAGCGACAGTGATGTCAAACCCGTCTTCGCGGGGGAAGCCGTTTGCCTTTCCGCCCAGTCCGTCTGTGATAAAACGAAGCTGGCGGTCGTTCATATCCATACATCGGCGCCAAATAATTTTTCTAGGATCGATATTAAGATTGTTTCCCTGATAAATATGATTATCAATCATGGCGGCTAACAAATTATTAGCGGCAGTGACAGCATGAAAATCGCCTGTAAAGTGAAGATTAATATCTTCCATCGGGATAACCTGTGCCCAGCCGCCGCCTGCAGCACCGCCTTTAACACCAAATACAGGACCGAGGGAAGGCTCTCTAAGCGCGACTATCACTTTCTTGCCGATACTTGATAAGCTGTCCGCGACACCGACTGTAGTGGTTGTTTTACCTTCTCCTGCAGGGGTTGGATTGATCGCTGTAACAAGAATTAAATGCCCGTCTTTTTTTTTATTATTATTTAAAAAATTATAATCAATTTTTGCTTTATAATTACCGTAATATTCAATGTATTCTTCAGGAATACCGGCGTTTTTAGCAACATCTTTAATATGCAGCGCATGCCGGGGAAATATGGATTGTGCGATTTCTATATCAGTCCCTGTAAATCTTGTATGAGCGAATTTCTTAATATCTGCCATTTTAATATTTTCTAATTTACATATTAAAAAGTCAAGTGTTGAGTTTTTAATGTAAATAAGAGATAATAATTAATATGATAAAAACTATCTTAATAATTATTTTTATCGCTTTTTACGCTATTTTCTTTATGCCCTTAGCTTTTTTCGCTTTTCTGTTATCTCTTGCAGGCTTGCGCAAACCCATGAGTTATTTTATTTACTGGGTGGCGCAATGCTGGGCATTTTCTGTTATAGCGATGACCGGCTCTAAAATAAAAGTAACAGGCATTGAAAATATCCCTAAGAAAGACGGTATTTGTTTTGTTTGCAATCATTGCGGTTACTTCGATATCGTATTGCTTCTTGCCTATTCAAGACGCCCCTTCGGTTTTATCGCTAAAAAAGAATTGATGTTACTGCCGTTTATTAATGTATGGATTTATATGCTTGGCGGTTTGTTTATTGACAGGCGTAATGTAAGAAAAGCTTTAAGAACAATTGATACAGGGGTAAAACGGATTCAAACAGGCGGCGGTATGGTAATCTTTCCTGAAGGCAGCCGTTCCAGAGGAAGAGGTTTGCTGCCCTTTCATCCCGGTTCTCTGAAACTTGCTACAAAAGCTGAGGCTATTATTGTTCCTGTCGCCATAGAAGGAAGTTATGAACTTTTTGAAAAAAATTATCGGGTTGTAAGCGTGCCTATAAAAATTTCTTTCCTTGAATGTATACCTACAGCAAGCATACCTCAGGAAGACAGGAAAGCGGTTCTCTCAGATCGAATTTACACTGTGATAAAAGAAGAGTTGGATAAAAATTCTTTAAGCTAATTCTTTTTGCGCAAGCTTTAGCACATCTAATTGATCTTGTGATACTTTAAAAGGAGTTTCCAGTTTTTCAGGGTTCTCTACATAGTCTTTTAACATATCAATGGCGCGTGCGCAGTAAATACCGTCCGTTATCCGCTCATCATAAGTAAAAGTTATTTTTACTTTGTCGTGTTTTTCCGTTGATCCGTCTTCTAATATATTAATTTCTTGGCGGTTTTTACCTATAGCGATGAAAAGACCGCAATTTCCTACTTCATAAAGATGGTGGAAAGGAGCGTCTATCCCCACGCTGCCTAAGTGTGAAAAAAATATGGTGCACCAGAATGGCAGGGAATCGATTACGGATTTCGGCAAGCCGTTATGAAAATCAAGATATAACAAAGCCTTTGCCGCCAGTTTAACTAAAAAACGAGGCGGTTTGGAAAAGAATGAATGGGCTTTCTCCGCTCCTGTTGTTTCACCTTTTTTTAGTTGATAAATATGTTCATGAATTTTTTTACAAAATTCTTCGAGTGTAAGAAGCGGTGAAAAAGACATTGTTGCGTTAATTTCTTCGCCATCATCGCTGATATTGCGTTTTGCTGTAAAATTAAATCTGATACAATTCCGCTGATAATATTGAAGCCCTGATATAAAACGGTTTAATCGGGGTCTTACCGTGATTACCCTGAGCGCTGCATATAATATTACATAGAACAAACTGATTTTATATGTATCACTCCTATTTTTTGCACTGACAAATTTTAATGTTTTTGTAATATCAAACTCAGTTTCAAAATATATAATCGCGTCTTTCCTTGCAGGCATAAGGTACGGAAGTAATTTTTGAAAAAAATGCATATTTTTTATATATGTTCCATCAGATCGTTTTTTTGTAAACATAATTCCCTCTTAATATCGCTACAATTTATTAATTTGTTATGATTATTATGACGAAATTTACAATTATTGTCAAGAAAAAGCTTTTCTTTCAAACTTGGGAAGTTGTACGTTGTTGTAATTTATGAGATAATAAAAGAAATATGAAAGGAAAAGCCCGTCATGACTTTATCTATAATCTGGCATGGCATCTTTGTCATTTACCTCTGGCACGTAAATTTAATTTTAAATATGAATCAATAAAAGTCGACGATTCTCCTTATATTGTGGTTTCTAATCATTTAACAAATTGGGATCCGCTTCTTATCGGGTTAAGTTTCCGTAAATGTATGTATTATGTCGCTTCAGATCATATTATGCGCATGGGTTTAATAAGTAAAATTCTTGATTTTGTTATGTCTCCGATTGTACGTGTTAAAACATCACAGGAAACCCAAACTGTCATTACGATTTTTAGAAGGCTCAAAGAAAAGTGTAATATCTGTATATTCGTGGAAGGCGCTACTTCATTTGACGGTGTGACAAGCGAAATACAGCCGTCTATCGGTAAGTTGATAAAGAGAGCGGGGGTCACGCTTGTTACATACAGGTTTACCGGTTCGTATTTTACCTTTCCAAGATGGGCGCGTTTTTTACATAAGGGAAAGATGGAAGGTAAGCTCGCGCAAATTTACAAACCGGAAAAAATAGCCGGTATGAGCGAAGAGGATATATATCAGGCTATAAAAAAAGATATTTATTTAGATGCCTATGAGGAGCAGGAAAAAAATCCTGTTAAATATAAAGGGAAAAAACCTGCGGAATATCTTGAAACAACATTGTACTGCTGCCCTGAATGTAAACAATTCGGAACATTAAAAAGTCAAGGTGACACTCTTTTTTGTTCATGCGGTTTTAAAGTACGTTATAATGAGTATTGTTATTTTGAGTTCTTGAATAATGCTGAACAGCCGCCGTTTAAAACAATCAAGGATTGGGTAGAATGGGAAAGAAAAGAAATTAATTTTTACGCTGAAAAAAATTTGGATAACAATACTCTCATTACTTATGACGATAATCAATTATTGTATGAGATTGTGCGTTCCAGCCGTAATGTATTAGTTGCAAAGGGAAAACTTTGTATGTATAAAGACAGATTATCAATGATTACAGATTCAGGGGAAGCGATAGATTTCTTTCTTAAAGACATAATTGAGATGTCTATTATCACTAAAATGACAATTATTTTTTCTACAGAACATAAAGTATACGAAATTCACAGTATAGAGCCGAGAAGCGCTTTAAAATATACTGATATGTATAAAACTTTTAAATATAAATTATAAGGAGCGGTTTATGGATTTACGATTAGCCGGTAGTCAATTGTTCGGGGACTTTTTTATTTTTAAAAACGGGGATATGTCTTTTATCGGGCTTATTTCTGTTTGCGCGGTTTGTGTTTTCATGCTGCTTGCCAACATTATAAGAAGGAAGATACCTTTTTTCAGGCGCTTGTTGATGCCTACAGCGGTAATCGCGGGATTAATCGGGCTTATCGTAAAGGAAATCATACTTGCGATTTGGGATTTTAATATTTTCAGCATAGACGCTCTTAGCGCTCTTGTTTATCATCTTCTCCCTATCGGGTTTATTGCCCTCTGCCTTCGCGAGCGGGATAATTATTCAAAAGATTTTAATTCCAGTAAAATTAAAATGGAACGTGTTGCGGCGGCAAAATCCGGCAGCCTTATTATCGGCGGTTATCTCATACAGGGGCTTGTCGGTATAGGCGTAACAGTTCTGTTAGGGCTTACTTTCATGCCGGAACTAAACAAAGCGACAGGGATAATGCTCGCACTCGGTTTCGGACAGGGGCCCCAGCAGGCTAACGCGACAGGCATTATCTGGGATGCGGCAGGGCATATGTCATTCTGGGGGAACAGCGCCGCAAGAAATTTCGGGCTGACCATTGCCGCTCTCGGGTTTCTGTGGGCGTCGATACCCGGTATTATTCTTGTTAACTGGGTCGCGAAAAAGAAAGGCATTGCGCGTACAAGAGACGAATTTCAAAAAACAGGGACTCTTCCAAGTTATGCGATAGAAGAGCCGGATGAAGTTCCGCTCTCCGAATCTATCGATAAATTTACTTTGCAGGTATGTATGGTTGGCGGAGTATATTTTATTACAATCATTTTAATAATGGGGATAGAAATATTGTTCCGCCTTTCGGGCGTTCCTTTCCTGATAGACCTTATCCCGACATTCTGGGGTTTCGCATTCATGCTTGCAGCCCTTGCCGCCATTTGCGTAAAAATGATTTTACACCGTCTTGTTAAAAACGGGGTTATGCACCGTAAATATCCAAACAAATATATGATGAACCGCATCAGCGGTGTGGCTTTTGATTTATCAATCACATCGGCTCTCTTTTTAGTTTCTGTATCAACTTTAGGAAGTCTTTGGATTCCTATTTTAGTGATGACCACGCTCGGCGGTCTTGCAACCGCTTTGTATCACTATCTTTTAAGCCCTGTAATGTTTAAAGGTTATAGGGATGAGGGCTTTCTTGCTTTTTACGGTATGCAGACAGGCACTATCGCAAACGGAATGATCCTCACAAGGGAAATCGATCCTGAATTTCAAACACCGGCAGGGGACGATCTGGTTATAGGTTCTTCCGCCGCTATCATTCTAGGCTTCCCCTTGCTTCTGCTTATTGCGCAAGCGCCGAGACCCGGAAATTTATGGTGGGTAACGCTTGTAATTTTCCTGTATTTAGTGGTGCTGTTAAGTTATATATTGAAGGATAAAATATTTAAGCCCAAAAAAGTTTAAGCGTATAACTTCCCGATAATAAATTGGACTAAGCGTTTGGGAAGTATTTTATTTAATAGAATTAATAAGTTATAAGCGAAGCCTGCAACATAAGCCGGTTTCGGGTTTTTGCTTTTAGCCGCTTTATAAATTACTTTAGCTACCTTGATAGGAGGCATGCCGTTTTTCTCGTCTTTTTCCATCAAACTTATTGATTTGTAAATTCGTCTGCCGTAATCCGCATCATCCTTTTCAAAGGATTTTTCCCTTGCATCTGTAAACCCTGTTTGGGTGTCGCCCGGCATGATAGTTGTTACTTTTATGCCGAAGGGAGCAAGCTCGCCTCGCAAGCAGTTTGAAAGCGCCTCAATTGCCGCTTTGCTTGCCGAATAAAATGCTTGGAAAGGGATATGCAAGGTCCCTGCAACAGAACCTACATTGATAATTTTTCCGCTTTTTTGCAGGCGCATATAAGGCACTATATATTTTATTACTTCAAAGGCGGCGAAAAAATTAAGATCGAATAATCTTTTAGCGTCAGAAAGATCGGTTTTTTCTGTAGAACCGGAAATACCGCCCCCTGCATTGTTTATCAATATATCGATGCGTTTTTCTGTATTATAAATATTTTCTATGGCTTCTTTTAGTTTCCCTGTGTCAGTTATATCACAAAGAATAGAATTTACCCCTGTTATCCCGCAATTATTACGGGAAATACTATACACTTTATACCCTTTTTCTATGAATAATTTAGCCGTAGCAAGCCCTATACCTCTTGAAGCGCCTGTTATGACAATAATTCGATTTTTGTTCATTTGAAGCTAGTATATAGCGTTTTTTTCTGATATGATAGTACCAAAGTTAAGGAGATTTTATGAGACATAATAAAATAGTAAGAATGCGCTTTGATCGTTTATTTGATAATCCCAATGAATTTCCTAGAAAACTTAGCAGCATTTACAAAATTATGATGAATGATTACCTCGATTCACCTGCCAGTCAATGGCTTGATGAATCGGAAAAAATTATTTCAGTATCGTTCGGTGAATATAATGATAATGTAAAAAGCATGGCTAAATTTCTTTCAGATAAGTTGGGTGCAGACCAAAGGGGTAAATTTGTCGCTCTTTCCATGGACAATTCGCATTTATGGCTGGTTTGCTTCTGGGCGATACTTATGGCAGGTTATAAACCCATATTAATTGATGTAAACCATAAAGAAGAAATGCTTGACTATTTTCTGGAATGTTCTGGAGCACAGGCGGTTCTAGGCAGGGAAAAGATCGAATTAAAAAACAAAGTATTATTAATCTCTGTTGATGAGTTAAAATCCATTCTCACTCAGAAAGCGGATGATTTTATACCGCAATGGGCTGATAATCTTGCTCTTTGTACATCAGGAACAACGGCGACAGGGAAGGTTCTTGTTTTTGACGGAGAAGCGATGGTCTCCCAGCTTGAAGGTTTTTTTAAAGTATATTTAAAAAACAAACGTATTGCTTCTGCAACTACACCTATTAAGTTACTTGCATTTTTACCTTTACATCATGTTTTTGGTTTTGTTACTTTAGGTATTACTTATCCGTTTTTAAATACCGCCATTGTTTTTTTAAAAGACAGATCGCCTGCGGCTATCCAGTCTGCTTGTCAAAAAATTCGCGTAACGCATATATTTGCTGTCCCCTTATTAATTAACAATTTAAAAAACGGAGTATTAAGAAAAATTAGAAATGAAGAGCCTGAAAAAGAAAAATTATTAAAACTTCTTTCCGGTGTCGCTTTTTTTATTCAAAAGATCGCGCCTAGAAAGGGGGATGCTTTTGCAAGGAACTGTATTACGAAACCGATTGTTAAAAATCTTTTCGGTACATCGCTTACATGGCTATGCTTAGGCGGGTCTCATGTTACAATTGAATCTCTTGAGTTTGTTAACGGTTTAGGATATGTCGCATCGACAGGATACGGAATGACCGAATGTTGTATCGTTTCATTTGAATCAGGTTTAGATTTTAAACGCCGTATTGACGGATCGGCAGGTCCTTTAATGTACGGTTTTGAAAGTAAAATAATTGACGCTAAGGGTAAGGAAACACGTACTGGAGAACTTCTTATAAAAGGAAAAGCAATGCATATCGGGCGTATGCAGAAAGGACAGATGATTTCCGCTGATATTGATGAGGAAGGTTATCTGCATACAGGTGATATCGCGCATTTTGAAAAAGGTTCTCTTTTTATTGAAGGGCGTTTAAAAGAAGTAATTATTAACGCATCTGGAGAAAATGTTTATCCTGATGAACTGGAAGATAAATTTGATAATCTGCCTTTAGTTAAAAAATACTGCATACTAGGTATTAATACCAAAGGTTTTGAAGAGATCGCATTGGTTTTGGAAATGCAGGAAGAAGGTGTAGATGAAAAAACTTTAAATACTATTTCCGGTATTGTTTTTGATGTAAATACGCAATTGCCTGTTATGAAAAGAATAAATCGTTTGTATATAACAAAAGAATCTATGCCGCTTGCAAACGGATTTAAAGTGCGTCGTCAAAAATTAAAAGAATTACTTGAAAAAAGTCTTTTTCCTGTAACTGAACTGGAAATTAAAATCCAATCAAAAGCAGCAAATATCCCTGCAGTTAATAAAGTTGAAAAGAAAGAATCAATAACTCAGGATGCGAAATTCCTTGAAATACGCGAAGAAGTATTAAATTGTTTTGCGGAAGTTCTTGAAATATCGCCCGACCAAATCGGTGTTGATATGCGTTTTCTGGAAGATCTCGGAGGTGATAGTTTAGACAGTCTGGGCTTGCTGGTTATGGCGGAAACACGTTTTGGATTAATGATAGAAGAAAACGATTATTATAGATGTAAAACAGCAAATGATATTGCACAGCTTATATATGAAAAAATGACAGGTATTTCAACAGGGCAAAAAATAACGGAACAGTCAGAAAATGTTGCACCTATTAAAACCTTTGAAGAAACATCAGAGTATAAAGCATTTGCGACACGTTATAAATCCTTGGCAAATACCAATAATCCGTATTTTATCCCGCATGACAGTACTTTACGCGATACTTCGATTATTAACGGAAAAGTAGTGCTTAACTTCGGCTCGTACAATTATTTAGGTTTGAGCGGTCATCCTGAGGTGAATGCCGCCGCTATAGAGGCTATAGAAAAATTGGGAACATCGGCAAGCGGAAGCCGATTGCTTACAGGAGAAAAAACCTTACATGAAGAACTGGAAAAAGAAATAGCGGAATGGAAGCACACAGAGGACGCGATTGTTCTTGTCGGCGGGCACTCAACAAACGTAACATTTGTAGGTAATTTCTGCAATTCCAATGATTTAATTTTATACGATGTAATGTCGCATAACTCTGTCGCTCAGGGAATTCAATTGAGCAATGCAACAAGCAGATTATTCCCTCATAATGATTTTAATTCAGCAAGAGCGATACTCTCTTCCATGCGTAATAAATTTGAAAAAGTTTTGTTTATAATAGAAGGCGTATACAGCATGGACGGCGATATCGCTCCTGTCCCTGAGTTTGTCAAACTTAAAAAAGAATTCGGTTTGTTTTTAATGGTAGATGAAGCTCATTCAAGCGGCGTAATCGGTAAAAACGGCGGCGGTGTTGATGAATATTTTAATCTGAAACCGGATGACATTGATATTAAAATGGGGACACTTTCAAAAGGGCTTGGAACTTGCGGCGGCTATCTTGCAGGAAAAAAATCTTTAATTGAATACTTACGGTATTCATTACCCGGTTTTGTTTTTTCAGTCGGCTTAAGCCCTGCTTTAACTGCAGCAAGCCTTGCAGCGATAAGGATAATAAGAAGGGATAATTCGCTTGTTAAAAAATTGCATGAAAATGTCAGTTACTTTGTGGCAAAGAGTAAAGAATATAAATTCAATCTTTGTATGGCAAAAGAAAGCCCGATAGTCCCTATACTTGTAGGTAAAGATGAAGATGCATTCGCCTTATCTCAAGCACTTTTAGAAAAAGGTGTTTTTGTTCCGCCTGCAGTATACCCTGCAGTGCCTGCAAACAAAGCGCGTCTGCGTTTCTGTCTGACAAGCTGTCATAACAAGAATCAAATTGATCAGGCTTTGGATATTTTAAAAGAACTGGCAGCCAAGATGAAAATTGTTCTACCTAATTAATATAGAGGATTATACGATCCTTGAAGTTTAAGCAAATTGCTTTAGCAAATTGCTTTAGCAATACGGCGCGTTGACTTTTTTTGGTTTGTTATATAAGATTGATATACTATCCCCGGTTGTGTAATGGTAGCACGGCAGACTCTGGATCTGCTTGTGAGGGTTCAAATCCTTCCTGGGGAAATATAGGATATTTACTACAGAAAGGTAAATTTTTTCTAATTTTTAAAATTAAATCATTTAAGTTTAAAATAAAACATTTTAATTTATTTCTTGCCTCATATAATTTTTTTTCTTATTTTTATAATATAACGAATTAATTATGGAGGAATTATGAAAACCAATGATTTATTAGAAGCGACCATTATTGAACCGGATCAATTAATCGGTACAAAATGGACATGCTGGAGCGATTTAATTACTGATGAAATTTATGTAGAATTTGTAAATAAAACAAATTGTATATACACTTCTCAGTTAAGAAAGTATCAATTGACATACAATGTCACAGAAGGTAAATTGTTTATCTCCAATATTACCGGCGCATTTGAACTTAGAGGAGATGTGCTTTTTAATAACGATCTCCCTGTTTTCGAAAAAGCGGCATAATGATTTTTTTTCTTGTCAGGTAAAGCAAATTTTTATATTTTTATAGTATAACAAATTTTATGGAGGAATTTATGAATATCAATATACTTGTAAAACCAACCGCTATTGATCCGGATCAACTTATCGGGACTAAATGGAAAGGATGGACAGATTTATTTGCCGAAAAAATGTCTGTGGAATTTGTAGATAAATCAACTTGTATTTTTACTTCAAAACCCAAAAAATATCCCTTAGCGTATAATGTTAAAAAAGGTAAGTTATACATAAACAATATTAATGGGGCTTTTGAACTTAGAGGTGATGTGCTCTTCATTAATGATTATCCTGTTTTTGAAAAAACGGCTTAAGCCGACACGGCTTAAGCCGCGGAGATGAGAAAGAATAGTTTTCAATCAAAAAGGCGCGCAGAACCAAAGGTTCGCAGGCACATAAAGGAGTTAATGATCCTCCTTTATGTGCCTTTTTCGTTATTTATGGTAAGAATTTCATCCTTTTTATTAACTTTAAAATACACCCTAAACTTCTAATTATTTTCATAAAAAAGCCGATGATCTAAAGGTAAAACTGTAAATTTATGAAAATTTCGGTTAGAATTGATTAGTGGAGGTTTTTGGAATGTCTGATGATGCAAATTTTGATGATATAGAGGGCGGTGACGCTCCAGATGCCGGCGGCGGATCAAGAAAAAAGAGCGGCGGGCTTGGTAACTTACTTCCTAACATTCTTAAGTTTGTCGCTATAGGTTTGGGCGCCTTGGTGTTTATTGTTACTGTCTCTGTTATTACTTATAACATCATGAATAAGGGAGGTAAGTCTCAAACTATTATTACAGATGTAAACTCACCTTATGTCGGGAAGCGGCCTGAATATAATTATTATGACAGTATAGGCAGTATAACTGTCGAAACAAGGGATTTTTCCCCCAAATCTACTGTTACTGTAGATATGATCCTTTGTTATGACTTGGGCGATCAGGCTGCCGCACAGGAATTATCCAGCCGCAGGTTTGATCTGCGTGATTTTGTACGTGCTTATTTCAGACAGAGAACAGTAGCAGACCTTGCTCCCGAAAAAGAAGAAGAGCTTAAAAGGAATATCCGCGAAGAGCTAAATACAAGATTTTTAGATACAGCAAGGGTGCGAAATATTCTCTTTAATAAGTTGGATGTAACAACCATGTTTTAATATTGATAGAAATTTTATCAATATTGATCAAAATAAGCAAAAGGTTTAACATAAGATAAAACATTTTATGCGGGGAACTGCGTTGTAAGTACGCGGGAAACTGCGTCGTAAGTAGGGGAAGTTATGACAGAAGTTCTGTCCCAGGATGAAATAGACCAATTACTAACCGCGATAAATGCAGGGGATACCGAACCTGAGGATTTCAGGCCTGCCGCGGACAGCCGTAAAATAAAAATCTATGACTTCAAACGCCCTGACAAATTCTCAAAAGAACAAATCCGTACCGTTTCTATCATGCATGAAACTTTTGCCCGTCTTACTACGACAAGCCTTTCCGCTCAGTTGCGCAGTATGGTGCATGTGCATGTTGCTTCTGTCGATCAGTTGACTTACGAAGAATTTATCCGCTCGATTCCGACCCCTACAACCCTCGCTATCATCAATATGGACCCTTTAAAAGGGAACGCCATTTTAGAAATAGACCCCGCTATCACCTTCTCCATAATCGACCGTCTTTTCGGAGGTTCGGGTGAAGGCACGAAATCACAGCATGAATTGACCGATATCGAACAATCTGTAATGGAAGGTATAATCGTCCGTATTTTAGGTAATATGCGCGAAGCATGGACAACGGTTATCGACCTGCGCCCGCGTTTAGGGCAGATCGATACTAACCCGCAGTTTGCGCAAATCGTCCCTCCGACAGAAATGGTCGTTCTTGTCACCCTGGAAACCAAGGTAGGGGATGTGGAAGGCATGATGAACTTCTGTATACCTTACCTAACTATAGAGCCGATTATCGGTAAATTGTCAGCTCAATTTTGGTATTCATCTGTGCGCCGTAACGCCACAACGGAAAATCTCAATGTTCTAAAGGATAAGCTCGCATCTGTCGATGTTAATGTAACAGCCGAAATCGGAAAGATAAATGTCCCTGTCCGGGATGTTCTTTCCTTACAGGTAGGGGATGTAATCCGGCTATATAATACCCGTATTGGCGATCCCTACTCATTAAACATCGGTTCAAGGAAAAAGTTTTTGTGCCGCCCCGGCATTATCGGGAAGAAAATCGCGGTGCAGATAACGCAAAAAATCGACGAGCTTGGTCAAGAAGAATTTGAAGAGCTTGTATCCGAAGGAGAAGAATTATGAGCGATGGCGCCCTTTCACAAGATGAGATAGATGCACTGTTATCCGGTGTAGATTCATCCTCAATGTCAGGTCTGGGAGGATCTCCTGCGGCTACTATGACCGCTCCCTCCGCTCCTCCAAGTTTTGATCGTATGGCGTTGGAAAAATTCTTTGCGTCAACTACGAATGCATTATCAAGCAATCTTTCTGCATTAACAGCATCTTCAGTAACCCTTGTAGGTCCTAAAGTTGCCGCTTTCTCCCGTGACAATTTCCTTTCACAGTTACCTGACATGGTGACAGTTATTACGGCAAGCTATAATTCAGGTTTCCCGGGCGAGCATATTTTCATACTTCCGGAAGTATCTGCAAAAGCGATTGCCAGTTTGATGACCAAGGAAGATAATATCCAGCTTGATGAGATGGCGATGTCTGTAATCGGCGAAGTTGTCTCTCAAATGGTCGGCACTCAAATTACAGCTCTTACCGCAGAAACAGGAAATAAATCGATAGCCGCATCTTCACCTAACGCTGTAAATATCAGAAAAGCGACCGCTCCTTTACCGGCAGGCGACTTTGCCGTTATGAGCTACAATCTTGATCTCGGTGATGGGCAGTCTCATCAAATGTGGGAAATTTTAGGTTCGACTCCTGCCACAGATATTTCAAACGGTTTAAGCGGCAAGGCGCAAGCAGCTCCTATGGGCGGTGGTATGGGCGCTCAAAACATGGGGCAAGGTATGGGAATGCCGATGGGCGGAATGGGAATGGGTATGCAAGGCATGGGTATGCAAGGCATGGGCGGAATGGGAATGCCGATGCAAGGAATGGGTATGCCAGGTATGGGAATGGGAATGCCGATGCAGGGAATGGGTATGGGCAATATGGGTCCGACAAATGTACAGCAAGTTCAATTTCCGAATTTAATGCAGCCGCGTCTAGGCCCGCACGAAGCCGGAAATATCGGTCTTATCATGGATGTTTCCATGGAAATGACTGTAGAACTCGGACGCACCCGTAAACTTATAAAAGAAATTTTAGGAATGGGCGAAGGCACAATCATAGAGCTGGACAAATTAGCAGGTGAACCTGTTGACATTCTTGTAAACCATAAATTGATAGCCAAAGGCGAAGTAGTAGTCATCGATGAAAACTTCGGTGTGCGCGTAACAGAAATTGTATCACCTATGGAACGGATTAATGATATGGGGTATAACTAGTATTTTTACGCCATTAAAACGGCGTAAAAATACGCGATAAACGACATTTAAGACCTTACGGTCTTAAACGCCGCTTATCGCAGCGGTTTGCGGGCGGCTTTGCGCCTAACGGCGCTCGCCGCCTTACATTCCGCCTGCGGCGGAACGTCGCAAACCGCTTTTCGATTGTTGCTTTTTATTTCGCCTGCGGCGGGATGTGACAAATCGCTTTGCGCCTAACGGCGCTCGCTTATTTTTATTTCGCCTGCGGCGGAACGTCGTTAGTCGCTTTGCGTTTAACCTTGTTCTTGGTTTCTATTTTATTTTAACCATGTGTTTTTATTACTTTGTTGCACCATTCGTCAAATTCTAAATCTTCAACTTGAAATTCGGGATTCGCTAGTACATTAGCGACTGTCATTTTGATCCCTTCGTCTGCACGTACTTTGGCGCAGAAATCGGGAGCAAGGCGTTTTATTTTTGTGTTGTCAAAAATAACTGAGTTTGCTTTGTCTCCTAGCAGGCTTCCGCGGAAATCGTAGCGTCCTTGAGATAATTTTTCAAGTGTTTCGCTTGCGATATGAACGGCTTTTAACTCTGTGTTTAATGCATCGGCGATTACTTGATATATTTGATTCCATGTGACACTTTCATCAGATGTTATGTGCAAGGCTTCCCCGATGGCGTGGATATTCCCCATGAGGCGGACAAATGCGCGGGCAAAATCACTGTTATGTGTAAGTGTCCATAAACTTGTGCCGTCACCGTGGATAATGACGCTCTTGCCTGTCAACATTCTTTTTAATACTTGCCAACTGCCTTTGGACCCGTGTACACCCAGAGGCACGCTGCGTTCATCGTAGGTGTGGCTTGGGCGGACTATTGTTATTGGGAAGCCGCAGTCCCTGTATTTCTCGGTAAGAAATTCTTCGCAGGCGATCTTGTCGCGGGAGTATTTCCATAGAGGGTTAGAAAGAGGGGTGCTTTCTGTTACAAGGCAGGATGAAAGCGGTTTTTGGTATGCTGATGCGGAAGAAATAAAAATGAATTGCTTGCACAAACCTTTAAAGATATCGAAATCTTTTGATACATGATCGGGGACAAAACCGATAAAATCTGCAACTGTATCAAACTTCTCTTTGCCGCCAAGTACGGTTTCTAGTTTTTTTCGAATAACAGATACATCTTCATTTCTGATATCGCATTGGATTTGTTTTATGCCTGCAAACTCATCTTTGCGGTTTCCTCTGTTTAAATGGTAAAGTTCCCATCCCAATTCCGCTGTAAGACGTGAAATCGCGCTTGATATAGTGCCTGTTCCGCCTATAAATAATGCTTTCATACTTCCTCCTTAAAATTATTTCCAGCTTTTGAGCTGTTAAACACATAGGATTTTTTCCTTATTAAATGGTACATTATAGAAAAGAGTGTGTAAATTGCCTATAATAGGAGTAATAAAATAATGGAAAAAAAGTGCGCTTTTATTACAATAATCGGAAGACCTTCTGTTGGAAAATCCACTCTATTAAACAAGATGTGCGGGCAAAAAGTCGCCATTGTCAGCAGTGTACCGCAAACGACACGTAACGCTATACGCGGGATAGTTAACCGTGAAGAAGGTCAGCTTATCTTTGTAGATACTCCCGGCAGACATTCAAGCGCAAAAAAAATGAATAAGAAACTGATGGAAATATCTGAGCGTTCTCTTGCAGAGAGTGATTTAGTTCTCTATATGTTAGACGCAAGTCGCGCTCCCGGAATTGAAGAAGATGAAGTTGCATCACTCCTTGAAAATTTATCAGATAAAACTATAATCGCTATTAATAAAATGGACGCTACAAATGCAGATTTTAACCGAGCAAAAGAATTTTTATCGTTGAAATTACCTTTAATTATTGAAAAACGCATACACGCTGTTTCCGCCGAGACAGAGCAGGGTGTAGAAGAATTGCTATCTGCTTTATACGCTCTGTCCCCTGAGGGGGAGCCGCTTTACGGCGATGAATATTACACCGATCAGGAAGCGAGCTTTAGAATTGCAGAAATAATTCGTGAGCAGGCAATAAACCGCCTGCGTCAGGAATTACCTCATTCATTGTATGTAGAAATAGCGGATATGGAATTAAATGAAGATAAGGTCTGGGTAAGAGCGTTTATTTTGGTTGAAAGGGAATCCCAAAAAGGTATAGTGGTAGGTAAAGGCGGAGAAATGATTAAAAAAATCCGTCTTGCATCATTAAAAGAACTTAGAAAAATATTTGATTGGAAGATCGATCTTGATCTTAGAGTAAAAACAAGTAAAGACTGGCGGCAAAGTGATCATAAATTAAAAAAGATTATCGAACAAAAATAGTTTCTTATATCAAGAATCTGTCAATGACTTCCATTAAGCTGTCAAAGGTATCAACACAGATTAAATCCGCACAATCTTTTTGGATTTGTTCCGGTGCGCGAAAGAGACAGCCGTCATCAGCTTCTCTTATCATTGCAAGATCATTGAAAGAATCGCCTGCGGCAAAGACATGCAGGTTCATTGACTTGAAGGCACGTATCGCTTCTTTTTTTCCATTTTGCTGGCGTAGCGCGTATCCAATTACAGATTTATCTTCTGCGGTTTTTAATGTATTGCAAAAGAGGGTAGGCAATAAAAGTTTTTGCATTAGAGGTTTTGCAAACTGTTCAAAGGTGTCAGAAAGAATAATAAGCTGTGTTTTATTACGCAAGATATTAGCAAAGTCCAATGCGCCGGGTAGCGGTTCCATGTCTGATATTACTTTTTGAATATCAGGAAGTTTTAAATTATTTTTCTTTAATATATCAAGGCGGAACTGCATCAGCTTATCATAATCAGGTTCGTCTCTTGTGGTTCTGCGTAATTCATCGATTCCTGTTGCTTGCGAAAATGCAATCCAAATTTCCGGAACGAGAACTCCTTCAAGGTCAAGGCATACTAGATTCATGCTTATATGTTATCAAAAATAATAAATTGATGCTATACTTCTTAATATGACCGAGTTAAAAATCGCTAATCCTTTTAATGCTCCTGTGTTTTATGAAGAAACTGTTTCAAGCACAATGGATATTTCCAGGCAGTTACAAGCGAAAGGACAGCCGCATGGAACTGTAATAACAGCGGATTTTCAAGAAAACGGCAGAGGCAGAATACGAGGGCGTTCATGGGAAATGCAAAGAGGAGAAGGTTTATCGTTCACTGTTTTATTCCGTTTCCAGAGTACCGAAAAAATACCTGCCGCGCTCACATTACGCGCAGGGCTTGCAGCCGCTTTTGCTGTAGAAAGTACTGTAAATTGCCCTGTTAAAATAAAATGGCCTAATGATCTTATGATAAACTCAAAAAAAATTTCAGGAATTCTTTGCGAAGCAGACGGAGGAAATGTACATCTTGGAATCGGAATAAATGTATCGCAAAGAGAATTTCCTTCTTATTTAAAAGAAAAAGCGATAAGTATCGTTAATTCGGCAAATAATAATCTTGCAGATAACTACCGTTATGTTTTATTGGAAACGATTCTTTTACAGCTTTATAACGAACTTGAAACAAGCTTAGGTGAAAATTGGAGAATGCATCTTGAAGAGCGGCTTTATAAAAAAGGAGAGAAGGTAATTTTTATAAACGGAGAAGCCGATTCAGGAAGGGAAGTAAAAGGTATTCTTAAAGGTATTGATAATGACGGTGCTCTATTAATTGAAACAGATGGAAAGGTATTACCTTATATAACAGGGGAGTTGAAGATATAACAAAAAATTATTTTCTGTTAAAAATAAATATACTCGGTAATTCAGGATTTTTAAGATGTTCTATCGCTTCATTAAGATAATGTTGCGCGCATATATCATGAGGATCATCGGCTGTTACTTTTTTAAAACGTTCTACGGCGGTAGCGTAATCTTTCATATGGTATTTACGGACACCGGACTCGAAAAATTTCTTTGTAGAAAGCCGCGTTTGCTTTTCTTCAGGAGGAAGAGCATCAAGCATGTCAAATAAAGCGACTACTTCATTCACTCCCGCAGCGCGTACCATGCCGATGAACCTGTATTCAAATTCTGTTTCAAAACCCGCAAGCTGATTGAGCGTATTGCGTGTGATTAAAAGCCCTGAATTTGTTTGTTTGGTAAGCCCTTCCACTCTGGAAGCAAGATTAACGTTATCTGAAATTACAGTGCTTGAAAGCCTTTCATTTTCACCTACAATACCCATCATTACAGAGCCTGAGTGTATTCCGATTCCGATATTAATTCCGTCTACCCCGATTTTTACTTTTGTCTCATTATCGACTACAAGAGTCTGATAAAGCTCAATACCTGCGCGTACAGCGTCTATACCGTTTATAAACAGAGCCATTGCGGCATCTCCGATATATTTATCCACAAAGCCGTTGTGTTTGCGTATGATAGGCCCTGCAATCCCCAGTATCTTATTTATAAAATTAAAATTTTCCCGAGCTGTCATCATTTCCGAATTTACCGAGAAATACCGGATGTCGAAAAACAGTACGCTTATATTACGCTGTACGTTATCGCCGAGATTCATCTTGGTAATATCAGACACTCCCAGATGTTCCATGAACTGCACCGGAACAAATCTGATTGTTGATTCATTAAGACGGTTTATCCGATCAAACTGATTTTGAAGTTCTTCCGCCATCCGGTTAAGCCCTCTGCCTACCTTGCCGAGTTCATCAAGAGCTTTGTAACGCACACGTTCATTACGGTTTCCGTCCGCAATCGCATGAAGAACCTTTGCAACGGAGGAAAGTTGTTTTACCACAACAGATACCATTATACCAAGAGCAAACAGAATGAAGATGCATATAAAAGCCGTAATAAACGCAACCTGTCTTTTTAATTTTGTGTTACCTATTTCATGGCTTGTCATATCAAGCCCGACTTCAAACTTTCCTGAAATCTCTCCTGCGCTGTTATATATCGGCGTGTTGGCAAAAGTCCATTTTCCGTTATACAGATCGGTGGTTGCCACAATGGGCTTGCCGCTCATCAATGTATCGTAGTCTTCGCCTTCAAGCGCGGCATCGGTGCGGAAAAGATTCCATTCTTCTTCGGAAATAACAACGACATATTGAAATTTATCCCCTTTATAAATTGCAGCGTAATATGCCTTGTTCCACGGATCAGCATTGTACCCGACAATCTTTTTTACTAAATCAGAAAGTCTTTGGTATTCATTGCTGTGGAAATCTTTAATGGTTTTAATTTTATCAATATCATCTCCGTTAATCATACCTGAAGAAAGAATGGCAAGCCCTGTTATATCATTAAACAATCTTTCATTTTCTCTTTCTGTCATAATCTTGAATGTTACAGAAAATACAATGATAAACGCAATTATCAATAAAGGTATAATTATTACAGTTTGTTTTATAAAGAGCGAGATATAACGCGCAAGTATTTTAATGAACAGAATATAAAGCCCTGTAAGAAAAGCTAAGATACCAAGTACCATCGCAATCTGAACAGACGCTATATAAAATTGCTCGTTTATCGGCAGATGTAAATCGCCGTCATATACTAAAAAATTAGAACCGTCGTAAAGCCAGACAACATCATCATATACACCGGCATAAGTATTTTCATGAAAACCGAAACCGTTAAGCCAGGGTAACTTACCTTGATCTATCAGCGGTTTAAAATAAGATTTTGGAACGATGTGCTGTAATCCTGCCTCATCGTATACAACATCGTCGCTGTTAATGCGTAACAGCGCATTTGATCCCATATCAAAAAAAATGAGTTTACTGTTTGAATCATAAAAAATGAACCAGGGATGTATACCTCTTTCTTCTATACTCCAGTTGAAGGAAGCGCGAAGTTTCGGGGCGGCGCCGTTTACAACCTCATAAATATCTCCGTCTCGCAGTACATAAGCGAAATTATTAAAATCTTTAAGAACAAGCTGAGCAACAATGAAATTGAAGATAGCGTTTCCCGGTGAATATTCGCAGAGCTCCGAAGTGCGCAGATCGTCCCTGTAAGTGTCATAGGAATAAAGTATAACTTTATCTTTTAAAGTCTGTGAAAAAGTGAGGATGCCGTCATTGCAACGAAATGAACCAAATTGATAAAACAAGCGCGGGTTACTGTATGCATCATCATAACTGATACTGATGATATCTTTTATAAAATTCCCGTGATTGTCATATTTCCTGATTATATCTCTTTTTGTAAGCAAGGCATCGTATTCAGCTTCAATTGCGTACAAATAAAGATTTCCGGCATCATCAATTGTGCCATCTATAATACGAGTATATTCTTTAAATTTATTAATTTCGATGGTGTAATGTATTCTCCTGTCAGGCGACATACAGACAAGCCGGAATGAACCATTGTCTATTACATATAAATTTCCGTCTTTTTCAAATTTCGCTGAGGCTGGTGCATCAAATGACGTAGTATTCTGAAAGGGCCTCTTTTTTAATATATCAGTATTAAAAAAGAAAAGAAGAGCACATGCGATAAAAACAACCGTAGAAATATAAAATATTAACCACATTGAGGTTTTTTTCATACCTTATTATAAAATAAAATAAAAAAAAATGTCAATTACGAAGATCGATAGCTTATGTCATTTTTCTTCATCTGTATCATCATTAATATTTTCATTATTATCTGTTTTCTTTATATTTTTAAATAATGAATTATTTCCATCATACCTGCTGTTTAATATCATTTTTAATTTTCTTACTAAAGAGTCGTGATCTGTAAAAACCATATCTTGTAAACTATTTTCTTCTAGTTTTTTATATAATCCTTTTGCTTCATTTTCTCTGATTATTACTCTCTTGTATAACTCTTCGTAATTATCACATTCAAATATTCCATTTATAAATTCTAAAGATTCTTTTGGTAATTTTTCCAGACTACCATAAAGTGTTATAACGGCATTTTTTATATCTTCCATTTTTAAAGGATTACCGTTTTTTTGATGTTCATTTAATATCCCGACAATATCAGATGAATCATGTTTATATTCACGTTCTATCATCAATTTCATAGAAACTAGATATTCGGAACTAACAGTTCTTATTTCAAAAACATCAGCTATATTTTTATAAAACACAGAAACAGAATCAAGTTTCTCTGAGAATGAATTAGTTTTAATAAAATCATCATTTAACCATTTATATCCTATTTTTAATGTTTCTGCTGTATTTTTTACCGCTTTTTCTATTAGAGAGAACGAAGGAACAAAAACATCAACATCGCCTGTAGATTGCCTAAAACTATAATTAATTATAATTGAAGCACCGCCAACTAAAATTATTCTGATTTTTTCTCTACTTTCATTTATTTTTTTATATTCTTCTGCCAATTTATTTAAATATAAATCAATGTTTTCTTTATTAAAATTTATTTTAACAGGCATCACGTACCTCGTTTTCTACAATATTAAAACGTAGAAATTCAGGTATCGCCATTTGTAATATTTTTTTCTTTGGTTCATCATTCCCAAAAACAACACATTTAGTAATGACTCCTAAGGGAAACACAGGTTTCTCTAATTTATATTTACGAATATAATTATACTCACTACTAAAAGGAACATTATTAATTCTGCATAAATAATCAACCATTCCTAATAAATAGAAACTTTCAAGAAGTTGTTCTTTATTGAAATAATCCTGTATCTCATTCGACTCAAGAACGTTGATTAAAAAATCAATATCGCCCATTTCCTTTAAAGAATGACAAACATTACTTTTAAAATTCTCAAAATCCATAAATCCCTCATTTTTACCAGTTATTATTATATCATGAAAAATAAAAAAATCAAGTAATAATTTAGTTCTTTTCTTTCAATGATATCATCAAAAATACAAGTTCGGAAAATGTTTAAGTAAAAAATATAGCACAAGAAGATATGTCATCTATAATCCACGCTTTCAATAACTAAATTATTATTTAGTTATATTGAAACCAATGGCGGAGTTTCCGTCTCATAAAAAAATACTCCGTTGGAGTTACAAAATTGACGGCGGGAAAGACCGCGAAAAAGGAAAAAAAATATGAGCAAAAAAATCGTATTTACCTCAATGGTTGGCATTCTTTTAACAGTATGCCTAATGGTGAGCTGCGGCGACCTGGATGTAAAATTACCGGGCGCGGCAAAAGCATCGGCAGTAAAAAGCTATAGCGGAGTCACTCCGGCTAATATTGAAGCTGCAATGTCTTTGTATAGTAAAGTTATGAACAATGCTGACTTATTAGATCTTCTAACTACTGCAGACGCAAGGATTTTGCAAGACAAATTAGGTGTTGAATTTTCCAAGTACTTGGAAAATAATAAAAATAAGACCAATCATTCAGAATCTATCTCTATAAATGAAACCGGAAATTTAAAGACCTATCTTCTTTATTATGCAAACTCTCCATCTTTGAGTGTTGGAGATACTTCAATAAAAGGATCCAATAAAATGTCTTTTAAATCCAATGTGACTTTAGGAAATTATTATGGTTCTCCTCTTAGAGATCCTTTATTTAGTTGGAAGGTCGGTGATAACTATACATCTTCAGCGTCTGCAAAAAGAGACATTAAAATAACAGATTTTATATATAATTTTGATGCTGCAACTTCTTATTCAATCTCAATGATTTTTTCATCAAATGAAGAATATAAAGCCGATCAGACAATTAATACTTCAGATCGGATAGATAGATTTGATTATAAATCTAATTCCAAAGTTTCAAAAAGTGCTGCTTTAACTTTATCTATCTCTGACGGGACATACAGTGCAAAATACAGATTATCCGCAGTAACATCGGATATCAATAAAAGGCGCTCAGTTCAATCCGGTGAGAATTCTATTGCATCTGACATAGAAATTTACGATAAAGATAATAATCTTAAATGGACATATCAAGGCGCTGGAAACCAGTTTGGTGATCTTTCTTTCTTATACGGTTTTGAAAAATAATCCAACTTAAAATCGTAATAAACGGCAATCATTCAAAGGTTGCCGTTTTTTTTACACCGTTCTAAATGATGATTTATCTTACTGAGTTCCGAGACATTACACCTAATCAAACTTTAATTCTTTTATTTTTCAAAAAATAATCGTATTTATTATTAATTTTTTCATTACTCCCTAATAAACACA
>Ga0209755_10000820_pt1 | contig 53696 bp, 47 predicted proteins | sample TergutCo191P1_FD_187301 | JGI IMG/M metagenome (GOLD analysis project Ga0209755, IMG submission 187301) | Cornitermes sp. P1 segment gut microbial communities from Petit-Saut dam, French Guiana - Co191P1 (SPAdes) (version 2) | ecosystem: Host-associated > Arthropoda: Insects > Digestive system...
GCAGTACGACCGTACATAATATTTTAATCTTTTTTTCTATACCAATATTTATATATTTCCTTAAATCCCAATTTTTCATATAATGCTTTCGCAACTGTATTATCATTAACAACAGATAAATGAGCCTCTTTTATCCCTTTTTCCATTGCTTTTGCCAATAATGTTTCTACTATTTCTTTTCCATATCCATTTCCCCTAAATTCCTTTTTTACAATTATGTCAAATAATCCTATTGTTCCTTTTTCAATAACCCCATATCCACAGCCGATACATTTTTCTTTTTCCATTTTATACACACATATAATTTCATGTTTTACATTTTTTAACATATTTTCAATTGTTTCCTTTGTTTCTAAATTATCTATATTACAACAATTATAAAAACAATTTTTCCAATTTATACTAAAATTATTTTCTATAATTATATTTTTTGAAATATTTACATTTTTAATTTCATTACATACTTATACAGATGTTAAATCTATTTTTTCATATTTCAATGTTTCTAATTTATTATCTAATATTTTATATTCATTACAATCAATGATTTTGAAAATAACTGATAAATTATTATTCTTATAAATATTTTCACAATAATTTATTTTTTCATCTATATTATTATAATATGAATATATTGGATTTACAGAATTTGCCCTTTTTGTATACCAATTTGCAAGCCTAATAACCCAACCGTCTTAAAGGATTGTTTGAATTGAAGGCCATGCGTTCATCGTTTTTTCTTCTATTGTAAAGTCCATAAATATACCTAAAACCCTTATACAATATTTTCTAATATTATTCAACCTATTTTTGAATATTTTTTCATTCTTTCATCTTAGGTTGTATTGCGTCTAACGTTCTAGGTAACTGACGTTTTTTTGTGCCTGTAAAACGCGAAGCGTTTTACAGGCACAAAAAAATGTGGTGTAGTGAGGCGTGGGAATGGCGAAGCCATGACCTAGCCGAACGAAACCCAAAATGCCCTAACAGGGCATTTTGCAGTTACCGTTTGTTATGTGCAGTTTGCCCATACTTTATTAAACTTTAATATTATATATATTATTCTGTACGTAATTTAATTGGTACAAATATTTCAATTTGCCTGTAACCTAATGCTTTATCGGTTAAAGAAGTACCGACAACGTGCCACAATTGTGGGCGTTTTTCATTTTCATCAAGTGTGAAAGCCTTGCTGGAATTAACCCAATCCTGTATCACATTATAAACCTTTAAAGCTTCTTCATAGGGTTTCTGCGGTGCAATACCGGTTGCATATATTCCACCCTCAAAATCAATAATTTCAAACCCTTTTGTTTCATTTTCAGTTACCCATTCTTCAACGGCATACAACCATGCAGTTTTTTGTGTTTTTTCATTAAAAAACATAAAATCTCGCGGGAAAAATTTATCTTTTCTTTTTTGATCAAGTTCCGACCACATTTTGTTAAATTTATTTTGATCCACTTCCCCAGAAGTTACAATCCTACACTTTGGCAAAGTGATAATTTTAACCGTTTCCATTTTTTTCTCCTTAAAAAAATACCAGGTAGAACCCTGTAATCATAATATATAACTCAATTTAAAATAAAAAAGGGACATTTTCGGACATTTTTAAAATTTTTCCCTTTTTCCAGCAGTAAGGCTACTTAATAAGAAAAAGAAAATTTATCGGCTATGACTGCAATATGGAACTGTTGAACCATGTCGACAACTGATCCGAAAAATAGGCTCTCCTCATCATAAGATATAAAGGCGGCTTAACTCTAATGTTATGCCCTAATTTACGTAAATCACCCGGCGTAATCCCAAATTCATGCTTGAAAGCCCTTCTATACGACCGTTCGTAATCGAATCCGTATTCAAGAGCAATATCTAAAACATTTAAATCAGTTTTAAGCAAATGATCAATGCTTGCCGCCAATTTTCGCGAGCGTATATAATCCGTTATTGATTGATTAAAATAAACATGAAATAATCTTCGCAAATGGCGCTCTGAAAGAGAAAATTTTTCTGCGAGACTTTCCGTATTGATATTTTCTCTAATACCTTCTTCAATATCAATTAATACATTTTCAAGTAAACTATCTTTGCTTACCATAATTAATAATACGAATATATGTCTTTTATGTCAATACTATGGTAATAATTTTAGGGCAAATTGCACATAACGTTCTAGGTAACTGACGTTTTTTTGCGCCCGATAAGAAAAATGCGAAGCATTTTACGGGCGCAAAAAAATGTGGCGGAGACAAAACCGTGCAGAGGGTTGAAAGCCCGAACACGGTTTTGCGTAGCCCAAAATGCCCGAACAGGGCATTTTGCAGTTACCGTTTGTTAGGCGAAGTGGGATTTTTACACTATCGCTTTTCTTCCATATTTTTGAACATATTTATCTAACACTTCATTTATCATTGTTTGATATTTTACATTGTTTTTTCTAGCGTGTTTTTTGAAAAAATCAATACTGCCACTATTTAATGTTATTGTTATTTTTACCTTTGGTTCCTTCTTGATTAATTTTTCTGGAGGAGGTAAAAAATCAGCGATAATTTCTCCTTCAATAATTGCCTTTGAAACATTTTTTGGCGCTTCTGTATAAATTTTATTTTTTCTGTTCATACTTGTATCTCCCTTCTCTCCAATATCCTGCTCCTAATATGCGGATATTTTCATTTCTCATAGTAAACCTGACAGTTACTATACCATTTCCATCATTTCCAATACAGAAAAATCTTTCTTCCTTTTTTGAATGTTTTTTGTCTTTAATTATAATGCGTTTTTCGTCAAAAAAGGCTTCTTGAGCGATTTCAAATGAGACATTATGTTTTTCAATGTTCTCCAAATTTTTATTTTCGTCCCATTCAAATGTCATACATATTACTATATGTATATTATACCATATTGTCAATAATAAATTTAAACATTTTTAAATTTATTTATGTATACTTTTTCATACACTTTAATGTGTTCCAAAAATTTAAAAATCCCATTTCGCCTAACGTTCTAAGTAACTGATGTTTTTTTGTGCCCGATAAGGAAAATGCAAAGCATTTTACGGGCACAAAAAAATGTGGTGGAACAAAAATCCACAAAGGCGCTTGCGCCGACTGGGTTTTTGTGGAACCCGAACCGCCCAATCAGGGCGGTGAGCAGTTACCGTTTGTTATATGACGTGCTCTTTCTATTCAAATATTAATACACTAAATTTATTTATTATTTCTTTTATTTTATCAGATGTTACTTTTGAAATAAATTCAATTTCCCTTGTTCTCCAATCAAAACTCTTTATCTGATCTGATAATACTACACCATTAATTTTTTTAGATGAGATTTCTACTTCAAATGGATAATTTTTTATTTTACTTGTTATTGGACAGAAAAGCCCTAAACCGACTTTTTTATTATATTCTTTTGGAGAAAGAACTATAGCAGGTCTTTTACCTTTTTGTTCATGTCCTGATTGAGGATCGAAATTAATCCAAACAATATCTCCTCTTTCAGGAATATATTCTTTTGTTACCATATTTCATTACCAACCGGTCCTGTTGATTTTATTTCTTCATGAATATTATCTTCGTTTATAAGGGTTAACATATCAGAAAGATTATTTTTCCGTATAGGTTTTATTAAAATTTCATTTCCATTATCATTTATATCAACAAATGAGCCGTCTTTTAGAGACAATTCACGAACTATTAAATTGGGGATTCTTATTCCCAGGCTATTTCCCCATTTTTTAACAACTGCTTCCATAAAAATTAATCCTCCAAATACAAGTATATACCATGTTTATACATTTTTCAAGTGTTTTTCATCATTTTTATTTAAATATATTTTCGAATAAAAATATTAACATGCACCAATTACAACAATTTTTGCCACGGACGGCAAAAAACTTGGATAAATGTTTTAACCAATAATTGTTTTATTAAGCAGAAATTTTTTGTTTAATGCTTAACTGAAAACCTAAATTGTCAAGAACTTTTGATACGGTATTGAATGAAGGATTACCATCTTGTGAAAGAGATTTGTATAAACTTTCACGACTAAGACCCAATTCATTTGCAAGTTTAGCCATACCTTTTGATCTGGCTATTGCTCCGATTACGTCAAATAATGTTTCTGTGTCGTTTTCTTCAAGAGCCGCTTCAAGATATGCGTACACCTCTTCTTGAGTGTTAATATTATCAGCCATATCCCATTCAAATGTTTCCATGCTTATTTCTAATGTAGCATATAAGATACAAAAAATCGAGTGAATTTTTATCATTTTTTTATATTTTAAAACCGACTATATTTATAGCTTCTTTTTCAGCCAAATCAATTTTCTCTTTTTTTATCAACAACCACACGAATACATGCAAATTTATTATTAGAAATATTAATTGGTGGTATATCCTTATTAATTTTCATACCATTAGTGTTTATTAAAGAAGTCTCTTGGTTTTCTTCTTTTATGATATTAGAATCATTTTCATTTTTTCATTCATCTTTGTATGATTCCTCATTTATATCTATCATACCATTTTCATATTCTATTATAAATCTTTCAAGCATTGTTAATATTACTTTTTTAGTATTTTGTTTTCTATTGATTAAAAAAATGTCTAAAAAGTGCATTAGCATTATAATAAAAAAAGATATAAAGATTATCCAAAAATATATTATTTTATTTTGGTCTAAGAAATCATCGAATAAAACAATCAAAATTGGAAAAAATATTACAGTTATATAACCTAATAAATATTTATACTATTTTTACCAATGACTCCATGTACTATTTTCAAATATCTTTCATATAAATAATATGAAGAAATAATAGAACCAGAAAAAAGAAATGGTAAAATAATATTAAGAATATTTCGTATATTACGAAGCGCCGCAACATGAATGTTGCGGCGTATTTAGTTATTTATTTGCTAGATAAATATTTTGTAATTTATACTCTAGAATTTATTCATTTGAAATAAATCTATCTTGTACATTTCTATCAGTCATTTGACCAGTGTCGTCTCTAACTTCACTTCTTGATAAAATAACTCTTGTTTTTTTGAAAGCTCCACCTTCTACTGATGCTACAAATGATACTGTTCTTTGTGCAGCAGTAAAATTGAGTATTTCACTTTCATTTCTACCTACTTTTACTTGAATAGTATGTACTCCATCATTTACTATAAAAGAAGCGTTTTGCCCATTTGCAACAATAGTGTCAACTTTTACACCATCAATTAAAATTTCCATAACTTTCTTAGCATCAATTTTAGTAGAATGACGTTGAATTGTAATAACTGTTTGACTTACTGCTGGTCTTACAGGTGGAGTAGAACATCCTCCTAAAACCAAAGATCCTAATACCAGCATAATTGCCAGTATTCCCAACCACATTTTCCCGTTTTTCATTATTTTCTCCTTAATAAAGTGGAATATTAACTACCATATTTAACTTGCTTTAAGGTAGTTTTAATAATTATAACTGGCTTATTGCAAGTTGTCAATAGATTTTATAGTCCATTAGCATATAAATTAAGCTAAAATCCAATAAAAGCAGGTTAATTAATGACTTTTCAAGAACTTTTTATTATAAATTTGAAAGATTTTCGAAAATCTCATAAGATTTCACAGGCAAAACTAGCTGAATTATGTGAATCTTCTCAAGCCTATATTGCAGAAATTGAAGTCGGGAAAAAATTCCCATCACCTGACATGGTAGAAAAAATAGCTTCAGCCTTTAATATTGAATCTTATTATTTATTTCAAAACAATATAACAATTCATACAAGATTACTTACACCATTACAAAGAAAAGAAATAATAGATAAAATAAACGAAGCAACCTCAAAAATAATAAATCATTATTAATTAATATAGAATCATTAATTATAATATCTTCATCTGTCTATACGTCTGCTCGGCAAGTCCGAAACCTGCGTTTTTAGTCAGGTCTTTGGCGTATTCATTATAAAGCGTATCTTCGTACATTTTACCGGCAAAACCTTAAATATAGAAATGTACGAGTTGTTTGTTGAGACTCATTCCCCTACGAAAGAGCTGGAAAAGTTACGTCATGACATAATGGAAGAAATAAAAGAAACAATTACTGAAACCGTTATTCAAACTGTAAGAGAAGCATTTGAAGAAGAGCGTAACAGGCAAAAAAAGCAAAAATGAAGAACCCCGCCCTGAAGGGACGGGGTATCTTCGTTCTCCCGAGGAATTGCATTCGGGTTTTAATACCCTTAATAACCGCCCTAAAGTGATCTCGCGAAGCGAGTTCTCGGGTATTAAACCTCTCAGCACGAATAAACGATTAAAAACTTCTCAAAAAAGTAAAAAAGCTTTATATTATATATAGGAAGTAAGTTTCTTTAGGAGTTTTCTATGGGTGACGCGCAACTACAACCTAACTACCCCAAAGGTATTACATTTGAGCATGTTTGGGCTTCATTGGATAAACTTACTCAGGAACAAAGAGAGACATCTCGAACAGTAGAAGAAACATCTCGGCAAATAAAAGAGTTGGGTAAGAGGTTTGGCGATTTTACAAATAGTTTTGGCGATGTTGTAGAATACATGATTTCTCCCAATCTACAGGAAAAATTCCGCGACTTGGGATATGATTTTCAAGAAGCCAGCACCAAACATAAAGTTCGAGACAAGAAAAACGATATTTCTTTTGAAATTGATGTCTTTTTGCAAAATGGCGATATTGCAATGCTGGTTGAAATAAAAACAAATCTTACCATTAGCGATATAAATAAACATATTATACGTCTTGAAAAAATGCGAAAATACGCCGATTTACGCGGTGACAAACGACGTTTCTTGGGAGCTGTCGCAGGAATAGTAATTGAGGACGACGAAAGAGAATACGCATTAAATCAAGGATTTTTTCTTATAGAACCCACAGGGGAAAACTTTAATATTACCCTTCCAAATGGCAAACCTAAAGAATGGTAGTATAATGCTTCCTCAACTGTTATTCAAACTGTAAGAGAAGCATTTGAAGAAGAGCGCAACAGGCAAAAAAAGCAAAAATAAGCGATTAAAAACTTCTCAAAAGAGATAATTAGCTTTATATTATATATAAGGAGCTTTTATGGCAGACGCACAACTACAACCCAATTATCCCAAAGGCATTACATTTGAGCAAGTCTGGGCTGCATTAATGGAAAACAGAGAGCAAATGAAAAAATCCAAAGAAGCTTGGGAAAAATCTCAAGATGAATGGAACAAGCGTTTTGGCGAAATGACCAATCGATTCGGTGAAATTGTTGAATATATGATTGCCCCCAATCTTAAAGAAAAATTCAAGGAATTGGGTTTTATTTTTCAGAGGTCAAATAAAGATACGGAGTTTGCAGATTTTGATAATAATATAAACTTTGAAGTTGATATCATGTTAGAAAATGGGTATAAAGCAATGCTTGTAGAAGTAAAAACTAAACTCTCAACAGAAGATGTAAAAGATCATATTGAACGACTTGAAAAAATGCGTAAATACGCTGACTTACATGATGATAAAAGAACTTTTTTAGGAGCAGTAGCGGGTGTAGTGACGCCACCTAATGTAAAAAATTTTGCATTGAATAAAGGCTTTTTTGTAATTGAACCTTCCGGAGAAACTTTTAATATTACCCTTCCAGACGGCAAACCGAAAGAATGGTAATTTAATTTTTCCTCTTTTTTTTACATCTTCATCTGTCTGTACGCTTGCTCGGCAAGTCCGAAACCTGCGTTTTTAGTCAGGTCTTTGGCGTATTCATCATAAAGCATATCTTCGTACATTTTACCGGCAAAACCTTCTTCGATAAGTCCGGATTTCTGTACGGTGTTTCTCATGCCGGTTAAAAGATTTTTAACTAAAAATGTTTCAAGCTCAAGACAAAGCTGATAAAGTTTATCGCTTTTATCGATATCTTTACCGCCCGGACGATTATCAGCGGCGTTTTCGGATGAGCGAATCCTGTCAACTAAAGCGAAAAAATCTTTATTTTTCGAGTTATGTATCGCCGAAGGAGAAGAAAGACGGTAATCATCCATATTAATTAATCCTAAACTGCCTATATCCATTTTAATTCCTCATCCTTCATTCCTCATTCATAATACTTAATTATCTCTTCAGCGTTGTCGCAGTGCCTAACATATTATCGCTGGTTTGAATTGTGCGCGAATTAAATTCATAAGCGCGCTGAGCGATGATTAAATTAACCATTTCCTGCACTACAGCGACGTTAGACATTTCCAAGTATTTATGTTCAAGCTGTCCCATTCCTTCATAACCGGGAATGCCGGGAATAGCGTCGCCTGACGCCTGCGTTGTTTTAAATAAATTTTCGCCTATCGTACTCAGACCGACAGGGTTCGGAAAACGATACAGCTCGATCCTGCCGACATCAACTTCAACTTCTTCGCCGTCGCGCGGAACCGCAACGCTGACTCTTCCGTCTTTTGTAATATTGATCTTCTCGGGTAAAAATAATTCCGGCATTATGATATCGGGAATGACCCAGTAGCCATTGCTCGTAACGAGTCTGCCGTCGGAGTCAACTTTAAAGTTACCGTTGCGTGTATATGCGGTAGAGCCGTCGTACATCTGTATCTTAAAAAAACCTTCGCCTGCGATCGCTACATCTGTCGGAACTGATGTCGCTTGCAAACTTCCCTGAGCGAAAACTCTCTGAGTATCGGCGATTTTAACGCCGTGTCCCATCTGAATACCGACAGGAACAACGGTGTCTTCTGTCGCGGGAGTGCCGGCGCTTCTTACAGTTTGATAAAGGAGATCTTCAAAATCGGCGCGTTGTTTTTTGTAGCCGTGTGTATTAACGTTCGCGAGGTTATTCGAAATTACATCGATATTAGCCTGCTGACCAATCATGCCGGATGCGCCTGTCCATAAACTTCTTACCATATAAATCCCCTAAAAATTAATTACGAAAATTTGGCAACTTGATTAATTAAAGTGCCAAGCATTGTATCTTCGCTTTGTATTACTTTTTGATTCGCTTCGTAAGCGCGGTTAACTTCGATCATCTGCACCATTTCTACGACAGGATCGATATTTGACGCTTCGATAAAACCTTGCAGAACTTTCGGGCGTTTTTCACCTGACATTATCATCGCAGGTCCTGATTCTTCTGTATCAAGGTAAAGGCTTATCCCTTGTTTTTTCAAATAACGCTCAAGATCAAATTCTACAACTTTTAAAACGTCGAGTATGACAGGTTCTTCCCAGAGATTCGCTTCTCTTCCGACCATTTGTTCAGGATCATCCCTATAAGCGGCATTAATCCAAATTCTGCCTTCGGAATCAATTTTAAAATTATTAGCTTTAATTTGAATAGGACCGTTTTCACCTAACACGGGAAAACCGTCTTTGGTGACAAGGTAGCCTTCTTTACCGAGTATAAATGAGCCGTTTCTTGTAAAACGTTCGCCGTAAGGAGTCGCAACAGCGAAAAAACCGCTGCCTTCAAGCATCAAATCAAAATCGCTGGTTGTTTCCTTAGGAGTGCCTTGCGTAAAACTTGTAAAAAGCTCGTTTAATTCAACGCCGGTGCCGAGTTTCCCCATGATGGGAGCCGCGTCTCCGGAACCGAAAGGATGAAGAAAAACGCCGTCATCTTCCGTTCGCCTAAGCAGCATTTCCGGGAACGCCTTAAAAGCGGCGACATCTCGTTTATACGCGTCTGTGTTAACATTCGCTAAATTATTACCGACAGCATCAAGCCGCCATTGCTGCGCCCTCATTCCGCTGGCGCCGGTATATAGACCTCTAACCATACATCAATTATCGGAATAAAAAATATTGAATTTACGCTTAAATATCAGAAATACGCATTACCCGGTTGCGACCGGCTTCTTTTGCGGCGTAAAGCGCTTTGTCGGCATTATCAACAAAATCATTAATAACAGTTTTATTATCAGGAATAACCGAGTTAACGCCGATGCTTAAGGTGATTTTTGTAATTTCGCCGTTTTCGTGGGGAATATTTGTGTTTTCAACCAAAATTCTGATATGTTCGGCAAGTTCAAACGCGCCTTCGGCGGAAGTATTCGGCAGAAGAACGATAAATTCTTCTCCGCCCCAGCGTGACGCGAAATCTCCCGGACGCCTGTAAATCTTTTTAATAATTCCGGCGACTGTCTGCAGAACAATATCACCGTGAATATGACCGTAAATATCGTTGACTGTTTTAAATTTATCAAGGTCCATCATTAAAATACTGATGCTGGTTTTTTCTCTGATAGCCTGCTTCCATTCCATTTTTAACCTGTCGTCAAAACTGCGTCTGTTCGGCAAGCCTGTCAGTTGATCCAAATAACTCAACTGCTCTATTGTGCGCATTTGCGTAATAATTTGAATTTGGTTGCGCACCCTCAATCTGACAACCGTAGAGCTGAAAGGTTTTGTGATATAATCAGCCGCTTCAAGAGCAAGCCCTTTTTCCTCGTCTTCGTCGCTGTCGAGCCCTGTAATAAAAATTACCGGGATTTTGCAAATATCTTCGTCCTGCTTTATTAAAGACAGAGTTTCGTACCCGTCCATATCGGGCATCATTATATCCATTAAAATAATATCGGGAGTTCGATCCTTAGCGATTTTTATCGCGTCATTGCCGTTTGTCGCCGTATAAATTATATAATCCGATCCCAAAATATGAGCCAGTATTTTTATATTAACGCTCTCGTCGTCAACGATAAGAACAGATTTTCTATTTTCATCCATAACCAGCCATCCTTTCAGAAATTAAAATTTTATCCGTTAGAATTAAATTCATTCAAAACCATTTCAAGTTCGGTATTAAGTATTTTTACCTGTTCTCCCGTTACATGGTTTTTTCCGTTCCTTAAATTATACTCGATATTCGCCGCGGCGTTTTGAAGCATTATCTTGCCGATTTGACCTGCGTTTCCTTTTAAAGTATGCGCCTGCCTGTGAGCCTGCGAAATGTCTCCGGCTTCCAAAGCGTTAATAATCTCGTCGTATTTCGCCCAGTTATTTTTTACAAATAACGCTTGAAGCTCTTTTTGATATTCCATATCCTGTTCAATTTTTTTATTTCTTTCGTATTCGTTATCGCTACTGATAAAACTTACGGGCGTAAAATATTTCATTAGACAGCGCCACAATTCCTGAGCCGTAAACGGCTTGCCTACACAGTCATGAATTCCGCTCTTTTTGTAAATTTCCCTGTCGTTAAACATAATGTTAGCTGTCATCGCTACAATCGGAATACCGGTATTCAATTCCATAATTTTTAGAGACGCTTCCAAGCCGTCCATTATCGGCATATGCATATCCATAAAAATTAAATCAAATTGTTTATATCCTTTCTCTTTTCTTTCATTTACAAGATCGAAACCCGCTTTTCCGTTATCCGCTACAACTGTGGTTATGCCGATTCTTTTCAGATGTTCGCATATAACCTGCTGATTCATCGGATTATCTTCGCATAACAGAATCTCGCCGTTAAACTGCGGCTTTTCGATATTATTGAATACGATTTTTTCTTCCAGATTGACAGTATCATCATTTATATCGACAGCGTCAAACTTTAATACAAAACTGAATTTACTGCCGATGCCGACAGAACTTTCAACGGCGAGTTTTCCGCCCATCAGCTCAACAATATTTTTTGTGATGCTTAGACCAAGCCCTGTGCCGCCGTATTTGCGCGCCGTTCCTTCCGCCTGTTTAAAAGGATCAAAAACATTTTTTATAAGCTCAGGCGTCATCCCGATTCCGGAATCCTTCACTTCAAAATACATAGTGATAACATTTCCATGAATGCTTTTTAAAACAGCGTGAAGTTTAACCATTCCTGTATTTGTAAATTTAACCGCATTAGAAAGCAAATTGACAAGAACCTGCCTCAGCCTTGTAGGATCGCCTAACGGTTTTTTTCCGATGCTGGGCTCAACATAAAAATAAAGAGTGATTCCTTTTTCTACAGCTTTCGGCAAAATTAAAGTTCTGCAGCTTGAAAATAATTCCTGCATATCAAAAGGAATATTCTCCAGTTCCATTTTTCCCGATTCAACTTTTGAAATATCAAGAATGTCATTTATAATTTGAAGCATCCACTGCGCGTTGGTTTTAATTTTCTGAAGATAATCCCGCGCTTTAAGCGATGTTTCGCCGTCCAGCGCAAGTTCGGAAAAACCGATAATACTGTTCATCGGCGTTCTGATTTCGTGGCTCATGGAAGCAAGAAAAGAAGATTTAGTTTCGGACATTGCCTGCGCGGATTCTTTTTGGTTCTCAACTTCGATATAAGGTTTTTTAATGATAATTGCCGCAATTATCGCGGCGGCTACGCTTATAATCAGCGCGGTAATTCCCGTTACGATCATATTGCCGGAAATAAAATTATCAACGATAAAATTTAAAATGCCGATAACAACAGCCGTGATTATCATTACTGTAAAAACTTTTACATTGATTGTTTTCTGAGACTTATCTTTACTTATCTTAATCAAACCTTCATCTTTGATTTTTTCGCTCATTTATATCCTTGTTTTATTATTTTACACTATAAAACTTATTTTTTCCACACAAAGCAGTATTAATGAATTAATTCTCTCAGCAAAAATAAAAAAATCCAGCACCCTTCTCAAGATGCTGGATTCTTTGGAAAAATATTTTTCTATAAGAACCGAAAACCTGCCGACGAATTAGATAGCAGCGGGTTTTTTTGCGACTGTTTTCTTTGCCGCAGGTTTTTTCGCTGCTGTTTTTTTTGCAGCAGGTTTCTTTACAGCTTTTTTAGCTGCAGGTTTTTTTGCTGCTGTTTTCTTTGCAGCAGGTTTCTTTACAGCTTTTTTAGCTGCCGGTTTCTTCGCAGCGGTCTTCTTAGCCGCCGGTTTCTTTGCAGCTTTTTTAGCTGCGGGTTTTTTTCCAGATGTTACTGGCATACTCTTGTCCCCCTTTGCAGGTTTTTTACTGCCCTTCACCTTGGCAGTGGCGGGTTTCCCAGTCTTAGCTGCGTCCCCTCCCTTTATGTTCTTTCCGGTATTATTTATAACCGCTTGAGCGCCTGCAAGACGCGCTAACGGTACCCGGAAGGGTGAACATGATACGTAGCTGAGTCCGACTCTATAACAGAAGTCAATAGTAGTCGGGTCTCCGCCGTGTTCTCCGCAGATCCCGATTTTGAGATCCGGCTTTACATTTCGTCCTTCTTTAATCGCAAATTCAATTAATCCGCCGACACCGTCTTCGTCGATTGTTTTGAACGGGTCAACATCTAAAACATTTTTTTCTAAATAAATGGGAAGGAACGAAGCGACATCATCGCGGCTGAACGCGAATGTCATTTGGGTAAGATCGTTTGTACCAAAACTGAAGAAATCAGCGTAGTGGGAAATGTGTCCGGAGCGCAGAGCCGCGCGCGGAACTTCGATCATTGTGCCGATAGAAACAGGAACTTTAACTCCAGCCGCTGTAAATACTTTATCGAGAATTTTTTCCGCGTTAGGACGAAGAAGTTTTAATTCTCTCGCTGTTACGACGATTGGGATCATAATTTCCGGTTTTACGGGAATTTTCTGCTTAGCGCATTCAACTGCCGCCAGAGCGATAGCTTCAACCTGCATGTCATAAATTTCCGGATATGTTACAGCAAGACGGCATCCGCGATGACCAAGCATCGGGTTGCTTTCTACAAGAGTACCGATCTTCGCGGTTAATTTTTCTTCGCTCTCATTTAAATGAGCAGCGAGTTCCGCGATTTCTTCTTTTGTGTGAGGAACAAATTCGTGCAAAGGAGGATCAAGAAGTCTGATAGTAACAGGTCTTCCTTCCATCGCTTTGAAGATTCCAAGGAAATCCTTCTGCTGCAATGGAAGAATCTTTTTTAATAATTCTTTTCGTTCCGCTTCGGTTTCCGCAACAATCATCGCGCGGAAATGGATTAATTTGTCTTTGTCAAAAAACATGTGCTCTGTGCGGCAAAGACCAATACCCTGAGCGCCGAAATCAAACGCGCGTTTCGCGTCTTCCGGCTGATCGGCGTTAGTGCGGACAGCAAAACCTTTAATCTTACCCCGGACAGATGTCGCGCGCACATCATCGCACCATTTAAGGAAAGTATTCATATCTTTAGAAATCGCGGGTGCGACAAGCGGGAGTTTTCCTTCGAATACTTCGCCTGACGATCCGTCAATTGTAATCCAGTCGCCTTCCTTATACATCTTTCCGCCGATATCAACAGTGCTGTCGTTTCCTACAAGAACGCTCTTCGCGCCTGCGACGCATGGGGTTCCCATTCCGCGCGCGACAACAGCAGCGTGACTTGTCATGCCGCCTGTTGATGTAAGAATACCCTGCGAAACAACCATGCCGCCGATATCTTCCGGGCTTGTCTCTTTTCTTACTAATAAAACTTTTTCGCCTCTGGCGCTCCACGCTTCCGCGTCTTTCGCGTTAAAAACGATTCTGCCTGTGGCGGCGCCCGGAGACGCGTTCAAACCTTTTGTAAGAGCTTTTGCCTGCTTAGCGGATTTAGTATCGATCATCGGATGGAGTAATTGATCAAGATGACCGGGAGTTACGCGCATAATTGCTGTATTTTTATCTATTAAACCTTCCGCTACCATATCGACCGCGCATCTTACAGAAGCAGTACCGGCGCGTTTACCGTTACGTGTCTGTAGAATGTAAAGCACACCCTGTTGAACGGTAAATTCCATATCCTGCATATCTTTAAAATATTTTTCCAGTTTATTTTTAATTCCGACAAGTTGTTTATAGATAGCTGGATTTTTCTTTTCTAATGTAGAAATTCTTTCCGGTGTTCTAATTCCGGCGACAACGTCTTCGCCTTGCGCGTTCATCAGATACTCGCCGTAGAATTCGTTAACGCCGGTTGACGGATCGCGGCTAAAGCAAACGCCTGTGCCTGAATCATCGCCGAAATTTCCGAATACCATCGATTGAATATTAACAGCGGTTCCTTTTAAACCTTTAATATCTTCTATCTTGCGGTATTTTATCGCTCTATCGCACATCCACGAACCAAAAACGGCGTTAATCGCGCCCCATAATTGATCGATTGGATCCTGCGGGAAATCTTTTCCTGTATCTTTTTTTACGATTCTTTTATATTCATCAACAAGTTTTTCTAAATCCGAAGCTGTTAAGTCAGTATCAAGTTCAATATTTTTACTTTTTTTAACGGCATGAAGCGCTGATTCGAAGTGATCATGATCGACGCCTAAAACAACATCGCCGTACATTTGAATTAAACGTCTGTAAGCATCCCACGCAAAACGCGGGTTACCGGTTTTAGCCGCAAGACCTTTAACCGATTTATCACTCATTCCAAGATTTAAAATCGTATCCATCATACCGGGCATTGATACCGCAGCGCCTGAACGGACAGAAACTAAAAGCGGATCGCTTGGATCGCCGAGTTTCTTTTTCATTACACCTTCAAGTTTTTTTAAACCTGCTTCGACTTCTTCTTTAATTCCTTTCGGATAATGATTTTTATTTTCGTAATATGCGGCGCACACATCAGTTGAAATTGTAAACCCCGGAGGAACCGGAATTCCAAGATTAGTCATCTCCGCAAGATTAGCGCCTTTGCCGCCCAACACCAATTTCATTTTTGCATCTCCGTCGGCTTTGCCATTGCCGAAGAAGTAAACATTTTTATTTGCCATCAACAACCTCTCTTATAATTTTATATCATGATCAAAAAAAATTCAATCACAATATTTTTATTTTAACAACTTGGAAAAATTTAATCAAGCGGTTAATATAAATATTATGAACTATATCGACCTTCCTGTCTATAAAAATAAAGAAAAAATTTTATCGATGATAAAAAATAATCAAGCGCTTGTTGTCGAGAGTCCGACAGGTTCAGGCAAAACAACGCAGCTGCCTTTGATACTTTATGAAGCGGGATATTCGCAGAACGGAATCATCGGAGTGACGCAGCCAAGACGTATCGCGGCATTATCGGTGAGTGAATTCATTGCAAGACAGTCAAATACAACAATACCGGGGCTGATCGGATATAAAATGCGCTTCGCGGATCAAACAAATCAAGAAACAAAAATCAAAATAATGACCGATGGAATACTTTTACAGGAGATGAAACTCGATCGGTGGTTATCTAAATATAGTTTAATCATAGTTGATGAAGCGCACGAACGCAGTTTAAACATCGATTTTATACTTGGATTGCTGAAAAGAACGCTTGAAAGCAGACCTGATTTTAAAATTATCATCTCTTCCGCGACTATTAACGCGGAAATTTTTTCTGAATACTTCGGAAATTGTCCGATTGTAAAGATCGAAGCGCAAAGATTTCCGGTTACATTGATTTATGACGCTGTAGACAGGGAATCGGGAATTAGAAATGTGGAATTAGGATATAAAAATGCGGAAAGAAGAGAAGGAAGAAGAGAGAAATATGAAAAATATTCTTCGGAAAATAATAAAGAGGAGCTTATATTAACTAAAATCGAGGCGATAATAACAAGATTTATCAGCGAGAAGCGCGAAGGAGATATTTTAGTATTTTTACCCGGTGAAAAAATGATTAAAGAGTGCATGAACCGGCTCTCTTTATGTTCAGCAGGAAAATTTTTATATTTAATTCCGCTTTACGGCAGACTTGGTAAAGAAGAACAGGAAAAAGTTTTTGAAAATCCTCCCGAAGGAAAAATAAAAGCGGTTATTTCAACGAATATTGCGGAAACTTCGGTGACAATTGACGGAATTACGGCGGTAATCGACTCAGGATTAGCAAAATTAAACTGGTATAATCCGCGCACATTCACTTCAAGTTTGATTGAATCGCCGATTTCGATCGCTTCAGCGAATCAACGCAAAGGAAGAGCCGGAAGAACGCGCGAAGGAACATGCTACAGATTGTATTCAAGAAAAGATTTTGAAGAACGTCCTCTCTACACAACAGAAGAAATTTTCCGAACCGATCTATCCGAAGTTGTTTTGCAAATGGCGGATTTAGGAATAAAAGATTTTGAGAACTTCGATTTTATCGCTTCACCGGAAAAAGAAGGAATTATAAGCGCGGTTGAAACATTAAATTTGCTTGACGCGCTAGAAGAAGATAACAGTTTATCAAATACAGGCAAATTGATGACGGAATTTCCGTTAGCGCCGCGTCATTCGCGGATAATTGTCGAAGCGATTTTAAAATATCCCGATGTGATCAGAGAAACAATCATCGCAGCCGCGTTTTTATCGACACAAAGCCCATATATCCTGCCGCCCGGAGAAGAAACTGACGCGAGGCAGGCTCATCACCGATTCCGCGATGATGACGGTGATTTTATTTCGTATTTAAAATTATTTAAATCGTATACAGATTCTACAAATAAAGCGAAATTCTGCGATAAAAACTATCTTGATGAGAGAGCGATGGCGGAAATTGTAAATGTCACAGCGCAGTTGGAAGAAATCATCGCTAAATTAAAAATTCCTGTGCATTACAGAGCGCAGCCGTTATCAAAAAACGAAATTGATACTCAGACGAGCGAAGGTTCTCTTCTTGATGATTATTTATGCTGCATCGCCCGGGGAATGATTCAATTTGTATGCGTGAGAGATCGCGGATCGAGTCATGGTACGCGCGGAAAATTCGGAACTTACAGCAGCTTAACAGAAAATAAAATAATAATTCATCCCGGATCTGTAATGTTCAAAGTCGATCCTCAGTATATCGTCGCGGGAGAAATTGTAAAAACATCGAGAATGTACGCGATGTCAGTTTCTCCTCTGTCAAAATCATTATTAAACAGAATTCGCCCCGGACTTTTCTTTGATCATGAAAAATACGGCGATCAAAAACCGGAAAAACAAAAAAGAGTGCGTGATTACACGAATAACATAAAAATTCACGGTGAAGTTTTTGAAATTATCAATGTAAAAGGAAAGAAAACAGTAATTTTACCATGGGAAAGGCTGCATAACATCCGCGATAAAATTCCGTCGGACATCATATATAAAAATATAAAAGGAAAAATTATAGTAAAGAACCGTTACAATCTGCTTGACGGCGAAAAATTGGATTTAATTTTCTCTCTCGCGCCTTTTCTCGACGCCGACAGCGCGTTTTCGCGCCATTGGTCCCGCAAAGAAACTTTTAATTCGCAGATCAATCTTGACGCGCTCTTAAAACATCTTGATAACCTTACACGCCCAGTTATCTGGAAAAAAGATTCAAAAGATTTAGGATTTTTGGGGCTCTTCACCGATGGAAACGGAAATTATTGGCTTCGCGCCTCGCGCGGCTTTCATACAAGCTTAAATGAAAGTCTTTCAAGTTTGGAATCATTAATTGACGAGCTCGGCGAAAATGTTGATATAGAGCAAAAACATATAGTGAATCAATGTTATCGCAGGCTGTCGGATTATTTAGGGTGATAATTTAATATCTGTAAACCCTGAATTTATCTATTGTAATGACAGTGTTATCTGCGTGTCTTTCGCCGTCAGAAGTCGTTATCCTGATAAGATTTCCGTTCTTTTTAATATTATTAACATCAGATTGAGATAAAATAAAAGTTTTCTCGAATTTACCCGGACTCCATACTCCCCATTCCTGAAGCGGAGTCCACCAGCCTCCCCATCCTGTAGTATCTGTCTGGATTATAATTCCGTTAGCTGCCGTGAAAGTGCCTTCAATTTCAATTACATCGCCGGCTTGAAATTGCATAACATAATTAAAACTTGCGTTATTAGGCACGATCTTTTTAGTTTCCCAATGCTCTACTCGTAATCCTGTAATTTTAAATTTATTATCGCCGCTTTCATTAATAACTTCATATCTTAATTCTTTATAATTTCCGACGCTGGAATGATATTTATTTCCGGCATATTCACCGTTGCTTCGAATATAACCTTGACTGCCGAATAAATTATTGAATTTATTTTGACTGTCTAATACATCAACAGATTTATCCGCTAACAAATTTGTAATATTAAATATATCGTATGAATCTGTTACATTAACGGTGCATGATGCAGTCCGGCTGCCGTCTACAGTAGTAACAGTGATGATTGCCGTTCCTTTCGCTTTTCCTGTAACTGTGCCGTCACCGGAAACTGTTGCAACGCCGGTGTTGCCGGAAGACCATGTTATGTTTTTATTCGGCGCGTTTGACGGATTAAACGCAACCGTAAGCTTTCTGGTGCTGCCAATGCCGAAATTAAATGAAGTATAATTCAATGAAACGCTGTTAATCGCGGGATTAACTGTAACATTGCATGATGCAATTTTACTGCCGTCAACTGTTGCCGCGGTTATTACCGCGGTTCCGCTTCCGATTGCCGTAACTCTTCCGCCGGAATTTACGCTTGCTACATTATAATTGCTTGATGTCCATGAAATTAATTTAACTGTCGCGTTGCTCGGAGCGACATTCGCTGTTAATGTTTCGCTGTTTCCGGTAGTTAATGTAAGAGAAGATTTATTTAGCGTAACATTTGTTACGGGAATATCAGCCGGCGCGGTTAATTTATAATTAGCGGTAATAATCACATTATCGGTTAAGGAAACGGTTGCGCTTTGAGCTGTATAACTTGAAGGCGTTCCGCCGGTTATTGTCCAATTTTCAAATTCATATCCTGCGGGCGCGTTACCTGCGGTGATTTGTACAGGATATTTCTGAAAATACTGTCCTGTCCAGCTGCCTGATATTAAAGAAGGAGTAACAGTATTTATTGTAATAGGCACATTAGGTAATATCGATATTAATGTGACATTTGATACAGAACCTGTATCAAAATGAGCCGGCAGATAATTATAAATAAGCGCAGGTCTGATATCTGTCATATATCGCTTCATATCGGAAACCCATTCATTTGGGGTTTTCCAAGGGTCGCCGACCCATCTTCTGTAAAAATCCGGCAGCAAAGGTTTATATTTATTTGCAATTTCATCTAACTGAGGGAACGCAATATTCGGATGAAAGTTTACATTATATAAATCCATTATAGTATTTGTAAAATCGCGCCGGAAATCCGGATTGTTCATCAATTTAACAAATAATGACGCATGAATATTATCCCATTCATTAATTAAATTACTTAAATTTAAAATTCTGGTAAAATTATCGTAACCTTCATGAAGAATTGAACCATTGGAATAAATTCCCATAGAAAATTCCATATCGAGCATTTGATAACGCCATTTTCCATCGTTGTATTTAGCATTAGTTTTATTACTTGTCTTCCACATTCTATAATTATTTTGAGGCCAGTCCCAGTTGTAAACATAAATTTCCGCAGCCCAATAATCTAAAAAGCTTCGAAGATCAAAATTATCAAGGAATTTTTGATAGTTAGACTGTACAGACATATTTAAACTGTTTAAATCTCTCATCATTGCATACCAAGCATCTTCATCCGCTTGCGTTCCGTCATCGATAGCGCCTGCTTCAAACGAAATAACATTATTTCTGCTAACGCCGTACACATACTCAACATGATTGTCGCTGTATCTTTCCTGCAAATTATACGGTCCCCAATATTCGCCGTTCAGATACACGATGCACGGTACTGAAGACTGCGTTGAAAAACTTCGATCTTTAACAAGATTTTGAATAAATGGATCGCGGAATTTTGTCATCTCCGCATCATTGCCGCCGTTTCGAATCATAAAACTTTTTGTCGTTTTTAAATCCGTTATTCCGTCCGCTTTTTTCGCGCCCGGTATTAATTGAAAATTTTCTAATGTATTTCTGCCGCCGAAATCGCCTCTGAAATAAATATTCATGCTCTTTTGACCTAACGCTCTGGAATAACCGCCTCGTACGCGGATACCCACTTCGTCAATTAATACAGGGTTTGCATTTGCGTCGAACATTGTAAAAGCAGTTTGTTTTTCCCATTCAATTCCTCTTCGGCGGAAATTATATAACATATCATCAGGAGAATTCCATTCACCCCATCTATTAGTATCCTTCCCTCTAACATAAATTCCGTTATTTACATCAACAAGATTGAAAGGATCGGTTACCAAAGAAATGATTGGCACGCTTCCGTATTTGGCAAGATTACCGCCGATAAAAAAAGTCAGCGTTACAACATCGCTGTTATTTCCGTTTGCGTTTAACGCAACCGCGCGGATAACTGTCGCTTTCGGAGTTCTCGCGCTGAGATCGTGCGGAAGAAAAGGCACAGGCATACTGCCGCGGTAATCATTCACATACCCGTAAAATTTTTCCGAGTTCGCCAATGTCGCCAAAAAATTCGGCTGCATCGGATTATTTCGATCTTTTATTTCAATTGGTGATGAATATTTAAACACGCGGTTATTATCAACTTTAGACGCGCTGGGAATACTGCCGTCTATCGAGTAATAAATAACAGAACCTTCGGCAGCCGTTAAAGTTAAATTAAATTCCCCTGCATAGAGTCCGCTTTTATGAGAAAAACTAAGCCCTCTTACCTGCCCGGGATTGCTTCCGATATAAATACCGTTGTTAATATTCTCTGAAGGATCGGGACAAGCAGTAAAGAAAAGAGAAAAAATAATTAATGTTGTGATGGATTTAACCAATAAATTTTTTCTCACTTAGTAGGACTCCAATTAATTATTTTTTTCGCCTGTAACAGGATCCCACGCACCGTATGTATGGTTTTTGGGACCTTTAACTGCTCTTATGGTATTTGTCATAGCTGCATTACTCGCACGATAATCAATACTTTCAAAGTCAAAAAGATTGTCATTGGTATCGATAATATTTTTGCGGCGAATAACCCTTGAACCGGTTAAATTAGTAATAACATTACTTTCAAATCCATATACTGAATCCTGAGGTGATGTGTTTATACCGCCTACCATATCAACATATCCGGCGACTTTTGTTCCATTTCCATCAATATTAAAAGGATTATTTCTTAATGGATTCAATAATACATTCTCAATAGGAGTTGTATTATTTAAAAGAATAATTTTCGCGCCTCTGTTATGAACACGAAAATCTGTAATATTTATATCTCCGGCAGGAACTTGCATTCCGGAAACTGTAATGCTGCCGCTAACCGGTCTTTCTTCTCCGCGAATAAGGAATGAATGATCCGGCTGTATTGTTCCCGAAAGATCAATTTTTTTCCAAATTCCATCATCCTCTGAAAAATTTGAATTAGTTGTTCTAGTTTCACGCGAAGCAGCATATTGTAAAGAATAACCCGCTAAGTTTATTGAAGTGCTGCCGGCATTATATAACTCAACAAAACTGTGAGAAATACTATCGCGATCATTATTATACACACCTACTTGAAATATTAACAAATTACTTTCGCTTGGCGGAGAAACTGACGGCTCTTCAAACGGATTCCATCCGTTTATTGTATCTGCGGAATTCCTGGGCTTTCGTAATTCAAGTAATTGATTTGTTATGCCGCCGGAAGAAGCATATCGTATTGATACAAAATCAAATGAGTTATCGTTAGTGTCATTAGAATTTTTTCGGCGGACAGCTTCTGACGCGGAATTACGAGCGGGAAAAATTTCAAAACCAAAAATATTATCTCTGCCCGGAATTGCAAGAGTTCCAAAATCATTCGCAGAACCTATCATATCGATATAGCCGCTGACTTTTTTTCCGGCGCCGTCGGTATTAAAAGGGTTTTGCATATCCAATGCTGTATCTCCCTCGATGAGAGCGACTTTAAACGCTCTGTTTGAAAGAGTAAAATTGGGATTATTAATATCACCGTAATTATCAGTTATTTGATGACGCGCTGAGGCGCTTTGTTTCGGACCTAAAATTAAATACGAACCTTTTGCCGGAATAGAACCGGTTAATGCAATTTTTTTCCATTCACCGTCTTTTTTGTTTGTGTTAATATTACCGCTGCCGGCATCTGTTCCGTCAGCGTAAAAAAGATTTAATCCGTTTAAATTAATCGCGCTGTTTGTGGCGTTGTACAGCTCAACAAATGAATGAGACACGCCTGCCGCTGTATCAGATGATCCGTAAGCTTGCAGAATCAACAGTTTTCTTGCGTATGTGCTTTGTCCTGCTTCTTCTTCCGGCGGCAGTTCTTCATTTTTACAACCGATTAAAGAAAAACCGGCAGTTATAACAGCGAATATTACAAATATTATAAATATTACAAATAAATTTATTTTTCTCAAATTGCTGTCCCGATAAATTAATGGCAACTAACCGTTGTTTATATAATAATATCTTAGAATTCTTTATAAAACAAGGAAATTCGCTGTAGTAATTTTCTTTTTTATTTTATAATCTGTAATCATGTCGTTCACTTTTTACAACACACTCGGACGCGAAAAACAGGAATTTAAACCTCTGAACGGAAAAACGGTCGGTTTTTACGGATGCGGACCGACTGTTTATAATTATGCGCATATCGGCAACCTTCGCGCTTACACTCATCATGATGTTTTAGTGCGCTCCCTGCGCCGCGCGGGTTTCGGCGTTAACCATGTGATGAATATTACAGATGTGGGGCATCTTTCCGATGACGCGGATGACGGCGACGACAAAATGGTAAAAAGCGCGGAAGAACGGGGCAAGAGCGTTTTGGAGATTGCCGATTTTTACACTAAAGCGTTTTTTAATGATACTGATAGAATGAATATCATTCGTCCGAACGTTATATGCAAAGCGACGGAGCATATCGCGGAAATGATCGATCTGATTAAAAGAATCGAGAAGAACGGTTTTACATATTTTTCAGGCGGAAATCTTTATTTTGATATTTCAAAGTTTCCTTCGTACGGCGATCTGGCTCTCCTTCGCCTTGACGATCAAAAAGCCGGAACAAGAATCGAACAGGATCAAAATAAACGCAACGCAGGCGATTTTGTTTTGTGGTTTACAAAGAGCAAGTTTGAAAATCAGGCGCTTGTGTGGGACAGTCCGTGGGGGCGTGGCTACCCGGGGTGGCACATTGAATGTTCGGCGATGAGCATGAAGTATCTGGGAGAAAATTTTGACATTCACGCGGGAGGCATCGATCATATTCCCATTCATCACACAAACGAAATCGCACAGAGCGAAGCGGCAACCGGAAAAAAACCGTGGGTCACATATTGGCTTCATAATGAATTTCTTGTTATGGACAAGGGGAAAATGTCTAAGTCAGCGGGAAGTTTTCTAACTCTTCAATCTCTTGTCGATGAAGGTTTTGATCCTCTCGATTACCGCTACTTTTTAATCGGCGGGCATTACCGCAGCCAGCTTCAGTTTTCGTTTGAAAGTCTGCAAGGAGCGAAAAACTCACGCAAGTCTTTAATGGATAAAATTAAATCGAAATTTTCTCCGGCAGACTTCGAACAAAATGATCGGCAGAGATCGGAGAGTGAATATGATAATGAAATATCAAAGTATATAGAAGAATTTAATAAAGCGATTGAGGATGATCTTAACACACCCCGCGCATTGGCGGAATTATGGGGGCTTTTACGTGACGCGCCGGCATCACCACAGGCTCTTGCGGCTGTTTTCGAATTTGATAAAGTTTTAGGGCTTGGTCTGGAAGTCGCTGTAAAAAATCAAGAAAAATTTACGGAAGAAGAAGGTTATGTAAAAGAAATCGAAGAGCAAATCGCAAAAAGAATAGAAGCAAAAAAAGCGAAAGATTTTGCAACAGCCGATAAAATAAGACAAAGTCTAAAAGATCGTGGTATAATTCTGGAAGACGGTCCTTCAGGGACGGCTTGGCGCCGTATTTAATATAGAAACGGTACAATGTAACAAACGGAGACAAAAATTGTTTAATAGCATAGAGAGGCAGCCGGAAGAAAACGAACAGGAAAGCGGCGTAAAGACTAATCCGGTTGAGTATAACCGGGAATTTAAAAAGCTTTACGATTCAACTTTTCAGGTTTTGTTCAGGGTTGCTTACAGGGTCACGAACAGCAGCGAAGCGGCAGAAGACCTTTGTCAGGAGAGTTTTTTTCGTTTATACGAGAAAAACATGGTTTTTCCGAATCCGGATGAAGCCAAATACTGGCTGATTCGCGTTGTAAAAAACGCGGCGTTGAATTATGCGAAGCGCAAGGATAGAGAACGCAAAGCGTATCAGCGGGCGTTTCGCGAAGATCACAGGCAGCAGGAAACCGGAGAGGGCTTGCTTGTTAAAAAAGAAACAAGCCAGGAAGTCCAAACAGCTCTCGATAAACTGCCGGAAAATTTGCGGATGGTGCTGGTCTTAAAGGAATATGCCGAGATGAATTACAAAGAAATCGGCAGAGTTCTGGGTATAACCGAAGGAAATGTAAAGGTACGGGTGTTCAGAGCGCGGGAACGGCTTTCGGCTTTGCTGGAAAGCACGGTTTCCGGACAAGTCCAAGAACGAGGTGAAAAAAATGTGTCCTGATACACAACTTCTTTCTATTTATATTGATGAGGAACTTCCTTCGCCGTGGAAGGAAAAACTGGAAACTCATTTATCGGAATGTTCCTCATGCAGGGAAAAATTTAATAAATTTAAATTGATCGATAAATCAACCGGTTCGGAACAGCGTATCATCGATGAAGCGAAGGACAGAGTCTGGCAGAATCTGCAGTCAAGGCAGACATTCAGACCGCGGATTGTCAAAGGTAATTCAAGTTCGGAAAATATATCGATATGGCAGCGCAGGTTTTCAATTCCAATTCCGGCTGCCGCAGCGGCAGCGATTATCATCTTACTCGCCGCATTATTAATGTTCCGCGGCGGCAATCAAATCAACAATAACGGACTTGCCAGTCAGAATGATCCTTACCATAGAGCGGGATTTTTAATCGCTGCGGAAGAAGAAGAATTCCCGGGAATTATTCCGACATCAGATATAAACAGCGTTCTTCAATATTTAAATTCCGACAGCTCGGAAATTATCATTCTTAAACTGCCTGAAAGCAAGAGTTTTTCCAGAACGGGAGAACCGGCGATTCTTCGTGCGGCGGATTACATGCAGAATGAAGAGCTGAAAGAAAGAAAAGGACGCAGAAGTTCAGGGAGGCAGCAATAGGATGATCCGTTCTATAAGCCTTGTCAGTTTATTATGCTTCTTAGCAGGCAGTATTTCTGTCAGCGCGCAGGAGCGTCATAATGCAGGCGGCAGAACGGAACAGAGCGGTTCAATAAGACGCGCTCTGGAAGTTACTATAAACGCGAGAGTTCTTGATGACGAGCAAACTGTAATCTGGAGTCAGGACGAAAAAAGAACAACGATACCGGGAACTCCTGTCACCATCAAACTGGTCGGCTCGAACTTAGTTGTAGCCGCGCAGTTTACTCCGTATATACGCCGTCAGGGAAGCGTGCTGGTCGCGCAGGGTCAGATTTGGATTGATAATAAAGGCAACGGCATGAGTTATTACACATCGATTCAGACAATACCGATGGATTTTAATGAACCGATTTATTTTTTCCCGCTTGGCACTTCCGATCCGTCAATAGAAATTATTATAACTGTGAATCCTCAAACTAACGCAAATCTTCCCGAAGTTTCGTCTAACACAGGCAATGAGAATTAAAGCGGCATTTTTATTTTTACTCTCCTCTTTTTTTATTTCATGCGGCGCTGACGCTCCTGTCATTTTATCAATCGATCCGAAAATAGGCAGAATGGGCGATTTTATAACTCTTAAAGGAAAAAATTTCGGCGAATCAAACGAAGAATCTTATGTAACGATCGCCGGTATCTCGCCGACAAGTTCTTCATATCACAGCTGGCAGGATAATACCATCATTGTAAGAGTTCCCGAATTAGGCGACTCAGGCTTAGTCTATGTTCATTCAAGAGGGAAAAAAAGCAACGGCGTTTTATATTCAAACTCAATCACAATTCCAAAACCGGTTGAAGGCGAAGAGTTTGGATTAGACCCCAGAATTACATCGATAAATCCGCAAACAGGCGCGCCGGGATCAATTATCACGATAACAGGCAGCAATTTCGGAGTATCCCGCGAATTATCATTGAAAACAACATCGGGAATTTTTTTTTCATGGGATTATGAATCCGGCGCGTTTAATCCTTTCGCGGTAAGAGAACCCGAATACATCGAGGTTTCGGAAACCGAGCTTGGCTATGAATCATGGAACGCCAGAGAGATTCGCATACGTCTGCCTGACGGAGCCGTCAGCGGAAATTTTGAGATTCGAACGCCTCATGGAAGATCGCGCCCTATGTTTTTTGACGTTACGGGTAAACCCGGCGTTAAAACATTTAAAGATAAAAGAATTTATACTATAAATTATTCTGTTGATATAAAAGTTTTAGAAGCGGCAAGACCCAACACGCTGTATCTCTGGATACCAAAACCCGCGTCTTCTCCTTCACAGAGAAACGCGCGCGTAATTTCACGTAACGCCGAGCCGTTTATCGAGAATCACCGCGGAGTAAGCCTTTATAAAATTGACAATCTTGCCGCCGGCGCGAATCATTCAATCAATCTTTCTTACCGCGTCGAAACATATTCTGTCGAGACTAACATAAGACCGCAGTCCGCAAGACAGGAAACAACGCCTCTTTCCGCGCTGTATACTCAAAATACAGCGTTTATTCCAAGCGATGATAGTCAAATCAAAACAGCGGCTAATACAATTACAGGCAGAGAACAAAATCCGTATCAAAAAGCAAAAATGATATATGACTGGCTTCTTTTAAATATAAAGATAACAAATGATTCCGCGCCTTCAGGTCCTGTTGCGGCGTTCGAGCAAAAGAAAGGCGACTCATACGCCGCGGCTTTGCTTTTTACCGCAATGACGCGCGCAGCGGGAGTGCCTTGCATTCCTGTCGCCGGCGTATACATCGATCATAACGGGCAGACAGTCCGCCACTATTGGGCTGAGTTTTGGCTTAACGGTTTTGGCTGGGTTCCTGTTGATCCCGCGATGGGAGCGGGAGCGGTTTCATTTGCCGCTTCGCTTGAAGACGCGTACAATTCGCTGGGGATAAATCCGGCGGATTATTACTTTGGCAATATCGATAATCAGCGCATAGCTTTTTCCAGAGGCGACATTTTGCTTTCTCAAATGGAGAACAGAGGCAGAATTGTTTCGCACTCTCAATCGTATTCGCTGCAAAACATTTGGGAGGAAGCCGCGGGCGGACTTGAGTCATATACAAGCCTGTGGGGTGACATAATTATCAGCGGAATTTATAATCAATAAGCGAGGAAAATAATGGTTACTGTAATTTCTTTAGGCGGATCGATAGTTGCGCCTTCTATGGTTGATGTTGAGTTTGTAAAAAAATTCGCTTTCTTAATCCGGTCTTTTATCGAGGCGGATTCTGACAAGCACTTTATTTTTGTAGTAGGCGGCGGAGGACCAGCGCGTCATTATCAGGGAGCTTACAGAGAAATTGCAGCTAACGGAAAATTTAAAAATGACGAAGCCGACTGGATAGGGATAATGGCAACCAGATTAAACGCGCAGTTGATTAAAGCTGTGATGAGCGAATGGTGTAATCAGGAAGTTATCACAAACCCGTCGGAAGTATCCCCGATGACAGGTCATGTGCTTGTCGCCGCCGGCTGGAAACCAGGATTTTCAACGGATTACGACGCTGTGCTTTTAGCCGAACGATTCGGCGCCGACATGGTACTCAATCTTTCCAATATCGAAAAAGTTTACACAGCAGATCCAAAAATCGATCCGATCGCGAAACCAATCGATAATATCTCATGGAAAGAATTCTGCGCAATGGTCGGCGACGAATGGGTTCCGGGAAAAAATGTTCCTTTTGATCCGATAGCAAGCCGCCACGCCGAAAAAATCGGTCTTAAAGTAATCTGCGCCGGCGGAAAAGACTTGGATAACATCGCAAAAATTCTTAAAGGTGAAGAATTTTTCGGCACAACGATAAAGTAATAGCTATCATTCAACGCCGCCGATGATTATAAGTCTTCCGTCGAGCGCAGGGGTAACTTCGCCTTTGGCTTTAATGTATTCGCTGACAACATACGAAAGGAGCAGCGAAACATTAAAAGGCTCCGCCGCGCTTTTCATAATTTCGTAACCGTCTCCTCCGCCGAGAATATAATCATTAGTGCAAAAAGTATAAATTTTATTTCTATCTACGGGAGAGCCGCCGATTGTAAGATTTTTAACTGCGCCGCCGCCGGAAGTTTTGTCAACTGTTAAACGAACATCGCTAGAAAACTGCGGAAAACCTCCGCTACCCTGCGGTATCGCCGCGATAAAATCAAATAATTCAATCACCTGCTGTCCTGTCATTTTCGCGGTAAAAAGATAATTCTCGAAAGGAAGAATAGTTAGAATTTGTTCTCGTGTGATTTTTCCTTTAGGAAGTTCCGCGCGGATATTACCGCCATTATGTAAAACAAAATCAATTTTCTGATTATTCACGCTCCTTAGAAACCACGCATTAGCGTCGGTAATTAAATTGCCAATCGCTGTCTCCTGATAACGCGTTAATCGATTCCCGAAAATAAAATTATCAGAAGCTTCGCCGATTACTTCTTTTAATGAAACATTCGCTTTTTCGATATACGGCTTTAACATTTCGATAATTTCTGCGTTTGCTCCGATTGGAACCGGATGCCAGTCAAAAGAAACGAGTTTTCCCGCTGTGATTACAATCCTTGCGCAGCCGAGATATTTTCCCCACTCATTAGCTGTAACAATAAATGTATTTCCCTCTCTCTTCGGCGATGAAAAAAATGAGTGTGAGTGACCGTCTATGATAATATCGATTCCTTCGACAGCGTTCGCAAGCTCAACCGACGTTATGTGATTTACCGATTCCTTCACGTCGCCAAGATGGGTAAGACCGATAATGATATCGACATTTTCTATGTTGCGTAAAATTTCTACAACATCGCGGGCTGCTTCTATTTCGTTAATAAAAGTCAGCGTTTTATCGGGGCTTGCGATAATACTTGTACGCAGCGTGGTAAGTCCGAATATACCGACCGATACATCATCGAATTTTTTTACTATGTATCTGTTGCCGCCAAGGAAAGAACCGTCTGCTTTTTTTACGTTAGACGAAACAAAAGGAAATTCCGCTTTTTTTATCTGCTCATCAAGAATTTCCTGATTAGCGTCAAATTCATGATTCCCGAAAGTTAAAGCGTCATATTTCATCATGTTATAAGCGCGTATTACAGGTTCCGCGTGAAACATATTTGAAAGCGCGCTTCCTGTATTAAAATCTCCGGCGTCTAAAAGAAGAACATTCGGATTTGCAGCTCTGAGCGCGCTTACAACAGCAGCAATTTCAGCGATACCGCCGCGACCGGAATTTGCGATTAACGCTCCGTGAAAATCATTTGTGTGAAGAAGAATAAATTCTCCGTTTCTGCCGGCATCGCGGATGCCTGCCGCATAAAGACTGAGCGTCAGGAAAAATACGATAAATAAAAATACGACTTTCTTTATCATAAAAATACTCCTTTAATAAAAAATATTTATTTGTTAATTATAACTGATAATTCCATTGCTCTTTGTTTATTTATTCTTAAAACTTTTATTGTTAAATCATTCCATGTTAAAGTTTCGCCGTGTTTAGGCAGTCTTCCCAAATTTTCCATAATCCAGTTAGCGGCAGTTGTATCGGGAATATCATCGCTGTCATATTGTTTTTCCAGAGCTTTTAACATTTCTTTAAAAATAACATTTCCTAAAACAGTAAAACCGCCGCTTGTGTTTTTCTTAACAAGCTCAACAACTTTATCATGCTCATCCCAGATTTCACCTACCAGCACCTCGATAATATCCTCGATTGTCGCAATTCCAAGAGTGCCACCGTGTTCATCAACGATAACTGCCATCTGCGCGTGTTTTTCCTGCAGCGTTTTTAATAATTTGGGGATTTTAATTGTCTTTGTGACAAAAACGACAGGCTTTACAATCATCGCGGGCGTTTTAATATTTTTCATTACTTCGTGATAAAAATCTTTTAATACGATAATTCCTTTTATATTGTCGATTGTATCCTCATAAACAGGCAGTCTCGAAAAACCGGTATCGATGAATATTTTGTCAATTTCTTCGGCGCTGGAAGTAATTGAAACAGCCGCGACATCAACGCGGGGAGTAAAAATGCCGGATACTTTTAAATCGTCAAACTCAATCGCGTGGCGGATCATTTTTTCTTCTTGAATATTTATGCCGCCTTCCTGCCTTACTTCCTCGACATAAGTTAAAAGCTCGTCTTCTGTAACCGATCTATCGTCCTTTTTCGGAAAAATTTTCATAAGAAGCATTTTCCATCCGGTCATTAAAAGATTAATCGGTGAAAAAACAAAAACAAAAAAATTCAATAACGGAGCGTTTCGCAGAGCGGTCATCTCGGGGCTTTCTTTGGCAAGCGCCTTAGGCGTAATATCACCGAATACAAGAACAAGGATTGTCATAATCAATGTGGCTAGGCTTACTCCGCTTTGTCCGAACAAGCTGATAAAAAGCGCCGCCGCAAGAGCGGAAGCCGCGATATTTACAATATTATTTCCGATTAAAACAGTGGAAAGAATTTTATCGAAAACTTCGAGCATTTTTAAAACAAGACGCGCTCTCTTATTTTTCACCGCGAGATTTTTAAGTTTTATTCTGTTTAATGTTGAAAAAGACATTTCGCATGACGAGAAAAAAAATGATAAACAAAGCAAAACTAAAAGCGCGATTGGAATGATGTAATAACTTGTCTCCGTAAATTGCGATGATTCATTCATAATAAAAGGCGCCGATCAGAATCGAACTGATGCATAACGGTTTTGCAGACCGCTCCCTTACCGCTTGGGTACGGCGCCGTTGTATCAGCGTAAATAAAAAAACGACTTAAGTCAAGGTATTAGTTGAGCTGATCCCATGGCGGAAGGTAATCGTTTTCATCGGAATAATTTCCGAATTCGCTGTCGCGCGGAACATTGTCGCTGTGTTCCGGAGTATCAAAATAATCCTCCGCAGTATTGCTTCTATTATCGTTTGCGGTTCGTCTTGTCGTTTGATTTCTGTTTGTACTCGATGCCGGATTTAATAGATCCGGGAACATATCTAAATCGAGTGTTATTTTAATATCATTAAGGAAAGAAGTATCGATATCGGTAAAATTGGTAGCCGATGTCGGAAGATTGGGACCCCTGAATTCTGAAGCTGATCCGTGCATATCGCAGTATCTGGAAGGCACGGTTCCCGCGAGAAAAGGAAGATAAATCGTTCCCTGTGTGCAGTACTCGGTAACAAGAAGACCGGAGCCGCGGCAGACACCGGCATCAACAATACCGGAAGGTCTGACAAAACTTTTCATCGGGAGATCTTTGTGAATCTCGCTCATGTAATCACCCCAGACAGGTCCGCCTAATTCAGCGCCGGTCTGATGGGTTCCAAGCGAGTTGCCGGGTTTGTCAAAACCGTACCACAGAGCGGTTGTATAGTAAGGAGTGTAACCGACAACCCAGGCATCAGACCAGTTTTGCGTGGTTCCGGTTTTTCCGGCGACAGGCATTCTGAATGATTTGCCGGAAGAATCTGTGTAATTAAATTTCGCTCCGTATCTTGTGCCTAAACCGAGCGTGCCGCCTGTTACGCCAAACTCTAAAAGCCGCGTCATTACAAACGCGTTCTGAGGCGTAATAACCTGACCGTTATTCGCCATCCGCCGCTGCGTCTGGCGGATATCTCTCTCGACATCGAACACAACTCTGCCGTTGCGATCTTGAATTTCGCGGATAGCCATCGGAGTAACAACGCGCCCCTGATTTGCAAAAACAGCGAACGCTCTTGCCATCTTCAGCGGCGATGTTGAACTGATACCTAATCCAAGCGGGTAAACGCGCGGGAAGTTTCGTCTTATCTGAGCTTCGTCGGTAATATCAAGGAGATCAGCCGATCTTTTAATCGCCGCGTCAAAGCCGATTTTGTCGAGTATATGAAGCGAAGGAATATTTAAAGAGAGAGAGAGAATGTTGTAAAGAAGGAGAGGTCCTCTCCATCTGCCGCCGTAATTATTCGGAACATACGCTGTGCCGTCTTCATTAAAGAACGCCATCGGGCTGTCGTAGATCATTGTGGCAGCGGTAAATTCCCTGCTGTCAATTGCCGCGGAATAATACAAAGGTTTAAACGCGGAACCCGGCTGAATACTCGCTTGAGTCGCGCGGATCAATTGATTCGACTCGTCATATTTAGATCCGCCAATAATCGCGGTAATGTATCCAGTTTCGTTTTCAATCGTGATAAGCGCGCCTTCCACAACATTCTGCTCTGTAGTGTCGCGTAACAGAGCGAATCCCGGACCGGTTATATCTTTTAATTCGGGAATTCCGAAAACAAGAGCTGCCATATCAACGACAGGATTTATCGTTCTTGTGTAACGCGAAACCGCTCTAACTTTATTCTGCCCGGCAGACGCGCCGCGGACTTCGGTTAAATTGAAAGCAATAGTCAGCATATCGATAACAGGCAGCATCGAACGAATCGCCTGATTGTTGCTTCTTCTGTTTAACGCCGCATATTCCCTGTTGCCGATTTCCAATCCGCGCGCGACTAATCTTTCCGCAGCCTTCTGATGCTCAAGATTGAGAGTAGTGTACACGACATAACCGTCGCGGAAATAATCACGCGTGCCGTACATTAAAACATCAAGCTCGCGGCGAACATATTCGCTGAACCAAGGAGCTTTATCCTCGCGGGTAAGATAAGCGGAAAGCGACGGACGAGTCCAGTCAAAACTTTCCCAGTATTCATTAAAAGAAGCTTCAGCTTGATCTTTATCGATGTACCCGAATTGAATCATCCGCTCAAGAACAAAGTGCTGCCGGTTCATTGCGAGATTCGGATTTCTTAACGGATCAAAACGATTGGGACCGGAAAGCAAAACCGCAAGAACCGCGGACTCGGCGACAGTTACATCCCTCGCTTTTTTTCCGAAGAAATATTTACTTGCGGTTTCTACGCCGTAAGTACCCGGACCCATCGGCATATAATTGATATAAATTTCCAAGATTTCATTTTTCGTATAACGTCTTTCCATTTGGAAAGCCCACCACAATTCGCGTATTTTTCTTTTAATAGTGATTTCTTTACGATCGGTGTATAAAGTTCCCGCGACCTGCTGAGTAATTGTTGAACCGCCGCCTAATCCGCTGCCTTTGATCTTACCCCAGACAGCGCGGGAAATCGCTCTAAAGCTGAATCCGCGGTGATTATAAAAATCGGGGTCTTCCCGCGCGAGAATTGCGTGGATTAAATGCTTGGGCAGATCGCTTAAATTGACCATTTCGCGTTTTTCGTCGGAGGCGAATTCGGTAATCAGAGCGCCGTTAGAATCGAGGATTCTTGTAGGGAGCGCCGGATTAAACTCAACAAAATTTTCTTCGTTTTTAATATTCGCGGTCAGCGCGATAGATAAACCGAGAGCCGCGCCGATTATAATTACAATTATTACTGTAAAAGCGGCAAATAATCTGATTAATAGAGTGGAAATAAAACTATTCCCGTTTCTGCCCATATATATAGAATATTATTTTAAACTTTGAATGTCAAGTTAGAGAAATGACCAATTAACAATGCGGAATGTCAAATAAAAAATATCATTGCTCATTTGTCATTAGTCACTACTCACTGTTCACTTCTTTTTTAACTTTCTCAGCTCTGAAATAATTAAAGCGCCGGTAATAAAGAACGAAAAACCGTCAGCGACAGGAGCGGCGAAAATCACTCCCCATAAACCCCAAACTTTTCCAAAAATCAGGATACAAGGAATGAGGGCGATACATTGGCGCAGCATAGAGAGGAATATCGATATTTTTGGTCTGCCTGTCACGACGAAAAGATTTGTGGATACTATCTGAAAGCCCGCAAGCGGAAGTAAAATCATTTGAATACGCATCGCTTTCGGCGCGAACTCTAACAGAGCGCCGCTTGCGTTAGGCGCAAACATTTTTACAAGCTGAACAGGGAAAAGCTGAGCGATAAAAAACCCGATTGTGCAAATCGCCGTCGCGGCGGCAATCGCTCCTAAGTATGCGCGTAACACACGGCTGTATTGCTTCGCACCGTAATTGAAACCGAGAATGGGCTGCGCTCCCTGATTGATGCCGAAAACCGGCATAAGAATCAACATTAAAATCGCGCCGAATATGTTCATGCCGGAAAGAGCGATGTCTCCGCCGTTTTCTACGCCGAGAGCCGCAGCTCCGTACCAGCCCATGCTTTTGTTATTTAAAAGCTGAACAGCGGACATCACAAATTGAAGCAGAAACTGCGCCGAGCCGAAAGACATTATCTGCGCCGCAACAGAGAAATCAAGTTTAAAAGCGCGAAGATCAAGTTTGATAACCGCTTTTTTACTGACTGCGAAAATAAGTATATAAACTGTTACGATAAATTGAGAGACAACCGTTGCCCAAGCGGCGCCTTCGACTCCCCACTTAAACACAAGTATAAAAAGAGCGTCAAAAATAATATTGAGAACAGCGCCGAGAATCATTCCGATCATTGTAATGTTCGGAAACCCCTGCGCTCTGGTGCAGTGAGAGAGCCCGAAACTTAACATAAAAAATACTGTTCCGTAGAGCGTTATGCGAAAGTAATCTTTCGCGTAACCTACCGCCTCGCTTCCTTTTGCCGCGCCCATCTGTGAAATTATCGGATCAATAAAAATAAGAGCGAATATCATGATGATAAAAGCTGCCGCTGTCAGAAGAACGCAGCAATGATTTAAAGCGTTCTGCGCATCCTGCCTCCTACCCTGCCCCAGCCTCATGGAGATCATGTTTGCCGCTCCAATGCCAAACAGCATCGCGAACGCCATACCGATTGTCATAAGCGGAAGAACAAGAGAAATTCCTCCAAGAGCGATTTCGTCAACTGCGTGACCGATAAAAATCCTGTCTACTATATTATATAGAGCGTTTACTACCATTCCGGTAATCGCCGGCACTGAATACTTGAGTAATAATTTACTGACAGGCTCAGTGCCTAATCTGCTCGCCGCATCTTGAGGAACTTTTCTTTGAATTTCTTCAGTATTTTCTTCCATGTCAAACTCCTCCGGGTGCGTTGCTCACACTCTTTCCAAACAATTCTTCATTCTACATTAATAATTCCACATTCCTCATTAGTAATTCTAGATTCCTCACTTCAAAACTGCCGCCCATATCCTAAGCTCTTGCGCCGCCCAATTGACAATTAACAAGCGTAAACAGTCATGAGTTTTTAATTGATCATCTAACACAGCTTCGGCAAAAACAGTTTTAATATTGTTTCCTGCGCGTAAATATTCATCGGGAAGCTCTTGTATCCAGCACGACAATTGTAATCCGTCATTTTCTTCCATATAATTAATTACAACTTCACGGAATTTTTCTGTAAAAGTTTTAATTAATGCAATTGATGTTTTCGCTTTTTTTCTTGCCAGAGCGTTATGCACAAACTCAGCGGCGGCTTCGGCTTCGTCAGCAGCAAGCGTAACGGACAGCGAATTATCAGACGAGTATTTCATCAGAATCGCGTAAAACTTTTTCTGCGTATTAATAATCGCGCAGACAGCGAGAATTATTTCATCTCTTATATAGTGCGGCAGATTTTCATCGCGCAGGATATCAAACAATACAGGAACTGATTCGGTGTTATGAAAAATTCCAAGCGCTTCGGCGCACATGATCCGCAGCCGCGGATTATTTGCAGCTAACATAATTTTTTCGATCTCCGGGCGGAACTCCTCGTCTTTCATTTTCGCAAGAGCGATGATCGATTCTCCGGCTAACATATAATCTTCTGACATTGATAATTCCCGCAGCTTAGGGATCGCGTCTTTACAATTATGTTTACCCAAAGTGCGCGCGGAAATGTACGCGGTAGTGAAAGGATTATTCTCAATATCATATATTAAAGCGTTTTCGGCGTTTTTACTGAGTCTGTGGAGTTTTTCCAATCCTCTAATCGCTTCGGTACGGGTCTCGAGTTTCGGCGATCTCGCGCGCTGCAAAAGTCCGTCAATCGCCAATTGAGACGGAGTGTCGTGTAACGAAACTAAAAGCTGCTTTTCCTCGTGCGAATCCTGCGCTTTGTTTAATTTATCCAGAAGACTGATCGCTTTTAAATCTCTAAAAGAAAAAATAACTTCCAGCGCGTCTGTAAGCGGAAGAGAGCCGAGAGATTTCATTTTATTCGATCGAAGAAGAGCGGTTAAAACTAAAATTATCATTAAACCAAAAAGTATTTTAAAAGAAATAAAAGGAGAAAGACCGATGAATTTTAAAAAATCGATTAGAAGACCCGCGAAAAATGTGCCTGTAGCGCCTGCGATGCCGAAAATAAAAAAGTATAAAATCCCCATGTCCATCATTTTTTCGGGGGGAACTAAAGCCAAAAAATAAGTCTGCGCGATTCCTTCAGAGCCGAGGAAGCCGAAGTTCAGCATGAAAAATAAAAACACCATAAAAAGAATCGAACCTGTAATATTTTCGATTGCCGACTGCGGAAAAAACACAACCGGAATTAAACTGACAAGCCCGATGATCACGGAAACGAGATACAGCGGTTTCGCGCCGAGACGATCAATTAAAAATTTAACAACAAGCCCCGCCATCAAAAAACCAAGTCCGCCGAATACCGAATAAAGAGAAATCAATCCGTCGTTATGCGAAAATACTTCGCGGGCGTAAACGACGGCGAAAGCCCGCGTGACGCCGGAAACCATAATAACAAGAAACAGAATAAAAATAAAATGTTTTAACGAATCCTGAGTAAAAGCTTCCTTGAAAATTTCACCTAACTTCATTCCGCGCAAGTCAGCCGGACGGGGAGGTTCAGGAACTTTTTTAATCATCACGCCGCTGATAATTCCTGTGATAACGCCGGCGAAAAGCAGGATAGAAAAAACAAAAATCGGAGGATTCATTCCAAGGATCATCGCTATAATAAAACTTCCGAACATCCCGATCGCGCTGTTCATAATCTGCAGCTGCGTAAGATAACTGCCGCGATCCGGTCCGCTTGCAAGAAGGCTTAGAACAGGATTATTGCCTATCATTCCGACTCCGCGGAAAAGATGAAAAATTAAAACGCCTAGCATGACAAGAAGAAGCGCTGTTTTTTTGTAACCCGCCATATCAACGAATGGAGCTGCGACTGCGAGTATCATGCAAAGCGATCTTGTAATCCAAGTAAAACAGAAAATCCCGATTATCGAAAAACGGCGCGCGAGGAGTTTGCCTAAAGGAAGCAGAAAAAGAGCGATATAAAAAGTCGCGCTCATAAGCCCGATGTATGTGGAGGAAGCGCCCAGCCGAAGCGCAAGAAGAGTTATAATAATACCTACCAGAAGATTCCATGAGACTGCGTTAAATACATTAAAATAATTATACGCGTCGCGCGCTTTGCCTAAACGATAGGGAGATAACGAAGGTGTCATATATTAAAACTTTATCAATATGAAGAATAAAAAACAAGATAACAGGAAAGTAATAACATTATGCGTTTTTCTTTTCTTTGACAATAACATCCCATTGAGTTGATAACATTCCAGCAAGCATAAAAGCAAAACCTATCAATGTCCACACTCCGGCTTTTTCAGCTAACAGCAGCATTCCGCCGAGCGCGGCAAAGCATCCTTCAAAACAAAGAATTATTGTCGCGTGAGCCGGAGGCGCGTCCCGCTGCGCGATCACTTGAAGCGTATAAGCGATTCCCACAGAACAAAGACCTCCGTACAAAATCGGAATTAACATTTCAAATGATAATAATATTTTTCCGCCGGCGGCAGCGGAAATTAATTCCGGGAACGGTTTCCATAAAAAAAGACCTGAGCTTATAAGAGAAGGATCGATACTTTCTACGATAGGAATGATAAAAGGTTCAGCTATAAAAGCGCCGGCTAAGGAAAAAATTCCGCACACGGCAAATTGCCCCGCGGATAACTCAAGCGGGTCGATCGATACGCTCTCAGGAACGTTATGCGAAATCTTAACGCGCATCAAATAATCAATCATAAGTACATGCGCTGTCCAGAAAAACGCGCTGATAACGATAATAACATCGCCTGGATTTATGTTTCCACGGCTTCCGGCAACGCTGATAAAATAAAGACCTGCAAGCGTTAATACAGAACCAATCCACGTCGGCAGTCCGGTTTTCCTTCCAAGAAAAATTCCAAAAAACGGAGTGAATACAACATAAAGCCCTGTGATAAACCCCGCATTTCCGGCAGTAGTGAAAATAATTCCAATCTGCTGAAACATAACGGCTGTAAAAAGAATACCGCCGGCGGCAAGCGAAGGAAGAAGGAGACGATTGATAGGCAGAATTGATTTATTAATTAATTTATTTTGATGCCGTCTATAAAAAATGAAAGGGAGCAAAGATAAGCTCCCTAAAATAAAACGAATTCCGTTAAAACCAAACGGTCCGATAAATTCCATTCCTGAACGCTGAGCCACAAAGCCGAATCCCCAGATAGCGGCAGTAAAAAGAAGTAAAATATCGGCGCGTATCGCCGCGCGGTTAAAACCGGAAGTATTACTCATGTGATGTTCTTTATGGTTACTAATTTTCTTCGCGGATCAATGCCTCTTTAAAACCGGCTGCGGATAATTTTTCTGTAACAGTATTCAGGTTAATTCCCATAACGCCGGAAAGCACAACGCGGTAAAAAACGCTTTCATCACTGTCTTTAAAACGTTCATAAGCGGGAGTTAACCCAGAATTTTTTATTCTTTCAAATGCGTCAACCGCGTTTCTGGCGATTTTAAACGAGCCAATCTGCAGACGATAATTTTTATAATCTTCGATATCAAGTTTTGGCGTTAATTTAAATTGCGTAACAGAAGACAGCGCCGAAGTCTGAGAAATAAACACACTGTCTGAAGTTTCGATTAACGGATTACTGATTGGTTTAATATTCGGAAGTTCAGTCTTTAGTATAACAGACGGTTCCGCTGTAACAAAGGGAAGAATCTGCGCGCCGACAGCAGCGGTAGTAATAGTCATTTTATCGGCGCTTACAACAGTAACAGGAGCGGTTCCGGTCACAATCATATCAAGCTGTTCGGCGGCCGCTCTTGATACGTCGATAATTCTTGCAGGAACAAAAGGTCCGCGATCATTTACTCTGACAGTCACTTTTTTATTATTATGCTGATTAGTGACGATAAGCATCGTTCCAAACGGCAGACTCGGATGAGCGGCGGTCAATTGAGAAGAATCAAAAATCTCTCCTGATGCCGTCGGACGTCCCTCAAATTCCTTTCCGTACCACGAAGCGATTCCTTCCTGCTTAAAAACATCAAGGGCGTTCTGCGCGGATAATTGAAAAGGAATAACCGCCGTTAAAATAATCAGAACTAAAATAAATTTTGTTTTCATATTGATAATATCGGCATTAATAATCAGCGTATGAATTTATTTAATGATTAAATAATTTAGACAGTGATATTAAAAAGCGCGCCTGTAACCGGAGACGCGGGAGTGTATACGGCAACTGATTGAGCGGCTTTCATCTGTTTTTGATATTGCTCGATAAGAGCGTTAATTCTCGCTTCATCATTTCCGTTTAAATTACCGAAGTCCGCCATAGGTCTGTTTTTCATTTTTGATAATTGCTCAATCATTGTATCGAGGATTCGCAGTTTATTTATATTAACGCCCATTGTTCCTTCGGGCGCGGGAGTTCCGGAAACATGTTTAAAGTGGGAGTAGATAACAAGCCCCGGAGATACGGGAAGAGACGTCCTTCCGTAATTGGAAGCGGCTATCGCATAACCGACGCTTGGGAAAGCTTGATGCGGTATTGCTCCGATACTCATAAAAAACCCTCTATTGTGAGTATCGGTATATATATAGAAAATATTTATAAGATGATTGTAGCTATATTCCCAAGCATATAAAGCGGAACCGATATTAATCCGTCTGTTACGCCAAATTTATTAAGTGTTGTTCGGACAGCGCGCGTCGGGTTATACAACTCGCGGTAAATCTCAAGGCTTTTTGATTTTTTGTGTATCCCCGACTTTACTTCAACAGGAATAATCTCATTCTGCCATTGGATAAGAAAATCAACTTCGCTTTTACCTTCGTCCTTACCCCAATAATAGATCGGTACTTTGCCGGACGAAGCGGTTTTAATTGTTTTTAACTCTTGCAAAACAAATTGTTCGGTAATCGCGCCTTTGAATTCCTTAAATACAAGAGGATCAGGATCATAAAAAGTTTTTATATCAAGCCCTGTTGCCGCGGATAAAAGTCCCGTATCAAGCATAAAAATCTTAAAAGCGCCATGGTCAGCGTAAGCCGCGAGAGGAAGTTTTGCGTCATTTACTCTGTCGATTTTATAGACAAGCCCTGTATTGACAAGCCAGTCAAAAGCATTTTCGTAAGCGGCAGCGCGCGCGCCTGTATTTATTTCCTTGTAAATAAATTTCTTTTTTTCTTTCGCAAGGTGTACAGGAATACTTTCCCATAACATACGGACTTTAGGAATATCAGTCCCTTTAATATGTTTTGTAAAATCGTTTTTATAATTATTCAATATTTTTTCCTGAACCGCGCGCGGCTCGAGTAAATTACCGGATTCAATGTAGGCGGCAACAGCTTCCGGCATACCGCCGATATACATATATTCTTTCAATGTTTTTTCAGCCGCTGTTGAGATTACGGTATTAATCGATTTATCAGCTTTTAAAATATTTTCTAATAATATTTCTTTACCCGTCGCTTCTAAAAATTCATAGAAAGATAAAGGACGCATCGTAATTTCATCAACTTGACCAACGGGAAATTTTCCATGAGCGATTCCTAAAAAACTTCCGGCTGCAGTTACATGGTAATGCGGAGCGTTTTCGTTAAAATATTTTAACGAATCCTTCGCGCGCTGACATTCTTGAATTTCATCAAAAATGAGCATTGTTTTCGCAGGATCGATTTTTTTTTTAAAATGAGCTTCTAACCCTGCGATGATTTGGCTTGGAGTGATATTATCATTAAAAAATTGATGTATTTCTCTGTCAATTTCAAAATTTATATAGAAGACTTCTTCAAATTCGTTTTTACCGAATTCCTTTAAAAGCCATGTTTTACCGACCTGCCGCGCTCCGTAAAGAATTAAAGGTTTACGCCTGGGAGAGTTTTTCCATGATAATAATTCTTTGATAATCTGCCGTCTCATACATTTAATATAAACAAAAATGACATTTTTAGCAAGCAAATATGGAGTAAAATGACATTTTTAGCAAGCAAATATGGAGTAAAATGACATTTTTAGCAAGCAAATATGGAGTAAAATGACATTTTTGGAAAGATGAATTATTTATTTATCGATTTTCTATTCATTCAACATTAGTCTTTAGTCACTACAAATGACCTTCGTCAAGAATAATGATATCTACTCTGCGGTTGTTTTTTTTGCCTTCTTCGGAGTCGTTACTCGAAATGGGGACAGTGGCGGCGAAGCCTGCTATCTGAAAATTATTTTCCGAAATTCCGATGCCGGTTAAATATCTTAAAATCGCCCTTGAGCGTTCTACCGATAAATGCCAGTTATCTTCCCACGGTCCGTTAGGATCAACATCATCGCTGTCGGTATGACCTTCAATTCTGAATTTTCTGTTTGCGACCATCGGATCATTTAAAAATGTTCCAAGCCGCTGGAGAATCTCTCTTGTATCTTCGTAATTAATCCGCGCGCTTGCGGTATCAAAGAACGCGTCCCCGGCGAGAGTGATTACAAGTCCGCGCTCGTCATGAGTGATTTTTACTTTTGTGGAGCGGATTTCCGGAGAAAAAACCGAGACAGCTTTACGCATTGCCTGCCCCATTACTTTGCCTCGTTCCATTGACGGCAGTGAAGCAATTGTATTTCCAAGGTCTGCGGCGCGTCCTGCGGAAACTGTGAAACCGCCCGGCGCTGCGCCGATGCTGCCCTGCCTCATTGAGTCGGAAATAGCGTCAAGCTGCGCCTGAGTAATCTCATCGGGATTAAACATAATAACGAAGAAGCAAAGGCAAAGCGTAATCATGTCAGAATACGTCGTCAGCCAATCGGGTGGTTTTAGTTCATCTCCCTTTTTCTTGCGCGCCATGTTTTCCTCTTTTGTTAATCTTTGATCAGTTCAGCTTCCATTGTTTTGCGAAGCGCTGGTTCAAGATATGCCATTAATTTCATGGCAAGGATACGGGTATTATCGCCTGCTTGAATAGAAAGAACTCCTTCTATTACCAATTCCTTTACAGTAGCTTCAGCGTTTGATTGCCCTTTTAATTTGGTAGCCCAAGGCGCGACAGTTACGTTTGCGATTAATGAACCGTAAAGAGTGGTGATAAGCGCCATCGCCATGTTAGGACCGATAGAAGATTTATCGTCAAGGTTACTTAACATGTTTACAAGACCGACAACCGTTCCCATCATTCCGAAAGCAGGAGCGGCACCCGCCCATGTCATTAACATGGATTGAAGAACGCTGTGACGAGCCTGCATTTGTGTTAATTCCAATTCCAGAAGATCGCGGATAATCGCGGCGTCAGTTCCGTCTACAACAAGGCGCAGACCCTTTTTCATAAATTCATCATCAAGATCATCAAGTTCGTCTTCCAAAGCAAGCAAACCTTCGCGGCGCGCTTTTTCGGAGAAAGCTACAAGTTTTTGAATTATCGCCTGTTCATTGAACGCAGGCACGCTGAAAGTACGTTTGATGGCGCCGAAAACACCGAGCGAAACAGACCATTTATTGGCAACCATAACCGCAAAGTAAGAACCAAGTACGACGAGGGCGAATGACGGCAGGTTCAAAAGACGGGTTAAACCGAGTATACTGCCGGCAGTTGAGATTGCGGTAAAAATAACCATACCGAAAGCGCCGACTAAACCGACAATCGATGCTAGATCCATACTATAACTCCTGTGCCGCGAACTGTCCTAATCGTCTGCGGTATTCTTCGATTCTATTTAAAACTTCGTCCGCTTCTTCCTTAACGATAAAATATTTGCCGGATAACATCATAAGCGTTGTGTCAGGACGATTCTCTATAATTTCGATCTGATGCGGATTAATAAAGTACTCTGTCCCGTCAAGCTTACTTACTTTTATCATAACATATGCAGGGACTGGGGACTAGGGACTAGAGATTGGCGGTTAATGTTAGTAAACATATCATTAAAATGAAAAATAATAATACTAACAATAATCCCTAATCCCTGTTCCCTAATCTCTATTCCCTATCTCCTTATCTCTTCAGCGTCAGAAGTTCCTGTAAAAGCTGATCCGCTGTTTGGATTGTTCTTGAGTTCGCTTGGAAACCGCGCTGTGTGACGATCATGTCTACAAATTGATCAGCCATGTCAACGTTTGACATTTCCAAAGAACCGGCGATTATTTTTCCTTTACCGGCGATTCCCGAAGGACCGATGTTAGCCATTCCTGAGTTGTTTGAAACGCGGAACATATTGTCTCCGGTTTTTTCAAGACCGCCCTGGTTAGCAAAACTCGCCATCGCTACTTGTCCGATTGTTCTTGTGGTGCCGTTTGTGTAAACGCCTGTGATTATGCCTGATGAATCAATTTTGAAATTATCGAGATAACCCATCGTGCGTCCGTCCTGCTCAACAGGTTTTGTCGAGCTTGCTTCCGCGTATTGAGTGATCGAATTGGTGAAGCCGCCGACCGTACCGAGGTTGAGAACAAACTCCTGTCTTGTCGGTGTGCCGTCTTCGTTGGCAGTTGCGGATTGAACATCGAAAGCGACATTCATCTGCACTGTCCCCGAAGCGCCGGAAAGATTTCCCGCTCCGTCTTCGGCAGAAAGCAGCGTGCCGTTATTCGAAAAGTTTACGATAAAGGATGTAGGTCCGCCTGCTTCAGGAGCGGCGTCGCCGAATCCGATTGATGTGTTCGTCGGAACTTCAGCCTGCGGATTAACAGTTACTTCGGCGTTCCAACTGTTCGCTGTGCCAGGCACTCTTGAGAAGCGAACCTGCATATCGTGCGCATCGCCGAATGAATCATATATTTTAATTGAGGTTGACCATGTCGCTCTCATTATTTCATCGCCTGTCGGGTTTTCAGATAATTCCGGCGTGCGTTTATCGAGGTTACAAGCGAAGTTTACAATCGATGTCGCTTTTGCCGGGTCTTTTCCGCCGACAGGAATTGTAAGCTCGCCGACAGGACTTGAAACATCAAGCATTGTGTAGCCGTCCATTTCTCTAGCCATCCAGCCTTGAACTTTCATTCCGTTCGCGGGATTTACCATGATACCGTCTCTGTCAACAGAGAACGCGCCGGCTCTTGTAAAAAGCTGAGTACCCGCGTTATCAAGAACGAAAAATCCGTTGCCTGTAATGGCGAGGTCTGTGTTTACGCCGGTTGTCTGAAGCGCGCCTTGAATATGAATCGTATCAATCGAAGCGACTGACATACCAAGACCGACTTCTTTCGGGTTAACGCCGCCGAGCGTTTCCGTAGGACGGGCAGCGCCTTGCATCTGCTGATAAAGCATGTCCTGGAAATTTACGCGGTTACGTTTAAAACCTGTTGTATTGATGTTGGCAATGTTATTACCAACAACGTCCATTCTAGTCTGATGATTTTGAAGTCCGGAAACGCCGGAAAACAATGATCGCATCATAACTGATTACTCCTTTTCATTGGCAAATACTTTTGTTACATTCTGCCAATTGTAAAAACTACCGTTTACCAACACTTCCGGTGTTTCTCCCCTGGTAACCGCCTGAACTAAACCTTGTATAGTGCGTTCCCCTTCGACTATTTCTACATTTTTACCTAACGAACCCGCCGCTTCATTTCCCATCAGCATCGACGTAAGCAAAGAAAAATCTTTTGCCATTCCTGTCATTTGCTCAAGCGTGGAAAACTGCGCCATCTGCGCGATGAATTGCTTGTCGTCCATCGGCGCTGTCGGGTCCTGATACGAAAGCTGAGTGATCAATATTTTTAAAAAGTCATCCTTGCCTAATTCCTGTTTAGGTTGTTTTGTAGGATTTAAACTTAAATTATAATCCCGCGCGAATTTTTCAAGGTCGAGTTTTTCTTTCGAGCTCATTTCCGTTCTAAGCGCAGGTACTGACGCTATGTCCATACATTCTCCTTTGCAATTAAGCAAGCATATTTATCGATCCCGTTCTGTGTCCGAAAAAAACATCAATAACGGAAGATGAATCAAGGTCATACGAACCTTCGTAATTTCCGGCAGCAACCTGACGCAAGTATGAATTGTTATCAAACTCCTGATTATCAGCGCCGTCGGCAGTAAACGAAAGATCAAGATTAGCGTCCGCAAATCCTGAATCCTTAAAAGCCTGTTCTAAAGCGGCGATTTCCTTGCGGAAAGCGTTTAACGCTTCCTGGCTTTCAACAATTATTTGACCTGTAATTTTGTTGTCGGATAATTCAAGGTGTATCTTTACATTTCCAAGAGTCTCAGGATGAAGAGCTATTTTGATAGTTCCCGCTCCGCCGTCACGCAAAGCAATTGAAGCATGCCGGACAATATCGCCGTTGAAGTTTTGATGCAGCTCGCGCGCTAACATATTTTCAACCGCTGGTCCGGCTTTGGCTTCCCATGTGGTTTGCGCCTGTGCGTTATGTGAATAATCCGGCAGACGAAGGTCTAAAGTTATTTCCGAAGGCGACGCATTATTAAAAGTTCTTCCCGCGGCAGTTTCAACTAACACATAGCCTTTATCTGTATTGCCGGAAACGCCTTGTCCTGTGCGAAGGTCGCGCACTTCAAGAGAAACTCTATCTTTGCGCATGCGGTTTCGCGCTTCATCAAGTTTGCTTAAACGTGAAGCGTCAGGATCATCTTTCTTTGAAAAAGCGGCGGCGTTTTCGTTCGCGTTATTTTTTGAAACAGCTTCGGAATTTTCTTTTTTAACTTCGGTCTGTGATACAGAAGATTGAGCTTCGCCTGCGTTACGCACTTTTTTTCCTGAGTCCGCGTCTTTGGCAAGATTTGCCGCAATCAAAGATTCCGCGTCGGTTGCTTCTGTATTTTTTACAGTTGAAGCTATCTCTGCTTGTAATTCTGAAGACACGTCAGTTTTTTTAGCGTTTGCCAAATTTTGTATTACTGCGTTTTCTTCCGCGTTAAGCTCAGCGTCAAGAGAGACATTTAATTGATGTCCCGAGTTTAAAATATTTTGGAGTTCATTATCGATATCAGAAAAATCGATATCCGTTTCCAAATTGTCAGCGATAAAATTTTGCTCAAGCGGTAAATCATCTGGTAAAATTTCCTGAGCAATGCTGTTTAAATCGATGCCGCTTTCAATCCAGTCGGCAAAGAGATTGAGATTACTTTCTTCAGTAGATTTTGCTGCGGACAGCGCGTCAAACGCGTTTTCATTATGTGATTTATTTTCGGATTGGGCGTTTTGCACGAGACCAGCCAGCATTTCCGCGAAACTTGAGCTTTCATCCTGCTCATCTTTTTCTTGGATTCTAGGCGGTTCGCTGTAAGAGTAATCTACAGGAATTGGTTCTGAATAGGCGGTAATGGTTAACACCTACCGGTCCTCCTTAGTAAAGAAGCTAACTTATCGTAATGGCTCCGCCTTTTACAATAAGCTCCGGAAGGTTTTTGAAAATTACAAGCTGGGCGGTCGTCCTGCCATTTTTCTTTGCAGCTCGGCGGCTCGTCCAGGCTCCATCAATGAGAACCAGAAAGCAACAATCGATGTAGTTCCTTCGGTTCTGGCAATTTCCTCGGTCTTCCGGATAACGTCGATTGCGTCCTGATCGTCTAACGAAGCAATGATGTTCACCGCGTTCTGCGGAGGCATGCCTGTCAGATACCGGGCGTTTTGCTCGACATTCCTGCTCTTATTTTCGGCATCTAATCTATCGGCTATGAGGGATTTTTCCTGCTCTTCGAGCACCCTGCGCTGCTCCTCAATTTCCTGAGCCATTTGCATTATTTGACCATATTGATTTTCTAAATCGAGTTCGCGGGTATCCATCTCGAGCCCGCGCAATTCCAGCGCCTCAAGGCGGATAGCCAGTCTTTCCGCGTCAAGATTGATAAGTTCACCCTCGCCGATCGCAGGCTGAGTTCTGCCTTCGCCCGGAATAAAAGGAATATATTTTAATACAGGAGCCATTATCGCTTTTGCGTCGATAACATTTAAAAAATCAAACCAGACAAGACCGCCTACAGATAAAACAACAATGAGCAATAATAGAAGTATTGATCTTCCAATCATTTAAAATTTCTCCCAAATCAGGTGTTCATAGAATTTTTTTACTAGAACACTACACCATTCTACCATAAATTTCGGCATTTTGAGAAGAGAAGTTGAGGGAGAGGCGGTTAACCAAAATATTGACAAATTCAAAAAATAAATATATATTCTTAAATATTGTAATATTTTATAATCAATTTATAAGGTTATTATACAAATCAAGGGGTTTTTATGAAATTTAAAACAATAATAATTGCTATGTTAACTTACGCGCTTTTTTCCTGCGCTACCACAGGAGGAGAAAATAATTATTCTATCCGGGACGCTGTAAAGCTGACTGCGGATGAAATAACCGGAAATCTTCCCGCAAACAGCCGCGTAGTAATCGTATTAATACGATCATCAAATGAGCAATTTTCGGAATATATGGCAGAGGAACTGGCTTTCCAGCTTTTTCAAAGAAAACTTGAAGTCGCTGACAGGCAGAATCTTGATCATGTAATGAATGAGTTAAATTTCCAAATGTCAGGTTTAGTAAGCGATGAAAGCGCTCTGTCAATCGGCAAATTTGTAGGCGCGCAGTATGTAATTACAGGACAGTTAAGAGAAACAGGCAATATTAACACCCTTATAATTAACGCGATTAACGTAGAGGGAGCTACCCGCTCAAGCATATCCCGTTTTGATATAAAAAATAATTCATCGCTAGCAAAAATGTCCTCAGGTTCAGTTCCGAAGAAACCAAAGATAGAAAAACCCAAAGGCGAACCGAAAACAGCAGGAGCGTTTTGCGACCGCGGAATATTATTCAGCAGCCGAGGTGAGTATGAAATGGCAATCGCCGATTTTAACGAAGCGATAAGAATTAATCCAAATTTTTGGTCGGCTTACCATAACCGCGGCTGGGCGTATTTTAATATCGACGCCGACCTCGCTTTAGAAGACTTCACTCAGGCGATACGCCTAGATCCTAACAATACATGGTCATATCATGGCAGAGGAGCGGCTTATGTGCATAGAAAAAGAGACGCAAACCGCGGCATAGATGATTTAAATATCGCAATACGGCTTAATCCAAATAATTCGCATGCGTATTTCGACCGCGGCTGCGCTTACTTGTATTTAAGGGAAGATTACGACCGCGCTATAGAAGACTTTACTCGGTCAATTAATATAAAAGATGATTTCGCGAATGTTTATACCGACCGCGCTGAAGCATACAGATTCAAAAAAGACTATGTCCGCGCTTTAGAAGATATAAACAAGTCAATACAGCTTGATCCTAATAATATTTGGTCTTTTATAAGACGCGGTAGTATTTATAAAGACCAGAAGAACTACGACAGAGCAATGGAAGATTTTAATCAGGCGATTCGGCTCGATGGAAATTTTGCTGATGGTTATGCGAATCGCGCTAATACTTATAGAGAGATGAAAAATTACAACCGCGCTTTAGAGGATTTTAATAAAGCAATACAGTTAAATCCCAATGTATCATGGGTTTACTCAGCCAGAGGTGATTTGTATAACTTTGATATGAAAAATTATGACCCGGCGATAGAAAATTATAATATCGCGATACGCCTTGATCCCAATAATAAATTTAGTTATGCAGGACGCGGAAACGCATATCTTTCAAAAAGAGATTACGACCGCGCAATTGCCGATTTTGAAACCGCGCAGAGATTAGGCAATAATGAGCAGTGGATAAGAGATAATCTTAATACAGCAAGACGGCGCGGAAGATAAATAGGGTGACGCAGCGGTACGCGGCATGTCTATAAAGAACCGTAAAAAATGTATACCATATAGGTATGTCTGAGCCAGTGAGTTCGCTCACAAAAAAATCCTTAAACGGAGACCATTTAGAAGATATTTGTGAAAATCAAGATTTTTTGACAGAACAGATAATTACCTACATAGGAAATAAACGCTCTCTTTTGGATTTTATAACAAAAGGCATTCAAATTGTTCAGCAGCGTCTTAATAAAGAAAAACTGGATATTTTTGATGTATTTACCGGGTCCGGCATTGTCGCTCGTCATTGCAAACAGTTTTCTCATTTTCTTATAGTTAATGATTTAGAAAAATATTCCGCTATCACAGGTGAATGTTATCTGTCAAATAAAAATGAAATAGATATCCCCGTTTTAAAAAAAATTTATAATGAACTTCTTTTAAAGATAGAAAATAACCCGTTGGAAGAAGGAATAATCACAAAATTGTATTCACCAAAAAATGATAATAATATAAAGAAAAATGAACGGGTTTTTTATACACGCAGGAATGCAATGTATATTGATACTATGCGCAGTTTTATCCAATCTGTTCCGTTGCAATATCAAAAATATTTTCTTGCTCCATTAATTGCAAAAGCGTCCATTCACGCAAATACTTCCGGCGTATTTAAGGGATTTCATAAAAATAAAGATACAGGGTTAGGACAATTTGGCGGCAGCAACAGCGACGCTCTTTATCGCATTAAGGGAAATATTGAATTGCCTTTTCCCGTATTCAGTAATTTTAGCTGTAATTATATTGTTCATAACGGCGACTCGAATCAAATTGTAAAAGAAGCGCCGGAAGTTGATTTAGCATATTTAGATCCGCCTTATAATCAGCATCCTTATGGTTCAAATTATTTTATGCTCAACTTGATACTTGAAAATAAATATCCTGAAAATATTAGTAATGTTTCCGGAATACCGAATAACTGGAACCGTTCTGCCTATAACAAAAAGAAGTATGCTTATTCCGCATTATCAGAATTAGTAAAAAATATAAAAGCAAAATATATTCTTATTTCATTTAATTCAGAAGGATTTATTTCTCTTGATGAAATGAAAGATATGTTAAAAAAAATCGGGAAAGTACAAATATTAGAAACAACTTATAATACATTCAGAGGATGCCGTAATCTTACAAATCTTGCTGAAAAAGGTAATCGTGATATTCACGTTACAGAATATTTATATTTACTGGAGAAATGATACGGCGTAAAACATGCAATAATGAATTGATTGCTTCCGCATTTTCTTTAGTTGTAGTTGAAAAAGATGTATATAAATAGGAGAGGGAATGTGGAATGAATATAGTTGGGGGACAGTTTTTGGAGTGTTGTTGTAATATTTTAAAATATATTGACATAAAATAAAATATATGTAAATATTAATTATTTGGAGAATATATCTATGTTTAATATAAATGGTTATAAAGAAAAAATAGATAATTTTTATGAAATAATTTTGATAAATAAAGATATTGTAAATATTAAATTATTAGAAGATAACTGGACTCTAAAAGAAATGATAGGTCATTTAATTGATTCCGCATCAAATAATCATCAAAGAATTATTAGGTTACAAATAGAAAAAAAATTAGATTTTCCGATATTTTATGAAGAAGATTGGAAAAATATAACAAAAATAAATGATTTTGATTTTTTAGAATTAATAAATTTTTGGAAAGGATACAATTATTTTTTATTATATATAATTGAAAAAATTGATGAAGGTAAACTAAAAAATACATGGGAAGTAAATGGTAAAGAATGGACATTAGAATTTACAGTAAATGATTATTTTGAACATTTGGATTGGCATATAGATTTATATAAAAATAGAATGGAAGAAATAAAAAAAGTTATTTTTGTTTAAAACTTGTTATTTTAATCTATTAATTATTGACATTTTTATTATTAAAATAACGGGTAGTTGTTTTCTTAAATAGATATAATTATTTTGAAAGGGAGATAATGTAATTGGAATCCATTGATAGACTTAACAGAGCAATTCACTATATCGAAGAAAATTTGAATGGCAATGTAGATTATAACGAAATAAGCAAAATTACGCTTTCGCCGATATCTGCATTTCAAAGATTTTTCTACCTGACTACAGGCATGGCGCTTTCCGAATATATCAGGCGTAGAAGGATGTTTTGCGCGGCAAACGATGTCTTGAATACAGAAGAAAAAATAATTGATATTGCTTTTAAATTCGGTTACGAATCTGCGGATGCGTTCAGCGTTGCCTTCAAGCGGACATATAATGTTTCCCCGTCATTTGCAAGACAAAACAAAGTCGAATTGGAACCTTTTCATCGTTTATTTTATACCCTTTCTATTAAATATATCAAAGGAGATATAAACATGAAAAAGATCAGTAATAACCGCGCGTTACTTGATGGAATAGTTGGACACAATTACGGACTGCCCGATTGTATAAAGTTCATTTTGGAATGTATCGGACAGAGTGAGAAACCCGATTATTGGGATATAGCCGCTATTACAGGAGATGCTGTCGCGCAGGTTTATAACCGTAATCTTACAACAGGCTGTGAATACTGCGTATCGGGTTATTTGGCAGGCAGCGAACATATAAATTATGTTTTTGATACGCTCGGGTTTGAACATGAGTATATCACAGCTGAAAAACTCAATGCAGATAACGGATTGTATATTTCAAAAATTGTTGACTCAATTAACCGTGATATACCTGTTCTTGTTAAAACTAATTTAAATGACATACCTGATTGGCATTCCGATGTGGGCACTTACTGCCTGATTACAGGTTTCGATCACGGCGGGCAAATTTTAAAATTATTATTCGACGGAAGCGAAACTGTTGATTGTATTTTAACAGGCGATAATAAGATGGATTTAATTTTCATCGGAAAAAAACAACGCGAGGTAACGCTTGAAGAGTTATATTTAAAATCAATACAAAAAATGACGCATTGGCTGACATTGCCTGAACACAACGGTTTATGTTTCGGAGCGTCAGCTTTCCGCGCATGGGCGCAAGATATAGAAAACGGACGGTTTGCCAATGATTATATTCCTTTATGGGAAAACTACGGTGTTTATGTCTGCAATCTTGCTTCAAACGGCGGAGAACCGACTTTTATATTTAAAAAACTCGCCGATGCAAACCCAAAATATTCGTATATAAAACCGTTAGGTGAAAACATACAGGCTTTACTGCCATCTGAATCACCGACAGGAGGAAGAAATTTACTTTGGATACAACTGGAAGAATTAGGCGGAGGCATGAACATGGATATAGTCAGGAAAACAATGCGTAATAAAGAAGAACGTTCTAAAATCGCCGCCGCTTTGAATAATTACGCAGAACGGATTGACAAAACAGTTGAGTTATTAAACTCGATTAAATTAACAGATTAAGAAGGTATAAAATGAAAAATTTCGACAATTTGGAACAGAGAGTTATCAATATGTATATTGATTTATTTCCGTCTTTTAAACCCGTAAAAAACGATGAAATTTCTGAAATTTCACAGAGACAGTTTTACACTTTCATTAAAATGATCATTACAGTAATATACGAAAATCCGCTGCTTTTATTTTCAAAAACAAACAAAGACGATTATTTTACATGGCGGCATAATAAAAGCATGGATAATAAAAAGACAGTTAATACTGAAATGCGAAAAATCGGAAAAACATTACGGGATTTTTTTCAATGTTTATTTGATATTGGTATAAACAGCTTTATAGAAAATGATTTACTTTTAATAGAAAAATCATTTAAAATACCTAAAAAGTATATTGGTATTTTAGAA